>Ga0209717_1001146_pt1 | contig 29754 bp, 17 predicted proteins | sample AD_UKC048_MetaG_FD_184418 | JGI IMG/M metagenome (GOLD analysis project Ga0209717, IMG submission 184418) | Active sludge microbial communities of municipal wastewater-treating anaerobic digesters from USA - AD_UKC048_MetaG (SPAdes) (version 2) | ecosystem: Engineered > Bioreactor > Anaerobic >...
TCTGGCGACCGGCTATCCGGAAAAATCATTGTTCTATAAAGTCTATCTCTCTTGTTCATCACCCTGATGTGAGGCTCGTTCGTGCTCGGTGTTGTAGACAACTTTGAAACTTTCTGAAAACCATGCGGAAACATACGCCCGAACCAAAATGCGAAACTGTTCAAAAAGTAGATTTTGTCTTTATAGCAGAGAGAGGTATTGAATAAGATGCCAAAATCGAAAAATATTTAGTAAATTAATTCTGTTTTTTGTTTTTTTCCTTTGTTTATGAATTAATCAGGCTAAATGTGGCATTTGCTCTATTGGAAGTTATCTTTTACGCTGGTCATATCAATTATTGCTATACATGCAATTAATGTAGGATATAATCCCTGCGACTCCAGCTCCAGCCGGTTGAGACAATTACTTACATACTCCAGACTCACAAAGAGTCACTGCCAAAAATCTGTGCTCGTTTTTGTCTTCGTTACAACCCTAATCCCTCACACAACGCACCGAAAACCCATATTGCCAATTGTAGTAGTAGCGGCGGATGTCTGAATTGGTGTAAAGCAGGTCCCGGTACCACGCGTGGTCGCTATAGCTCTCCGAAGAAGACCAAAAGCGGGCGGTGGTGCCGAGATTGTCGAAACTGCCATCGCGGTAGTAGCGGTAACCGCCAGGCAACGCGCGAAAGCCTAATTCATCGGTTGCACCCATGTTGGGACTGCGCCAGTGCGATGTGCCCTTCTCTTTCAATTTGCCTCCGCCGTAATATTCCCCACCCAGAAAATCGCCCAATTGCTGCCACTCCTTATCGCTTGGAACATGCCAGCCCTTCGGAGCTAGCCTCCTGTTGTCATTCACCGCATACCAATTGTAAAGAAGACCATATGTCTTTGCATTGGCAAGTTGGTTATCGTAACAGCAATATGCACCGTTCTCTAGTTTGCTCCATACATCACTTGAGGTTATATTGGGAATGGGGTCTCCGTTTCGGTAATGCGTCACTTTAAGATTTTCGGCCATCCAGATCTGATTGCCAATCTGGACGGTTTTATAGATATTTCCGTCAATGTCAATTAGTGTACCGGTTTCTCCATCTCTAATCATTTTTTGGCGCTTGTCGGAAGCAAGTGTATGAGATGATTTTTGCTTCCTGGCGGTACTCGTCTGTTTCGGAGCTTCAATATCGGCTGCATCCGATGGCATGGACACGGAAGGATTCGCAACAGCAGGCTCTGACTCGTGCTGTGACTTGGGATAGCTCGTTTTCGGTCGTTCTGCCACAATACCCCGCAGGCACAACGAGAGCTCACGAATGCGAGCCTCCCTCGGTGGTGTTAGCGCATCCAGCCAATGCGTAGAACTGAGAAAGTATGCGAGATCCTCTGTAGGTTCACTATTGTCTATCCGAAAAGGCAAAATCACGACTTGGTTTTTCACTGCAAGTTCCACCTCACGCATCACATGCGTTGATGTGTTGGCATTCCTGGAAAGAATGATTACCATCGCAGTGGATTCGCTTATCGCCTTAAAGATCGAGCCACCCCATGTCTGGCCGGGACGAATATCACGCGGCGCAATCCAACAGCGTAGGCCATCTGATTCAAGAATGGCACAGACAGCATCAGCAATAGCCTTGTCATCATGAGAATGAGATATAAATACATCGTGAGCCATGTTCGTCAGTCTCCTGCCTCAGATTGCGAGGCGATCTTCCCTCAATACTTCCACTCCTCATGCGCCAAGGGTGCCCGATTGAGTTCATCCCGATAGATCCGCCAGTTGGGCATGAACCGATCCATCAACTCGCGAAAGCGGTCCGTGTGGTGGCGTTCCAGCAAATGAATCATCTCGTGCACCAGAATATATTCCAGACAGGCGACCGGTTTTTTGGCCAGTTCCAGATTGAGCCAGATTCGGCGGGATTCTACTCTGCAGCTCCCCCAGCGGGTCTTCATCCTTTTAATGCGGGTATCCGCAACTCTGACCCCGACAATCGGTTCCCATTTGTCAACCAGAGCAGGCAGCTGCGCTTTGAGCTGTTTCCGGTACCAATTCTGCAATACGGCATCGCGTTTGTCCCGATCCGATCCCGGACGAACCCGAAGTTCAAGGGTCGTATTGCTCAAGTTTACAGACGGCACTCCATCACATTCTATCACCCGTAGGCGGTATCGTCGCCCCTGAACATAGTGGCTCTCACCGGTGACCAGTTCTCGCTGGGACTGGCGGATTTGCTGCCTAAAGACTTTTTTCTGCCGTTGGATCCATGCCCAGCGGGAAATCACGGCTAACCGTACGGCTTCTTGATCCAGACGCAGCGGTGCAGCCACCCGCACCCGTCCATCCGGCGGATAGACCCCCACATGCAGGTTCTTGATCTCTTTACGAACCACCTCCACCTGCATTCCACTCACGATCAATTTGTATTTCTCAGTAGTCACGTTGTTTCTTGACGATCTCCAAGAGTTTATCAATTCGTTCTTTATCCTCACCAAGCTCGGAACGAATCGCATTGCGCACTTCGCGTTCTTTGAAGCAGTTGCCGCGCCAGTCCGCTTTTTTTACTTTGCGGATGGCATAGTCAATGGCCAGCGCCTTTTCTGCCCGAGTTTCCGAATCTGGTTTGTCTTGTACCCGGTAACTTTGCACCTCCAGATTGTCATAGAGCGCCCGCAAGGCAGAAGTCTTAATCTCTTCCGGATAGGCTGAATGGGTCTCGGGCTTGCACACTTTGCGAGTCAATTCCACAATCCTGGTCAAATAGACTTTGTACTCCAACGCTTCCTGTTTCCGTTGCTGAATCAGTGCATCCAGCAGTTCAGACATCTTTTCATAGTACTTGGGGTTGACCTCCATCTCGTCGATGATCAGCCGCCGAACGTTGTTCTCTATGGTCTCGGCCATGGCTTCCCGGTTTGTTTGCATGCCTTTGGGCAGGGATTCTACCGCATCCTCTCCCCGTTCAACGATCAATTCCACCAGAGTCAGATCATCAAACGCGTCCATTTTTTCGCTCTCTTCCGCGCGAATATAGGTATCCAGCAAATGACGCATGGCTGGTTCATACAGCTTCATATCCACATAATCGCCGCTGGCCAATTTTACCTCTTGGCGGATACTTTCAAAGTGCGCGACCTCACAACGAATTTCCTCTGCTTCCGCCTCTGTATATCCAGCCAGGATCATTTCATTGGCCAGGTTGGCATAGGCACGCAGAAAAGAGGCGGTCATTTTATAGAGCGCAATCCGTTTGGCTTCGTTTGCCTTGAGCTGCTCGTCATTTCCGCTCTCTGCCGCACAAAAATAGTGCAGATAGGCCTGTGTATCATAGGGCGGTTCAACCGGTTCACAGAGTGCTTTGATCGCTTCCCGGCTTTCTTCCAGATGTTCCCTCCCCTGTTGCAGCCGGTCTTTTAACAATCCCTCGACGTCTTCCTTGTCGTATGCTTCAAAGGCTTCGCCGGTGTAATCCTTGATGGACTGTTCCAGGGAACGAAACAGGTCTTTATAGTCAATGATGTACCCATATTCTTTATCATCTCCATCCAGGCGGTTCACCCGGCAGATCGCCTGAAACAGGCCGTGATCCTGCATCTTTTTGTCAATATAGAGATAGGTTGCCGACGGTGCATCAAATCCAGTCAGCAATTTATCCACCACGATCAACAGCTTTATTCGGCCGGGCTCGTTGATGAACCGTTTTTTAACCTCCTGTTCAAAGCGCTCCACCTTGTACATGGCCGAATCTTCCGGCTCGTCAAAATAATCCGCCAGCATTTTGCGATAGATCTCGTACTGCCTGAGCTTTTCGGTCAATCCTTCACCGGTTTCTTCTCCTTTGATGTCTGCCGGAGTTGGATGATAGGAAGTGATGATCGCGCATTTGCCCTTTAGATCGGTGTGCTGGAACAGCTCATAAAATTGGCAGGCCGAATAGATACTACCGGAAACCAGCATGGCATTGCCATGGCCGCTCATCAGCCGATCGCGGGTTTCCATATCCAGAAGAATATCGGCAACGATCTTTTCTAAACGATCCCGAGCGCTGAGTACGTTTTTCATCGTGCCCCAGCGTTGCTTGACCTGGTTCTTGGCCATCTCGGTCAATCCCCGAGTCTTGAGCTCAAACCACTGATCAATCTTGGCCTGGGAGGTGATATTTTGATCAATATCCCGCGCCTCGTAACGCAGGTCCAGCACCACGCCATCCCTGACGGCTTGGTCGTATTTGTAGGTATGGATGTAGCTGCCAAAGGTCTCTATGCTTCTCTTCTTATCCGCTTTAAGCAGCGGGGTGCCAGTAAAGCCGATGAGCATCGCTCCGGGCAACAGCGCTTTCATGGCATCGTGCAGCTTGCCCGACTGGGTACGGTGGCACTCGTCCACAAAGACAAAGATATCGCCTTTGGCCTCAAAGTCACGGGGAAGATGGCTGGTGATGTCCTCAATAAACGCATCCACATCGCCTTCATCCGATGCGCCGAATTTATGAATCAAAGTAGCGATCAGCCATTCTTTTGTTTCATTGAGCACTCGTACCAAATCTGCACCGCTTTTGGTGCGGTAGATGTTTTCGTGCACACCCTTGAACACTTTTTCTATTTGCTCGTCCAGTTCGGTGCGATCGGTAATGATGACGATGCGGTTGTCGGTCACATGCTCGCGAATCCATTTGGCCAGCCATACCATGGTCAGGCTCTTGCCGCTGCCCTGGGTATGCCAAACGATGCCGCCTTCCCGCTTCCTGACCCGTTCCTGAGCGGCCTGTACGCCAAAATATTGATTGTGGCGACAAATCTTTTTTATCCCGGCGTCAAAGACGACAAAATCGTGCACGATTTCCAGCAGACGCGCTTTGCTGCAGAGCTGGCCCAATTCTCTGAGCAAGGGATTGTCGCCGGCAGCAGGAAAAGCATCGGTTTCTTTCCAGTGCAGCCAATACTTTTCCGGCGTTTCAATAACACCATAGCGCAATCCCTCGGTTTCATTACCCGCCATCACCAATTGGATGGTTGAATAGAATCCCTGAATAAACTCTTTTTTCTGGCTGTCCAGGTTTTGACGAATGCCTTCGGTCACTGAGACCGTAGAGCGCTTGAGTTCAATAACAGCCAGGGCAATGCCGTTGACATAGAGCACCAGATCGGGTCGTTTGGTGTTTACTCCGCTGACCGTCACCTCTTCGGCGATGGCAAAATCATTTTGTTCCGGATGAGCCCAGTCGATGAGCCAGACCGTGATGTTCTGCGCGCCAACTGCAGGTTTGACCTTGACGCCATAGCGCAACAGACTGTAAACATCCTGATTGGCGTCGTAAAGCGTCTTGCTGCCACTCACGGCGACTGCTTTGCCCAGTTCAAACCATACTTTTTGGATGATCTTGTCGTTTTGTCCCTTGCGCCGTAACCATGCGGTGAGCAGCTCCTTTTCAATATTGCTGTTTTCCGCGCGGTCCCTCCAAATTCCGAGATAGGCATACCCGAGCACATCCCGGAAAAACTCAACGACGCGGTTCTGGGTCAGGATTTCTCGTTGGCCGACTTTGCTCATTGCTACCCCTTTATCAACTTAAAGCTCACCTGGTAACGATAAAAGTCTATATAGTTGGTCACTCTCAGCGCACGGCGCAATCGCAAATCGTCCTCCATGGCAATGATAACGCCCCTCACGGATTGGTTCGGCTCGGCGAGCTCGTCCATGACATATCCCATATAGCGCTGAATCTGCCCGACAACCACGTCGCTGGCGCGACCTTTCTTCAATTCCACCACCAGTATTTCTTTCTTGTCTTTTCTGGTAGCGAGAATATCTATTGCACCTGTGTCGCATGGATACTGCTGGCCGAATGGTTCACCATCTTCTTCATAAATATCATAGTCTTTGCCGAGTTCTGTTGATGACCAGTTCGCCACCAAAAAGTCTTCCAGGTGCATTTCCAACGCAAAGACAGCCGCATCTTCCACATCGGTGTCTCCGGCAATCAGCGGAGGTGGTGCATTGCCGGCAATAAGCCGTTCAATCTCTTCGGCATGCTTGCTGATGTTATGTACCGTTCCGGGAGATCCTGTTGAACTTTTCAATGTCTGACTCATCTCTTCTTTATCTATAGACTTCGGATACCATTGAACCGCTCGAGTATGAGGCAGCGATCTTTCCGGTTGGTATTGATAGTCCGAGGTCACTTCGCCGACATAGTAAGCCCCTTTGGCATTTGGACACAGCACAATATCGCCGATTTGCATGCCTTTGCAAAGCGTATGAAGCATCCCGCATGCCAATCCGGCAGCTATCTTGGTCTTATCCGGCCGTTTCTCAAGGTAAACGGGAATATACTGCTTGTTAAACTCGCGCCAGTCATCCGGGAATTTGCCGGTCATATCCAGCTCTTTGAGCCAGGCCATGCCGATATACCCTTCTTTGTAGCACTCTTCGGCATACATGCCCCCTTTGGCAGCCATGATTCGGTAATAATTTCTGTTTTGAATCATTTGGTTTCCTCCGGTTTAACCAGCCGAATACGGCCGGTGAGGAGTTGCTGCATCATACCCTGTTTGATGGATTTGGTTTTGTCGCGGCGTGTCATAAGTGCAGAGATTTCATCATCAATGTCGGAAAGGACGGTTGCTATAGCAATTTGCTCTTCAATTTTGGGTATTTTTATTTCAAAATCTAGGAACGTTGGGAGACGCAAAGAGTCCACTGTGGCTTTAACAGTATTCTGCATTGCCCAAAATCCAAAATTTTTCGTCATATAATATAAAATATATCTAGCAAAAATATCTGAAGCAAACTGGTTAATAGCATATACACGTTGATGCACATCAAATCGTCCGCAAATATAGTGAAATATACTGCCTATTCTTCCCTCTCCTGGTATAAGGATTGCTTCACAATCGTAAGAGTATGTATTTATGCGCTCTACTATGTCTGACCTCACAAAAAATGGATATTGGCCATTTTCAACTTTATCTTCGTTATTACGACTTCCTGTTTTTATATGCGATATTTGTCCAAGGCGTTTCGTTTCCCACTCCCCCTCAAACCCCGGCAATCGGGTTTTCCCGGTGAGGAGTTGCTGCATGGCGGCCTGCTTGATGGCGCGCTTTTTGGCGATCAGTCTGCCTAAGGCCCCGATCAACCCATCCACATTCGACAACGCCTCGGCGATGGCTCGTTGTTCGGTTATTGTGGGTAAAGGAATATGAACATCTTTAATAGCGTGTTTAGATATGCCATATACTTTTAGGCCTGTTGCTAAACGACGAAGTTGTGTTTTAACAGGTAGGCTCTCAAAAATATATCTACGATATCCAATCTGAATATTTTGGTCTTTTGATCGTAAAAGTAGGGTGTGCAATCCTGAAATAGCCTCAGTATTGCCAATGTTGCATACTTCTACGGTTTTACCAATACCCTCTTCATCTTCTGATGCATCAACAACTATTAAATCGCCATCTTGCAAGCGTGTTGCTGAAACGTTTTTGTTGCTCAAAAGATATGGTACATCATGTATACTAAAATCAATAAAATGATTAAACTTCACATGTATGTCACCGTAGTGTACATAAGCTATATATCCTGTAATTCCTAGCTCTTCTCTTGAATTGGAGGCAGTACTCATAAAATCAAACAGCTCGGCAATTGTTAATACAGACCATTCTACAGGAATGTTTTCCACTTCTGTTTGTTTGACACGTGAGAATGAATCATGAATTGATGAGGCAGTTTCATTTATCGGAAAGTTTTTTTGTGGAAATTTCAGATTATCCATTCCACCCCACCCCCATCTTTTTCAAATGCCCCTCCACTCGCTTGCGATACTCTTCCACCTCTCGTTCCAGTTCCGGCAAGGGTTGCGTATAGCGCTCTTCCAGCTCCTTGACCCGTCCGGCGAGTTGCTGGGTCAGGCGGTTGACCTCGCCCGCAACAGCTGTCTGGATGTCGGCAAACCACTTGTCCGCGATGACCAGAGCCTTGATCTCATCCTCGCCGAGTCTGGCGTACCGGGCCAAAACCTTTTCATCCAATTCGGCTTGCGCCTCATTAACAGCCTGGTTGGCCGCAGTTTCAGCGTCCATCAGATTAAGACAGCGTTCCAATGCCTCGCGCTCTTGGTCGGTTTCTTTTTCCTGGGTCAGATCTTTGAGCCGTTCTTTGATACTGGCTTTGTTGACTTTGCCTTTGTCGTTTAAGGCTTCAGCCAGCAGGCCCTCTTCCCCGCTGTTCTCCTCAATGAACTCTTCCACTTCCCGGGCTGCGGCCTCTTGTGCGAATTGGAGTGCTTCAAGCGCAGCCTGTTCAGTGCTAAAATAGCGGTTGACCACCAGAGCCGGCGGAATCAGATCCATCTTGTATTTCTTGCGCTTGATAACCAGATCCGGCGTTTCTTTGATCTTTTTATCCTTGTCTTCTATAATTCCGCGAGGGCGGGCTGCGTTTTCCCATCCATCGGCAGCGATCAAGTAGACATCGTCCTGCATGACCTCGGCCCAATAGTCCATCAGTTGCTGATAGACATCGTATTTTTCCAACAATGGCAAATCGGCAAAGCGCTGCAGCAGCTCCTGCGACAGGGTAAGGATGATCTCTTTGGGTCGTGAACCCACTTTTAGTTCTTTGAGCATTTTCTCATGGGCCTGGCACCACGACCGTACGAGCTCGTTAACGCGCTGGGAAAAAACCTTGAACTCGTCGTGATTGAGAATGGCGGCTTTGACCTGCCCCGATTCCACCCGCGCTTCGCTGTAGCCGGTACGCCCGTTGCCGATGAACAAGGCTTCACGCAGGGCCGGAAAAACTTGCCAGTAGTCAGCCAATGCATCGATGTCGCGATCCGGTATACCGCCGTTGAGATGCGCATCCAGATCGTGCAGATCCTCGGGTTCGCTGGAGTCGATGTAGCGCGGAAGATTGAGATTGTAATCGTTGGCCGGGCTGGCGATCTCGGCTACCGGAACCATGCGCGAATAGCGCGTCAACTCAATCTTCTGGTTGAACACATCCACGATCTTGTGAATATCCTGCGAACGCAGCCGGTTCTTGTTGCCGTCTTTGATAAAGCCCTTACTCCCATCGATCATAAAGATACCGGTGCGGGCCTGGGCGTTTTCCTTGTCAATGACGATAATGCAGGCCGGAATGCCGGTGCCATAAAAGAGGTTTGCCGGCAGCCCGATAATCCCCTTGATCAGTCCCCGCTGAATGAGATTTTTGCGGATATCGGCTTCCCTGTTGCCGCGGAACAGCACCCCATGCGGCAAAATGATCGCACCCTTGCCCTTGCTCTTGAGCGAGGTGATCAGATGCAAAAGAAAGGCATAGTCGCCGTTTTTGTCCGGCGGTATGCCGGTCTCAAAACGTCGATAGGGATCATTTGCCGGATCGAGTCCGCTGGACCACGCCTTGGATGAGAAAGGCGGATTGGCCACGGCAAAGTCAAAGGTCTTGAGGCTGTCATTCGGATTCTTGAAATAGGGTGAGGACAGAGTATTGCCCCTCCAGAGCTCGGCAGTCGGGTGTCCGTGGAGGATCATGTTCATTCGCGCCAGGGCCCAGGTTGCCACGTCCATTTCCTGGCCATAAATCGATATTCCGTTTGGCGCTTCATCCGCTGCCTTGAGCAGCAAAGAACCCGATCCGCAGGTGGGATCATAGATGGTCTGATCCGGATGGGTATCCGCGTTGATTCCTACAACCTGGGACATGATGCGCGACACTTCTGACGGTGTATAGAACTGTCCTTTGCTCTTGCCGCTCTCGGTGGCAAAGTGGCGCATCAGATATTCATAGGCATCGCCAAGCAGATCGTCGCCCTCAGCGCGATTGGCGCGGAAATCTAGCCCGTCAAAGATAGCCACCAGTTTGGAGAGACGGTCCTGCATCTCTTTGCCGGTGCCGAGTTTGCTCTCGTCGTTAAAGTCAGCCTGATCAATCACCCTTTCCAGGCCATTGGCCTTGGCTAGCTTGGCGATGATTTTGTTGATTTTGTCACCAATTTCCTTGTCGCCTTTGAGCTTGACCATATCGGCGAATCCGCCCCCAGTAGGCACATCAATGAGGGCATCGGATTTTCCGGCATACTTGTCCGACACATACTTCATGAACAGCAACGTCAGCACATAGTCTTTATACTGCGACGCATCCATTCCCCCGCGAAGCTCATCGCAGCTTTGCCAAAGCGAGCTATAGAGTTGGGATTTTTTCAGAGCCAATGCAGTGCCTCATTTCATTGGAATTGTTTAACAAGCAACAAACACATTGTGATCGGCTAACCGGATAATATTGATGTAATTTTATATTCTAAAAATTAATTGCTCTCTGACCAGAGGCTTAGCCCGATTCCTCCCGAGTAAGTAATGTTTTTGCCCTCCAAGGCGTAAGACGATCCAATACTGATGAAGATCATTTTATTGAACCAAATACTCAGATGCATGCCGGCAATAATATCGTCAACATCCTCAACCTTGTCATATTCAAGAGTCGGACGAAGTGCTGTGCTGTTGCTTAAATCCACTTCAAGACCAGCACCAACGGCAAAGGCATAGCTGTCTTCATAATCGTCTGCACTATATCCGTAAAGAGAAGCTTCTGCTTCTGATCGTACAATACCGAAACGCAATCCGATGAACGGATCAATATTCTGTTCAGGCCCAAAGTGGAAGTTGAAGCCGCCGATAAGACTCGTGGAACTGGCCGTAACATCGATCGATCCAAACTCTGCTTCAGACTTGCTGTAAGACAAGCTGATCACAAAATCCGTGGTTGGCCCCACGGGGATATTGATGTTACCGCCGAGACTGAGAATTGAGTAGTCAAGGTTTTCCAAGTCCTCGTCACCAAGGATTGTATTGCCTATGGAAAAACCGAGATAATGCTTGCCAAGACAACCGCCATCCGATCCTCTGCTGTAATAATCCGGCTGGGAAGCAGTCACAGGTTGCCTGTAGTTGTTGTCATCGTACTCTTGGTCTTGATACTCAAATAGTGATGTTGGTGCATCCTCATTCTCAAGCTCACTCAACAACTCGTCAATTTCATCCTGTTTGATAAGCAAATAGCCCGCCTGGATCCTATCGGTTGGTTCCTGCAGCAGTTTTAGCCCGGAGATCTTGTTTCTGACAATAAGGACCTTGGCTTTTGCCAGCACTTTTTGGGTATCTTGGACCGTTGCGATATTAAAGACATCTCCAATTTCTACACCATCATTACTGCCTTTATTGCCCACAAGCGAATATCCCTTAATGCTGACCACTGACATTTTAAGCGTTTCGGCATCAGCATTTACGGCCAAGATACATATCAGCAATGCGGCACCCAATAATCCGCATGATTTAATAGACATTATTTCCCCCCTGGTATAATTCTAATTCGGGTTGTCTTTAAATGCGCAAGTGCTGTTTTGTTGTGGGTTGGACAAGTCTATTCTGTAAAGTAATCCGTATCAATCTTCTTCACCTCATAAACAGCCATCGGGCTTACACCGAGGTTATGGTCAATCATGAGCGTGGCCAGTTCCTCACCGTCAATGAGAACGATCTTGTTGTCAATCTTTGAGACATAATTGATAGCTTCTGCCGAAAAGGCCGAGGTGGTAATCATGATCCCCTTCTTGGCTCGTTGTCCCTGCAACGCACCGGCAAACTTTTGGACTTCAGGCCGCCTGACTGTCGTTTCCCACTTTTTAGCCTGGATGTAGATGATATCGAGGCCGAGACGGTCTTCCTTGATGATACCATCGATGCCTTCATCACCGGCACGGCCAATAGCACGCCCGGCATCTTTGCGGCTACCGCCATACCCCATCTTTAATAGCAGCTCAACAACAAGCATCTCAAACAAGCTGCTTGACGCAGCCTTAATCTGTTGGAGGATTTCTTGAGCAAGAGTATCCCGCAGTCTGCCATAGGCGACTTCAAGTGCTTCTTCAGGAGTTGAATCCTGCTCTGCATCTGTCTGCGCAAGCTGATTATCACCGGATCTTGTGTGCCGCAGTGCTCGGAATTGCCTGAATTCCTCAAACTGGTCCAGGGATTTTATGCCGATATGATCTGGATTAGAGGTGAGTAAATGCAAGCCGCGTTGAGTGATTTTATAGTGACCTCGACGGGTACTCTCCAGCAAGCCTGCTTTCGTAAGATATGTGCGAGCCCAACTTACCCGATTATGAAAGATTCCCTGTAATCCGCTGGGTAGAAGCTCATTGCGTTCTTCGTCGCTGAGGCCAAATTGATTTCCCAAAGCATCAATGGTCTCACGAAGCGAGTGTTCCTGTCGGTCACCAGCAAAGCGCAGCAGTGGCAGCATCACGCTTTGAAAATCAGGTATTGCCATACTGAACGACCTCCACATTACCACCCGGCTGTTTGTAAATAAACTGCCAATAGTTAGCGTTTATGGTTCCAACAGCAAACCAGGTGTAGGAAACGTTATTCATAATTTGCCAGTAGAAAGCTCTTGTGGGATGTTGAGTCGTATGATGTCCCAGAGGCTAGAATATATTGCTTATTACAATACGACAAAACGAGTTGTTTTGCAAACATAAAAATGGGCTGCTTTTAAAAAGCAGCTCATTGTATAGTTCAAAGGTAACTGTGGTGTTTGAGACAGTCTTGCTTTAGCTCACCTGCTGTTCACAAAGATCAAGATACCATTCCTCAGATTCAAAACCCAGAAATTCAACAACCGCAGTAATTGAACGTTTTCCAGAAAATCCCTTGGCTTTCAAGAGTCTGTCTACCATCTTGTTGTACAGAATGATATCGCCGTCGTAATAGCGTTTAACAGCATCCAAAGCGTCCCGATAGTTCCCAACAACAACTAACGCGTTAGAGTGGGGGCAGCATTTATCGCAATAGTATTCGGGTTCCGCATTGTGATCTTTGGGAAAGGCTAGATACGTAACAGATCTCCGGCAATTTCAGTACGGTATGCCCAAAGTCGGGAAAACCACTCTTGCGGCCAGTTTCAGTCCCAGTGGTATTGACGGAAGTTTAATCCTGGACACAGAAAACGGCAGCAACGAGATCGACTGCAACCGGATTCAGGTCAGCTCGCTCAGTGAATTGAATCAGGCACTCAACCTGGCCTACAAGAGCGACTACTCCACCATTGCAGTAGATTCCCTGGATGAGATCTATCGCTGGGCCGAGGACAAAACCGTTAAGACTCTGAACGCCAAACTCAAGGTCAGTCATTCGGCGGTGGAAGAATTCGGCTATGGAGTGGGCTATGCAGTGGCGCGCAAAGCCATGCTGGATATCATCACCAAACTCCATGTCTTTAAATCGGTGGGCAAAACCGTGTTGTTGATTTCGCACCAGAAACAGGCCACCAACTAGACCGATACGGAAAAAAGCCGCACAGTGGACTTGCCCGGCAAACTGAGCCGCATGATCGCTGCGATTGTGGATGCCATCGGGTTGATTACGGTTACCAAGGACAAGGACGGACAGCTGCATCGCTGGATATCATTCAAGCCGTATGATCAGATTGATGCGGGTTGTCGGTTGCGCGAACTGGCCGGCAAAGATCTGCCGTTCTCGTTCAAGGCAATCCACGATGCGCTGACAAAAACCAACAAAGAGGAGAAGACGAACGATGCAGAACCTGTCACTCTGGCAGCTTGACAGCGAATACCTGGCTGTTATTGAAGAATTGGAGTACAACGATGGTGAGCTAGACGAAGAGCTGGAAACCCGTCTGGACACGGTCCTGGCCTCGCTGGTGCAGAAGCAGGACAACTATATCAAGATGATGGACACCTTGGGTGTGCTGGAAGATCAGGCAAAGGATTGGCGCGATAAAATGAATCGCCGCATACAGAGCATCGCCCATCAGAGAGAACGCCTCAAGCAAGCGCTGATTCTGCACCTTCATCGGCTGGGAACAACCGAGATGCGCGGTACTCTGGGAACGGTGCGACTGATGAAACTCACCAAAGTCGGCAATGTGGATGAAAGAGCCCTGCCACCGATTTACAAACGCATCGTGCAGGAGATCCGCATTGATCGTCCCCGGCTGCTCAATGACCTCAAGCAAGGTCCGGTGGAAGGAGCGGAACTGGAAGAGGTGGAGTATTTGCGGGTGTTCTGAAATTAAGTTGGGGGGACTTGTTCGTCCCCCCGATGTTTATCAAGTATCCAGAATTATCCGTTTGGTAAAATCATATCCCTTGTTATTTAACCAGCAGAGCCTTACCCACCTGTATATTATCCCCGGCGACAATCTTGTAAAAGAACACTCCACTCGCCTGTTCATCGCAAGAAAACTCGGCAGAATGATATCCGGCAGTCATTTCCTGGTTAAATAGAGTGGCGATTAATACACCCCTCACATTAAAGACATCAAGCCTGACATGTTCATCGGTTGGCAGATTAAAGGATATTTGGGTTGTGGCATTGAAGGGATTGGGATAATTGGGATAAAGAACAAACTTTTGTGGTATGTTTACTTGAACGGTTACCACATCGGAAAATGAGAAATCACCGTTTGTATCCAGTTGTTTCAGCCGATATTGCCATATACCTGGAGAAGGCTTCTTATCCACAAACGAATAGGTTTGGGGTTCAGATGTCGTGCCGTTACCGGCAACAAAGCCTAACGTTTGCCAATCTACTTCACCATTGCTCAGCGGAGCTCTGTACACTTCGAATCCGTAGTTGTTTGTTTCCGATGCGGTTTGCCACTTTAGTACAACATTGCCTTCTGAAGATTCTGCAGTAAAAATGGCCAACTCAACTGGAACCACACCTTCTGTAATGACGATCCACTCAGGATTTTCTCCGTCAACACCCAAATTCGTGATAGCAGTATTTTCATCAGTAGAATTACAGGTATAAAGAACTTTATTGTAACTCTGAAACACAAGCTTTTGGTCATTCGGAGAGAAGGATGGTTTAATTCCGTTAATTACCAGTCCACTAAATTCCTGAGTTAAGAGGTTACCGACCAACAGATCTGCCTTGTCTTCATCCACAGAATTATAGGCGATCATATAAGGTGAGTTGCTTGAGAATTTGGGATAGCCAAATTGAACTCCTTCTCCCGCAGGAGGAAGCAGTGTCATATTCAGCTGATTTTCCAATACAAATTGAGAGATATCCCAGTAATAGGAAGATTCATCAACAACACTCGACTCAAAGACTGCACCGTAAATGATTACTTTGTTATCCGGAGCCCAGTCTGCAACATCAATGAATATCGGCTCGGAATATTCATTTTCTCCATCCATGGCAGCTTTACGCTGCGGATAGGCTGTAATTCCTTCTTCGGTTAAAACATAAATGTTATTATCGTACATCCATTCGGAGGTCAATATAAATTGACTTCCATCATTGGCGATTACGGCAGTATGCAAATCACCTTCTTCATAAAGATAACCATCAAGCTCCATGCTCTTGTATGTCAGGCTATTGGGATCACCAAACTCATAAAGTGTAAGCTTGTGGTTATCGCTTATGAAACATAACAGATGTCCATCGCGTGTTGATGAAAGTTGAGTCTTCTCATTTTCTGTATAGAGAGCTTTAACCGATGGAAAATAGTAACCCTCTGACAGATCTTCTCTTATTATACCGATGAGTGAATCAGGCCGGATGTAAACAATCCACTCTTCACCTTTAACCTCTTCCATAACTTCAGAAAAATAAGGAGCATTATCCATATCTGCTGTAATACCCACTTGATTGAAGGCATATTCTACAGCCAAGGCTTCCATGCTATTTTGCCCGTATAGAATCTCGGCGACCTCAATACAGGTTAGTCTCAGATCCAGAAAGTCGCTTGAGGGGACCAGATAGTTGGACAAGACATTAAAGAAAATTCGTTCAGCTTTTTCCCGCCCCAAAGCGCTTGCTATACCGTATGCCGCTTTGCTGGGAATACCACAGTTATAATGCACGCCTCCATTATCCCAGTCCAGTGGCCAGTCAAGATATTCTGACATATTATCGGGAAGGGCATAAGCAGGAGGATTACTCATGTCTCGTAAGGCATCTCCAGGGATATGGGGTGTCCAGACATCCTCTCCAATCAGCCAGTCATCCCGGTCTATCATGCAGGCAAAGAAATCGGAAAAAAATTCATTAAGTGCACCTGATTGATTTAAATATATCAAGTTAGCATTGTATTGTGTAAGCCCGTGAGTGAATTCATGAGCGACTATATCCAATGCACCAGCCAGAGGAGCAGACTGGTAACCATCTCCATCACCAAATGTACAAACTGATCCATTCCAAAAAGCATTGTTTATGTCATTTGTAAAATGCACAACAGATATCATTGTACCGCCCAAATAATCAAGAAATGATTTTTGGGAAAAAGTGTTATAAAAATAATCATAGATAACCGACATGGAATGATGTGCAGAACAAGCAATGGAATCACTAAAAACAGACTGTGCAGATGTTACCGGTTGAAAATTTGTATCGTTGTAATCAATTGTGATGATTTGCCCTATTGGAATACCCTTAGTAAATGTTGCTTGCAGGTCAGACATCGGCTTGCTCGCATCCAATAAATAGTATATTCCAGATTGAAGGAAAACATCCAAGTTGTGATAGTTACCGAATATATCATAACCTGTCCCTGTGGTCGGACCATCATGAGTAACAGTGTTGTGTTTAAAGAGAATTTTACCATCGCTGCTGTCAATATAGTAGATCCAGTTCTCGTCTACCTTGGGCATGACATTGATTCGCCAAGCATCATGTGGCCCGCCATTATAGTCAATCCAGATTCCTCTCTCCGGTTGCAGCAATCCCGCAGAAATAAAGTCGTGTTGCAGGTTGATCAGTTGTGATATTGGAATTTGCAGGTCTTGTCTGATGGCCATGGTAGCTTGATCCAGAGCAATGGGTTGATCTACCACCGCGTTTACAAGCTGGTCTGGGTGGATATAATCGCCCAGGTAAGAAAGAATATCACCTTGTTTGCTGCAATGAAAAATCAGCTGATGATTGAAGACTGGCAAACCCTGAAAGAATTGTGAGTACTTGACATGAATTCTTTCATCGGATTCCTTAATACTGGCAAGTTGCAGATCCTTATCCGGTTCAGACAAGGCAAAATAGTGTTGGTTTTCCCGAATGGTGGTCAGTATCTGTTGTGATAAACCTTGATCATCCCGGTTTGCAGAATTAACCTTATATTGGTATGTGGAAGGATTGAGATGCCCTTTAAAGAATCTGGGTGTTCTCGTGAGCTTATTCCAGATAATACGATCACATTTATCGGCTGGTTGGCCTGTGGGGATAGTCTTCAGCAATGAATTACGAGCCGGTATCAACGAGCCTTGTTGCCATCCACTACCTAAAACAAGCTTGCCATTGTTTATCGTGTAGGGTATCTGCCAATTGGAATTCAGTTTGGCATTGTTGGGTTTATTCATTCTTGGTGGAATTGGGCGGGATGCAAGGGAGATTGTTGAAGATACTAATAACACAAATACAAGAACCAGTAACAAGCCAAGCTGTCGCCAGTCAGAGTCTTGTCGTTTCATGAGGACCTCCATACTGCAGATAACCGGAATAAGCCCTTGGTAACAATCTGTAGATAAGTCTGGTTATAAATACTGAATTCATTAAACAGATGCAACGATTATTCTCCCCACGCGAGAATTATTTTTTATCCCAGCCACAGGAAAAAGAAATCCAGCATCTAGCACACTAAACAGAAGAATTGCTTTGCTTCATTGGCACGAAATGATTATTTTACATCTGTCACAGAACTGTCACAGTTATGTTGACAATATAGGTAAAAATCAGCTTAATTCGGGGTCAAGGAGGGTTAACAGGAGGAAATAAGAAGGCAGTTAATTCACTGTTAATTATTGTGTTGACATGAAAGAAGAACCTCGGGGCGTAGCGCAGCCCGGTTAGCGCACCTGCTTTGGGAGCAGGGGGTCGAGAGTTCAAATCTCTCCGCCCCGACGAATAAACAAAGGGTTAGCCGATTTTTGGGCTGACCCTTTGTTGTTTTTAGACTATTTTGGCCGCTATATGGCCGTAAAATAGCCGAAAACGACATTATCTTGCTTTCATCTTCTTGATATCCTTCGCTTTCACCTCCTCATCCGTCTTGGCGTAGATCATCGTTGTCGCAATGTCCCGATGTCCCAGGAATTCCTTTACGGTCGTGATTGGGATATCATCCTTCAGGCAATACGTCGCGAATGAATGACGCAGCGAATGAGCATTAAAGTAAGCCAAACCCAATGCTCTTTGAGCTCTCCCAAACGCCCTTGATATGCTATGAATCTCGGTGATCTCCCAGAAAATATAACCCTGTTTGAGTCGAGATATCACGATTCTCCGATCCTGTGAAGGGACCTTGCTCCGATCCATGAGCTCAAACTGCTTTTCATCGTCACTCAGATACTTGACCCTGCGATTCAGAAGCAGACAGGCTTCAGCACATAGCGGCATATTTCTCGATTTCTTCCCCTTGCCGGTCAGGCGTGCGAAAGGCACTTTTTCGTCCTTGATCAGATCAACAAACAGATCCTGTTTGGTCAGGTTGAACAGCTCTCCCCTTCTCGCTCCGGTCCATAGAGACAGGTTGAACACATCCAATTGCCATTCTGGCTTTTCAGAGAGATACTGCCTGATCTTTTCGATTGTCTCTTCTTCAAGGTAGCGAATTGTTCCTGCCATCGGATCTGGCAGCCTGCTTACCCCTTTCCATGGATTATCATCGATCAGTTTTTCGCTGACCGCCCAGTTGAATGCTGTCTTGATATTCCGCAGATATGAGTTGATCGCACCGGGTTTGAACGTCTTTCCATTTTGCGTCATCGAGTCCTTTAATAAGACCAAAAAGTTGATTGCACTATCCCTGTCCAGTGCATCGATCTGTAAATCAGGATCGATGTGTCTGAGCAAGACACGCAATGACAGTTTGTCATGTTCGTAGGTATCGATGCTGATCTGCCCGATGTGCACCAGTTTCTCCCGATATTCGAGAAACCTGTTCTGCAACTCCATCAGGGTAATGCCTTCTTTCTGAGCCTCGACATAGTTACGGATGTCAAATTTGCCAAGGGCAATCTCTCGTTTGATTTTGTATAGTATCGTCTGGGCGGTTTTTAGGTCGGCACGAATTGTCAGCGATTTACTGGAACGGTCTGCATAGATAATTGTGATGTAAGGGTATTTTCGTCCCCGATGCCTCAAAACGGCATTAAGGGCTTTTTTCTCCTCCATATCCTCTCTCCTTTTGAATATCAAGATTCTGACTCTGTCAGAATTCTTATACCCAAAAGGATCGATGTCATTGTCTCAAAAACCCCGATGCATCGTGCTTTTGAAATTTTGATTTTGAGATGAGTTGATAGACAGAAATTAACATAAAAAAAGGCCTGATTTCTCAGGCCTGGTTTTGTATCAAAAACGGTGGGTTTTGATATTACTGTAACAACAGCATTTTCTTCACCTGAACCTCCGTTCCACATCGCAGCTGATAAAAGTAAACCCCGCTGGGCAGTCCTGACCCGCTAAATGAAACGCTATGCGAACCAGCGTTCTGCACTTCCTGAACCAGCGTAGCTATTTCACGACCTACAATGTCGAATACCTTCAGAGAAACCGGGCCGGTTTGCTGCATAGAGTAGCGAATCTCAGTCTGAGGATTGAAGGGGTTGGGGTAGTTTTGCTCGAGATGCAGTTGATCAGGATATAAAGTAATTACAGGTTGCACACCCTGAATCTGATCCCCGCTGTATACAGTCAAACCGGCGGAAAACACCTCAGCACCACCGATCCAAACCCGGTTTTGTTTATCTATATCAATTGCATAAATATAATTCCCTGACATTGGTGATTGCGGCCCCACGAACTGTTGCCACGTGGTGCCATCATAACAACCCGCTCCCCGGCCAATAATACCGAACCATTTGCGATCGAATTGGTCGATTGCGATATTTGTTAAATAATTATAGGGCAATCCTGAATTTTCACTGGTGAAAACCGTCCAAGTATTTCCATCGAATTCGGCTATGCCATTGTCTGTCGCGATCCATTTGTGATTTTGCAAATCGACCGCAATATCCCGGACATTATTCCCGGGCAATTCCGAATTCGTTGTTTTGTAATTCGTCCAGCCGTCCCCGTCGAAACGCGACAATCCTGTATAACGGCAACCGACCCACTTGTCGCCATTGCCGTCGATGGCCAGAGAGTTGAAGCTGATCCAACGCTGCTCTATGAAAGGATGGGCATAACGGTTCCAGACCTGACCGTCGAATGAGACGAGCCACTTTGGGGTGATCAACCAGATTTTCCCTTGACTATCTGCCGTAATATCGGCGATTTCGTTTTCATTCAGGCCGGAATTGAGGGTATCATATACAGCCCAGGTCATTCCGTCGAATTTTACCAGGCCACCCGTTTCTGTGCCGATCCACAGATCATCCCAAGCATCGACAAACAGGGCCGTGATGCTGTTGTCCGGCAGAGTGGAATTGGATCGGGTATAAATCTCCCAATCCAGACCATCGAAAAGAACCACCCCACCACCATCCGTCCCGATCCAGTGTTTGCCGCGGCTATCCGACGCGATCGCCCAAATCGTATTATCCGGAAGCCCGCAATTGGACACGGAATATTCCGTCCAAGTCGTACCGTCGTATTCATTTACACCGCGATCCAACGCACCAACCCAAATCTGTCCATCTGCATCGACCGCCACAGATAGCAGTGTGTCGGACAGAATCGATGAATTTTTGCGGCAGAATTGCGTCCAATCGTTGCCGTCAAAACAAAGCAAACCTTTTCCCCAGGTCGCCATCCACTTGTTTCCAGCTTCATCGATGGCAATCTCAGTTACATCTCGGGTTTTGACAGAATCCGGCATAGTGTAAAGGGTCCATTCGCTACCGTCAAATTCACTTAAACCCGTATTTTCAACAAAAACCCAGACATGATGCTCGCTGTCGACAGCGGTTACCCATGCAGGATTAGCTAAATCGTAAACCACCCATTCCACCCCGTCGAATTTGGTGGGACTGATGCCGATCCAACCAACCCACACCGCACCGCAGGAGTCGACTGTGATGGTGCGAACACCATGCCAGCCGATTGGTACCTGTGGTTCCAGAAAAAATGTCCACTCTTCGCCGTCGAGTACTGCCATTCCTTTATCGTACGTCCCGATCCAGATTCGGTTGCTGTCATCGACAGCAACGGCAGTGATATGGTTTTCAGGTAAGGGAGAATTGTCCCGGTTATAGGCCGTACAGACAGTGGTTCCATCGAATTCAAAAATACCGCCAAAACATGTGCCGACCCATTTATGTCCCTGTTGATCGATGGCCATGCAGGTGATGTAATTATCCGGCAGGCCGGCATTGGCTTTGTTGTAAAAGGTCTGTTCTCCGGTGATCCGGTCGATGCGCACCAGCCCGCCTTTTGTGCCGGCCCAAAGATAAGAACCTTCCGGTAAAAGTGACGCCACTTGGGTTCCCGGAGTATAATTGACCCAGCCCGGGTATTGGGCAAAGGCGGAAGAAAAAGTTAAAAACAACAAAGATAACAATACACAGATTTTATTCATACTGAACTCCTTGGTGCAGCAACACCGTCAATTTTTAACACAACTATCGTTCAAAGACGAAGACAATGTCTACACAGTTGAAAATAATAATTTTAAGATTTATCTCTTGAACACCAGTATTCACACCCGAAATATAATACTATTTTAAAAATAAAACTTTGATGTTTTTTATTTGTCTGTCGGCTTGCATCTTAATAAAGTAAACTCCACTGGTAACAGAGGTTTCAGCCTCGTTGGTTCCATCCCAGCGAAAACTGTGCATACCCGATTGAATTCTTCCATTAAAAAGGCTTTTGACCTGTTGACCGAGCATATTATAAACCGCGAGGTCTAGGAATTGTTCGTTTTCTAGGCTCAACAATATCGTTGTTGATGGATTAAAGGGATTGGGGTAAACTTCAAAACCTTTATACAGCTTATCATCGTCAAGATCAATAGCTGAATTGGGTTTAAAATTTTCACCTAAATCTAAAACCAGCCGTGAGTCTTCAAGCCCATCGTCATCATTATGGCGTTGCAGAAACACAGTGACTATCCAATTAGCACTTTCTAAGTCAGAATTGAGATTTGCGTAATATCCAGCCAAATCCAATAGTAATTCCCTATCAAACAAAGATTTCTCAGGCGCTGAAAAAGCGATTTTTTCAGCAGTCTCAAAATCATTCATATGCGCATAATGATAGACAAGCCACTTACGGGCGATGTTTTTAATGTTCTCAGGGTAAGTCGATTCAACAATATCGTTAATAAAGAGTAACTCTTCCTGCATAGATTTATTCTTACTTGCACATTCCGCAAAACGGTACAATGCAATGGCAACGTCCTCCCATTCATAAAAGTTTACAAATATTGATTTAAACTCCTCTTTTGCAACCGCATAATCTTTCTGCAAATAATGTTCATAGGCCGAATTGAATATTCCTTTTGCAGGGTGAAGCTTCCAAGTAGGGCCAGCTCCCATATCGTGATTCCATTTCGGGCTTCTATCGACATTGCCAAAAAAATCATTATCATCTGGAGTAGTTGTGCTCCAATAATTTGATTCCGCCTTAACTTCTGTTCCAGTATTATTTATGATATAATAGTAATTTACAGGTGGAACACTGAAAGTATTATTCCCATCAGCAGTCTCAAAGATTCCAAAATTTGGACTACCACCACCAACATAAGCACGATTTTTAGTAATTGAAGATTTAAAGAGATTACCGTTCGAATGAAAAATTGGAGAGGATGTGCCTAATATTCGGACACCGTCCTCATCGCTATCGAAACTGTTATGGGTAAAATCACCATCAGCGGAATATATGTAGGCTGCATACGAATCAGATTCTATTTTATTATCATCAATCACCGGATCCGCACCGTTTCTAATATTTAATCCCTGGTTACTGTTGTCTTTAATATCACATTCGGTTACTGTTGGATCAGAGCCGTCAATATAGACTGCATTATATGCATTTTCGATTATACAATCATCAAGATACGAAGATGAACTTGCACCACTATTAAAAACAATCCCATACCAATCACCCTTAGTTCCTGCAGTAAATGTGGCGCCATCTGCTTGTAAAGTTCCATTTACGATTATTTCGGGTTTTGTTGAACTTTTCCCGCTCGACTGGTCATCATAATCAAGGAAATTGACAGTTACTCCGGATTGGATTATTAAAGTCACACCCGCTCCGATGGTAATATCTCCTCCAATATAATAAGGGCTATTTGCAGATGACCAAGTTGTATTGGCTGAAATTGTTCCTGACCAGTAGTTTGTATAGAAATTTACAGACATACTTGTGGAACTAGTTGGAATACTAGTAATAGCAAAGCCAGTTTTATTGCTATTTAAATCGGTATTAGGAGTTGTGGCCATTGTGACGATCTGATTGTTAGATAGACCAGGAAAAGGATCTCCTCCATCACCATCGTGCCAATATGGTGAACCAATATCATCAAAATCATTATCGCCTGGAATAATTGTTCTTGAATTACTCGTCGAGCTATCCCATTCCCACAAAATAAGACCTCCCAAGCCTGATTCTTGGTAATATTCTGGCAGGTAAGAATTAAAATCCTGATATTGCCTGTTTTCAATAATAAATCTTCTACTACTGCCAGAGTTCGGATCATTAAAAATATAAAAATCTTTCTGTTGAGCTTCACTGCTCACATAACTTACACTCTCATTAAGCAAGTTTGAGGAAATCGTTGTTGGTGTGTTCCATCCATAAGATATAATTGCGGGTGGATCAAGATTCGCAGGGCAATCTCCTTTTCGAAGCGGACCCGTGCGATATCCTGTTCGCATCATGGACCAATCAGAAGCGTCCGCATCCGGATGATACATTAGTCCCCCCAATAATCCTGAGCCAATAACATGGCCGAGCTCATGGCACCAAATGCCTACATGCGTAAAGCTTTCACCTTCACTATAAATACCTGCCCAGCCAAGGCAACGTTCGTGGAATACCGGAGCGCCATACCAATTAGTCCAATCAAAGCTTACAGGAAAATCTGTTGATGAAAAATAACTTTTGGGGTAACCAACACCCGTTTCGTAAAGATCGTCATTACTCCCAGCTAAAATAATTAAAGTTACACTATAATCTTCAACGTCTGTCCAGCCACTATCAATAGCAGCATTAATGGCATCGACCACCAAATCTGTTGGTGCGGCAATTCCACTATATGCACCCGGATAACTCGACGTACTCCCTATTTCTAGCCATCTCAAATCACCGCTTACCTCTGGATTAATTACACCACCCGTAATCTCAAAATCACCACTTGATTGTGTCTGAAAATAATCAAGCATGCTACCGTAAACATATTCACCGTCAGGAGTTTCTGCATAATTGGGATCTCCAGAATAATATTCATCCTCTGAGAAAAACATATCTTCAAACTCATCTTTTTCGTAGCTGGGTGAATGGTGCCCCAAATCACTAAACTCGACTAGTAAAATACCTATATCGAGTGTTGTGGTTGCGACCTTACCAAGTGAAGGATTATCTGCATTACTCCCATAATCAGATTTTCCTTGCAGTTTTAAGAATCTTTGTCTATTTAATTCAACTGCGGTATTATATCTTTCTACTTCAGAAAGAATTTTTTCCATTATCATGGGGAAATCCTTCAGTCTTATAGCATTTTTTTCATCATCAATCCCAACTTTTTGATTTGATGCTATAAAACCTTTTTCTTCGTCCGGTTGTGCATAATAATAATACCTATCATGACCTCGGACAACAATTTTTCCTGAAGGTGTTTCGTACCACTTAATATAACAGCAATATCCCGCTTCACTTGCCTGAAATTTTGTACCATCTGGTTGTTCAAGTGTTTGAAAATTGGGACTGCCGAATAATAAGGAATAGCTAATAACCGACAATACTAACAATACCATTTTTGCTTTCATGATAACTCCCCCTACTTGATGAATAAAAGTTTAATTGTTTTTGAGAACTCTTTTGAAACAAAACGAGCAAAATAGATACCGCTTGCAACTCTACGACCTTCTTTATCATTCCCGCTCCAGACTACCTCGCCTCGGTAAGATTTTTTAATTTCATTATTATATGCCATTACCTCCTTTCCATTTACATCACATATACACAATCGGTAATTCGTCATAAAGGGGATATCAAACCTGATCGATGTTTGAGAATTAAATGGATTTGGAAAATTTTGGAAAAGATGTGTTTTATTCGGATGGGATTTTGGTCTTTTTAAAATAGAGGTTTCAATTATTTCCCCTAATTCTCCCACACTATTAACTTGCTGAGCGAAAATACCAACCTCAGGTGGCTCAGCATACCAACAGGCAACAAGTCCTTCATTTTTCCCAAACGAAGAGACTTGGACGGAATTAACCGACTCTCTCCTCGTAACTATTACATCGTCAGGCCAAACATATTTTCCATCAGGAGCAATATGTTGTGCTCTCAAAGTGCCTTCTTCATTACGGTAGTCAGACCAAAGCACAATAATACCCGAGTCGGGGGAAGCAACAAAATTAAAACGGATACTTTTAATCGAATTTGATGCACTTACCTTAATTCCATCATCTTCCCAAAGTATCAAACCATCCTCTGACAAACGTTGTGCATACACATCATATACACCAGTGCGTTTATCTCTCCATACAATATAATAGCTGCCGATTGCTTCATTTACCAGTAGTTGTGGCTGAAACGTTTGTCTATAAGCCAGCCTAGTTATTAATAATCCATTCTCGCCCCATAACAAATTACCGTCTTTATCAACACTATGAACACCAACATTATAAATCCTGTCTCCGGACAATTCTTCATAGTCGGCCCGTTCTGAAAGGCAATTACTACACCTCCGGTGTCCATTTTTTATCATATTTGGCCACATCAACTTTCCTTTATCAAGCTCTTCTCTGGAAGCCAGAGAAAGCCCATAATCCCAAAGTAAACTACCATCCGAATCTATCCTTTGCAAAACAGCATCTTCGCTATTGTGATACAGTAAAAACGTCCCACCAGCATCGTCTTCTACAGAAAGACATGGAATTGGATTGTTATAGCTCATAAATTTATCGGTTATCAATATACCATTGTCATCCCAAAGTTGATTTCCGGCTTTATCCAAATGCTGCACCCGTAAATCTACATTTTCCCGATCGTTGTAGAATCCCCAAAAAACAAAACATCCGCCCAACCCGTCACTGCAAGAACTAACAAGCATTAATCCATGTGAATTTGGAGTTTGTGCCACTGTTATACCATTCTCGCCCCATATTTTTTGGCCAGTACTATCAATATGTTGTGCATGGGTTTGAGTATACCCATCTTCTTCCATGATAAACGAATCATCATATACAATAATAACACCTCCGTTTTGATCGTCCACTAAAAAATATCTATGTGCTTGAAGATGGCTCGAATCTGCTATCATAATCCCATTTCCTGTAAATTGACGATATCCATACTTGTCAAGCTTTTGAAGCATTATGTGTATCCCCAAAAGGGGTAGATCATTATAGGCGATGTAACTACTGCCACGTTCATTGCTCAGTATATTAGGCAACAGACCTACATTTGTAACTCGCAGGTTTTGAGTTGGATCTGTGGACCATTGTGGATGAGATGTTCCAACAATCAACAATACCATACAAAAATATTGAATTGTTTTCATCACTAATATCCCCTTTTGATTTTCTTTTTTTTACCTCAAAATATCATGGGGCACTTTTATTGTTTTGCCTATATTGGAATCGAAAAAATTGGGCCTACAAAATAAGCGTTTCATATTAATAATCAGGAGGCCCCAATGGTACGAAAACGATATTCAGCTGAAGAAAGAGTCCGCATCGACATTGTTGCTGCGATTACTGTTTATTTGTTGACACCCCGAGAAAACCCAGAAACACAATCCCCTATTCTCCCCCACAGAGAATAAGAAAGGTTATGTCCCCTGATTCAATTTAATGAATAGCGCTTAAAATGCAATGATTTTTCGAATTTTGGGCGGAAATATTGGATATTTTTATGAATTACATTCACTTACAATCATTGGACTATTTAAATATCATAAACATCTGGGAATCGGCAAATTAATCCAGAGTGCATCGTAGAGCGGGGTAGAATGTCGAGGATTGAAGGGAGGCTAAAAAGAAAAAAAATACCATAAAAAAAGGCCCGATTTCTCGGACCTTGGTTTGTCTCAAAAACGGTGGATATTGCATTTTATTTTAGCAAAGTCAATTTCCGATTAGATGTAAAGTCATTACAATTCATCCTGGCAAAATAGACTCCTGAAGGCAGCGATGAGGCATCGAGTGTAATCGAATGCAAACCCGCCTCTTTTTCGATGTCCTGAATCGTTCGTACACACTCTCCCCGTAAATTATAAAGCGCAATGTGAACACGACCTTTTTCTGCCAACGAAAATGACAGCGTTGTGGTTGGATTGAACGGATTGGGATAGGTGGGTGCAAAAGAGTATTCATAGGGCAGTTCGGCGGTTGCCAGTTCAGCCCCCGGTGAGTTTTTCCCCACCTCCTTCTCGGGTATAGGCATACCGAGGGTCACCATCGCCGACACCGCCAACCCATCATTTGGATAGCGCTCGATATATTCCAGAAAATGTGACTTGCCGCTTGCTTGATCCATGAGGTAATACCATTCGATGACCGCCATCTCAAAAAGGGCATACTTGCCTAAATCGGAATCCGGGAAACGCCCGACGAGTTTCTGGCTATACTCCAGCGCTTCCTGATACTCACCCTCTTTAACCAGACGACCGATCAGCAGATACTCAGCCAAGCCGGAAAGTTTTGTGTCCGCTGCAAAAGTTTTGGCAGAAAGAAAAGCCCTGGAATCGTCGTTCTGTTCCAGTCGTTCCAGGTTGCGGCTGGCGGCGACCAGGGCCAGTCGACCGGCAACCGATCCGGGATATCGAGCCACCAGCTGTTGAAAAGCCGGCAGCGATTGGTCGTCCAGACCCTGAACATACCAGCTCAGGGCCCGATCGAATTCGGCGATACCGCTCGTGTCCTCGGCAGCTCCTCCCTCCACCCATTCCCCGCCCAGCTTGGCCAGAGTCTTGGGTCGATGCCCCCGCGGCGCAGCGGTTGCCGAGAGGGGGTCATAGTCCAAATAAGGCTGCCAATCAACATTGTTCGTGACCATCGGGGAAGGATTGTCGGCATCTCCCCACCAGTTCAGTTCGGCTTGTACCGTCCCATAATAGCTCGAGTTGATATCGCTCATTAAATTATAAAAGTTGTTATACCCCGGCGACCCACCGCCGGAAACCCCGAGAGAAAGTTGAGAATAGCTATCCCCACAAATGCCGGTGCCGTTGTCGCTAAAGAGGTTGTGTGTTAAGGCAAAAAAACCGGCATAGTTACTACACGTCACACCATAGGAGCTATTAAGTTCGAATTCGCAATTTTGTGCAGTAACCTGGGAATTAATCAATGAAAGTGCAGTAGCATTGTTGTTAAAAACACAGGTATTCAAGGTGAGGCTTGTGGTGTTGTTAAAAACCAAGCCGTTGCTCATGTGCTCAAATTCGCAATATTGAATATAGTTACTGCTAGATGTGCTGGTAAAATCAATGCCATACCAATTGCTGGCGCCAGATCTGTCAAAATGAATGTAAGACCCACTGCCCACCGCAACAAGGGATCCACTAATGGTAATCTTGTTCCCGGACGGGACGCTAACGGTGGCGCCAGACTCAATTGTGAGGGTTTTCCCGGATGGAACAGTGACATTTCCGGTCAAGGTGGGCTGCAACACACCCCACCACGTTTCGTCGTGTGACAAGGTGCCCGACAAGGTTATGGAAATTATCCCGCTTATACTTGTACACACACGTTTTGCGGTATACCCGGCGCACGTTGGCGTAGAAAGATACATGCCGCCATATACATTAGAAAAAAGTTCGGTCATAGATATGGACACGTCGTCGTTGTCGTCGGCGTCTAGCGACACAGCCCCACCATCATCTGGGGCCGCACCATACAAATATCCGGTGAGCCACCAGTTATATTCTGAATGGACCACATCTGTTTCTATGGCGTAGCTGGGGGCGTTCCAGGGTGAGCTGGTTATAACAAGGCTGTTTGTTGTGCTGTCTAGTTTTTGGGTGCCCTGGCTTAAACACCCAGAATAACAAGTCATCCAAAATATCAAGCGCTGCTGATAACTTCCAATTAAATTAATATAGCCAATAAGCCGATCTTCGGAAATGTAGTAATCTCTGTTCTCGATATATGCTCCATAATTGTCATAACTCGCCCCCCCACCGGAAAGGTTGTGTGTTCCGTGTCCAACCACCCACCGAATAACCACGTGATCGCTACTCGTGGTTAGGTTGCCAACCGCTTGGAAGGTGTTTTTAATAGACGTGCTGTCATTGGCAGAATCAACAATATTGGACCAGCTGTGTAGTGACAGTTTATAGCGATCCACCGAGGTCGAAAAACTCTGACCGCTCCCATAGCAAACATATATGTTGCTGTGAGAAAACCCCTCGTTGATTACCAAGTCTTCATAGGCAAGAAACAAGTCATACCAATACTCTGAATTACTAGACTCATAGTCCTGGGTTGCCTCTCCTGGTAAATTCAAAAATTTTCGGACACCATTTCATTAAAGATTCGGACAGCGTTTCACTAAACTTTCGGACAGTGTTTCACTAAAGATTCGGACATTTTTAAGTCTGAGTGAAACAGATGTCTTAACC
>Ga0209717_1001150_pt1 | contig 29718 bp, 20 predicted proteins | sample AD_UKC048_MetaG_FD_184418 | JGI IMG/M metagenome (GOLD analysis project Ga0209717, IMG submission 184418) | Active sludge microbial communities of municipal wastewater-treating anaerobic digesters from USA - AD_UKC048_MetaG (SPAdes) (version 2) | ecosystem: Engineered > Bioreactor > Anaerobic >...
TTTCATATTTCCACCCATCATTAACTTTCAACGCCGATGCGATATAAGTTTTGCCGTCAAAAGTGTTTCCGACTTTGAAGAGAAATCTACCGTGTTGATATGACTGTTTATCTCTTGCATGTGCAACCATAGTATATTTTTGAGAAGCTATATCATAAAGCAGACTGCCGATTACAATATATTTGTCATCTACTTTCTTGCTTGCAATAGCATACATTCCCATCTTGCCTTCAAAAATGTCACCCTGTTTGAAAACTCCTGTGGACTGATGCCAGGTTCGAGACAGAGCATCAATATCACAGGGACTCACATAAGCTGATCCCGTGTTTTCAACAGCCTTGTCCGTAACATCACAGGGCAGAGGATAGCAGTAATATTCCGGCCACTCTTTCATTATTTTGCGGTTGTTAATTTCCCACAGGTTCCTTATACACTGTGGATCGTTTGCAGGTGCAGGAAGATCACATTTTCGACAGAAATGTTTCTTTCCGTCATTATCAATATATGGAAACCCCGCATTGAGCAGACTCGGACAGTCGGGATCTCCCTCTTTACCTACAGGATAATCATAATCCGGCCACTCTTCTGCAGTGTCAGGGTCCGGAACTTCATCAGATATGATATCCTTATCTCCGGCACTGTCATCATCCGGCTTTACCAAATCGTTATCCACATCATTTTTGACAATATCAGGATCAGAAACCGGTATATCAGCATCCTGAGTGTCAGAATCAATGACAGCAACTGAATCTTTGTCAGAAACAGCTTTATCCGCATCCGTTTTAGGGTCATTTGAATCACATGAAATCAGAAAAAATGTGAAAATAAGAATTGCAACCTTCATAAAACCCTTGAAATTCAAATAATTAACGGATTAGATTATCTCAAAAACCTATTTTAGTCAAATAGCACAAGCACTTACTTGAAATCCTCAAAATTTTACAACTTCTGTCTAACATGTTATTATCATCGGGATTTAAAATTGGTGGAGGAAACCGAAAAATGGGATCAAATCACACAAAGTTCAGCGATTCGCAGATTATAATTTATGAAGCTACTGACGGAAAAATAAAGATTGATGTTCGTGTCGAAGATGAAACCGTCTGGTTGACACAGAAAATGATGGCTGCACTCTTTGACTGTTCAATAGATAATGTTTCGTTGCATTTGAGAAACATTTTCAAGGAATCAGAATTATTAGAAAATTCAGTTGTCGAGGAATTCTCGACAACTGCTTCAGATGGAAAAAACTATAAAACAAAACACTACAACCTTGATGCCATAATTGCTCTTGGTTATCGTGTAAACAGCAAAAGAGCCACTCAATTTCGAATCTGGGCGACACAAAGGTTGAAAGAATATATTGTCAAAGGGTTTGCTTTAAATGATGAACGGTTCAAATCTGGAAATTCGATGAATTATTTCAATGAATTGCAGGAAAGAATCCGTGAGATTCGCCTTTCGGAGAGGTTTTTTTATCAGAAAATAAAAGACATCTACAAAACAAGCATTGATTACGATCCCCAAAACGAAAAGACGGTTGAATTTTTTAAAATAGTTCAAAATAAACTCCTCTGGGCAATAAGTGAACAGACTGCGGCAGAACTTGTTTACCGCAGAGTTGATGCATCTCTGCCTCTTCTTGGAATGCAGTCTTTTGATAAAACTGCCGCTGTTTCAATAAAAAAGAGTGATGTGAGTATCGCAAAGAACTTTCTTAAAGAAAAAGAAATTAAACTTCTTGGTATCATTGTTGAACAATATCTTGCTTTTGCAGAATCAATGGCACAACAACAGATTCCGATGTACATGAAAGACTGGATTGAACGGCTTGACTCAATAATTAAAATGAATGGCAAGGAACTTCTGACACATGCAGGAAAAATATCTCATGAATCAGCTCTTGAAAAAGCTGGCCAGGAGTATGAAAAATATCTCGATGAAAAAAGAAAAAAAGAGCTGGAAGAAAGTCTCAAAGAGCTTGAAAATGACATTAAAAAACTTACTTCTGAGGTATGAGGTTAAGTCCGCCGGGATACCAGTAGCTTGTATAATCACCGTAGCCGTAGACATTGATGAAGAAAGGTTTTTCTGATGTGATGTTGTAATTACCCTGATTTGTTCCTGAAAGCTGAACATTGGCCGTTGAATATCCTGTACTTCCTATCGGTATGAAGCCTGTTATTTCAACTCCGTCAAGAAGCACTTTCTGATCGCCTGGAGCAATTACATTCACAAAGTTCGAGTCATAATTCACCGGTGCGTGGAAAAGATAATTGTTTCTGTACTGAACTACAGGAACTGCCAGTGTCAATGCAGGATCCCCTGTGTTTCCACCTGCGCCCTGACCTTTCATGTACTGAGCGACGAGAATTCTCTTATCGGCAGAAATTTTAAAAGCCATATCGCTGTCAATTTCAACAAAACTTCCCCTTCCGAAAATCGTTGCAGGCCACCCGGCGTTTGGCGGATCATATGTGAGAGTCGTATCTCCTTCATCCACTGCAAAAATCCTTGTCATGACAGCTTTAACAGTGTTGAGCTTTATCCATGGAGCTGAAACCATGTAATCATTTCCGAGAGTTGCAATAGGGAACATCGATTCTTCAAGGTGATCACATGCCGCAGTCTGATCGTATGGGACATAAGTGCAGTTGTGTCCGCCGAAAACCTGTACCGGCTTATCTGCACTGATGATCGTACCTGAAATATCAACTGAAAGACCGTCCATTTTCCCAGCCGAAGCAACATGAAGCACATCTCCTTCGTTCAGAACAACAGTGCCCGTTCCATCCATATTGATCCCTGCCCCTGCAAAAATATCCTTGTTTCCGGTCGGGGAAGGAGTTGTGGTCACAGTCGTATTATCATGAGCGGCAACAACAACATAGTAACCCGGACCATCTTCGATAGAGGCACGGGAAGCAACCATGTATTCTTTATTCCATGCATTTGTCGGCATAAGAATCGACGCATCATTTGAATACGAATAACTGCCGCCGCTCTGATAATCAAGCGGATTGAACTGATATAAAGTAACCGGCTTTGTTGACCTGAGCCGGTATGCTTCGTTCTGCTTAATGCTTGTCATTGTGCTGCTTGAATTTGAAGTCCAGTTAAGAAAGATGATTTTCATTGAATTGCCGGGAACCGATTCAGTAACAATGACATTATCATTCTGGGTAACTGTCACTGTTGCTTCAGCACTGTTTGAATTTGATACTGCAACAGCATACTTAAAGTTGACAAAATCAAGCTGTGAGCTGTTTGGAAGAACTGTCGGATAGTAATCGCATCCAATGTAATTTATCCCGATCTTTCCTGCTGAACAGTCACCGTCACACGCACCGTTACTGCATGTCAATCCCTGAAGAGGATCACATTTCGCATCAGTGAAAGCAGTTCCATCCTCATTGCATATTATAATGTTCTCGCCATCCAGACATTCAGAAGTTTTCGGCTTGCAAAGACATCCTTCAGCCCCTGATTCGTAACCATCATTGATAACTCCGTTACAGTCATTATCAAGATTGTCAGTACACTTATCTTTTTCGGGAAGCACCTGTCCAACACATTCACCGTATCCGATCCCGTTGTCATTACATTTCTTTTTCCCAATTTTACAGATTCCTATTCCGTCGGTTCCATCGGGACCTTCGTAACAATCTATTTCATCTCCCGGATCACAGGGTGTTGTGTCGGGAGCATCATCCACTGTTTCATTATCATTACCGCCTTCTCCCGGCTTTACGCACTCACCGTCAACACATTCCTGACCGAAAGGGCAGTCAAGCTTGCTTTCGCATTTTGTACTTTCTTCATCATTACTCTGACTGCATGAAAATAAAACCACCGTTGCAAAAATCATTTGCATAACAATAAAAAATTTTCTCATTATCCATCCCCCATCATTTTTTACACACAACGGTGTAATAATATATCATAACATTCTTTTTTCAACTAAATAAAGAGATTTAAGAAAAATTACCAGCCGAGAATATTCTTAAGATCGTAAAGTTGCGGATTTTTAAGATATTTTGATGCTTTCTGATAATCATCTTCCTTAATATAGTGAAAGTTTTCAACGAACATTTTAAAATCCTGCGCCTCAGTATCTACAAGTCGCGGTTTGATCTTTCCAGTCTTGGGATCTTCGACATCTTCAAGATAAAGTGGAAGAACACGACCGTCATTATGGCAGACAACTATACAGCCCGACTTCCCTTCATCAAAAAGTTTCTTGACGCCAAAACCTAGCAATGTGCAATACTTAAGATCAAATGCCGTCGGAGGACAACATCTCACTTCATAGCCAATTTCAACAGGTCTGCACTTAATCTTTATTCCGAGTTCATCAAGTTTTTCACTTAAAAGGACATTGAAAATGTGGGCCTTGGAAACTTTGCCGAGTTCCGGATGTCCGTGCTCATCAAAAGAGAACTTTATCCCGGAATTGATCATCTCTTCATCTGACATGAAGTGGAAAACACCTTCGCTTATCATTATTGCGCCGTAGCTCATTCCCAGAATTTTTCTTTTAACGATTGAAGAGATCATCATTTTTATCATTCTATCAAATGTCACTTCCGCATTTTTGAACATTTCAGGAATTATTATCATCGGATAGTGACACGCTGAACCCATTCCGAAAGCAAGATGTCCAGCTTCTCTTCCCATTGATGAAACGACAAACCAGTTTCCGCTTGTTCTTGCATCTTCATAAACAGTTGTCGCGATCCTGACACCTTCATTTTTTGCAGAATGATAACCGAATGTCGGGAGCCGGTCGGGCAGAGGAAGATCGTTGTCAATCGTTTTCGGAACATGGATATTTCTGACCGGCAGATCCTGTCTGTTCAGATATTTTGTTATCCTGTTTGCAGTCGAAGCAGTATCGTCTCCGCCTACAGTAACAAGAAGTTCAACATTGTTATTTATGAAAAAATCGGGGTTAAATTCAGAATCTTTCGGTTTGTATCTGCTCATTTTGAGAAATGATCCGCCCCTGTTAAAATACTGATCAGCCATCTCAAAATCGATCTCAACTGTGTCAGGATTGTCTGTAAAAAGGGTTTTCGTCCCGTAATTAAGACCTATAACCCTGTAATTATCCTTCAGAAAAACCTTAGCGATCGAACATACGACAGTGTTGATACCGGGGGCGGGACCACCTGAACACAAAATTGCAACAGACTTCTTGTTTTCCATTTTCTTGCTCCATTTATGAAAAAACATCTTACAAAACCGCAGGTATGATAAACCTAAACAGAAAAATTATCAAAAATTATGTGCGTTTCTAATTCTTTAGATATTTCAAAGGATCGACCGGTTTTGGAATACCTGAAAAGACGGCAAGTTCAGCTTGTTTGACAAATGTTATATGAATCAGTCAACAAAAAAATATTTCCAGAAAGGGATAACAGAGATGCCGTCGCGTTCGATTTCAGTGTTGTAAGTAATTATGGTTCCTGTTTTTAATCCAAGTGCATCCATTGCTTTTCTGAGTCCTCTGACTTCTCTTTCAAAAGTGGTTTCTCCGGCAAATTCATATGCCGCCTGAACTGCAGCAAGTGAATCTTTCCGCTTTACGATAAAGTCACATTCATAAGTGTCATTAAAGTAGAACAACTCGGCGCCGAGCTTACTTAATTCAGTAAAAACGAGGTTTTCAAAAAGATTTCCCTTGTTTGCGGAAAAACGGAAAGAGACATTTGCAGGAAATGCGTTATCTTCGCAGTAAACTTTCTTTTTATTTCTCATCTGAGCAGCTACCGAATAGGAAAAAAGAGGGATTTCCTTAATAAGAAAACTCTTTTCCAGAAGTCGCACAAATTCCTTCATGCTCATATCAGATGACTCCATCTTTTTTCCAAGCGAACTGTAGGAATATAGTGCCGATATGTTTGACAAAAGATAGTGTACAAGCTGACGAAAACCTTTAACTTCCCTTACCGTACTGTTTGCAATACAGTCTTTAAGAATAATTGTTTCATAATACGAAAGAACGATATCTCTGCGATTTTCCTCATCTTTTGCCGCAACAACTTCGGGGAAACCGCCGAATTCAAGCATATCATCAACAATTGCAAGAACTTCACTTTTCCGTTCATACAGCGAGAGTGTGTCTTTTATACCTATATGCCGGAGCCGCTCAGAAAAAGAATATGGATAAACATGTGAAACTATATATCTGCCCGAAAGACGGGTTGCATATTCCCCTTCCAGAAGTGAAGAATTTGAACCAGTTATACATATTTTTTTAAAGCGACCTGAATCATAGGCACTTTTCACAAACTTTTCCCAGCTGTTCACCTGCTGAATTTCATCAAAAAAGATATATTCCATTTTCCGTCCGGCAAGCTTTTCAGCGGTTTCAATGACTGTTTCCAGATTGCGTGGATCTTTACACACATCAATAAAAAACGGATCATCAAAGTTAATGCTCAGAATTGCACCAGAATTAACTCCTGATTCAAGAAGATAGTTGATGATCATCTTGAATATTGTTGATTTTCCACTTCGCCTTATACCTGTAAGAACAAGCATTTCCTTAAGAGCAAGCTGTTTTTTTACAACTTCAAAAAGTTCCCTGTCAAGATAGTCTTCATATCTCCCGTGAATCCAGTGTCTGTTTTGAAAACTTATTGCTTTTTCCATGATTTCCCCTAATATAAAATGAGCAATCGCTATATTTTACATATTATAATATGAGAAATCAAGCATTTTGTCACACTGTGAAGTGAGTTTTTTGTGTTTTTCTTTCAAAACTAATTCGTGCTTTTCAGATACTTCAGCGGATCGACCGGTTTTGAATATTCTCTTATTTCAAAGTGGAGGCGGGGGGTTGCGGCAACTCCTGTCATGCCGGAAAAACCGACAAGTTCACCTTGGTTTATTATCTGTCCCTCTTTTGCTGCATTTTCTTTCAAGTGTGCATAAACACTTATAAATCTTTCGTTATGCTGAATGATGACCATGTTGCCGAATCCGCCGTGGGAGGCACTGAAAAGGACTTTGCCGTCTGCGGCGGCTCTAACTTCCGTTCCTTCAGCAAGCTCGATGTCAATCCCTTCGTTTCTGTTCTCAAACTCTCCACCGAAAGGAACTGCCACATTTCCAGCGGCAGGCCATTGAAAACTGACATGTGTCTTATCTTCAGCAGGATTTTCATCCGGCTGAATTTGTTCCGGTTTCTGATTTTCAGGAACAACTTCTTTTTCTTCAACAGATTCCTCATACTTAAGAACTTCTTTTGCTCCCGGAATGAAGATCGTCACCCCTTCATCAAGAACTGAAACATCTTCAGGAATCTGGTTTTCAGTTCTTAAAACAGATGGCTCAATATTGTAACGCTCTGATATTATTTTAATATTTTCGTTTTTCCCGACTTTGTGATAAACGCCGAATCCCTGTGTCAGACATGAAACAGAAAAAACAACAAAGAACACTATAGAAATATTTTTCATCATCCTTTTATCGATCCTGTCAACTCAGCAAGTGTTTCGCCTCTTTGTTTTAAATAATTCTCAAGACCTTCAACAACTTCCTCGGCAATTGATGGATTGATAAAATTCCACGCTCCGATCTGAACAGCTTTTGCGCCAACTATCAGAAAATCAAGAACATCTTCAAGCGTGCTTATACCACCCATTCCGATGACTGGAATTTTGACCGCTTTTGCAACCTGCCAAACCATTCTGAGTGCGACCGGCTTGATTGCAGGGCCGCTTAACCCGCCGATCTTATTGCCTAAAATGAATGTTCTCTTTTCACGGTCAATAGCGGTTCCAATTAAAGTATTTATCAATGAAACGCTGTCAGCTCCGCCAGATTCCGCCGCAAGAGCGGTCGTTGTTATGTCAGTCACATTGGGTGAAAGTTTAACTATCAGAGTTTTATCCGTCACATTTTTTATTGATCTTGTAAGTCTCTCAATCAATTCAGGATTTGCACCGAACGCACTCCCCCCTTTTTTTACATTGGGACACGACAGGTTCATTTCGAGAGCATCAATTCTTTCATCAACTGAAAGCACTTCTGCAAGTCTTATAAAATCTTCTTCAGTACCTGCGTAAAAGTTTACAATTATTGCACTCTTCACATTTTTTATTGTCGGCATCACTTTTGTAAGAAACGCTTCCGATCCGCAGTTTTCAAGCCCGATCGAGTTAAGCATTCCCGAAGCTGTTTCAACAATTCTCGGAGCAGGATTACCGCCACGGGGCTCAATTGAAATCCCTTTTGTGCAGAAACCGCCGATCTTATTCAGATCAAGATAATATGAGAACTCAGGCCCGTACCCGAAAGTGCCTGAAGCGGTAAGTATTGGATTTTGCAGAGTCATTTTGCCGATTTTTACAGACAGGTCCATTGAATTTGTCTCCTATTGTGTCACTCTTCAAGTTCAGATATTGTCTCTTCTGATCCACTGCTGGGCTTCTTTTTAGGACCGATCGATTCATTGCCTCCTCCTGTCGCAGGTGCTCCGAAAGACGATCCGCCGGAAGAAAAACCTTTTTGCGTGCATCCTTTCTGAAATCCTGAATCACATGCGGCTTTAAAGTATTTACCCGAATTAAGTAGTTCCTTGTTCCCGCCGATTCCTTTTTTAAGCATATTTCCTGTGTAATAACAAGCCCTTCCGTGTCCATAACTGCAAGAAGTCGCAAAATGGTTTTTTGCAAATATCAGGTTTTTCATCCCTTCAATTCCTTTATACCATGAAACTCCAAGCTTAAAGCATGCAGTCGCATCTTTTTTTGTTTCGCAACTATATTTTAGTTTTTCTCTGGCACTTTCACTAACTGCTTTTCCGCTCTTTATCGCATTAAGCAGTTTTTCAGCAACAACTTTTGAGCCCGATGGAAGCGAAGAGGCATCAGGAACAGTTTCAGTTACCGAAAGATCGATCTTTGCCGTTTCTATATCGATCATTCTGACAGTTATTACAAACTGGTTGCCAAGCGGCCCGAGCGTTCCTGTTATAAGCTTGTTTATCGCAATGAATTTTCCCAGTTCCACAGCTTTTTCCGGCTCAACAAGACCAGTCATCTGCAAACCGTGTTCATCAAGGATCTTTTTAAGCTGACTTCTTTCAACAAGCTCGATCTTCGAATCTGCGGAAAGCTCAGAAATTATTATCTGGGTAACTGTGGAAGCATAATCTTTGTAGTAAGTTCCACCGTCAAGGTCTGTAACAGCAACTTTGATATTCTGAGCATACACAAACACGGAGCAAAGCAATATTGCAAATATTATCAAGCAGTTGCGCCTTAAATTAAACATGATCGCCTCCGTTTAATCCGAGAGGAATTCCTCAAGATTTATTGATGAGAAAAACTTTTTTACGACAGCAAGAGAAACATTTTTTGTCTCCTCTCTTATCTTCATCTGTTCATTCTGAGGAGTTACAAAGAACGGCTTGTGTTCATAGTGAGTGATCTTATATTTCTGACCGTTCTTGAATGTGTGGATGTCAACTTCAAGAATATATTTTCTGTAATTATCAACAGTTATCGTGCTTCCTTTAAGAGTTACGACTATCCAGTGGGGAAGCTCCTCGTTCTGAGCAGGAATTATCCCGAAATCAAGAAGTTGCTTTTCAATGTCATCAACCATTCTCACTTCGCTTATCACCTGAAGATGAACCTCTTTTTTTGCCATTTTTTCAGGAATAAGCACCAGTTCAACGAATTTCTTGTCCCCTTTTGAGATCTGGAAAGAACCTTTAAGGTTTTTGTAACCGTCGGCTTTTATTAAGAAATTGTAACTGCCAGGTTTCAGGAATATCTTTTTATTGATGCTGTTTACAGTTCCGTTTATATCAACACTCCCTTTAAGACCCGTTTTACCTGAAAAATAAATGGAGCCATGTGAAGCAAGCCGTTCAATTTCATTTTTAACTTCGCTTAACATGCTGATATACTTCTTCTTTTCAGGAACAGAACTGTCAGGCACAGAATAAAGCAACGAAAAAGCGAGATATATCGTTGTGAGAATTGAATCATATTTAACCGGCTCAAGCGCTTCAAGGTCATCCGGCAGAGTTGTTATAAGATAAGTTATTGTATTTATTACCGCCTGCGCTGACATTAAAGCAGTGACCTCATAACCCTGTGTCACTTTTTTAGGGGCTGTAAATTCAACACCTTTAAGGAAAACAGCAGAGTTGACTGTGATGTCATTTTTCAATGATTCTGTATACTTGCCATCTTTTTCCACCTGAGAAAGAGATGTTTCACCCTTGATCCGCGCAACGATCGAATGGCTGAGTTGAGTGAGAGCATCCATCTTTGCAGTTTTTTCGCTATTGCCATACCCCGTTCCCTTTAAAACGGCTGTTTCGACATCAACATCGGGAATAGAGGGTTTGCCACCTTTTTTTGATGAAGATGCGGGAGCCGGACTTGCCGGCCCCGATCCATCAAGTTCTGCAAAAGCATCGGAGGCATCTTTCTTCACTTTGCTGTAGTTCCCTTTTGCCGTTAAGCAGACTGGAAGAAAAACAGCGATCAGAAACATTATTCCGATGCGCAAAACAATATTTTTCATTACTTGACCTATTCAATTGTTAATTCAATGTTACCTGTGCTTGTTGCTTTGAAAACAAGGAATGAGCCGGTATCGCTTACTTTTTCAAGTTTACCCGGGCCGCTGTAGTTGTTCTTAATGTTCATGAAAAGTTCATAAGCGTTCGGAACATCTTTTATGTAGGCGATATAGCTGAATGTAGATTTTCCGCCACCCTGTCTTTTTATTGGTCTTGGTGACATGTTCTTGAGCGCTCCGTAGATTGCTTCATCAACTGCCGGGCCGTCATTTGAATTTGAAAGTACAGTAACTTTGAATGGCTTGCCCTTCTTAACCATTTCCATCCACTCTTTCTTGATCTGGCTTAATATTTTTGAAGAAGCATCATTTGTCGCTTCCTGAACAAGTGCATTCGGGTCGGTCACTCTTCTTTCTGCTGAATAACCGGTCGTGGAACCGAGCATTTTGCCTGAGGCAGTTTCATAAACTTCCACAACTACTGAAGCTTTTGCTGTTCCCATGCTTCCTGCACCGCCAGAATAATTTATTTTTGCATAGATATCGCTTCCAAGTGAAAGGGCCATATCGTGCATCGGATCTGTGTCGGCACCTTCAAGCGTAGAGATCTTGCTGACAAGATTGTTGACCTTGTCGCCCTGATCTGCCTTATAAACTTCAAATGAATTGTCTGTGAAATATTCCTGAATTACTACAACTGCGGTTTTTGCATAGTCACCGCCTTTGTCGGCAAAAACTGAAATTGTGGGCATTCCGATCTTTTCGCCGATATCTTCAGACGATGAGATGATCTCGCTTGCAACAAGTTCTTCGGTTATCATTGCCACATCAACTTTGAAAAGATAAGTGAGCTTTGTCTTGTCACCCTGTTTTGTCTTTCCTTTGATCTCTGACTGATATCTGATGTATTTTGCATTGTTTGCATACATCTGCTGAGCAAGTCCGACTGCTTTTGTCTTTTCTGCAGGAGACTTCAGTATGGGTTTATCTCCCCCTTCAAGAACGAACCATATTGCGGTTTTCTTTGCTTCATTTGTCGCTTCTTCCATTGTGCATCCAAGACCAGTCGCCTTGATCATCATTTCGCCTGTTCCTGAACTTTCAACAAAACTTGCTTCATAACTTGCCGGAGTCGGCTGAGTGTTTGCATTGCAGACCGGAGCTGAGCCGCAGCTTGCAAAAAGCATTGAAATAACAACTGTTAAACTTACTAACATTCTTTTCATTTTGATTTCCTCCCAGAAATTAAAAATAAACCTATTTATATAAACGCCCTATTCAGTTTCTTTTTCAACTTTTTTTTCTGATTTTCTTTTTACAGCACATACCTTTGACGGCTTTGTATAAAGTTTTGCCATAGTTCCAACGATCGGAAGGTGAAAGTTAAAATCAAGTGTAGCAGTTAAGCCCATTGCAAGAAGATCACTGTCAAGTTCTCTATCAAGATCGTCTTTAACCTGAACAACAAATCCGAGATTCCAGCCACCTTTTAAAACAACATCAAAAGACGGATTAACGCTGAAACCGAAATGAAGTTGAGGGTTTAAAATGAACTGCTGCATTGAATAATCATTGAGTGTTGCTCCCCCTTCATAAGCAAGGTTTAAAGCCGGAGCGATGTAAAAACCGCCTGCTCCGACATACAATCTTTTTGAAAAACCGAGTCCGCCGCCAAACCAGATCGGACGACCTGCATCAACAGAATCATCAATTCCGAAACTTGTCTGAAAGAAAATGTCCATATAAAATTCGCTCAGTGCAGAACTGTTTGTTGAATAACCAAGATCTATGCTCACCCCGAGATGGAGTCCGGGCGAAAGGAACATTCCGCCGATATCATCAATTAAAGCACCATTTGTGTCTTTTATGCCTGTAAGAAGTGATGAATTCATTCCCAGACCGAGATTGAAGAAAAGACCTGTCCACGGATACTCCCGCAAAAGGTCGGCTTCTTCAGCTTTTCCGTTTGTGATCTTCATTATTGTCGGCTTGTTATAGTCATCCGAGCAGTTCTCGCTTACTTTCCGTGCTCTCACATAACCTTTCTTTTTCATTTGTCCGTCAACAGATTCCATTACTGTAAAAGGATGATCGACCCTGATATCTTCCATAACACCGAAATCGGTCTCAATTTTTGAACCGTTTACTGCCTTGACCGGCATGAAAAGGGCGAAGTTATCATCTTTTTTGAGCTGATAATTCGCATTGATCGAAGCCGCTTTTATCGCAGTCTGGAAAGTGTCGTTGAAAGCATCCATGACCTGACCGTGAGTAGGAATTATCCTGAAGGAATCTGTTGATCCGGAAACCATTCCAGACATTGCAACAAGTTTTTTATAAAGTGTGAACTGCTTTGATTCAAAGTTGTAATTATAGATGAGAAATGTGACATTTACCGGAATATCAAACTCGATGTCGTATGTATAAATTGTTCTTCCGTCCAGAGTTTTGATCTGCTTTCTGATAACTTTCCCTGCACCTTTTATATACTGGACATGGGCCGCAAAAACATAGGACGAATTTACAAGCGCTCTTACAAATTCCGCTGAAACACCAAGCTCTTTCGCTTTAGTCACCATGAAAGTTGCCTGCTCGGTCTCAGGAAGTTCCTTGTATCTTGTCTCGACAGTTGCATCAAGAAGCTTGCCGATACTCTCCTTGACTCCGCTGTTCAGATAGTTCTCAAGCCGGTTCTTAAACCCGTCAAGTGAGTCGGTTCCCGAAGAAAAATATGGAAGATATTCGCCTGTTTCGACAGTCATTTCACCGTTCTTTGTGAACATGCTTGCGTTGCCGTTTTGAAGAATTATCTTGTCAAAACGGTTAGTTATCGTCCATCCGTAGAATTCTTTCGCCGCTTTGACCTTTTCATCATAGGCAAGCGGATAATTGACCGTGAATGACCACGGAGTGCAGCGGTAACCGCTTTGACTGCTTTCGCAATACTGCATCGGAATGTTGATCGAATTCTGCATGAATCCGATGTCGGCAAGTCCCATGACCGCCTTCCTTTCGTACTTTTTCTGCGTTTCATCCGATTTTAATAAAGAATCATCTGCAACCGCATGAAGATTCATTACAAAACATACTGCTACTAAAATTGAAACCAGAATCTTTTTCATATCTACCCCCTGAAAAACCCCTAAAATTCACTTGGCCGATTATCTCATATTAGCCCCAAAAATCAAATTTTATAACATTAACTTAATTAAATAAAAAAGCCCGCTCGTTACAAGCGGGCATTAAATTGATATGTATTTGAAAATACTAGGAATTCATCGCTTTGAGGAAATCCTTGTTGGATTTTGTCTTGCCCATCTTGTCAAGCATGAATTCCATTGAATCTATTACATTGAGAGGATGGAGAAGTTTTCTAAGTATCCATACCTTATTGAGAACATCTGTCTCAAGAAGAAGTTCTTCTTTTCTGGTTGCAGACTTGTTGATGTCAAGACATGGGAATATTCTCTTTTCCATGAGTTTTCTGTCAAGGTGAATTTCCATGTTACCGGTTCCCTTGAACTCTTCAAATATTACTTCGTCCATACGACTTCCTGTATCAATAAGGGCTGTTGCGATAATTGTCAGAGAGCCGCCTTCTTCAATGTTTCTTGCCGCGCCGAAGAATCTTTTCGGTTTGTGAAGAGCGTTTGCATCAACACCACCGGAAAGGATCTTGCCTGACGGAGGAACGATCGCATTGTAAGCCCTTGCAAGCCGTGTTATCGAGTCAAGAAGAATGACAACATCTTTGCCGAATTCAACCATTCTCTTTGCTTTCTCAAGAACCATTTCAGCAACCTGAACATGGCGTGTTGCGGGTTCATCAAATGTTGAGGCAATAACTTCGGCATCAACAGTTCTCATCATATCGGTAACCTCTTCAGGTCTTTCATCAATGAGAAGAACAATAAGGAAAACATCAGGATGGTTCCCTGTGATGGAATGTGCAATATCCTGAAGAAGAACAGTTTTTCCGGTTCTAGGCGGAGCAACAATAAGACCTCTCTGACCCATTCCGATCGGAACAAGAAGGTCCATGATCCTTGTTGACATTACGCTCGACTTCGTTTCAAGAACTATCTTCTCTCTGGGATAGAAAGGGGTGAGATTGTCAAAAAGCGGTGTGTGTCTGTTCTTGTCAATATCCTCATTTTCAAATACTGATGTTATCTTCTGAAGTGCGAAATATCTTTCACCGTCCTTGGGGCTTCTGATCTCACCGTTTATTGTCTGACCGGTACGGAGACCGTATTTTTTTATCATTGATGGCGGAACATATATGTCATCAGGACCCGGAAGATAGTTGTATTTCGGGCTTCTTAAAAATCCGAAACCGTCAGGAAGGATCTGCAACACGCCGTCTGCCAGAATAATCTCATTGTTTTCAACCAGTTTCTGCAGAATTTCATAAATAAGTTCCTGCGAGCGCTTGCCTGAAGCATCTTCAATACCGAGCTTTTCGGCCATCTTGACCAGTTCATCATTCTTTTTGTTTTTTAATTCCTGTAAATTCATTCTTTTCTCCATTAAGTTAATAAAGTATCCTATTTTGTGTATGATTCAAATTTAAAATTTTGCAAGACACCATCCACGGCCCTTCCGGTAAATCATTTGCAGATTTTTTGCTGACTGTACTCAAAATTTTTGAGTTGAACGAAATGCACATTCAGTTAATTAACCATTTTAGCCGTTTTGTCAAATATATTTGATCACTGTAAAACATTTTCTTTTGTAATTGCCTGAGATCGCTTGATCTTTTTCAAATTTTCAAGACTTTCCATGATTACGGTTTCGCATGATTTTATCATTATCGCTTCAATTCCGTCCCTTATTTCAAGAGGAAGTTCCCCGTATTCATCCCTGTTTGCTTCCGGAATGAACACCTTTTTTATCCCCGCCTTCTTTGCCGCCATGATCTTTGCCCTTATGCCGCCGACTTTAAGAACTTTGCCCCTCAGCGTTATTTCCCCTGTCATGGCAATACCCGGAAGGACAGGAAGTCCCGACATCATGGACCCCACAGCAAGTGCGATCGCAACGCCGGCAGATGGACCGTCTTTGGGTGTCGCCCCTTCAGGAAAGTGGACATGAATGGTCGAACTGTCCCACAAACTCTTATCTATACGAAGTGCTCTTTCAGAAAGACTCTTAATGTAACTTACTGCAATTTCCACAGATTCCCTCATTACATCGCCAAGCTGTCCAGTTATCTTTATATCACCTTTACCCGGATATCTTATCGCTTCAATCTTGAGAACACTTCCTCCGTAAGGGGTCCACGCAAGACCGTTCACCACACCGGTCTCCTTTTCCTTTGCTATCTTGTCGTCATTATATTTCTCAACACCAAGATAATCTTTGATATTTTTTTCTGAAACAGTCACTCTTTTCAGAGGGCTCCCTCCGGTAGAAGCTTTTTTCAAAGCGATCTTCCTGCATATCGAGGCAATTTTTCTTTCGAGTTCCCTGACCCCCGATTCCGATGTGTAACTGTCAATCAGGCAGTTAAGACCCGAAGCTGTAAATTCAAGAACAACATTTTCGATCCCGTTGAGCTTTTTCTGTTTTTCGACAAGATGAACGAGAGCTATGTTCTTTTTTTCATACCAGGTATAACCGTCGATCCAGATTATCTCCATCCTGTCCCTCAGAGCAGGAGGTATCATTGAAACATCATTTGCAGTAGCGACAAAAAGGACTTTGCTCAGATCAAATTCCACATCAATATAGTGATCAGTGAAAGTTTCATTCTGTTCAGGATCAAGAACTTCAAGAAGAGCACTTGACGGGTCTCCCTTGTAGTCACTTCCGAGTTTATCTATCTCATCAAGAAGGAAAAGGGGATTATTCACTTTCGCCTTTTTTATCGACTGGATTATCTTGCCGGGCATCGAAGCGACATATGTTCTTCTGTGACCTCTTATTTCGGCTTCATCCTTTATTCCGCCAAGCGACTGTCTGATGAATTTTCTTCCCACAGCTCTTGCCAATGATGCCGCTATTGAGGTTTTGCCCACACCGGGAGGGCCGGCAAGACATATAATCGGTGATTTCATATCTCCTTTCAATTTGAGCACTGCAAGATATTCAAGTATTCTCTTTTTTACTTCTTCAAGTCCGAAGTGGTCATTTTCAAGTATCTCAGATGCCTTATCAAGATCGATCTCAGATGAAGTTCCTGTGTTCCACGGAAGGGCAAGAAGCGTTTCGATATAGTTTCTGATGACGGAACTTTCCGGATTTACGGGAGATATTGATTCATATTTTTCCAACTCCTCTTCCAGCCGTTCCTTGACATATTTAGGTGCCTCCAGCGAATCTATCCTCGCTTCAAGAGTTTCGCTCTCCTTATCCGGAAAATTTGAATTCTTCTGAAGTTCATTTTTCAGTGCGTTGATATGCTCATTTATGAAAAATTCCTTCTGTCCTTTTTCAAATTTCTCTCTGACAGTCGACTCTATGTCAGCTTCAAGAGTTCTCAGCTCCATTTCCATTTTGAGTATCGCGGTCATCCTGCTGAACCTTTCTCTGACATCCCTCGATTCAAGAACCGGCTGTAGATCGAGTGGATCTGATGTTCTGATTATTGAAGCCGAGACATCTATGAACCTTGAATCATCCTTAATGGCGAAAGTGCTGCTTATTATCCCTGCCGGAATATCAAGTTCTTCAAAATATTTTGTGAGTGTCTTTTCAAAAAGCTTTCTCTCTTTTTCAACTTCTTCCTTTTTTACCGGTTTAGATTTGAAAACCTTTGTTCCAACCTCGAAAAAACCTTTTATGTTAGATCTTATCTCTCCGATACAGACTCTTCTTATCCCCTCTATGAAAACATGGAAAATATCGCCGGGCCCTTCAACTACCTGCAAAACCGAACAGAGAGTTCCTATCTTGAACATTCCTTTTTCATCAGGGATCTCCATTTCGGGATTTTTCTGTGTAATGAGAACTATTTCCTTCCCTTTGCTGTTCAAGGATTCTTCAACTGCCTTTATGGAAAAATCCCTGCCGACCTTGAAAGTTATGGATGTATATGGAAACACTACTGCATCCCTTATCGGAAGCAGTGGAAAAAATTTTTCAGAATTCATTCGTGTCAGGCTCCTTTGTTGCCGCTTTTTGTACCGACCGGGGTTTTCTTTTCAATGACTTTTACCGGATCATCATTTGAATTGATAACGCCGGGAGTGATTATTATCTCTTTGATCTTGTCCTTTTCTTCCGGAGTTGTATACATTATGTCAAGCATCGCCGTTTCAAGTATTCTTCTTAATCCCCTTGCCCCTGTTTTGAGCTTTCCGGTCTTTTTTACAACTTCTTTCAAGGAATCTTCCGTGAACGAAAGGTCAATGCCGTCAAGCTTGAATAGCTCTTTATACTGACTTACAAGTGCATCTTCGGGCTCGGTAAGTATTCTTAAAAGTTCACTGTCATTAAGTTCGTCAAGATATGCAGTGACAGGAAATCTGCCTATAAACTCAGGAATAAGCCCGAACTTGAGAAGATCTTCCGGCTGAACATTTGACAAAATTTTTTCTTCAGACTTTTTCACAGCGGGTTTTGAACCGAATCCAAGTTTTTTCTGACCGATCCTTCTTGATATTATTTTGTCTATCCCCTCAAAAGCTCCGCCGACGATGAAAAGAATGTTTGAAGTATCAAGCTTCAGATATTCCTGATGAGGATGCTTCCTGCCGCCTGTCGGGGGAATGTTTGCAACAGTTCCTTCGATTATTTTCAGTAACGCCTGCTGAACACCTTCACCGCTCACATCTCTTGTGATCGAAGGGTTTTCAGATTTTCTTGCGATCTTATCTATTTCGTCAATGTATATGATCCCTCTTTCCGCCTTTTCGATATCATAGTTGACCGCCTGAATCAGATTCAGCAGAATGTTCTCAACATCTTCACCTACATATCCCGCCTCGGTCAGAGCAGTTGCATCAGCTATCGCAAAAGGAACATTCAGAAGTTCGGCAAGTGTCCTTGCAAGCAGGGTTTTACCTGAACCGGTAGGCCCCAGAAGAAGAATATTGCTCTTCTGTATCTTCGTTTTGATTTTTTTCGGGGCGTTGACCCTTTTATAATGGTTGTAAACTGCTACAGAAAGGACTTTTTTGGCATATTCCTGACCTATCACAAATCTGTCAAGACGGGTCTTTATCTGAACGGGAGTAAGAAGTTCTCCTGCCTCGTTCTGCGGGATCTCGCTGTCACCTTCTTCATGAAGAATATCCGAGCACAGCCCCACACATTCATTGCAGATATAAACTCCCCGTCCGTATATTATTCTTTCAACTTCGATCTGCGTTTTGCCGCAGAAAGAGCACTGAATAACTCCGTTCTTGTCCTTCTGGGTCATTTCACCCTCCTATTTTCTTTTCACCACGCTGTCAATAAGTCCGTACTGAACGGCTTCCTCGGCAGACATGAAAAAATCTCTTTCCATATCCTTTTTCAGAGTCTTTCTGTCCTTTCCGGTGTGTTCTTCAAGAATTGCAAGAAGTCTTTCTTTAAGGAACAGGATCTCTTTTGCATGAATTTCAATATCTGTCGCCTGTCCTCTGAACCCACCCATCGGCTGATGGATCATTATCCTTGAATTGGGAAGCGAAAATCTTTTCCCCTTCGCTCCCGCCGCCATAAGCACAGCACCCATGCTCGATGCCTGGCCGACACAAATCGTTGCAACATCGGGCTTCACATACTGCATGGTGTCGTATATTGCAAGACCTGCTGTAACCGAACCACCGGGGCTGTTGATATAAAGCTGGATGTCCTGTTCGCTGTCCTGCGCTTCAAGAAAGAGAAGTTCCGCAACGATTAGATTGGCAACATCATCTGTCACATCATCCCCAAGGAAAATTATACGGTCCTTTAAAAGACGGGAATAGATGTCATAAGATCTCTCTCCACCCCCTTCCTTTTCAACAACTATCGGGATAAGTGATGCTTCAGAAGTTCTTTCCTTCATCTTTTTTCTCCTCAGTGTTCTTTTCAATAAATATCATCGCTTCTGTAATTTTTTCAAGCACTTTTCCTTCCCTTATCTCCATTTTCTTGGCATTCAGCCGCTCTTCACCGTAATATTTTCTAAGCTGTTCAGCATATTCTGCAGGAAGTCCGTAATTTGCCGCCTCTTTCGACAGAGCATCATTAATATCCCTTTCAGTAACAGTTATCCCGAGTTTTTCTGAAAGCTCGTGAAGAATTATGTACCTCTTTGCAACCCATTTTGCATCTTCTTCTATTTTCTTTAAAGCATCTTCAGCTATCTCTTCAACTTTATTCCTTTTTTTCTGTTCGTCAACTCTTGCTTCGACCTCACTTTTCAAAATTGAAGGGGGAACATCAATATCGTGGTTCTTAACATAGGTGTCAATTGCGATATACTTTTTATTGTCCAGGTTAAGATTTTCAATATATTCAAGGATGTGTTTTTTCATCTCTTCCCTTAGTGCCTCAACGGTATCGGGATACCCTTCTTTTCCTGCAAGAAATTCATCTGTAAGCTCCGGTTCGTTCTCACATTTTTCAACTTTGTCTATCGCAATTGAAAATGTTACAGTTTTCCCTGCAAGCTCTTTCTGCTGATAATCCTGTGGAAAGGTCACATCAGCCGAAAAACTGTCACCTGCTTTATGTCCGTAAAGTGCCTTTTCAAAATCGGGAATGAATCTTTTTTCACCAAGAACAACTGTTACATTGTTTCCTTTTGTCCCTTCTATCTCCTCTTCACCGATTTTACCTGAAAAAGTTATCGTCATGCGGTCTTTTTCGGCTGATGGCACATCTTCACTTTCCTTGAACTCCACAAATCTCTTTCTGATCTCTTCAATTTCCTGATCGACCATCTCGTCCTTGAACTTTAAAGGAGTATATTCAGCTTCAAACGGTTTCACTTCAACATTAACGGACGGGAAAACTTCAACACGGTATTTGAATATGAACGGCTCGCCTTCAGCTACGGAACTTTTTTCAAAAATATCAGGTGCTGTTGCAAACTTGAGGTTTTCCTTTACCGCAGTTTCCTGAATGCCTGTTGATACGAAATGGTTCTCGGCTTCATCTTTAATGCCTTTTCCGTACATCTGCTTAACCACATTCAAGGGGACTTTCCCTTTTCTGAAACCTTTTATGCTGGCTGTTCTTGAAAGATGTGAAAGTGTGCCCTGAATGTTTTCCTTAACTTCTTCTGCAGAAAATGTTATTTCAAGTTCTTTTTCCACATTGCTGAGATGATTCAATTTGTAGTCCATTTTAACTCCTCGTATTAATTAGCTGTTTTCAAGTGATCACCGGTTTCAGTCTGGTGCGAGGGGGGGGACTCGAACCCCCACGGTCGCCCGCTAGATCCTAAGTCTAGTGCGTCTGCCAATTCCGCCACCTTCGCAGTATCATTTTTAAAATACCGTTTAATTGAATCTGCCATCTAAGACCGTGAAAAAAGTGGTAGGCCCTGAAGGATTTGAACCTTCGACCCACTGATTAAGAGTCAGTTGCTCTACCAACTGAGCTAAGGGCCCACTAAAAAAATGGGGTGGGAGATGGGGCTCGAACCCACAACGCCCGGAACCACAATCCGGTGCTCTACCATTGAACTACACCCACCGCGATAATTCACATGTAAAAAAACAAGTGGTACGCCCGAGAGGATTCGAACCTCTGACCTACGGATTAGAAGTCCGTTGCTCTATCCAACTGAGCCACGGGCGCACTCCCAAAAAAAGTCACATGGTCGGGGTGAGAGGATTCGAACCTCCGACCCTCGGTTCCCAAAACCGATGCGCTAACCGGACTGCGCTACACCCCGAAGCACGAAGGATATTATAAACAAACTGGTCAAAATCAAGTTTTTTAACGATTTTGAGAAATTGGCACATAAATTAAACAATGATTACGGCTAATTACCGTCTTCCTTCACACTTATCACCTGCATGTCAGAATGATATCCTGTGACTGGACCGATACCAAGCTGACCAAATTCATTCAATCCCCAGCAATGCAATGAACCGCTCTTTTTAACAGCACATGTGAATCCATCACCGGCTGAAACATCTGCCCATCCGTAGCCCATAAGTTCTCCAGGATAGTTCTGAGGTTCTATTGTTCCGTTTCCGAGCTGGCCGTAATTGTTCTTTCCCCAGCAGTAAAGTTTGTCATCTGACGAAATTCCGCAGGTGTGCATACTTCCTGCAGAAACCATTTTCCATGATGTTACCATCATCGAATCCACAGCAACAGGAATATTAGAGTTCTGATTGGATCCGTTATCTCCAAGCTGACCTTCACCGTTACCACCCCAGCATAAAAGAGTTCCGCCTATCTTAATTCCGCATGTATGATTATAGCCCGCAGAAACAGAGCTCCATTTATCAGTTCCGATATGCTGCACGGTATTTTTCATATTTATTGATCCGTCGCCAAGCTGTCCCTCAGCGTTCATTCCCCAGCAGTAAAGATCGTCTGCGTCATCGATCCCGCATGTATGATTCTGTCCTGCTTCTATAAAACTCCATTCAATTGTTGAAGCAACATTGACCGGCTGGTTCACATTATCATAGTTTCCGGTTCCAAGCTGACCGCTTGTGTTCTGTCCCCAGCAGTAAAGATCCCCTGTTTTTATTGAACATGTGTGATTTCTTCCGGCAGAAAAACTCAAACCGGCACTTGCATAGACAAGAACAGGTGTTTCCTCCTGCTGACCTTCGCCTGACAGGTTGTTACCGATCTGTCCGTAATAATTGTATCCCCAGCAGTAAAGATTGTTCCCGGCATCTAATCCGCAGGTGTGTGCTTCTCCGGCTGAAACAGCAGTCCATGAGTTATCATCGACTTTAAAAGGGTGCTCTGCCAGGCATCCTTCTCCTGTTCCTGTTAATGAATTGCCTAGCTGCGCGTTAAAGTTTGAACCCCAGCAGTACAGTTTGTCATAATAATCAACTGCACAGGCGTGATCTTTCCCTGTCGAAACCGATTTAAAAGCCGGAACACAGATCTCTGAACCTATGAAACTCTTGTCAAATCCTTCATTGCAGACACATTCAAGCATTCCGGTAAAATTCTGCTGATCTTCTGTTTTTTCAGGAACACATGTTGAATCAGCCAAAGTTGTACAGGGGTCATTAAGACACGGGTCGGGAATGGCGTTGCATACCTTATCTTCAAAAACCCATTCAAACCCGTCATTGCATGTACAGACATGACTGTCATCAACATCAGGAGAGCACTCTCCGGTCGAATTCAGGAGAGTTGCACAGGGATTCGGGTCACAAGGATAATTAATGACATCATCATCTACTTCCGTTTCGACATTTGAAACATCATCATCGTCACCGGTGTTTCCTGTATTTCCGGAATCTCCCGTATCTCCAGAGTTTCCTGTGTCGCCAGTGTTTCCGGTGTCACCCGTGTCTCCGGTGTCTCCGGTGTTACCCGAATCGTCATCATTTTCGGCTTCTTCATCCTTGGCGCATTTTCCTTCAATACATATTAGACCATCCTTGCATGTTCCGTTCCCGAAACACTTTTCACCAACAGTTCCGATCAAACTGTCTTTGAAGTCAGAACAACCCGAAAACATTAAGAAAACAGTCACAGCAAAAAATATTTTCTTCATCACCAGCTCCATTGCATTCCTGCATAACCACCGTCAAATGAAGGGATTACATAAAATGACACCGCTTCATTTTTCTTATTTTTCTTGCTTTTTTCAACTCCGTCCCAGATCAGCAGTGCAATTCCACCCGCCATGAGAACCGAGCCGGTGACATAGCCGACAGTTGAATATGTTCTGAAACTTTTGTATCTCCCTTCATCAACGCCAGTCAATTCATAATCTTCTTTTGCATTTTTCATCAGAATATGTGCCGCAACACCTGACCCGAACATCAATACTCCCGGAACCGTGAGGACCCAGCCGGTAACTTTTTTCCATGAAACAGGGGTTTTCTCCTTTTTTTCGTTCTTCTGATCCTCTTTTGTCTGCTGAACACTTTTTTCCATGCATTCCTTGTCGTTAAACAGCTCGCAGATCATCGGAGTTATCGCTTCGACAAGGGCATTCTCATTCCCTTTGAACTTCTTTGAAACCCTTGACTGAACCTCAACTTTTCTCACATCGACAAGCTGAAGAGTGATTATCCAGTAATCTCCCATTTTTGAAAATGTTCCGGAAACCGATAATGGCGCACCCATCGCGGCACCTATCTCTGCTATACATGAAGAGTCTTCCGCTCCACATGACATTTTCATCTGTTCGGCATCTATTACCGACTTCATCTCTGATTCACTGATGATCGTGCTTTTGGAAACTCTCGCTATTTCAGTCGTCACTATCGAACTAACTGTCGCCGCTTCCTTTTCAGTAACTCCCGCCTGCGGTTTTAAGTTCCAGACAACTATCTTGTCGGCAAAAAGCAAGCCCGGTATCAGCAAAATTGAAAAGATCAGAATTCTCATTTATAACTCCTCAAAACAGTTAAAATCTTGCAAGCTGAGCCGAACCGTCAGGACATGTTATATTCATTAAATTTCCCAGATATATCACAGTAGTACACTTATAAACAAGGAAGAAATCAAATTCATAATTGGATTTTGAGGTTTCCGTAAAACTGCCGAGGAATACAGTCGCTCCTTCTTTCTTTATATCTCCGTTACAACCAACTTTCGGAAGAAATTCATACACTTCCCCTTCCTGGAAAGTTATAAGCGAAAGTCCTGAGAACCTGACAGTCCATTTACCTGCGATCTCGGTACACTGATCATAGTTTGGCGGACGGCACTCATTTTCTATGCAGTACCATCCCTCTTCACACATCTCATCAAGCAGACACCATGATGGCGATGAAGGGACACAGTCATTATAAACTCCGTTGAATTCACATACAAGCCTTTCATCTGCACAGTCTTCATCTTTATAACACTTGTTCCTTGATTTACAAACCCCGGCCAGACCAAGCTGAAGATCACAATATTCATCAATTTTACAGCCTGCATCATTTGTACATACTCCTCCGCCGAGCAACTTGCATATAGTCCAGTTACCCTCTACGACACAAGCAGAAAGAGCATTACAATCTTCATCTTTCACACATTCATTTGCATATACACATTCATTTTCAGGAGTTTTAATCTCACATCTGAAACCGAATTTGCAATCTGTATCTATCTCACACGGGGCGGTATTGATGCACTGGAAATATCCGTCTTCAAAAATACACTCCTCTTTTTCTCCGCACTGTTCATTGTCAGAACACTTGTTCTTTGACCTGCACACTTTTATAAAATTAATCTCTTCACAATATTCACCCTGACCGCAATCACTGTCCTCGCTGCATGTTTCAGGTATTCCTCCCGCAACGCACTCATTCCAGTGTTCCTTTTTCGTACATTTCTGCAACCCGGGGCAGTCATAGTCATTTTCACATGTTCCGATCTTTATACAATCTCTCGGAGTTTGAAAATAGTCACAGATGTAGTTCCATGCACAGTCAGTGTTGACATCACACATGTCAACCGGAACCCAGTTGTCAACATCAGGCATTCCGTCTTCTTCAGGCTGTTCAATATCCGGCAGAACATTTTCGTCAGGATCCAAGCCCGTATCATTTTCATCAACTGTTTCATCAGGTTCTTCAATATCGTCAGTTTTGTTTTCAGAATCTTTGTCAACAATGTTGTTTTCATCAACAACTGCAACTGTATCCTCGTCAACATTTTTCTTTGGCATTGTTTTCGCATCATCGCATGAAAACAGTAAAAAAAGCATGGCAACTGACATTAAAACCAATCTGATTTTTTTCATTTTTACGATCTCCCTAAATGAATATCACAATTCTTTCGCATTAATTTTACTGAAAACAGCAAAATTCTCAAACATTTAGCATTAAAAAATTGTATTGCTACAAAAATTTTTATTATTATAATAAATTGGTGTTGTGAGTGTTACTATATTTAAGGTTTTTGTCAATTGGATTGTCGGAGGAACAAAAATATGCAGTTTTTTAAAACATTTTCGGTTCTATGGATCATCATTCTTTTTGCGGGGTGCTCATCTGGAGAACCAGAAGAAAACAATTCTGACGACTACAATGAAACAGAAGACAATTTTAATGTTCTTCCTGATTCAAATGTTTCTGACGATGAAAACACTGTGGACAACGAAATTACCGACACTGACCCTGAAGATCCTTGGTATAATAAGGATGATGATGGAGATGGAGTTCCAAACGGAATAGAATGCCCTTCAAAACCGTGTACTGATACTGATGATGACGGAACACCTGACTATATGGATACAGACAGTGATGCTGACGGAATTCCCGATTCCGTTGAAACACCCAACGGAGTTCTTGTTGACACCGATGAAGACGGCATTCCCGATTATCTTGATACAGACAGTGATGGTGACACAATTCCAGATTCTGTTGAAGGAACACAGGATTTTGATGGAGACGGAACTCCCAATTACCGTGACCTTGACAGTGATGATGACGGAATTTTTGATATAATAGAATGTCCTGAACAGCCATGTGTTGATTCAGACGGTGACGGAATGGCCGACTATCTTGACACCGACAGTGATGATGACGGAATACCTGATCTTTATGAAGGTATCGATGATCTTGATAAAGACGGAACCCCTAATTTCCTTGATAAAGACAGTGACGGGGACGGAATTGAGGATTATATTGAAAACGGTGAAACAATTCCTCCTCTTGACAGCGACAAAGACGGCACATATGACTTCCTTGACCTTGACAGCGATAATGACGGATTAAGTGATACCCAGGAAAAAGATTTCGGGAGTGATCCTAAGCTCAAAGATACAGATGGTGACACTTTTGATGACTTTACTGAATTCATTTTCGGAAGCAACCCCAAAGATCCCGACAGCGGAATACCTGAAAATGCTTTTTATATAATTCTCCCTTATGAAAGTGATCCGGTTGTTAAAAACCTTGATTTCAGCACGGATATTAAAAAGGTTGATATTCTCATACTTGTCGATCTTTCCGGTTCAATGCTGGAAGAACACACAAATCTGAAAAACGGAATAAAAACAACGATTATAGACGGTGTTAAATCTGAAATTCCTGATTCCGCTTTTGGACTTGTGAAGTTCGGAACACTAAATTATCAGGCTTTTAATATGACCGCAACAATGACAACTGATGCAGATCTTGTAAAAAATGCCGTTGACGGAATATCTTCAGCAGATGGATGGGCGGAATATCATGAATTTGCCATGTATGCCTCTTTAGTTGGAGACGCAATCACCGAGCAGATCAAATACTGTTATAACGACGGACTTTTTAGTGATGATTATAAAACCGACAATATCAGTCAGCCTGCCGCATCATGTCCTGCAGGCACATATGGAAGAGCCTGCTTCAGAAATGAGTCTCTTCCGATAATGATCATGGCAAGTGATGAGAACTTCTATCACCTTGATGACAAAGGGAAAAAATGGGAGTGGCAATCTGGATTTGAAAAGACAAAAGACATCGTTATTGCCGAAATGAACAAGGTCAATGCCAAGTTTATCGGTATCAATACAGTGGGTGACAGCCGTGACCCTCAGGCTGATTATGATTATATGGCTGCTGGAACCGGCTCTGTCAATGCTCTTGGGCAGAATTTCAATCAGAAATTCTCTTCAGACGGAACGGGTTTTTCACAGAAAATAGTTGATGCAGTTGTTGAGCTTACAAACAATATTCAGATAGACATAACAACTAAAGCAAAGCACATTGACAATGTTTACGGCGTGACCGATACCACAAAATTTATTGATTCAATCTCGCCTGAGAGTTTCCCCGATGTAAAACCGGGTCAGAAAGTGACTTTTGATGTCACTTTTGAAAATACGATCTACAAAAATGAAAGTTACGAATCAAAAGTTTTCTCTGCCGTCATAAATGTGCTCGGAGACGGAAGTTTTCTTGACAGCAGGGAAGTTTTTATAGTAGTCCCTGGAAAAGACTACACAGGGCCAGGCAATTAAGTGATGGAGCAATAAATGAAAAAAACTATCATCTTAACAACATTCTTTATTGTTTTCGCATTAACAGTTATCTCCTGCGAAAACAAAAATGAAAATCCATGGGGTGATACTGGAAATTCCGGTGATTCAGGCAACTCAGGTAATTCAGGTAATACTCTGCCCGACGACACAGGAAACACCGGAAATTCAGGCAATTCGGGCGACTCCGGTGATTCAGGCAACTCAGGAAAAACTGATAAATTATGTGACTGTTTCGGAAAAGAATACACTATACCTGCTCAATTTTCCAACATTCAGGGCTGGTGCACAGCAGATGAAGACAGTGACGGAATCCCCAACTGCATAGAGGTTCCAAACGGAATTCCTGTTGACACCGATGAAGATACAACTGCAGATTATCAGGATACTGACAGCGACGAAGACGGAATCCCAGATGAAATTGAATGTTCAGAACTTCCCTGCAAAGACACCGATGAAGACGGAACTGCAGATTACAGGGATTACGACAGCGACGAAGATGGAATTCTTGATACTGTTGAATGTCCGGAACAGCCCTGTGTTGACAGTGATGAAGACGGTTCTCCTGATTTTATTGACACAGACAGCGATGATGACGGGATTCCGGACATTTATGAAGGAGTGGATGACCCCGACAAGGATGGAATTCCAAATTTTCTTGATGATGACAGTGATGGAGACGGAATTTTAGATGAAGTCGAAAACGACGGAAATGTGCCTCCTCTTGATACAGACAAAGACGACATTTATGATTTTCTTGATCCTGACAGCGACAATGACGGATTGAGCGACACAAAAGAGCTTGAGATCGGAACAGATCCGAAAAAGACCGATACTGACGGAGACGGATTTGATGACAACACCGAATATGCGGCAGGAAGCAACCCGACCGTTGCCGATCCGGAATGGTGGGCAGACAAATATTATGTTATCCTGCCATACAAAGATCCCGACCATGAGATCAGAACTCTGGATTTCAGTACTAATTTATCAAAAGTTGACATTATGATTATCATTGATGTAAGCGGTTCAATGCAACAGGAAATAGATAATCTTAAAACAAAACTGCGTACCGCTGTAATTCCAGGGATTAATAACATTATGTCCGGAGTAACCGATTTTGCCGGCTTTGGACTTATGTCATTTGGGAACAACAAAGATTTAATGCGACAGGCAATAACAACAAACAGCAGCACTATTGATACAGCTATTAAGGGATTGCCCGCTGCTTCAGGTGGTACGGAATGTCATAGCGAAGCTTTGTATCAGGCGGCGATCGGAGATGGAAATGCGGGAAGCGGACATTTTCCGAAACCCAACTGTACTGGACAGGAAGGAAATAAGGGAGGTGGTTGTTACAGAGATAGGGCACTGCCTATTTTTCTTATGCTGACTGATGAATCTTTTGATGATTTAGATCTTGTTCATTCAAGAACTCAGGCAATTGCCGCAATGAATTCAGAATGGCTTAAAGCTAAGTTTATAGGAATAGCAACTGGAACATCTGACCCCAACAATGATTTTAAAGCTGTTTCTCAAGGTACTGGCTCTGTTGACACAAACGGAAATCCTTTTAATTATCAGATTGGAACAGATGCCGTAGGTCTGGACACTAAAATAATTGATGCTGTCACACAGCTTGCCAACAATATTCAAATGGAGATTACAACTACAAAATCAAAGGTTGAACTTCCCGAATCTTTTGACGATCTGGTAGACAGTTCGAATTTTATAAAATCAGTTAAACCCAAATCGTTGAACTCAATACCTGTCATAAATTGTCCTGAAGCAAGTAGCTGTGATAATACAAAATTCTTTAAAGTCAAAGCTGGAATCGGCGTTACTTTTGAAATAGATTTTTATAATGATTTTTATGAGCCGACAACTACTGAAACAACGGTTTTCAGAGCAAAGATAGATGTTTTGGGTGAAGGAGCCGCTCTTGATTCAAGAGAGGTCTATATCATAGTGCCGGGCAAGGAAAGTACAGGGCCTGGAAATTAAATAATATTTTTAAGAAGAGGTTTCTTATGAATTTTATTAAGTATCTGTCGTTAATTTTTGTTGCCGCTTTGATTATCTCATGCGGAGATGACAAAAAGGATCCCGGTGACACAGGTAATACAGGAAATACAGGTAAC
>Ga0209717_1001153_pt1 | contig 29679 bp, 27 predicted proteins | sample AD_UKC048_MetaG_FD_184418 | JGI IMG/M metagenome (GOLD analysis project Ga0209717, IMG submission 184418) | Active sludge microbial communities of municipal wastewater-treating anaerobic digesters from USA - AD_UKC048_MetaG (SPAdes) (version 2) | ecosystem: Engineered > Bioreactor > Anaerobic >...
CCGATCAGCGTGATGTTGCTGTGGATGTACTCGATGATCGGCTCCTTGTTCAGGTGCACGGTGCAACCGGCGGCGCTGCGTTCGGCCGAAGCATCGCTCAGTTCGAAGGCCTGTTCCACCTTCAGGTCGGGCAAGCCCTCAATTTCGAGGATGCGACCGCTGAAGATGTTCTTCTTGCCCTTCTTCTCGACGGTCAGCTGACCGGCCTTGATCGCGTACAGCGGGATCGCATTGACCAGATCGCGCAGCGTCACGCCGGGTTGCATCTTGCCCTTGAAGCGCACCAGCACGCTCTCGGGCATGTCGAGCGGCATCACGCCGGTGGCGGCGGCGAACGCCACCAGGCCCGAACCGGCAGGGAAGCTGATGCCGATCGGGAAGCGCGTGTGGCTGTCGCCGCCGGTGCCCACCGTGTCAGGCAGCAGCAGGCGGTTGAGCCAGCTGTGGATCACGCCGTCGCCCGGGCGCAGCGCGATACCACCGCGGTGGCTGATGAAGTCGGGCAGTTCGTGGTGCATCTTCACGTCGACCGGCTTCGGATACGCAGCGGTGTGGCAGAACGACTGCATCACCAGGTCGGCGCTGAAGCCCAGGCAGGCCAGGTCCTTGAGCTCGTCGCGAGTCATCGGGCCGGTGGTGTCCTGCGAACCGACCGAGGTCATGCGTGGCTCGCAATACGTGCCCGGGCGCACACCGACCTGCTGGCCGTTGACGATGGGCAGGCCGCAGGCCTTGCCGACCATCTTCTGGCCGAGGCTGTAGCCCTTCTTGGTGTCGGCCGGGTTCTGCGGCAGACGGAACAGCGTGCTGACGGGCAGGCCCAGCGCTTCGCGAGCCTTGGCAGTCAGCCCTCGGCCGATGATCAACGGGATGCGGCCACCGGCACGCACTTCGTCGAACAGCACATCACTCTTGACCTTGAACTCGGCGATGACCTTGCCGTCCTTCAGCGCCTTGCCTTCGTAGGGGCGCAACTCGACCACGTCGCCCATGTTCATCTGGTTCACGTCGAGCTCGATCGGTAGGGCGCCGGCGTCTTCCATCGTGTTGTAGAAGATCGGTGCGATCTTGGCGCCGAGGCACACACCGCCGAAGCGCTTGTTCGGCACGAACGGAATGTCTTCGCCGGTGAACCACAGCACCGAGTTGGTGGCCGACTTGCGGCTCGAGCCGGTGCCGACCACGTCGCCGACGTAGGCCACCAGGTTGCCCTTGGCGCGCAGGTCTTCGATGAAACGGATCGGGCCGCGCTTGCCGTCTTCTTCGGGCGTGATGCCGGGCCGCGCGTTCTTCAGCATCGCCAGCGCATGCAGTGGGATGTCGGGGCGACTCCAGGCGTCCGGTGCGGGTGACAGGTCGTCGGTGTTGGTTTCGCCGGTGACCTTGAAGATCGCCACGGTGATGCTCTTGGGCACTTCGGGCCGCGAGGTGAACCATTCCGCGTCCGCCCAGCTCTGCAGCACCGACTTGGCGTTGGCATTGCCCTTGTCTGCCTTGTCCTTGACGTCATGAAACTGGTCGAACATCAGCAGCGTGTTCTTCAGGCCGGCAGCGGCAACGGAGCCGACCGCAGGGCTGTCGAGCAGGTCGATCAGCGGGCTGATGTTGTAGCCGCCGAGCATCGTGCCGAGCAACTGGGTTGCGGTCTCGGGGCTGATCAGCGAACACTTCTCGGTGCCGTGAGCGACAGCCGCCAGGTAGCTGGCCTTGACGCGGGCTGCGTCGTCCACGCCGGCAGGCACGCGGTGCGTGATGAGATCGACCAGCGTCTTCTCTTCACCAGCCGGGGGGGTCTTCAGCAACTCGATCAACTCGCTCGTCTGTTTGGCCGACAGTGGCAGCGGCGGAATCCCCAGGGCGGCGCGTTCGGCGACATGGAGGCGATAGGCTTCAAGCATGGTGTGGCTCCTTCATAGATGACTGGAATTCGAACGTTCGTTCTGCTCGGTCAAGCCGGAGGCAGCGAACATTTTCTGGGGTTTGGTGTTGGGGTCGATGTGCGCGGATTCGCAGTTCAGGGCGTCGGCTTCGCTGAGGCGCTGACGGAACTTCCCAGTGACGGCGGCTCTGCCTCCAGCGCGATGCGCTCCTTGGCCGCCAGCAACTCCGCTCGATGGCCCTCTCCCACGCATTCGTCGACCAGTCGGTTCCCGGCCTTCACGTTGAGCAGCATCGACTTGCTGGCAATCTGCACCATCAGGGTCTGCCCCTTGATGTCCTCGAGCCGGATCGCGCCAGTGGATGACAGCACGGGCTTCATCAGGTAGGTCGACTTGGCGAATCGCAGGTCGACATAGGCCGGATGCTGTTCGCTTGGCTTGGTGTGGACGACCTGCTTGAACTCGCACTGGTACTCACCGTAGTAGACGCGTTCCGCAGCGCTGCGTTGCTCGTCGCTTGCAGGTTCGGGCGGCTGATCGATGGGCAGTGCCTTCTTCGAACCCGCCTTGGCCTTGGTTTGGGAGCTGGCTCTCGGCACAACCTTGTCGGCCGACTTGGCCGCGGCAGGCTCAGCCGCGAGCGCAGGCAGCGACACCATCCCGCCCAGTGCGATGCAAAGCGCTACAGCGGCCGCCGATGCGCATGGAATCAGCCCGCTCGCCGCAGCGCGGGCCGGGCACGATGGAGTCGAAATAGATGCGAGAGCGGTCATTGACGTCACCGGTGGTTCGGACCAGGGATTTTCAGCACAAGCTCGGTGCACATCGAGCGCGGGAGGCGCAGAAATTCGAAACGGCTGGTTGCGCCGAACGCTGTTGCAGGTTCCGGGCCGAAGCCACCCGAACAGCCGAAAAAAAGCCGGCCTCCGCAGGGGTGGCCGGCTTGGGCGCTGGGCGCATGACGCAGCTGTGTGGGTCCGGGATCAGAGCAGGTGCTTGACGCCGTCCTGCTCGTCGGTCAGTTCCTTGAGCGTGATGTTGATGCGTTCCTGGCTGAAGGCGTCGATTTCCAGACCTTCGACGATCTTGTACTCGCCGCCCGCGGTGGTGACCGGATAGCCGAACATGACGCCCTTGGGGATGCCGTACTCGCCATTAGATGGAATGCCCATCGTCACCCACTGGCCGTTGGTGCCGAGCGCCCAGTCGCGCATGTGGTCGATGGCGGCGTTGGCGGCCGACGCTGCAGACGACACGCCGCGCGCGGCGATGATGGCGGCGCCGCGCTTGCCTACGGTCGGCAGGAACGTGTCCTTGTTCCACGCGTCATCGTTGATCATGGCCTTGACCGATTGGCCGTCGATCGTGGCGAAGCGGTAGTCGGCATACATGGTCGGCGAGTGGTTGCCCCACACGGCCAGCTTCTGGATGCTCGACACCGGCTTGCCGGTCTTCGCGGCGATCTGCGACGCAGCGCGGTTGTGATCGAGGCGCAGCATGGCGGTGAAGTTCTTCGCGGGCAGATCGGGCGCGCTCTTCATAGCGATGTAGGCATTGGTGTTGGCAGGGTTGCCGACCACCAGCACCTTGACGTTGCGCGAGGCAGACGCATTCAGCGCCTTGCCCTGGGCAGTGAAGATCTGGGCGTTGGCGGCCAGCAGATCGGAGCGCTCCATGCCGGGGCCGCGTGGGCGGGCACCCACGAGCAGCGCGTAGTCGGTGTTCTTGAATGCCGCGACCGGGTCGCTGTGGGCTTCGATGCCAGCCAGCAATGGGAACGCGCAGTCGTCGAGTTCCATGATCACGCCCTTGAGCGCGTTCTGGGCCTTTTCGTCCGGGATCTCGAGCAGTTGCAGGATGACCGGCTGGTCCTTGCCGAGCATTTCTCCAGAGGCGATGCGAAACAGCAGTGCGTAACCGATTTGGCCTGCAGCGCCGGTGACGGCAACGCGAACGGGGGACTTGCTCATGTGGAATCTCCAGAAAAGGTTGAGTGCGGAATCGGGACGGATAAGCGGAGGCGCGGTCTGGACGGCAACCGAGCAAACCCCTAATTGTATGCAGCGGGACTTTGAAGTGTAGGGATGAACCCGGGGCAAGTCAAAAGTCTTATGTAAGACATAAGATGTCAGTCAAACATCACCAGTTTCGGCTGGACTATCACCTCACTCCTGTGCTGCAATTCGCGCCATGAAGAATTCGTCCGCACTTGCTGTGGAGCCGCTGCCGGCGGCTCGCCCGGGCGATGGCACCTCTCCGTCCTTCAGTCCGCTTTACCAGCAGATCAAGACGCTGATGACGCGCAGCCTGCGTATGGGCGAGTGGCGTCCGGGCGAGGCCATCCCGAGCGAAATGGAGCTTGCCGCGCGCTTCAAGGTCAGCCAGGGCACGGTGCGCAAGGCCATCGACGAACTGGCGGCTGAAAACCTGCTCGTGCGGCGGCAGGGCAAGGGCACTTTCGTTGCCACGCATGCCGAGCAGAAGGTGCAGTACCGGTTCCTGCGCCTGATGCCGGACGACGGCGAATCCGGTACCGTCCAGCGGCGTTTCATCGATTGCCGACGTCTTCGATCGACTGCCGATGTGGCACGTGCGCTCGCGATGAGCCCGGGCGATTCGGTCGTCAACGTCAGGCGGGTTCTCACGTTCAACTCCACGCCGGTCGTGCTCGACGACATCTGGTTGCCTGGACTCCTCTTCAAGGGCCTGACCGCAGAGCGTCTGAGCGATTACCGGGGCCCGATGTACGGGCTCTTCGAAAGCGAGTTCGGGGTTCACATGATCCGCGCCGACGAGAAGATCCGTGCGGTGACGGCGGATCCCGCGTCTGCGCAGTTGCTCGCGGTCGACGTGGGCTTTCCGCTGCTCAGCGTCGAGCGCCTGTCCTTGACCTACGACGACAAGCCGGTCGAGTTGCGTCGCGGCCTCTACAACACGTCGCGTTACCACTACCGGAATGCGCTCAGCTGAATTCCCCTCTCGATTGCGCCCGTGCACAGGCCTTCATGCGTTTCGACTCATGTCGGTATTAGCACGTGCTGCATTGCAATAAACTCAGTGGTTTGCAGATCGCTGCGAAACGAAAGATGTAGATGTCAGAAACCCTGAAGCCGCGGCCCACTCACCGCAATATTCACATCAGCCAGATCGTCAAGTACCGTTTGCCGCCTGCCGGCATCGTGTCGATCCTGCACCGCGTCAGCGGTGTCGGCATGTTCCTGCTGATGCCGTTCATCATCTGGATGTTCGACACCAGCGTCACTTCCGAGATCTCCTACAGCCAGTTCACCAGCGTCTTCACGGGAGGCTTGGGCATCCTGCCGGGATGGGTCTTCAAGCTGATCGCGCTGGGCCTGACCTGGGCGTTTCTCCACCACTTCATCGCCGGGGTCCGCCATCTGTGGATGGACATGACGCACGCAGTGACCAAGGAGTTCGGTCACAGCTCGGCGCTCGCGACCCTCGGTTTGAGCCTGCTGCTGACGGCTCTGCTCGGTTCCAAGCTTTTCTTCTGAATCGGACCTCATGGCACAGAATTTCGGATCGAAGCGCATCGTCGTCGGTGCGCATTACGGGCTGCGTGACTGGTTGTCGCAGCGGGTAACGGCCGCCGTGATGGCCCTGTTCACGCTGGCGGTCATCGTCCAGATCTTGCTGCCCGGCGAGATGGGCTACGACAAGTGGGCGGGCATCTTTTCCCAGCAGTGGATGAAGGTGCTCACCTTCGTCGTGATCGTTTCGTTGCTCTACCACGTGTGGGTGGGCATGCGTGACGTCTGGATGGATTACGTCAAGCCGGTCGGCATACGCCTGGCTTTGCAGGTGTTCACCATCGTCTGGCTGGTGGGCTGTGCGGGTTGGGCAATCCAAGTGCTGTGGAGGCTGTAATGCAAATGGGTTCGTCAACAATGAGTTCGTTGAGTTCTTCTGTTCCGAAGCGGAAGTTCGATGTCGTGATCGTTGGTGCTGGTGGTTCCGGCATGCGGGCATCGCTTCAGCTGGCTCGTGCCGGTCTGAATGTCGCGGTGCTGTCGAAAGTGTTTCCCACGCGATCGCATACGGTCGCCGCGCAGGGTGGCATCGGCGCGAGTCTGGGCAACATGTCCGAGGACAACTGGCACTACCACTTCTATGACACCGTGAAGGGTTCGGACTGGCTGGGTGACCAGGACGCGATCGAGTTCATGTGCCGCGAGGCGCCCAAGGTCGTCTATGAGCTCGAGCACTTCGGCATGCCGTTCGACCGCAACCCGGATGGCACGATCTACCAGCGTCCGTTCGGCGGTCACACCGCCAACTATGGCGAGAAGCCCGTCCAGCGTGCCTGCGCTGCTGCCGATCGCACCGGCCACGCGATGCTGCACACGCTCTATCAGCAGAACGTCAAGGCGCGCACCAACTTCTTCGTCGAGTGGATGGCGCTCGATCTGATCCGCGATGCCGACGGTGACGTGGTCGGCGTGACGGCGCTGGAGATGGAGACCGGCGAGGTGCACATCCTCGAAGCGAAGACCACGCTGATGGCCACCGGTGGCGCAGGTCGTATCTTCGCGGCCTCCACCAACGCCTTCATCAATACCGGTGATGGTTTGGGCATGGCGGCTCGCGCCGGCATCCCACTTGAAGACATGGAGTTCTGGCAGTTCCACCCGACCGGTGTCGCCGGTGCCGGGGTGCTGCTGACCGAGGGCTGCCGAGGCGAGGGGGCGATCCTGCGCAACTGCAACGGCGAGCGCTTCATGGAGCGTTATGCGCCCACGCTGAAGGACCTTGCGCCGCGCGACTTCGTCTCGCGGTGCATGGACCAGGAGATCAAGGAAGGTCGAGGCTGCGGTCCGAACAAGGACTATGTGGTGCTCGACATGACCCACCTTGGTGCAGAGACGATCATGAAGCGGTTGCCCTCGGTGTACGAGATCGGGCACAACTTCGCCAATGTCGACATCACCAAGGAACCCATTCCTGTCGTGCCGACGATCCATTACCAGATGGGCGGCATACCGACCAACATCCACGGCCAGGTCGTTGCGCCCAAGAACGGACAGCCCAACGAGATCATCAAGGGCCTGTATGCGGTGGGCGAGTGCGCCTGCGTCAGCGTGCACGGCGCGAACCGACTCGGTACCAATTCGCTGCTCGATCTGCTGGTGTTCGGGCGTGCTGCGGGCAATCACATCGTCGACAGCGGATTGAAGCCACGTGCCCACAAGCCGCTGCCCGCGGATGCGGCCGATTTCACGCTGGGGCGCCTGAACAAGTACGAGACCAGCACCGGCGGCGAGTACGCGCAGAACGTGGCCAACGACATCCGCGCTTCGATGCAGCGCCATGCTGGCGTGTTCCGCACGCAGGCCATGATGGATGCCGGCGTGGTCGAGATCAAGAAGATCGCCGAGCGGGTGAAGAATATTCACCTGGCTGACAAATCGAAGGTCTTCAACACCGCTCGCATCGAAGCACTCGAGGTCGAGAATCTGATCGAAGTGGCCATGGCCACGATGATCTCGGCAGCCGCACGCCACGAGAGCCGAGGCGCGCACACGGTCGATGACTATGCCAACTCGGTCGAGTTTCCGAACGGGCGCAACGACAAGGAATGGCTCCGGCACACCCTGTGGTACAGCGCGGGCAACCGGCTCGACTACAAGCCGGTGAACCTGAAGCCGCTCACTGCCGAGTCGATCCCGCCGGTGGTGCGCACCTTCTGATGTCGGAACGTATCGACTCGATGATGCCCATCAATTCCAGTTCCATCCACCGCGACGGAGAGCAGTCATGACCAAGCGCGTGTTCCAGATCTACCGCTACGACCCCGATACCGACACCAAGCCGCACATGCAGACCCTCGAGGTCGAGCTGGACGGCAGCGAGCGCATGCTGCTCGACGCGCTGAACAAGCTGAAGGCGGTCGACCCGACGCTGTCGTTCCGCCGTTCCTGCCGTGAGGGCGTGTGCGGATCGGACGCGATGAACATCAACGGCAAGAACGGCCTGGCCTGCCTCACCAACATGCGTACGCTGAAGGATCCGATCGTTCTCAAGCCGCTGCCCGGACTGCCGGTGATTCGCGACCTGATCGTCGACATGACGCAGTTCTTCAAGCAGTACAACTCGATCAAGCCGTACCTGGTGAACGACGAGTTCCCGCCCGAGAAGGAGCGCCTGCAGAGCCCCGAGGAGCGCGAGGAACTCAACGGCTTGTACGAGTGCATCCTGTGCGCGAGCTGCTCGACCAGCTGCCCCAGCTTCTGGTGGAACCCGGACAAGTTCGTCGGGCCGGCAGGACTCTTGCAAGCGTACCGCTTCATCGCCGACAGCCGGGATCAGGACACCGAAGCCCGGCTAGACAATCTCGAGGATCCGTACCGCCTGTTCCGCTGCCACACCATCATGAACTGCGTCGACGTCTGTCCGAAGGGGCTCAACCCCACGAAGGCCATCGGCAAGATCAAGGAAATGATGATCCGCCGTTCGGTCTGAAGGCGGCTCAACTTCGACCCACACCATGGATGCGTTGATCGATGACCGTGCATTGAGCAAGCTGCGCTGGCGCTGCCGGCGTGGGTTGCTGGAAAACGATCTCTTTGTCGAGCGCTTTTTTGACCGATATCAATCCACCCTGACGCAGCGACAGGCCGACGGCCTGATGGTGCTGATGGATCTTTCGGACAACGACCTTCTCGATCTGCTGCTGGCCCGGCAGCAGCCCGAAGGCGAATTGCTCAACGACAACATTCTGGAGGTCCTGCGATTGATGCGGGAACCTCGCTGAACCCCCCGCTTTATCCACCCCGACGACCTGTCTAGCCTCACCCCAAGGACCGATCATGACCCCTTCCGACGTCAAAGCCACCTTGTCGTTTTCCGACGGCAGCCCGAGCATGGACCTGCCGATCTTCAAAGGTTCGGTTGGCCCGGACGTGATCGATATCCGCAAGCTCTACGGGCAGACCGGCAAGTTCACCTACGACCCCGGCTTTCTGTCGACGGCGTCCTGCAACTCCAAGATCACATACATCGACGGGGACAAGGGTGAGTTGCTTTACCGCGGCTACCCCATCGAGCAGCTTGCCACCAAGTGCGATTACCTTGAAACCTGCTACCTGTTGCTGAAGGGTGAACTGCCCAACGCCGACCAGCGCGTGGAGTTCACCAAGCGCGTGACGAACCACACGATGGTCAACGAGCAGATGCAGTTCTTCCTGCGTGGCTTCCGTCGTGACGCGCACCCGATGGCCATCCTGACCGGACTGGTCGGCGGTCTGTCGGCCTTCTATCACGACAGCACCGACATCAATAACCCCGAGCACCGCGAAGTCTCGGCGATCCGCCTGATCGCCAAGATGCCGACACTGGTGGCGATGGCCTACAAATACTCGGTCGGTCAACCGTACATCTACCCCAAGAACGACTTGTCGTACGCCGGCAACTTCATGCAGATGATGTTTGCCACGCCTTGCGAAAGCTACGTGCCCAACGATGTTCTGGTGCGCGCCATGGATCGCATCTTCATCCTCCACGCCGATCACGAGCAGAACGCCTCGACGTCCACGGTGCGCCTGTGCGGCTCGTCGGGCACCAACCCGTTCGCTGCCATCGCGGCCGGCGTTGCCTGCCTGTGGGGGCCGGCACACGGTGGCGCCAACGAGGCCGCCCTCAACATGCTCGAAGACGTGCAGAAAATGGGCGGCGTCGAGAAGATCGGCGAATTCATCAAGCAGGTCAAGGACAAGAACTCCAACGTCAAGCTGATGGGCTTCGGGCACCGTGTCTACAAGAACTACGATCCGCGCGCCAAGTTGATGCGCGAGACGTGCCACGAAGTGCTTGGCGCGATGGGCAAGAACAACGATCCGATCCTGAAGCTGGCGATGGCGCTCGAGAAGATCGCCCTCGAGGATGACTACTTCGTTTCGCGCAAGCTGTACCCGAACGTCGACTTCTACTCCGGCATCGTCCAGCGTGCGATCGGCATTCCGGTCTCGTTGTTCACTGCCATCTTCGCTCTGGCTCGCACGGTGGGCTGGATCGCCCAGCTCAACGAGATGATCAGCGACCCCGAGTACAAGATCGGCCGGCCGCGCCAGTTGTTCAACGGCTCACCATCGCGTGATGTGAAGCCGATCGGCGAACGCTGACAACACGGGTTGTCCGAGGCACAGAAACCCGGCTCCATGCCGGGTTTCTTGCATCTGGAATGGTCGAGCGCCCTTGTTTGCTGCTTCGCAGCATGCTCCGCGCCTAAAATCACCGGTTCTGTTTTCATAGGTCACCACCCATGAGCCGCACGCTCTACGACAAACTCTGGGACGAGCACGTCGTTCACACCGAGGACGACGGCACGACCGTCCTGTACATCGATCGTCACCTGGTCCATGAAGTGACCAGCCCGCAGGCGTTCGAGGGGCTTGATCTGGCCGGCCGCAAGGTCTGGAGGTTGTCAGCCAATCTGGCCGTGAGTGATCACAACGTCCCGACCACCGATCGCTCCAATGGCATTGCCGATCCGATTTCGCGACTGCAGGTCGACACGCTGGACGCCAACTGCGACCGGGTGGGCATCACCCAGTTCAAGATGAACGATCGGCGTCAGGGCATCGTGCACGTGATCGGCCCCGAGCAGGGCGCGACGCTGCCGGGCATGACCGTCGTCTGCGGCGACTCGCACACGTCGACGCACGGCGCGTTCGGCGCGCTCGCGCATGGCATCGGCACCAGCGAGGTCGAGCACGTTCTGGCCACTCAGACCCTGCTTGCCAAGAAGGCCAAGAACCTCCTCATCCGCATCGACGGGGTGCTTTCGCCGGGTTGCAGTGCCAAGGATCTGGTGCTGGCGGTCATCGGCAGGATCGGCACTGCCGGCGGCACCGGCTACACGATCGAGTTTGCCGGCAGCGCCATCCGTGCGCTCAGCATGGAAGGCCGCATGACGGTTTGCAACATGGCGATCGAGGCGGGCGCGCGCGCCGGCCTCATTGCTGTCGATGACACGACGATCTCGTACGTCAAGGGCCGCCCGTTCACGCCGTCAGGTGTCGAGTGGGATCAGGCTGTCGCCTACTGGCGCACGCTGAAATCCGACCCCGATGCGATCTTCGATGCGCTGGTCGAATTCGATGCAGCCACGATCCGTCCGCAGGTCACCTGGGGAACGTCGCCGGAGATGGTGCTGTCCATCGAGGATCGGGTGCCGGATCCGGAGCGGGAGAAGGACGCCAACAAGCGTGGTGCGATGGAGCGGGCATTGACCTACATGGCGCTGACACCCAACAAGCCGATTGCCGATATCCTGATCGACAAGGTCTTCATCGGTTCTTGCACCAATTCGCGCATCGAGGACATGCGCGAAGCTGCGGCGGTCGTGCGCAAACTGGGCCGCAAGATCGCCTCGAACGTGAAGCTGGCTCTGGTCGTTCCCGGTTCGGGTCTGGTCAAGGAGCAGGCTGAGCGGGAAGGGCTGCACACGGTGTTCAAGGCGGCTGGGTTCGAGTGGCGCGAGCCCGGCTGCTCGATGTGCCTCGCCATGAACGCCGACCGGCTCGAGCCGGGCGAACGGTGTGCATCGACGTCGAATCGCAATTTCGAAGGCCGTCAGGGCGCCGGTGGCAGAACCCATTTGGTGAGCCCGGCGATGGCGGCGGCTGCTGCGATCGAAGGGCACTTCGTCGACGTGCGACGCCTGCTGTGAACCTGGTTTGGTCGCCGCCTCCCACCCTCCCTTGAGCGCCCGAGAGGCGACTTTTTCTACATTTCGACCCAGGAAGATCTCGATGAAACGCACCCTTTTTGCTCTCGCTGCCTTGGTTGTCTTTCTCACCGGCTGCAACACGGTCGAAGGAATCGGCAAGGATGTGCAGCGGGCGGGCGAAGTCGTCGAAGACGCCGCCAAGAAGAAGTGAGCATTCGATGAACCCATTTCGTGTGCACCAAGGTCTTGTGGCCCCGATGGACCGCGAGAACGTCGATACCGACGCGATCATCCCGAAGCAGTTCCTGAAGTCGATCAAGAAGTCGGGCTTCGGGATCAACCTCTTCGACGAGTGGCGCTACCTTGATGCGGGCTTTCCGGGTCAGGATCCTGCCGCGCGCAGGCCGAACCCTGATTTCGTGCTGAACCAGTCGCGCTATCGCGGTGCATCGGTATTGATAGCCCGCAAGAATTTCGGTTGCGGTTCGTCGCGCGAACACGCGCCCTGGGCGCTCGATCAGTACGGCTTCCGGGTGGTGATCGCCCCGAGTTTTGCGGACATCTTCTTCGACAACTGCTTCAAGAATGGCTTGCTGCCGATCGTTCTGCCGGAAAGCCAGGTCGCGAGCCTGTTCGATGAAGTCGCGGCGTTCGTCGGCTACCAGTTGACCGTCGATCTCGAGCGGCAGGTGATCGTCAAGGCCGACGGAACCGAACTGCCGTTCGAGGTGCAGGCGTTCCGCAAGTACTGCCTGCTCAACGGCTTCGACGATATCGGCCTGACCTTGCGTCATGCCGACAAGATCAAGGCCTACGAGGCCGAGCGCCTGCTCAAGAAGCCGTGGCTGGCCCACAGCCTCTAAGTCGGGGCCGGTCGTCTTTCAATTCACTGGGTCCGGGTCGCGAGCAAGACCCGAGACCGATCCAAAGGACCTTGACTCGTGAAAATTGCGATCCTCCCCGGTGACGGCATCGGTTCTGAAATCGTGGCCGAGGCCGTGCGCGTGCTCGAGGTGCTCGACCTGCGGTTCGAGACCGAATCGGCCCTGGTGGGCGGTGCGGCCTATGAGGCCCATGGCCATCCGCTGCCTGACTCGACGCTGAAGCTTGCGCAGGATGCCGACGCCGTGCTGTTCGGTGCGGTCGGCGACTGGAAATTCGACTCGCTGGAGCGCTCGCTGCGACCCGAACAGGCGATCCTCGGGCTGCGCAAGCACCTGCAGTTGTTTGCCAACTTCAGACCCGCCATCTGTCATCCGCAACTGACACACGCTTCGAGCCTGAAGCCCGAACTGGTGGCCGGGCTCGATATCCTGATCGTGCGCGAACTGACCGGCGACATCTATTTCGGACAGCCGCGCGGCCGCCGCCTTTCGCCGGATGGCGCCTTCGAAGGCCAGCCCGAAGCCTTCGACACGATGCGCTATTCGCGCCCGGAAATCGAGCGCATCGCCCACGTCGCCTTCCAGGCGGCCCGCAAGCGCAGCAAGCGCGTGACCAGTGTCGACAAGGCCAACGTGCTGGAAACTTTCCAGTTCTGGCGCGACGTGATGATCGAGGTGCATGCGCAGTATCCGGATGTGGAACTCGACCACATGTATGTCGACAACGCCGCGATGCAGTTGGTCAAGGCGCCAAAGAAGTTCGACGTGGTGGTCACCGGCAACATGTTCGGTGACATCCTCTCTGACGAAGCAGCGATGCTGACCGGGTCGATCGGCATGCTGCCGTCGGCATCATTGAACGCGGCGAATCGCGGGCTGTACGAGCCCAGTCACGGCAGTGCTCCAGACATTGCCGGCAAGAACATCGCGAATCCGCTGGCGACCATTCTGTCGCTGGCGATGATGTTGCGCTTTTCGCTGAACCAGCCCGAAGCCGCGGCGCGGATCGAAGCGGCGGTGACGCGGGTGCTCGAGAGTGGCTTGCGAACGGCGGACATTTGGTCCGAAGGTACGCAGCGCGTGGGCACGCGCGAAATGGGGTCGGCGGTCGTTGCTGCCGTCGCGGCGGCGTAAGTCGAACAGGTAAGAAATTCGGGTTTGAAAGGCAAGGCGATGAAGCTGGTCGGATTGGTGGGATGGCGCGGGATGGTGGGTTCGGTGTTGCTCGATCGAATGCAGCAGGAAGGTGACTTCCCGCTGATCGAGCCTATGTTCTTCAGCACCAGCAACGCGGGTGGCAAGGCACCGGTGCAGGCACGCAACGAGGCGACGCTTTGCGACGCATTTGACATCGATGCGCTCAAGCGCTGCGACATCATCATCACCGCCCAGGGCGGCGATTACACGACCGAGGTGTTTCCGAAGCTGCGGGCCGCCGGCTGGGCTGGTCACTGGATCGATGCGGCCTCGACGTTGCGGATGAAGAGCGATGCGGTCATCGTGCTTGATCCGGTCAACCTGCCGGTGATCCAGAACGCGCTGGCGCGCGGCGGGCGCAACTGGATCGGCGGCAACTGCACCGTGAGCTGCATGCTGATGGGCGTCGGCGCGCTCTACAAGGCCGGGCTGGTCGAGTGGATGAGCACGCAGACTTACCAGGCCGCTTCGGGCGGCGGTGCGCAGCACATGCGCGAGCTGCTGACGCAGTTCGGGACGCTTAATGCCGAGGTGCGCGGCCTGCTCGATGACCCGAAGAGCGCCATTCTCGAGATCGACCGCCGTTTGCTGGCCAAGCAACGCAGCCTGACCGAATCGGAGACGGCGCAGTTCGGCGTGCCGCTGGCTGGCTCGCTGATCCCGTGGATCGACAAGGACCTCGGCATCGGCAAGGACCGCGATGACGAAGGGTTCGGTGTCAGCCGCGAGGAATGGAAGGGCGGTGCCGAGACCAACAAGATCCTGGGCCAGGGCGATGGGTTCGACCAGCCTGCGGTGCCGGTCGACGGTTTCTGCGTGCGCGTCGGAGCCATGCGCTGTCACAGTCAGTCACTACTCTTCAAGCTCAAGAAGAACGTGCCTTTGGCCGATATCGAACAACTGATCTCGAACGACAACGCCTGGGTCAAGGTGGTGCCAAACAACCGGGAAGACACGATTCGGCAACTGACGCCGGTCGCCGTCACCGGGACGCTGGGCATCCCGGTGGGGCGCCTGCGGAAGATGGCTATGGGTCCGGAATACCTTGGCGCGTTCACCATCGGTGACCAGTTGCTCTGGGGTGCTGCCGAACCGCTGCGTCGGATGTTGCGCCTGTTGATCGAGGCCTGAGCCTGTCGATAAACCTGCCGCGCCGTTGTCCTGACACGACAGCGCGGTGGTCGCCGGAACTGATGTGGTGGCTCCTTGCTTTTCAGGCGATGCATTAGCTTGTCACCGTATCTGCTTGATGCTATTGTGATTTATCGATATTCATCTTCTTGACCAATGCCGCCTCGAAAGCGGCTGAGGTCGTCTGGTCGGTGCCGCAAGGCGGCTCGAACAATGGGGTTGGGAGACGCCTTGAAAAACACTACGCAGCAGCTCGGGCGATTTGCCCTGTCCAGTGTGGCCGTGGCTGCACTTTCGCTGGGTGCCGTCAACGCTTGGGCCCTGGGGCTGGGGCGCCTCTCGGTGCAGTCCTCGCTCGGCGAGACGCTGCGGGCAGAGATCGATGTCACGAGCCTGACGCCCGAAGAGGCCGGCAACCTCAAGATCCGGATCGCAGCGCCGGACACCTACCGCGCCTCCGGCGTCGACTACAACGTCGTGTTGCCTTCCACACAGGCAACGCTGCTCAAGCGCGCCGATGGTCGCCCGTTCCTGCGATTGACCAGCGATCGGGTGGTGCAGGAGCCCTTCGTCGACGTCATCCTCGAGTTGTCCTGGTCGACCGGCCGGCTGGTGCGCGAGTACACGCTGCTGTTCGATCCGCCAACTGATCGGCCCCAGGCCGCAGCCTCGGCCCCGCCATCCGCGGTCGCTACCGCCCCAGTGATTTCCGCGCCGGCACCCGCCCCGCGTCCGGCCCGTGCGGCTGCGCCTGCCGCCCCAGTCGCGCAGGCCCCGGCGCCAGCTCCTGAACGGGCCGCCACGCCGGCGGCGACGCCCGCAGCACCATCCGAGCCGGTCGGAGACACCTACCGGGTGCGAAGCGGTGACACCCTGACTGGCATCGCCTCGCGCACTCGTCGCGGCAGCGTGTCGCTTGACCAGACCCTGGTTTCGCTCTACCGCGGCAATCCGAAGGCGTTCGTCGGCGAAAACATGAATCGCCTGAAGGCCGGAGCACTGCTGAGCGTTCCGAGTGCCGAGGCAGCAGCAGCTGTCGACGCTGCAGAAGCGCGTCAGCTGATCCAGGCTCAAAGCGCCGATTTCGGCAGCTTCCGGCAACGACTCGCGTCTGGCGTGCCTGCGGTGCAGGCCGACGTCCCGGCCCGCAAGGACGCCGGCACGGTGCAGGCGAGCGTCGATGACCGCAAGACGACCAACGCGGTTGCGCCCGACAAGCTGACCCTGAGCAAGGGAGCTTCGGCTGCCAAGCCGGGCGCCCCTGAAGTCAAGATTTCAAAGGACAAGGAAAAGCAGGACGCAGCCGTTCGCGTGGCCGAGCTGTCGAAGAACGTCGAGGAACTCAAGAAGCTTTCTGGCGCCACCAATGCCAACGGCGGCACACCTGCTGCTGCGGCACCTCCGGCTCCGGCACCTGCCGCTTCAGTGGCACCAGCGCCTGCAACTGCCCCGGTCGTGGCTTCCATGCCGGCCGAGCCTCCCGCCACGGTGGTAGCTGAGGAGAAGAAGGCCGCTGCAGCGGCTTCTGCCTCGAAGCCGGCGCCTGCCAAGGCCGCCGCGCCGCAGGAGGCCGAAGAGCCCGGGTTCCTCAGCGAACTGTTCGAAGGCAACGCCTTGATGCTCGGTGTCGGTGGTGGAGCCATCCTCGCGTTGCTCGGTTTCGGTGTCTACCGGGCCCGGCGCGCCAAGCTGGACACCGGAGAAACCTCATTCCTCGAAAGCCGCCTCCAGCCTGACTCGTTCTTCGGCGCCAGCGGCGGTCAGCGCATCGACACCCGCGAGGCCGCTTCGGGAGCGCCGTCGTCGATGAGCTACTCGTTGAGTCAGCTTGATGCCATCGGCGACGTCGATCCGGTGGCCGAGGCCGACGTTTACCTCGCTTACGGACGCGACCTGCAGGCAGAAGAGATCCTCAAGGAAGCCATGCGCAGCAGCCCGGAGCGCATGGCGATCCGCACCAAGCTGCTTGAGGTGTACGCCAAGCGTCGCGACACCAAGGGATTCGAGTTGCTTGCCACTCAACTGTTCGCCCTGACCGGTGGCAGTGGTGAAGATTGGGAAAAGGCACAGGAACTCGGGCTCGACATCGACCCCGACAACACGCTCTACCAGCCCGGCGGATCGCCGGATTCGATGTCGGCCAGCGATTCAGGGCTGATGTCGGAGCCGCTCGGTGCCAGCACCATGCCGCAGTCGGTGCTGCCAACCCAGTCGAGCTTCAACGAGACACCCACCGAAGTGCTGGGCAATGCGTCAGAGGGCGCAGCCGAGGAAATCGATTTCGACCTCGACCTCGATGCCCTGGAGTCGGCTCCTGCAGCAGTTGCGCCGCCGTCACCACCACCGCTCGAATCGTTCGACTTCGAGCCTTCGCCTACGCCGTCCGCAGCCCAGGCGTTCTACCCTTCGGCCGCAGCCCCGGGCCCCGATTCGAAGTCACCCCTTGAATTCGACATGTCGTCGATCTCGCTCGATCTGGATGCTCCCGCAGCACCCGCTTCAGCGGGCGCAACGGACATTGAGATCGAGACCGATGGCGTGGTCGACGACGAAGCCGACGACGACAACGCCGATCCGCTGGCGCGCAAGCTCGAATTGGCCGAGGAGTTCCGGCAGATCGGCGATACCGAGGGTGCACGCGACCTGCTGCAGGAAGTCGCCAACAAGGCAGAAGGCACGCTGAAGGCAAAAGCCCAGGGCATGCTTGCGGACCTCGATTGACTCTTGATCACCGCAGCCATGCGGTGAGGCTCCACGTTCCCGGATGAATCGACTCGCGCTGGGCATTTCCTACCGGGGAGGGGCCTATTGCGGCTGGCAACGCCAGTCCAGCGCGGTATCGGTCCAGGGTTGTGTCGAGCGAGCGCTCTCGCAGTTCGTCGATCTCCCGATGACCGTGACCTGTGCCGGGCGCACCGATGCAGGCGTGCACGCGCTCAATCAGGTGGTGCACCTCGATGCTCCTGTCGATCGAGAGGAGGTGTCCTGGGTGCGGGGCACCAATCGGTACCTGCCTGCCGACGTGGCCATCCAGTGGTGCCAGTGCGTCGACTCTGAATTCCATGCGCGTTTCAGCGCCATCGGCCGACGCTACAGCTACCTGATCCTGGAATCTCCGGTGCGTCCGTCGCTCGAAGCGGGGCGGGTTGGCTGGACATTCCGCCCGCTCGATGGCGAATCGATGCGGCAGGCGGCAGCTTTGCTGCTGGGCGAGCACGATTTCTCGGCGTTCCGCTCTTCGCAGTGCCAGGCTGCCTCGCCGGTCAAGCAGATGCGGTCGATCGAAATCAGTCGGCGCGGCGCCTACTGGCGTCTCGATTTCGATGCCGGCGCCTTCCTGCACCACATGGTGCGCAACATCGTCGGCTGCCTGACAGCCGTCGGCAACGGCAGCCGCCCGGTGTCGTGGATGGGCGAGGTGCTGGCTTCCCGTCGGCGCGAACTGGCGGCGCCCACTTTCTCGCCCGACGGCCTGTATTTCACCGGGCCCTACTACGACGATCGGCATGGCATCCCGAAGCGCCCTCCCGCAACCGACTGGTTGCCCTGACACTTGCGGGATGAACTCACGAACCCGCATCAAGATCTGTGGATTGACCCGAGAGCAGGACATCGACGACGCTGTCGAGGCCGGTGCCGATGCCATCGGATTCGTTCTGTACGAAAAAAGCCCGCGTTTCGTCGATGTCAGGCGAGCGACAGAGTTGGCGCGGCGCCTGCCCGCCTTCGTGACGCCCGTGGGTTTGTTCGTCAACGCCGATGCCGAACTGATCGCCGAGGCCACGGCGGCCATGCCGCAACTGCTGCTGCAGTTCCATGGTGATGAGACCCCGGGCGCCTGTCAGGCGCCGGGGCGGCCGTATCTGCGGGCGGCGCGCATGGACGCAGGGTTCGATTTGCTAAAATTCGCGCTTAGCCATCCGGATGCGCAAGCCATCCTCCTCGATGCCCACATCGACGGTTACGGTGGCGGTGGAAAGGTCTTCGATTGGTCGCTCATCCCTCGAAACGTGTCCCGTCCCCTCGTTTTGTCTGGTGGATTGCATGCCGCAAATGTGATCGAAGGCATTCTTCGGGTCCGGCCCTGGGCCGTTGACGTCAGCTCCGGCGTGGAGCAGGCCAAGGGCGTCAAGGACGCCTTGGCGATGCGCCGGTTTTGCGAGCAGGTGCGTGAAGCAGACGCCCGTATCGCAGCGAATGAAAACTGAAGAGTGAACCCACGATGTTCGATTACCACCAGCCCGACGCCACCGGGCATTTCGGTCCCTATGGCGGCACTTTCGTTGCCGAGACGCTGATCCATGCGCTGGACGAACTGAAGGAGGCGTATGCCCAGGCCCAGGCCGATCCGGAGTTCATGGCGGAGTTCCGGTCGGAACTGGCGCACTTCGTCGGGCGGCCCAGCCCGATCTATCACGCGGCACGAATCAGCCGGGAATTGGGCGGCGCGCAGATCTTCCTGAAGCGCGAGGATCTCAACCACACCGGCGCACACAAGATCAACAACACCATCGGGCAGGCGATGCTTGCGCGCCGGATGGGCAAGCCGCGAGTGATCGCCGAGACCGGCGCCGGCCAGCACGGCGTGGCGACCGCAACGATCTGCGCTCGATACGGGCTGGAATGCGTGGTCTACATGGGCAGCGCCGACGTGCTGCGCCAGTCGCCGAACGTCTACCGGATGAACCTGCTCGGTGCCCGGGTCGTGCCCGTCGAATCGGGCAGCAAGACATTGAAGGATGCGCTCAATGAGGCATTGCGCGACTGGGTGACCAACGTCGAGTCCACCTTCTACATCATCGGAACTGTCGCGGGCCCGCACCCGTATCCCATGATGGTGCGCGATTTCCAGCGCGTGATCGGCGACGAATGCCTGGTGCAGATGCCGGAGATGATCGGACGTCAACCCGATGCGGTGATCGCCTGCGTGGGCGGCGGCAGCAATGCGATGGGAATCTTCTATCCCTACATCGAGCACGAGGGCACGCGCCTGATCGGCGTCGAGGCGGCCGGACTGGGCATCGAGACGGGGCACCATGCGGCCTCGCTGTCGGCTGGTTCGCCGGGCGTGCTGCACGGCAATCGCACCTACCTGCTGCAGGACGCCAACGGCCAGATCATCGAGACCCATTCGGTGTCCGCCGGCCTCGACTATCCCGGTGTCGGTCCCGAGCACGCCTACCTGAAGGACATCGGCCGCGCCGAGTACGTCGGCATCACCGACGACGAGGCGTTGAAGGCGTTCCACCTGCTTTGCCGCAACGAGGGCATCATCCCGGCGCTGGAGTCGAGCCATGCGCTGGCTTATGCGATGAAGATCGCGCCGACGATGCGCAGCGACCAGAGCCTGCTGGTGAACCTGTCCGGGCGGGGCGACAAGGACATCGGCACGGTGGCAGACCTGTCCGGCGCCGAGTTCTTCTGCCGGCCTTCCTGTCGAGGCCAGACGGTGAAGGGCGGATCCAGCCCCGTGAAAGGTCCGAAATGAGTCGCATCGCCGCCACCTTCGAGGTGTTGAAGAGCCAGCGACGCAAGGCGCTGATCCCTTTCATCACGGCGGGAGATCCTCACCCCGAGAGCACCGTCGACATCCTGTGGGCGATGGCCGATGCGGGCGCCGACGTGATCGAACTCGGCGTGCCCTTCTCCGACCCGATGGCCGACGGTCCGGTGATCCAGAAAGCCGCCGAGCGGGCGCTGTTGCACCGCATCGGCATGCCTCAGGTGCTCGACTATGTGCGTCGTTTCCGCGAGCGCAACCACTCGACGCCGGTGGTGCTGATGGGCTACGCCAACCCGATCGAGCGCTACGGCGTGGACCGTTTTGTCGCCGATGCCAAGGCTGCTGGTGTCGATGGCGTGCTGGTTGTCGATTACCCGCCCGAGGAGTGCGAGGCGTTCGCCCGCACGCTGCACAGTCACCAGATGGACCCGATCTTCCTGCTTGCTCCGACCTCGACCGAGCAGCGGATGAAGGAGGTCGGTCGCATCGCCAGCGGCTACGTGTACTACGTGTCGCTGAAGGGCGTGACGGGGGCGGGGCACCTGGACATCGGTGCCGTCGAATCGATGCTGCCGCGCATCCGCGAGCATGTGCACGTGCCGGTCGGGGTGGGCTTCGGCATCCGCAACGCGGCCACCGCGAAGGCCGTGGCGGCGGTGTCCGATGCGGTCGTGATCGGTTCGGCGCTGGTGCAGTTGCTTGAACACGAGACGCCTGCCCAAGCCGCGGCGGTGGCTGGTCGTTTCATCGCCGAGATACGCGCTGCCCTCGATACGCTGACAGGAGAAAACGCATGAGCTGGCTCGAGAAACTGTTGCCGACGAAGATCCAGCAGACCGACCCCAGCGAGCGCCGCTCGGTGCCCGAAGGCCTGTGGATCAAGTGTCCGTCGTGCGAAACGGTGCTCTACAAGACCGACCTCGAGCAGAACATCAACGTCTGCCCGAAATGCGGCCATCACCATCGGATGGGAGCGCGGGCTCGGCTGGACGCCTTTCTCGACCCTGAAGGCCGCTACGAGATCGGTCAGGAAGTCGTGCCGGTCGATGCGCTGAAGTTCAAGGACAGCAAGAAGTACCCTGAACGACTGAAGGAAGCGCTGGAAGCCACCGGCGAGACCGATGCGCTGGTCGTGATGGGCGGTGCGATCCACAGCATCCCGGTCGTGGCGGCCTGCTTCGAGTTCCAGTTCATGGGTGGTTCGATGGGTTCCGTGGTCGGCGAGCGCTTCGTCCGCGGTGTCGAAACCGCAGTCGAGCAGAAGACGCCGTTCATCAGCTTCACGGCCACCGGCGGTGCGCGCATGCAGGAGGGGCTGCTGAGCCTGATGCAGATGGCCAAGACCAACGCCGCGCTGACCCGGCTGGCGAAGGCGAAGTTGCCCTACATCAGCGTGCTGGCCGACCCGACCATGGGCGGCGTGTCTGCGAGCTTCGCGTTCATGGGTGACGTGGTCATCGCCGAACCCAAGGCCCTGATCGGCTTCGCCGGACCGCGCGTGATCGAGAACACCGTGCGCGAGAAGCTGCCTGAAGGCTTCCAGCGTGCCGAGTTCCTGCTGCACACCGGGGCGGTCGACATGATCATCGACCGCCGGGAACTGCGGACTTCCATCGCCAAGATGATCGCGATGCTGCAGCGCCAGAGCGCCGACGCGCTCGCCTGACGGCGGGCCCGCGCCCAGCGAACCATCTTGTCGTCCCCGCTCCCGACCTCGCTGGCGGCCTGGCTGGCACGCTGCGAGAAGCTGCACCCGAAGGAAATCGACATGGGCCTGCACCGTGTCGAGCAGGTGCGCGCGCGCCTCGATCTGAACTTCGATGTACCGGTGATTGCAGTGGCCGGGACCAACGGCAAGGGGTCGACCTGCGCGATGCTCGAGTCGATCGCGCTGCGTGCCGGTTACCGCGTTGGGCTCTACTCGAAGCCGCATCTGGTGCATTTCGAGGAGCGCTGCCGCGTCAATGGCGAGATGGTCACCGAGTCGGAGTTGCTCGTGCATTTCGAGGCGGTCGAACTCGCCCGCGGTGACATCGGACTGACCTACTTCGAGTTCACGACGCTGGCGATCGCGCGGATGCTGTCGCAGGCCACGCTCGATCTGGTGATCCTCGAGGTCGGCCTCGGAGGCCGGCTCGACGCGGTCAACGCCTTCGACGCCGATTGCGCGGTGATCACCAGCATCGACCTCGACCACATGGAGTTCCTGGGCCCCGACCGCGAATCGATCGGCCGCGAGAAGGCCGGCATCATGCGCGCCGGCCGCCCGGTGATCGTCAGCGACCCGGTGCCTCCGCAAAGCGTCCTTGACCGTGCGAGGGACATCGGCGCCGACCTGCGCCGTTTCGGCGTCGATTTCAACCACTCCGGCGATCAGCAGCAGTGGGCCTGGGCTGGGCGGTCCAAGCGCTACAACGGCCTGGCCTACCCGGGGTTGCGCGGAGCCAATCAACTGATCAATGCGTCGGGTGCTCTGGCGGTATTCGAGGCCCTCGGTGACCGGTTGCCGATCACTGCGCAGGCGGTGCGCCAGGGTTTCGCGATGCTCGACCTGCCCGGTCGCTTCCAGATCGTTCCGGGTCAGCCGACCCTGGTGCTGGACGTCGCGCACAACCCGCATGCAGTGGCCGCACTGGCGCAGAACCTCGATCGCATGGGCTTCATTCCGCGCACCCATGCGGTGTTCGGGGCCATGCACGACAAGGACCTGGCCGGAATCTTCCGGCGGCTGGCCCCGATCGTCGACACCTGGTGCTTCACCGACCTCCCCATCTCGCGCGCGGCGACCGCCGAGCACCTGAAAACGGTCCATGAGCAACTGTCCCTGAAGGGTCCCGGACCGATCGCCGTCTCGACGCACGCCGACCCCATGCAAGCGCTGAATCACGCCCTCGAAGTGGCGGACCCGACAGATAGAATCATTGTCTTCGGGTCGTTCCTGACCGTCGGTGGCGTGCTGAAACACGGCTTGCCCCGCCTGGGCAGTTCACACGGCGTTTGACGCGCGAACGCTGCCTTCCACCTGCGCGCCAACCAGCACCCATGGGACTGACGAGTTTCTTCAAGCGCAAGACCCCGGGCGATGCCCCGGCCAGCACAACCCGTTCGGCGCCGACCTTCGATGCGGTCGAGAAGGTGCGCACACGCACGCGCCAGCGGCTGATCGGTGCCGTCGTGCTGCTGACCATAGGCGTGATCGGATTCCCGTTGATTTTCGAGTCGCAGCCGCGACCCATCCCGGTCGACATCCCGATCGACATTCCGCGGCAGGACAACGCGCCCGCACTCGTTCTGCCTGCTCCGCGGCGCGAAGTGACCCCCGCACCGGCCGAGACGACCGCGTCCCGCGGTGCTGACGGAACTGATGTGGCGGCAACTGGCGTGTCTCGCGAGTCTCCTGCCGACCTGATGCCTTCATCCGAGCCCTCGGCAAGCGGTGCAACGTCCGCACCGCCGGCGGCTGCTTCGACGGTGGCCAGTGGCAAGGTCGAAGTCCTGCCGTCCAGGCCTGCCCCTGCTGCGGAGCCGTCGGCATCAGCCCGCGCACCGCTGGCCGTGTCCAAGGCCGCATCCGAAGCTCCGGCAGCACGCCCGGCCAGGAACGCCGCAACCGCTGTCGACATCACCTCCGACGCCGCCCCAGCATCGGCTCCCGAGGCCACGGGGCGTTTTGTCGTGCAGGTGGGCGCGTTCGCCGACCCGGCTGCGGCTCGCGAACTCCGCGCGAAGGTGGAAAAGCTGGGCCTGAAGACCTACACCCAGGTGGCCGAGACCAGCGCTGGCAAGCGCATCCGCGTGCGGCTGGGCCCGTTTGCGACCCGGGCCGAGGCCGAAAAGGTGCAGGCCCGCTCGAAGGACGCTGGCATCGCTGCGGTGGTACTGACGCTTTGATCCGATCGGGGCGACGCCGGCGCTCGCCGGGGTCGACTGAATGAGCACGATGACCGCCTCCTGGAACGCCGTCGATATCTTCATGCTGGCGGCGCTGCTGCTGTCGATGCTGGTCGGCGCGTGGCGCGGGCTGGTGTTCGAGTTGATGTCGCTGGTAGGCTGGTTCGTGGCCTACCTCGCCGCGCAATGGCTCACGCCGTCGCTTTCTGTCCACGTGCCGATCGGTGCGCCTGGCTCGGCGATCAATCATGCTGCTGCGTTCATCGCGACGTTCGTCGTCGCGTTGCTGGCGTGGGGCCTCTTGTCGAGGCTGCTGAAAATGCTGATCCACGCGACACCGCTGGGTCTGGTCGACCGGTTGTTCGGTGGTGCGTTCGGTGTGTTGCGCGGCGTGGTGCTGTTGCTCGTGGTGGCTGCGGTGGTGACACGCACACCCTGGGCCCAGTCGCCTGCCTGGCAGCAATCGACCAGCGCCGCCTGGGTGAAAGTGTTGCTGGTCGGATTGAAGCCGAGCCTGCCCACGACGATCTCTGATCAGCTGCGGCTGTGAAGCGGGCCCGACCCGCAGACAATGGCAGTTGCGCGACGGACCCGAAGTGTCCTCGCAAGTTCTTGAACCGGGAGTGATTTCATGTGCGGCATCGTCGGAGTGATATCAAAGGCGCCGGTCAACCAGCTCATCTATGACGCCTTGCTGCTGCTGCAGCATCGCGGTCAGGATGCTGCGGGCATCGTCACGATGCAGGATTCGCGCTGCTACATGCACAAGGCGCGCGGCATGGTGCGCGACGTGTTTCGCACGCGCAACATGCGCGGCCTGCTGGGCCCGGTGGGTCTGGGCCAGGTGCGGTACCCCACGGCCGGAAATGCCTACAGCGAAGAAGAGGCTCAGCCTTTCTACGTCAACGCCCCGTTCGGCATCGTGCTGGTCCATAACGGCAACCTGACCAATGCGGCGACGCTGAAGAAGGAACTGGCCCGCATCGATCGTCGTCACATCAACACCGACAGCGACACTGAGGTGCTGATCAACATCTTTGCCCATGAACTCGAGGTCGCGGCGCGTGACCTGCCGCTGACGCCCGACATCATCTTCAAGGCCGTGTCGGCGGTGCACAAGCGACTCAAGGGTTCGTATGCGGTGGTGGCGCTGATCGCCGGATTCGGGCTGCTGGCGTTCCGTGATCCGTTCGGTATCCGCCCCTTGTGTTTCGGTGAGGGAGACACGCCCGACGGCCGGCAGGTGATGGTGGCCAGCGAATCGGTCGCGCTCGAAGGCACCGGCCACGTGATGACCCGCGATGTGGCGCCCGGCGAGGCGATCTTCATCACGTCGGAGGGGCAGGTTCACGCGCACCAGTGCGCCGAGAACCCGAGCCTGCATCCGTGCATGTTCGAGTACGTGTACCTGGCACGGCCGGATTCGATCATGGACGGCATCTCGGTCTACCAGGCGCGTCTGAACTTGGGTGAAACGCTGGCGCAGCGCCTGATCTCGACGATCCCTCCCAGCGAGATCGACGTCGTGATCCCGATCCCCGAGTCGAGCCGGCCTTCCGCGATGCAGCTGGCACAGAAGATCGGCAAGCCCTACCGCGAAGGCTTCGTCAAGAACCGCTACGTCGGCCGCACGTTCATCATGCCCGGGCAGGGCGTGCGCAAGAAATCCGTGCGCCAGAAACTCAACGCGATCGGTGTCGAATTCAAGGACCGCAACGTGCTGCTGGTCGACGATTCGATCGTGCGCGGCACCACCTCGAAGGAAATCGTGCAGATGGCGCGCGAGGCCGGGGCGCGCAAGGTCTACATGGCCTCTGCCGCGCCACCGGTGCGTTTCCCGAACGTCTACGGCATCGACATGCCGACCAACAGCGAGCTGATTGCCCACAACCGCAGCATCGAGGAAATCCGCCAGTTCATCGGCGCCGATGCGCTGATCTACCAGGACGTGAACGCGATGAAGCGTGTGGTCGGTGCGCTGAATCCGCTGGTCGCCGGATTCGAGGCCTCTTGCTTCGACGGGCACTACATCACCGGGGACATCACGGCGGCCGACTTCGATGAGATCGCAACGCAGCGCCGTTCCCAGGTCGAGGAAGAAGACTCGGCCGATCGTTCGCGCCTGGCGCTGCAGAACGCGGCGGAGCAGGCCTGATGTCAACGAAGAAGACGATTCCCCGCGTGGTGTTGCCCGAGGGCACCCGCATCGACACGCTGGCAGTGCGCGAAGGCCTGCCGCGCAGCCAGTGGGGCGAGAACTCGGAGGCCCTGTTCCTGACCAGCAGCTTCGTGCAGCCCGACGCGGCCACCGCCGCTGCCCGTTTTGCCAACGAGGAAGAAGCCTTCATCTATTCGCGTTTCACCAACCCGACCGTGACGATGTTCGAGCGTCGTCTGGCCGCGATGGAAGGTGCCGAGGCCTGCATCGCCACGGCCAGCGGCATGGCGGCGATCCTGCTGACGGCGATGGCCTTGCTGAAGGCGGGCGACCACGTGATCTGCTCGCGCAGCGTGTTCGGCTCGACGATCACGCTGCTCGGACGCGAGTTCTCGAAGTTCGGTGTCGAGACCACCTTCGTCTCGCAGACCGATGTCGAGGACTGGCGGCGGGCCATCCGGCCGACGACGCGGCTGCTGTTTGCGGAGTCGCCGACCAATCCGCTGACCGAGGTCTGCGACATCCGCGCACTGGCCGAGGTGGCCCGCGAAGCGAACGCGCTGCTCGCGGTCGACAACTGCTTCTGCTCGCCGGCCCTGCAGCGCCCCATCGAGTACGGCGCCGACCTCATCATCCATTCGGGTACCAAGTACCTCGATGGCCAGGGCCGAGTGATCGCCGGTGCGGTGTGCGGCCCCGAGCAGCTGATCAACGACAAGTTCGTGCCGGTGATGCGCAGTGCCGGCATGACGCTGTCCTCGTTCAACGCCTGGGTCGTGCTGAAAGGGCTGGAGACGCTTTCGATCCGCATGCAGGCCCAGAGCGAGCGTGCCCTGAAGCTCGCCACCTGGCTCGAGCAGCAGCCGCAGATCGAACGGGTGTTCTATCCCGGGTTGAAGTCGCACCCTCAGCACGAACTGGCAATGGCGCAGCAGTCGGGTTGCGGTGGTGCTGTGCTGTCGTTCGTGGTCAGGGCGCGGGCTCCGGGCGATGCGGCCGCGGCGCGTCTCACGGCATTCCACGTGATCGACAGCACCCGGGTGTGCTCGATCACCGCGAACCTTGGCGATACCAAGACGACGATCACGCACCCTGCGAGCACCTCGCATGGCCGTCTGACCGAGGAGCAGCGGCAGGCCGCCGGAATCACGCAGGGCATGGTCCGCATCGCGGTCGGACTCGACGACGTGGAAGACCTCAAGGCTGACCTGCTGCGCGGCCTGAATTCACTTTGATGACGCACTGACGACACCCGACCGATGACCCGAAAAGTTCGAACCCGCATTGCGCCTTCCCCCACCGGATTCCTGCACCTGGGAACGGCCCGCACCGCCTTGTTTTCGTGGGCCTTCGCGAGGCATCACGGTGGCGACTTCATCCTTCGCATCGAAGACACCGACGAGGCACGTTCGACGCAGGAGGCGGTGGATCAGATCGTCGCCGCGATGAAGTGGCTGAATCTCGACTACGACGAGGGCCCGTTCTTCCAGATGCAGCGCATCGAGCGCTACCGCGAGGTGATCGGACAGATGCTGGCCGCGGGTTCGGCCTATCCCTGCTACTGCACACCAGCCGAACTCGACGCCATGCGCGAGGCGCAGCGCGCCCGGGGCGACAAGCCCCGTTACGACGGCCGCTGGCGGCCGGAGCCAGGCAAGGTGCTGCCGGTCGCGCCTGAGGGTGTGAAGCCGGTGATCCGCTTTCGCAATCCGATCGACGGTGCGGTGACCTGGGACGACATGGTCAAGGGGCCGATCACCATCTCCAATGGCGAACTCGACGACCTGATCATCTCGCGTCCGGGTGCCGACGCCCAGACGCTGATCGGCACGCCGACCTACAACTTCTGCGTCGTCGTCGATGACTGGGACATGCAGATCAGCCACGTGATCCGCGGTGACGATCACGTCAACAACACGCCGCGCCAGATCAACATCCTGCAAGCTCTCGGCGCGGTGTTGCCCGTCTACGGGCACGTGCCGATGATCCTCGGCCCGGACGGCGACAAGCTGTCGAAGCGCCACGGCGCGGTCAGCGTCACGCAGTACGAAGACGCCGGCTACCTGCCCGAGGCCATGCTGAACTACCTGGCCCGGCTGGGCTGGAGCCATGGCGACGAAGAGCTGTTCACCCGCGAGCAACTGGTCACCTGGTTCGACGGCCACCACCTTGCCAGGAGTCCCGCGCAGTGGGACGTCGCCAAGCTCAACTGGGTCAATGCGCACTACATCAAGACCTTGCCGGAATCATCCCTCGCGGCACACGTGTCGAGCCGATTCGCTTCGCGCGGCATCGACGTGCCTGTCGACGATCACCTGGTCCGGCTGTGCGCGCTATTCAAGGATCGCTGCGCGACGACCATGGAACTCGCCGAGTGGCTCGCCATGTATTTCATGGACGTCGAACCTCGCGATGAAGACCTCGCCACTCATGTCACCGACGCGGTGATGCCTGCCGTGCAGAGCCTGCGCGAACGCCTGACCGATATCGAGTGGTCCAAGCCCGCGATCAGCGCCGCCATCAAGGAAGTCATCACCGCGCATGGCATCAAGATGCCCCAGTTGGCACATGCGGTGCGCGTGCTGGTCTGCGGTCGCGCGCAGACCCCGTCCATCGATGCGGTGCTCGAGCTGTTTCCTCGCGAAGTCGTGATCGCCAGATTGCAGAAACGTTAAAAAGCTGGCTATACTCTTGGTCTCGCTTGAACAGCGCGAAGCGACACAGAAATCGATCTCCGTGTCACTTCCCCAAGGGATGTCAGGGGTTACAGGAACTGGCAGCAAAGGGGGGTATAGCTCAGCTGGGAGAGCGCTTGCATGGCATGCAAGAGGTCAGCGGTTCGATCCCGCTTACCTCCACCAACGACAGGCAGCAGATCGCCAGTTGAAAGTGGCGCGCGGTTCAAGACGTGACGGAGAACATGTCCCCTTCGTCTAGAGGCCTAGGACACCACCCTTTCACGGTGATTACAGGGGTTCGAATCCCCTAGGGGACGCCAAGCTTGAGCAGAGCTTGCAGAGAAATCTGGAATTTGCTCCGCACCATGTGCGTATTGGAGTGGTAGTTCAGTTGGTTAGAATACCGGCCTGTCACGCCGGGGGTCGCGGGTTCGAGTCCCGTCCACTCCGCCAACATTTCAAAGCCACCGCAGCGCGGTGGCTTTTTCTTTGGAGAAGCCCGCGCGGCGCGGGTCTCCGGGCGGTGCAGCTTTCTCTGTGGGCTGCGAGCGGCACCATCACTGCTACTTTCAGCCCGGCTTTCTCAGTCCCGAAGATTGCGTTCCGCACTGTTGACGGGTGGCATCACTGCCGACACCAGTAGCCTGCTGCCAGAAGCGGGAAGAGGGC
>Ga0209717_1001158_pt1 | contig 29647 bp, 20 predicted proteins | sample AD_UKC048_MetaG_FD_184418 | JGI IMG/M metagenome (GOLD analysis project Ga0209717, IMG submission 184418) | Active sludge microbial communities of municipal wastewater-treating anaerobic digesters from USA - AD_UKC048_MetaG (SPAdes) (version 2) | ecosystem: Engineered > Bioreactor > Anaerobic >...
AGGAGCGGGAAGGCCAATTTTCTCAAAAGGGTTGTCATTGTTCGGAAAAAGATTTTTAGTTTAATACTCTTACGTGCGCTCGTTTTATTGCGCTTGCAAAGTTCCGCTTTTCAGACGCTTTATTTCAAAAAAATCCACACAACGTTTTGCGAAAAGCAACAATCTTAAAACAAGTTTAACAAAAAGGGTTCATTTTCTATACATAGAGTTTGTGAGTGCCTTGTTTTGAGGTATAAAACCCGGTTGTGGTTGTATGAACCTGATTTATTCGCGTGTTGCCTTGATGAGCCTTGTGGGCGCCTGTGCGGGCAGCAGGCCGTCTTTCAAAACGATTCGTTGTCCCTGATCGCCGGCCAGGAAAGAAGCAAAACCGAGTCCCAGTCCTTTCCGCGCCTGGGCGTTGATAATATATATGGTGCGCTTGTACGGATAATCGCCCGTAGCCAAGTATGCCTGGTAGGGGCCGAAACCTTCGGCGCCTACGCTTTTGGCAATATCGGCGATCCTGATTTCTCTTCTGAATTTTTGTACGCCGCGGTCGTCGGTATCAGAAATCCAGTTGGCGGCGATGATGCCGATGGCGTTTTTGTTTTTACCGACGTAGGCGATCACTTCGGCGTTGGTTTTGAGGGCGGAAGCGTTGGGGGTAAGCGCTGCGCCTGCCAGGATGGAATCTTTCACGTACGTAAGCGTTCCGGAAAGCGGGTTATCGAAAACCACGCGGATATCGTTGAGTTTCGACCGGGGGTTCACCTGATTCCACTTGGTGAATTTGCCGTTCAGGATATCGTGCATCTGGCTGGTGGTGAATACGGTGTCGGTATTTGCCGGGTTCAGGATAAACGCTACGGCATCATGCGCGATGGGCGTCACCGGCGGCGTAAACCCGCGCTGGGTGAAAAATTTCATTTCATTGTCCGTGAGTTTGCGGCTGATAATAATGACCTGAATGGAATCGCGCAGGATGGCATTCACCGCTTCTCCTTCGGAGGTATAGATTGGAGTAATCTTCGCCTGCCGGTAAATGGAGTCGTACACGTCGATCGATGATTCGATGATCGGTTCGTAACCTTCATCAACCATGATACGGATACTGCCGGTGGTGGGCGTATCGATCACTTTTCCACTTTTATCCTTTTGCGCTTCGCAGGATTGCAGGTAGATCAGTGACAGGACAAAAAAGAATATAGGATAGCGTTGCATAAACACGGGTTTACTGGTTTTTGTAATGATCGGCATATACACGCCAGCCGCGATAGATACCATAAATAATAAGCATTGCGGCGAAAATGTTGCGGAAGTCGGTTCCAACCTCCGGTAAAAAACTCCTGACAAACAACAGCAGCGAACCCAGAATGACGTAAAAAGCCGTCATTGCAACACCCAGAATCAGCATGGGATTGCGGAAGCCACGGCTGTTTCGAACGCGATCATTGGTAGACATAACGTGTCAAAGTTATTGTGAAATGGAATAAAAACATACGGGTGCGCGATGATGTGCGGGTCGGAAAAGAGCACAAACCGCGCCCGGATGGATTGCCCGTTTTTTGTTGCAAAGATGCTAAAGTCCGGAGAATTGGCGTGACACGAATCAGTTTGTAATAAAAAGCATAAAAAAAGCGTGCCGTGGCCATTTTACTGCTGCCTCAACAGGTATACAAACGTACCGATTTGGCAGTCTGCGGCCTTTCCAAAATCTTTTTGCGAAAAATCGCTGGGGTAAAGAAGAAATATATATCGCATGTGTTGAGTATATTTGCCACTCTTTTCCTTTTGCACGTTAATGCCGGCAAACAGGCGGCTGGTGCGAAAGTGTTTTTTTGATGGGCAGACGGGTTTCTAATTTTTTTGGGAAATCACACCATACTGTTTAATAATGAGCACGTTATACATGTTGAAATGAGGATTTTCAGGTGCCCTGTGGAAGATCAAAGTGCCTTTCCGTGCTCGATTCCCTTACTTGTGTGTTAATTTTATTTTATCTTTTGAATCGAACTGTTTTATACCTTTGGTATGTCCTAGACATCGATTCTTAACCGTTTTTTTCCTTTTTTGAAAAAACAAAACCCATTTTTTACGCTAAAACATTCAAATCGATTCTTTTTTGAGGGCATGCCCCCATTTCTGTAGAGGACTTAACCTCCTCAATAATCCACCTGATGTACCAATATCATTTTTTAACCAACTCATTCTTTTTATGAAACAATTACTCACAACCCTACTTCTGGTAGTGGTTACGGTGGCTTCTGCTTGGGCCCAACGTACCATTATGGGTGTTGTCTCCGGCGACGACGGAGAAACGCTCATCGGAGCTACCGTTTCTGTCAAAGGCACTTCGCGGGGTACGCGTACCGATGTCAATGGCAAATACTCCCTGGAAGTGCCGGATGGCGCGACTACTCTGGTAGCCTCTTACACCGGCTACACGACCCAGGAGATTCCACTCGGTTCTTCCAATGCGGTCGACATCGTGCTGCTGGCAGGTACCAACCTCAGCGAGGTAGTTATCACTGCAACGGGTATCACCCGTAACAAAAGTGACGTCGTCTATGCCAATCAGACCGTCAACTCTACCGACCTCAACTCGGTTACCAACAAAAGTGTGCTGAATGCCCTGCAAGGAAAAGTAGCCGGTGTAAAAATCGGTTCGGCTTCCGGTGCGGTAGGCGCTTCTACCCGCGTTGTACTGCGCGGCGAAACGTCCCTCACACAAGGCAACAACGCCCTGATCGTGGTAGACGGTGTTCCTGTCAACAACACGTCGGCTTCCGGCGGCGGTGGCACAGGTAAAGCGGGCGACCGCGACAACTACGTCGACTTCGGTAACCGTGGCAACGACATCAACCCGGATGACGTGGAATCCGTAACCGTACTGAAAGGCCCTGCCGCTACTACGCTGTACGGCTCGCGCGGTGGTTCGGGCGTTATCCTGATCACCACGAAAAAAGGTAAAAAAGGAGACAAAGCCAATATCTCCTTCACTTCCTCCTACAGCGTGGAAGAAGCCTACGTGCTGTACAAAAACCAGGAAAGATTCGGCTCCGGCTATGCTACCTGCGGCGGTTGCGGCGGTGGTATCAACATCTTTATGGGTGAAAACTTCGCATGGGGTTCCGAATACGACGGTCGTATGATTCCGTGGACGGCTGCTCCTGCTGATGCAGACGGCAACCTGATCCCATTGAGCAATGGCAAAATCGAACAACTCGTGCGCCCTTACAGCGCGGTGAAAAACAACATCCAGAGCTTCTTCGATATCGGCAACACGACTCGTAACAACCTCACGATCTCCGGTGGTACCGATAAATACAACTACTTCGTTTCCTACACCAATTTCAATAATGAAGGGATTGTACACAACACCAAACTGAACAAACACAACCTGCTGCTGAATGTGGGCTCGCAATTCTCTTCGAAACTGCGCTCCGACTTCTCTATGAGCTATTCCAAACTCAAACAGCGTGGCGCTACCGAAGGTGGCTATCCGTTCGGTTACTCTTCCGGTACCCCTGCTATGGCTTTCGTAACGCAAACACCGGCGAACATCCCGTTCACCGAACTGCGCGACTACAACAGCCCTTACCACGACTTCAAAGGTTTCTACGGCCAGTACTCCATCAACCCGTACTACATTCTGGACAAACAGAACGTGAGCAACACGGTTGATAACGTGGTTTCCAGTGTTTCGCTGACGTACTCTCCGATCACTTCCCTGTCGTTCACAGGTAAAGTGAGCACGAACTTTATCACCAGCAACGTAACCGAACAGAATCCGAAATTCTTCTACGAAAGAGGCCTTTCCTGGTCTGACGGCGAGTTGAGCGACTTTGAAAGCCCGCGTAACTCTTTCAGCCTCGGTTCCTACAAAGAGAGCACCAACCGCATCATCAACCTGATTTACGATGCTTACGGTACGTTCTCCAAACAACTGAGCGACGATTTCAAACTGAGCACAACCCTGGGTTTCAACTCGATCGACAACGCCAACCGTTTCGTATCCGGTACAACCGTAGGCGGTCTGGTTATTCCTGAATTCTACGACCTGACCAACTCTGCTGAAGCGCCCCGTTCGGCTGCAACTTCCGCACAATACCGTATTTTCGGTGTGTATTCGAATACTTCCGTGGGTTTCAAAAACTGGTTGTTCGCCGAGTACTCTGCTCGTCAGGACTGGTCGTCCACCCTGCCTGATGGCAAACGTGGCTTCTTCTACCAGGGCGGTGGTTTCTCTATCGTTCCTACCAACCTGACCGACTTCAGTGCAGGTCCGCTGAATTTCCTGAAATTCCGCGGCGGCCTCGGCTCTGCGGGTAAAGATGCTCCGCAGTACCGCCTGAACTCTTACTACGGTCTGAACCCGCTGCTGCTCGACCTCGGCGACGACTACCAGATCCGTTTCCCATTCAATGGCGTTCCCGCTGCCCGCAAACTGAACATCATCGGCAACCCGGATCTGAAACCGGAACTTTCGGTTACTTCCGAAGTAGGTGTCGACCTCGGTTTCTTCAACGGCCGTGTCGAACTCGAATACACGTACTACAACATCAATTCGAAAAACCAGATCGTGGATGTAAATATTCCATGGTCTTCCGGTTATGCTATCGTTCCGTTAAATATCGGTCGTATGGTGAACAAGGGACACGAACTGGCGTTGCGTTTGAATCCGGTTCGCACCAAAATGATCGACTGGAAACTGTACGGATCCTGGTCTAAAAACGAAAACATCGTAAAAGAGATCATCAAAAACGACGTAGACAACGACGAACTGAACATTTACGGTGGTCTGGTTCACTTCTCCGGTCACGGTTCCCTGAACCTGGTGGCTGCTGAAGGTCTGCCATTCGGTACGTTTAAAGGCACTACCTTCGAATACGACCCACAAGGCCGTATCATCGTAGATGCACAAGGCAACCCGAAACAAAGCACCGAACTGGAATACCTGGGCAGTTACCAGCCTGATTTCCTGGCTACACTCGGCACCGAACTGATGATCAACAAGCGCCTGTCTATCCGCGCGCTGCTCGACGGTAAAAAAGGTGGTTTGTTCTATTCCGGTACCAAACTCAGCACCGAGTTCAACGGTACTGCGGAAACGACTACCCTCAACAACCGCGATCTGTTCGTAGTTGAAAACAGCGTACAGGAAGACGGAAGCGGCGGTTATGTAGTAAACACAACCGAAACCGACGCTTATCACTACTTCAGAGGTAGCCCGGCCGGTGCAAACCTGCTCGACGCTTCTTACCTGAAACTGCGTGAGGTTGCTGTTTCGTACAGCATCCCAACTGGAAAAATGGGTGCGTTCAAAGGGATTACTGTTGGCCTTTTTGCCAAAAACCTGAAATACTGGGTAGCGAAAGAAAACACTTTTGCTGATCCGGAAGTAGGCGGCGTAGGCGGTGCATCCGATGCAGTAGGTATCGAAACCACCACCACTCCGACGGCCAAAAGTTTCGGCGCAGAGCTGAGACTTAATTTCTAATCAAAAAAAGATAACAGCAATGAATACGCATAAATTCAAATTCATACTACTGCTGGTTCTGGGTCTCGGTACTCCTTTCTATTCCTGCAAGGATTATCTGGATGTGAATGTCGACCCTAACCAGTCCACGATTTCCCGTATCGACCTGCAGCTCAGTGCTGCCCAACTGATGACCGCAGTGGGCATCGGTCAGCGCATTTACCCGCAGCTCTCCATTCTGGCTCAATATCAAACCGGCGGCCCCGGCGTTTCCCTGGGCGACCCGGACCAGCACAAATGGGCTTCTTCCGAAGGTAACGAGGTTTTCCGCGAACTCTACAGAAGCAGCGCTAACCTGAATTACATCATTCAGAACTCTACGGAGAACAATTACATCGCTATCGCCAAAGTTATGCGTGCCTACAATTTCCAGGTAAATGCGGATCTGTTCGGCGATATTCCTTACACCCAGGCACTCAAAGGCGACATCGCTGACGGTTCTATCCTGCACCCTGTTTACGACAGCGCGAAAGACGTTGTGTACCCGGGCATCGAAAACGAACTGCGCGAAGCGATCGACCTGATCGAACGCGGTGGCACTGTAACACCTGCTGCCGACGACCTGATCTACGGTGGCGACATGGCGTTGTGGGACAAGTTTGCACACTCGCTCCTGCTGAAAGTGTACCTGCGCCAGGGCGCCAGCGGCCAGGCGAAAGCGGCACAATTGTTCGAAAGTGAAGACCAGTTTATCCTCACCAACGAAGAAGCGGCTAAAGTAGACTTTTTTGATATGGCAGGCCAGCGCAACCCGCAATGGAATGCTGCAAAAAGCACGGCACTCGGCAACTTCTATGTAGCAACCAGTACTGCTACCGATTACATGACCGCAACCGGCGACCCGCGTCTCGATGCGTTCTATGACCCGACTGCTGACGGCCCGCACTACGGACTCTACCCCGGTGACATTCAGGCTGCATTGCCTACCCAACAGTTCTCCCGTCCTGCCGGTGCACTTGCTCCGGCCGGTGGCCTGATGTTCGGCCCGGATAAACCAGTTATTCTGTTGTCGGCATGGGAAAGCAACCTGTTGCTGGCAGAAGCTGCTGCACGCGGCTGGATCACTGCTGATGCTGGTGCACTGTACAACGCTGCCGTTCTGGCGAGCTTCGAATACCTCGGACTGGACGCTGCTGCTGCCGATGCATATCTGGCTGCCGGTGGCGCTTACGATGCTGCCAACGCGATCAAATCGATCGCATTGCAGAAATGGATTTCGATGAACAACCTCCAACCGGTTGAATCGTGGATCGAAGCACGTCGTTTCGACAGCCCTTCTACACCGATCTTCTTCTCCCCGGGTGGTATTTTCCATTCGCCGACCAAAAATTCCTTAGGCACTGGTATCTTCCCAAGCATTCTGCCTTATCCGGAAAGCGAGGAAAGTCTGAACCAGAGTTTCCCTGGCCAACACTCGCTGACAGCCAAAGTATTTTGGGATAACTAAATCAAGTATACCTGAACAGGTAAAGCCTGCTGGAAATGGGTTTGGATAACTGGTCCGTAAAAAGACGTTTTCCGAACTCATTTTCCGGGGCAATAACCTGCGGTTATTCTTAAAAAAAATTCATACGAATATGAAAAATAAAATTCTGATTCTTTCTTCCGTTTTGCTAGCCTGCATCCTGTTGACGGTGGCGGCTTGCAAAAAAATTGAAGATGCTGACTCTACTGTTGTCAGTACCTCCATACCGTTCATTTACGAGCAAAACGTTAATGATGCGTATGTATATGGTGAAGGCCAAACGCACATCTATACCGATATTCCTGACGTCGTTGCCATCGCTGTGGATACAGTAGTCGGCTTTGAAGGCGGTTACGGCGGTATTACCGGCATGGATACCGTTAAAATTTTGAAAAGCGACAACCTCGGTTTTCCTGACACGGTTGCACTGGGCGGTAAAAGCATCACGTTCGAAAAATTCAACAAAGCGGGTTACAAAGTAGCCATTACCACCAACATCGTTATCGCCGGCGCTATCGCGAACCCCGGCCCGACAGCGATGGAAGGCACTTACAAAAGAACTGCCAATGGTGTGTTGATCGAACTGAAAAAAGTATTCGACGGCGTTTACGTCATCGATAACCCGGGTGGTGCAGGTGTTGCTCCGTTCCCGTACCTGTTCTACAACTACCGGAATTCGAGCGGCGGCGACAGCATTGCATTCCCGATCCAGCCGAACCCCTGCCATGGTGGTTTGCAACTGGTAGGCCCAAGCGCTCCGCTTTCGCTTACAAGTGCCGAATACAGCACACAGTACCCGCCTGTTATCCTCGCGGGTGTTACGCCGCTGACGGTGAGCTGGAAAGTGCTGGAATTTCCTTCCGCACGTTCTTCTTCCGCTAACCCGGGCGCAGCACTGTGCCAGTGGGGTACGGGCGTAAGAACTTTTGAAAAACAGTAATCCGGTTTTTTTACCGGTAAATATTTCGGGGTGTTGCCTTCACAGGCGGCACCCCTTTTTTGTATAAAAATTAAAGCGGCTCCCTCTTTTGGAGGAAGCCGCATCATTCATTTTCATAGCTTTATTCTTCTTCTTCAGAACATATCCAATCTCTGCAAGGAGATTTGTTGATCTGGTATTGAACTGGCAATACCCGGTAAGAGAGTATTGATGACTAAACAGACAGTAAGGTCATTTTAATTTTATTGTTTTTCGAACGTCCTTACAGGCGTACCCCATTGGCACAAGGAGCCGCTCGGATTAACCGAAGTGGCACGTGCTGCGGAGAATTCCAGTACTCGCCAACTCAGCGTGAGTGGCGCTGTAGCCACAATTGACGGTGGATAGTTCGCCGTATATTCAGCGCTTGACAAACCGAGCGCTGCACCTGGCGCGACCAGTTGCAAACCGCCGCCGCATGGGTTCTCCTGGATCGGAAACGCCAGGCTGTCGCCACCGCTGGAGGTTATGTAATTGTATAGCAGGTATGGAAATGGAGCGACAGTGCCTGCGCCGCCGGGATTGTCGATCACATACACGCCATTAAATACTTTTTTGATTTCTATGGCAAAGCCATTACTCGTTCGTACGTAGACCCCTTCCATGGCAGTTGGACCCGGATTGGCGATGGCGCCTGCGATAACAATATTGGTGCTCACTACAATCGGATAACCCGCCCGGTTGCTTCTCGACAGAGATATCAGTTTGCCGCCGATAGAAGTCGTGTCGGGCCATGTTATGTCGCTTTTTAAAATTTTAAGTGTATCGGACCCCGTATGGCCGCCGTAACCGCCCTCGAAACCGGAAACCGTATCCACCACAACGGCTAATAATTGAGGGATGTCGGTGTAAATGTGGGTTGCTCCCTGCCCGTAAACATATGCTGAATTGACGTTCAGTTCATGTAAAAACGGCTGCGAGAAACCAAATGTAACAGAATCTCCGTCTTCAATTTTTTTGCATGCCGCCACCGTCAACAGGATGCAGGCGAGCCAAACGGAAGAGCGTATCAGAATTTTATTTTTCATATCGAAATGGATTTTTTTAACGGTATCTGTCAGGTGCGGCAAGTGCGGTTAGGATATCGCAGCGCCTTGCCACACCTGACATCATACTCAATGGTTTAATTATCCCAGAATACCCTGGCTGTCAGCGGATGCTGGCCGGGGAAATTCTGATTCAGACTTTCCTCGTCTTCCGGATATGGAAGGATAGTCGGATAGTTGCCGGCGCCCAGGGCATTTTCGGTCGGCGACCGAAAAATGCCACCTGGTGAAGTGAAAATAGGTGTAGCCGGGCTGTCGAAACGACGGGTTTCTATCCACGACTCGATGGGTTGTGTGCCATTCATGGAAATCCATTTCTGCAATGCGATGGATTTGATGGCGTTGGCAGCATCGTAAGCGCCGCCTGCAGCCAGGTATGCATCCGCATCCGTAGCATCCAGCCCGTAATATTCGAAATTGGCCTGCACGGCAGCATCATAGAGCGCAGCAGCATCGGCAGTGATCCAGCCGCGGGCAGCGGCTTCGGCCAGCAGCAGGTTGCTTTCCCAGGCCGACATGAAGAAGACCGGATTGGTGGGGCTGAACATGCGGCCACCTCCCGGAGTGAGCGCGCCTGCCGGGCGGGAGAACACCGCATTCGGTGGTTGCGCCTGAATATCGCCGGGATACAGGCCGATATGAGTGCCAGCAGCAGTCGGATCGAAAAACACGTCGATACGCGGGTCGCCTGTGGTCGTCAGGTAATCCAGAATAGTTGTAGTGGCTACGTAATAATTACCCAGCGCAGAACTTTTTGCCGTATTCCAGAAAGGATTGCTGCCTGCGGAACCGCCCGGAAAACGAACCATGGCTGCTTCGTCGTTGGTAAGGATAAACTGGTCGTTGCTGGTGTAGAGCTGTGCCGCTTTTGCCTGTCCGCTGGCGCCCTGGCGCAGGTACGCTTTCAGCAGGAGCGAGTGCGCGAATTTATTCCATTTATTAATATCCCCCTGGTACACCAGATCGTCGTCGCCGGGCAGCATGAAAGCGCCGCCGCGTTCGATCAGGTCGATGGCTTCGCGCAATTCGCTCTCGATACCCGGGTACACCACGTCTTTTGCGCTGTCGTAAACCGGATGCAGGATAGAGCCATCGGGAATGTCGCCTTTGAGCGCCTGGGTGTAGGGGATATCGCCGAATACATCTGCGCAAACCTGGAAGTTATAGGCACGCATGATTTTGGCAATAGCGATGTAATAACTTTCCGTAGAATTGTTGACGATGTAGTTCAGGTTGACACTGCTTCTGTATAATTCACGAAAGAGTTCGTCTGTTTCATCGGAACCCAGTTTGTTCTGATCCCAGTCGCTCAAGGCAACACCGGGCCCGCCGGTCTGGTACTGTGTCCATACGCCGAGTTCGGGAAAAATGCGCTCTCCGATTCCGATCGTGGTTCCCACAATTGCTCCGGAGAGTTGCAGGTCGATGCGCGATTCTGTGGACTGGTTGGGATTGACGTTCACGTCCAGGTAATCCTTGCAGGAATAGAAAGGAGTGCCGAGACCCAGGACCAGCAGTAATATGAATTTGAATTTATGCGTATTCATTGCTGTTGTCTTTTGTTTGATTAGAAATTAAGTCTCAGCTCTGCGCCGAAACTTTTTGAAGTCGGGGTCGTGGTTGTTTCGATGCCTACGGCATCGGATGCCGCACCTACGCCGCCCACTTCGGGATCGGCAAACGTGTTTTCTTTTGCAACCCAGTATTTCAGATTTTTGGCGAACAAGCCCACGGTGATACCTTTGAAGGCACCCATTTTACCGGTCGGGATGTTGTAGGAAATCGCTACTTCGCGCAGTTTCAGGTAAGAAGCGTCGAGCAGGTAGTTTCCTGCCGGAGCACCTCTGTAAAAGTGATACGCATCCGTTTCGGTGGTGTTGGCAACAAAACCGCCGACTCCATCTTCCTTAACGCTGTTTTCAACTACAAATGGCTGGCGGTCGTTGAGCAGCGTAGTAATGGCTGTGCCGTTGTTCTCCGTACTCAGTTTGGTAGCGGAATAGAATACGCCGCCTTTTTTGCCGTCGAGCAATGCGCGGACGGTCAGGCGTTTGTTGATCGTCAGTTCGGTGCCGAGGGTAGCCAGGAAATCGGGCTGGTAACTGCCCAGGTATTTCGACTCGGCGCTGCGTTTCGGATTGCCTTGCGCATCTACGATGATACGGCCTTGAGGGTCATATTCGTAAGTAGTACCTTTAAACGTGCCGAAAGGCAGGCCTTCCGCTGCAATCAGGTTCAGGGAGCCGTGACCGGCGAAGTGCAGGAAGTTGGTAATGATGTTGAGTTCGTCGTTGTCTACATCGTTTTTGATGATCTCTTTCACCACGTTATTGTTTTTCGACCAGGAACCGTACAGTTTCCAGTCGATCATTTTCGTGCGTACCGGATTCAGACGCAGGGCCAGCTCGTGGCCTTTGTTCACCATACGACCGATATTCAGCGGTACAAAGGCATACCCCGAAGACCAGGGGATGTTCGCATCCACGATCTGATTAGTGGAATTGATGTAGTAGAACGTGTATTCCAGTTCGACACGGCCTTTGAAGAAACCGAGGTCGACACCTGCTTCCGAGGTGATGGAAAGTTCCGGTTTCAGGTCCGGGTTGCCGATGATATTCAGTTTGCGTGCACCTGGAACGCCGCCGAACGGGAACCGCACCTGGTAGTCGTCGCCCAGGTCGAGGATCGTCGGGTTGAAGCCGAAATAGGAATTCAGGCGATACTGCGGCGCATCTTTACCCGCAGAGCCGAGGCCGCCGCGGAATTTCAGGAACGACAGCGGACCTGCGTCGAAGTCGGGCAGGTTGGTCGGAACGATAGAGAAACCACCGCCCTGGTAGAAGAAGCCACGTTTTCCGGCAGGCAGGGTAGAGGAGAAGTCCTGACGTGCGGAGTACTCGGCAAAGAGCCAGTTTCTGAAACCCACCGAAGTATTCGAGTACACCCCGAAAATACGATACAGAGCGGAGAAGGCTGTAGAACGCGGGTTTTCGGAAGAGTTGGTCAGGTCGTAGAATCCGGGAATAACCAGGCCGCCCACTGTGGTGCCGGCTACCTGGCGATTACCTTGTTCGATGGAGTTGAAGCCGAGTGTAGTGGTCAGTTTGAAATCGTCGCTCAACTGTTTGGAGAACGTACCATACGCATCGTAGATCAGGTGGATAATGCGGTTGGTGCTTTCCTTATAGGAACCCAGGCTGAAATTGCCATCGCTTCTCGGCGCTTCAAAGTCGCTCAATTCGCCGTCCGACCAGGAAAGCGCCCTTTCATACCGGAACTTGGGATTCTTTTCCGTTACGTTGCTGGTAATGAAATTGGTACTCACTTTACCCGTGAACGACAGGGAAGTGATAGGGGAGTAGGTCAGTGAAACGCTGGAAACCACATTGTCGACGGTATTTCTAACTTCTTGATTGTCAAGAATGTAGTATGGATTGATCGAGTATTGGCCGTAGAAGCCTTTGAAGTCCTGATAAGGGCTGTTGTAGTCGCGCATTTCCGTGAACGGGATGTTCGACGGAGTTTGCGTTACGAAAGCCATCGCCGGCGTACCGGAAGAGTAACCGAACGGGTAACCGCCTTCGGTAGCGCCGCGTTGATTTAGTTTAGAATAACTCAACGAGAAATCGGAGCGCAGTTTGGGAGAGAATTGTGAGCCGACATTCAGCAGCAGGTTGTGTTTATTCAGATTCGTGTTGTGTACGATTCCTTCATTGTTAAAATTGGTATAGGATACGTAGTATGTGCTTTTGTCTGTCCCGCCTGAAATGGCAAGGCTTGTACGGGCGGTATTGCCGATGTCGAAGAAACTCTGGATGTTGTTTTTCACTGCGCTGTATGGACGCACGAGTTGCTCGATTTTTCCGTTGCTCAGCGGAATCAGGTTGCCGTCCGCATCCGCAGGAATGGCTGTCCAGGGAAGCATACGACCGTCGAATTCGGAACCCCATGCGAAGTTTTCACCCATGAAAATATTGATGCCGCCGCCGCAGCCGCCGCAGGAAGCGTACCCGGAGCCGTATTTTTCCTGGTTTTGAAACAGTACGTACGCTTCTTCCAGGCTGTAGGAAGAGGTCAGCGTAATTCTTGGCTTCTCATTGCTTTTTCCTTTTTTGGTGGTGATCAGGATCACACCAGAACCGCCGCGCGAGCCGTACAGGGTAGTAGCGGCAGGGCCTTTCAGTACGGTTACAGATTCCACGTCGTCGGGGTTGATGTCGTTGCCACGGTTACCGAAGTCGACGTAGTTGTCGCGGTCGCCGTTTTTACCGGTACTGCCAAAAACGGTTTCGGAACCGGCTCCTGCGGACGCCGTCGAGTTGTTGACAGGAACGCCGTCTACTACGATCAGCGCGTTATTGCCTTGCGTGAGGGAGGTTTCGCCGCGCAGCACTACGCGGGTAGAAGCGCCTACCGCACCGGAAGCGGAGCCGATTTTTACACCGGCTACTTTGCCTTGCAGGGCATTCAGCACACTTTTGTTGGTAACGGCATTCAGGTCGTCGGAGTTGACGGTCTGGTTGGCATATACCACATCGCTTTTGTTGCGGGTGATACCCGTAGCGGTGATCACCACCTCGCTGAGATTGGTGCCGGTTTCCAGCACTACGTCGATCGCATTGGAGACGCCGAGTACGATTTCCTGGGTTTTGTAGCCCGTGTACGACACGATCAGGGTGGTGGCGCCGTCCGGCACTTCCAGTGCGTATTTGCCGCCGACATCCGTGAGCGTACCGCGGGCCACACCTTTGATTGCTACTGTTGCTCCGATGAGTGTTTCTCCATCGTCACCGGTTACTGTGCCGGATATCTTGCGCTGGGCCATCATGGTCCCGCACACTGCCAGCATCAGCAGCAGGGTTGTTAGCAATTGCTTCATAATTTAGATAGTTTAAGTGAACGAAAATGTGATTTTGTTCGAACAGTAAAGGATTGAAATAAAGAAGGAAGCATTGCCGGACCGGATCGTGCGGGCAAAAAAATAGCCACACGCGATGCAGCCTCCCGACAACGGGAACTGTCCTTTCGCAGTGACTTCAGGAAAAATTTGAAATGGTTAGTGTGTGTAAAAACCGAAAATGAAAAAGCGCAAATGGCAACCTGAATTTCCGGAGCATGGTCCGGATTGCCGCTTGTAGATTTTGGTCTGTTACACGAAGTGATTAAAAAGTATCACTTCACATTGGGCCGGGACAGAGGATTCCGGCGACAATAAAAAAGCCGCGAAAAAGGCATACATCACCGGAGTGATAACTGCTCTTTTTGCGACTTCCGAAAATTTGATATGGTATGATAAGCGATTAGAAAAATATATAGATGTGGGTTTTGCAATCCCAAAGGTAAAAACCTTCTTTCATACAAGAAACCATATTTAATTTTTTAATTGCCGGAAATGGCATATGGCGTGGATTTTTTACCATAAACAACAGATTTACAGGTAGTTGCCTGTGTGTTTTATGTAAAAAAATCTGCGAATTATCGCTCTACACCTCCTGTAGTTGCTGTAAATACATGCGAATCGTGTTGGAAAGCCCATAATAGAGCGCATCCGAGATCAGTGCATGGCCAATGCTCACTTCCAGAAGTTGCGGGCAATGAGCCCTGAAAAATTTCAGATTTTCCAGGTTCAGATCGTGTCCCGCGTTGATTCCGATGCCCACCTGATTTGCCACCAGCGCAGCCTCCGTGTAGGCGCGCACTGCCGCGGTCGGATCCTTTTTGAAATCGTGCGCGAAAGGTCCGGTATAAAATTCCACCCGGTCGGCGCCGGCCGCTTTAGCGCCTTCCACCATTTCCGGCACGGGGTCGACAAACACCGAAACACGGATACCGTTTCGCTGTAGTTCCGAGCACACTTCGCGTAGCCTTGCGCCGTCGCGTACGGTATTCCATCCGGCGTCGGAAGTCAATTGGTCGGGTGTGTCGGGCACCAGCGTACACTGGTGTGGCGGCGATGCCAGCACCAGATCGATGAATTCCGGAATCGGGTTTCCTTCAATATTGAATTCGGTCGTGACGATTGCCTTGAGGGCCGCTACGTCGTCGTAGCGGATATGACGCTGGTCGGGGCGCGGATGCACAGTAATGCCCTGTGCGCCGAATGCCTCGCAGTCTTTGGCGATTTGAAGCAGATCGGGGAGGTTGCCGCCGCGCGAATTGCGCAGCAGGGCCACTTTGTTGATATTTACACTGAGTCGGGTCATGATCAAGGGTGAATACGTTACCTTTGGCGCAAAAGTAGAACGGCATGGAAGAAAACCCAAATCGACCCGATATGTTTCAGGAATCTGCTATTCCTGATCCGGTTGCACCCTGGCAAATGCCGGCGCCGAAAGTGCGGGTGGTATTGCTGGCCCTGCTTTCGGGTTGTATCTTTTTTGCGCTTGGTTCCACTTTTTTAAGCCAGTTGATCGTGCACGTGGGCGGCTGGAATGAAAACTTGTTGAGCGCCATCATCGCTCCGGATGCGCCCGCGCCTGAGCGCTGGCAAATGCGGCTGCTGCTGGGCATCCGGCATTTTTCCACGTTCGCCGTGGCGGGTTTTCTGGTTGTCTGGATGTTGTACCGGGGCATCACCCGTCCCAGGCCGGGCTGGCCCGATTACCTGTTATCGCGCGAGTGGCCGGGCTGGCGCAATGCCATACTCGGCATGTTGCTGCTACTCGTTTCAGTGCCGCTGGTGCTTTTTCTGTTCCAGATCAATAAAATGATCCCGCTGCCCGATTCCTTCAAGGCCATGGAAGAACAGGCCAACGACGCCATCAAGGCGCTCCTGATTATGGACAATGCCGGCGAATTCATGGGTAATATGCTGCTCATCGCGCTGTTACCTGCTGTGGGCGAGGAACTGGTATTCCGGGGTGTGGTACAACAACAACTGATGCGCCGGATCGGTAATCCCTGGTGGGCACTGGCACTGTCGGCTGCTGTTTTCAGTTTTTTCCATTTTCAGTTTGAAGGATTTTTGTCCCGGGTTTTGCTGGGCTTTTTGCTGGGCTGGCTATATTGGGAAACCCGCAATTTCTGGGTGCCGGTGATCGCGCATTTTTTCAATAATGGTGTGCAGGTCATAGCACAATATGCTTCAAATGATAAAAACTCAGTGGTCGACCTCGAACAGGATGTTCAGGTGCCCTGGTTTGTCGCCCTGCTGTCGCTGTTTATGGTGCTGGTGACGATGCGGCTGATCCGTCAACGCGGATCTTGAAACACGGATTTTGCAACGCGGATTTCGCGGATGGGAAGCAGATATACGCGGATTTTCCGCTACTCAAAACAGATGCCGCTCTTTTCCACACTAATAACTAATAACTGATAACCAATAACTTACAATGCAACAATTACTTGGCGTCGGCTCCCGGGTGAAACACCCCGCTTTCGGCGACGGGGTGGTAATCCGCCTGCACGTGGCCGCTTATGAAGTTTGTTACACACAGTTCGGCATTAAAATGGTCGGAAAAGAATACGACAACTGGCAGGTGGTCGAACGGATTCCGGCGGAAGAATCCGTCACTTTTACCGAAGCCGAAGAATCGCTGAAACGTATTCTGCGTTCCTGGGCAGGTACGAGCCTCGAAATAGTACCGCTCGGCGACCGCTGGAAAAACGGAAAAATGATACTCCAAACCGATGGGGTGCAACCCAAGGAAGTGCCCGTCGACGCTTTTTTTCATAAAATCGTGATGATGCGCGACCGCCTGCGCGTGCTCGAACAGCAGATTAACGCGTCGAAAAAGCTCGACGACGAAGACAAAGTCAACCTCCAGCAATACATCACGCGCTGCTACGGAAGTATGACTACCTTCAATTTCCTTTTCCGGAACAGAGAAGATTATTTCGTCGGAGAAAGCAAGGAATAAGTGCGAAGTCGTCAGTGCGAAGTGCGAAGTCTACATTCACTCGAATATCGTGGACTTCGCACTTCGCACTGACGACTTCGCACTGGTTTGTACAACCCGAACCGGCCCTCCGGCGTCAAACGAAAGATGATGAAAGGATGGTTTCCCTTGCTGGTTTTTTGCTGGATGTGCTGCGGTGGTGCAGGAGCGCAGAGGATTTTGCAATTGCGTATTCCCGACTCCCTGGGAGCCGATTTTTACGAAGGGGTAAAGGGGTTCAGGGTGCTGCCCGAGCGCCTGCGCGGCGAGGTGGTATTTCATACGTCCGATTCGGTCGCTTTTCGCCAGTTGACAGGAGATTTACTGACGCATTTCCGGCAAAGCACTTACCTGGCCGTTTCGTTTGATAGCCTGCAAATTGTTGATTCTGTTCTGTTTGCAACATTTTACCTGGGGCCTTCCATGCGCTGGGTTCAACTGCGCCCCGATGGGGAGGAAAACCGGCGCTGGCTCGAAGCGGCCGGTTACCGGGAAAAACTCTTTACCAACGTGCCGTTGCAATACGATGCGCTGTTGGAACTCGAACGCGCCTTGCTGGAGCAGGCCGAAAACAACGGATATCCGTTTGCTCGGGTATGGCTCGATAGTGTGGAGGTACAGGGAAACGGCCGTGTTTCGGCGGTGTTGCGGCTGGACAGAAATCGTTTTTTTTCTGTTAAAACCCTGAAAATCAATGGAGATGTGAAGTTGCCGGGCGCTTTTTTGCCCAATTATCTCGGCATCAAACCCGGCGAGCCGTATAGCCGCGCCAAGGTGCTGCGCCTGCGCGACCAGTTGCGCAGCCTGTTGTTTCTGGAATCTACAGGCAACCCGACGGTTACCTTTGCCGGCGAGGAAGCGACGATTAACCTGTTTCTGCAAAAAAAACGTGCAAGCCGCTTCGATTTTATTGTCGGATTACTGCCACGGCCCGATTCCGACGACGGCCGCCTGCTCGTCACAGGCTCGCTGAACGCCGCTTTTCAAAATGCCCTGAACCTGGGCGAACGGTTTTCCATCGAACTGGAACGCCTGCGCCCCGAAACACAGCGCCTCGACGTGCAGGCAGGCGTGCCTTACCTGTTCGGAACGCCCTTTGGTGTGGACGGGCGGCTGAATATTTTTCGCAGAGACAGTACCTGGGTGGATGCGCAGGGCGAACTGGGCGTGCAATACCTCTTCACCGGCGGCGATTTTATCAAGATTTTCTGGGAAAACAAGAGTTCTTCCCTGCAAAAGGTGGATACTGCCTCGATTCTCAATACCCGAACCCTGCCCCCTAACCTCGACCTGCGCCAGAACGGATTCGGGATAGAAGCCGGCCTCAACCGCCTCGATTACCGCTTCAATCCCCGGCGCGGCTGGGCTGTTTCCATAAAGGCTGCCGCAGGATTCAACACCGTTTTGCGCAACAGCCAGATCGAGGCGCTGCGCGATCCCGAATATCCGGATTTCCGTTTTGCAAGCCTGTACGATACCATTACAAGCAAAAGCACCCGTTTTCGCTTCGAATCGAAGGTGGAATACTACATTCCTTTTTTTGCGCGCAGCACGTTGAAACTGGGCATTCGCGGGGGTGGTATTTTTTCGGAAAAACCGGTGTATGCCAATGAGCAATATCGCATCGGAGGTAATAAAATACAACGCGGTTTCGACGAGGAAAGCCTGTTCGCGACCAGGTATGCCGTGGGTACCGCCGAATTCCGCCTCCTGCTCGATCTCAATTCCTATCTCGCCGTATTTACCGATTATGGCTACCTCGAAAATGAAACGAACCGATTGCGCCTGTATCTGCGGCCTTTGGGCGTGGGCGCAGGCCTTACTTTTGAAACCCAGGCCGGTATTTTCGGCATCAGCATAGCCGTGGGTCGCCGCGACAACGGGCAGCCGGTGGATTTCAGGGCGGCGAAGTTTCATTTGGGGTATGTGAGCTTGTTCTAGAGAGGTGAGAGGGTGAGAGAGTGAGAAGGTGAGAGTCCGTAGCGTACACCCCTTCGCTCCATTTATCCCGATTCTGGAGCGAAGGGGTGTACGCTACGGACTCTCACCCTCTCACCCTCTCACCCTCTCACTTTCTAGCAATGTACACCCCCATAAGTATCACCGCCGTACCCACCAGATCCATCGGCCCCAGGGTTTCGCCGTCGAAGGCGCCGACGATCATGGCAAAAATGGGCAGGAGGTAGGTAACGGAAGTGGCAAAAATGGCTGTGGTGCGTTGGATGAGCAGAAAGTACAGGATATTGCCGCCGACGGTTCCCAGGGCGGCCAGGTAGAATATGTAGCCGAGGCCTTGCCAGCCGTGCTCCTGTGTTTGTACGGCCTGCCAGGCGCCGGAGAGCCAGAGTCCCGCGAAGAACAGAAGTCCCGTGAGTACAAATGCGGCCGATGCGATACCGGCCGGGTGCATGTCGCGGAGGTGTTTGTTAACGATGTTGGCATTGATAGCATAGCACACCGTGGCGAGCGCGCAGAGACTGGCGAAAAATGCATTTCCGGTAGTGGCGCTTTTGCTGTTGAAAAGGATCAGGATAAATGCGCCGCCGAGCCCGAGTGTAACGCCCAGCACTTTATACCGGGTAAATCCCATCTGGAAAAAACTGACGCCAATAAGCAGGGTAAACAGGGGCGTGAGCGAATTCAGCACCCCGGCCAGGCTGCTGGTGACGTGCTGCTGTGCAATGGCGAACAAAAAATTGGGAATAGCCGACCCGAAAAACGCCACACTCAGCAAGGGTTTCCAGCGCTTCCAGTCTATTTTGGACCAGAAGGCGGCCGCAATGGGCAGGTACAACGCGGTTGATAAAGCCATGCGCCACATAGCCATCTGCATGGGCTGGAAAATCTGTACCGAATGTTTGATAAAAAAGAAAGAGCCGCCCCAAACGGTGGCGAGCAAAAACATCAGAAACCAGTCGGAAGTGGCAGGAGGGCGGGTCGTGGTGTCGTACATATTCGCTGAACAAGCCGGATACGTGGAAAGTTCCGCGCGGCGGATGTAGAAGTGTTATCTGAATTTCCGCATTTTGTAACAGATTTAAAAATCTTTACCTAACATTGCCTGGCCTTATTTCAAGTAGTTCAGAATCAAATTTTGAATTACAATATACTTCCGATACCAATGAAAACATCTAAGTAACCCGTTTTTTCATTTTCCCTACCTCCATGAATTTTACTTTTACCACTTTAGATCTTGTCATCATTGTCGGATACATTGCCGCCATCGTGGCTTATGGTTTTTACCACCGCAAGGCCGGTAGTTCGGAAGAATACTTCCTGGCCGGCCGCAACATGCCCTGGTATGTGATCGGTATATCCATGTTTTCCGCCAATATTTCTTCCAATTCGCTGATTGCCATTACCGGCGGGGCGTACAAAGGCGGCATCGTATTTTTCAACTACGAATGGATGGCGTCGATTGTGCTCACGTTTTTCTGCATGTTCATCCTGCCGTTTTACCTGAAATCGCAGGTGTACACCATGCCGGAATATTTTGAAAAACGGTACGACGTGCGATCGCGTTATTATTTCTCCTTCATCACGCTGGTCGGCAATATTTTTATCGACACGGCGGGTACGTTGTTCGCGGGGGTGGTCATTGCCAAACTGGTGTATCCGGAGGCGAATACCTTCCTGATTGTTTCATTGCTGGCCATTTTTGCGGCGGGTTATACCATTTTCGGCGGCCTGTCTTCTGTCATGCGCACCGAGATGGTGAATACCATTATCCTGCTGATATCTGCGGTTATTCTGTCGGTGATCGTGTACGATAAAGCCGGCGGCTACACGGCTATTATGGAATATGCGCGTGCCAAGGATGAATCATTTGTGCACCTGGTACAGCCGCTGGGGCACCCCGACATGCCCTGGCCTGGCTTGTTGCTCGGCGTACCCTTGCTGGGTTTTTATTTCTGGTGCAACAACCAGTTTATCGTGCAACGCGCCCTCAGCGCCCGCGATGCCAACCAGGCGCGAAAAGGCGCGTTGTTTGCCGCCTTGCTGAAAATTCCGATCCTGTTCCTGCTGGTCATTCCGGGGCTGGCGGCGCTGAAACTGTACCCGAATTTGCAGGATATGTATTCGGGTCAATTGAAAAATTTCTCTGACGGTGCATACCCCACGCTGGTATTCCAGTTGTTGCCGGCGGGTCTGGTCGGTCTGGTGGTGGCGGGTTTTCTGGCTGCTATGGCCTCGGCAGTGAGCGCAACACTCAATTCTGCCAGCACGCTCGTTACGATGGATTTTGTGCAAAAATTCAACCCGAATATGGACTCGAAAGGTCTGGTGCGTTCGGGGCAAATCGCAACGGTCGTATTCATGGTGATTACCGTAGCATGGGCGCCGCAAATCGCTAATTTCGAGTCGCTGATGAACTACATGCAGGGTGTCCTGGCACTGATCAGTCCGCCCGTCGTAGCCATTTTCCTGATCGGGCTTTTCTGGAAAAGGGCCAACGCCGACGGTGCTTTCGCCGCGCTGATGACGGGTTTGGTCATCGCCCTGATTACTGTAACCAGCGAAGTAACCAGCCTCATTCCTGCCTGGAACCAGGTACACTTCCTGATCAAGGCGCCTATTATTTTTGCCATTTGCTCGACAGTGCAGATAGCGACGAGCCTGGCCACCCCTCCACCGCCTTCTGAAAAACTCGTAGGCTTCGTCTGGAACCAGGCGGTGTACGACGAGGATTCCGCAGCCCTGAAAGGACTGGCGTGGTATCAGAACTACCGCGTAATGGCGGTTATTCTGCTGGTGATCACGTTTGCGGTGGTGTTTTACTACAGGTGAGACACGGATTGCGCGGATCTTTTGCGGATTACGCGGATTCGGTCTGTGGTAATCTGGCTTTTGAATTAATTCATGGCCAGATTACCACAGACCGAATCCGCGTGATCCGCTAATAATCCGTGTAATCCGCGTTTCTTTGCGCCGTGAACCGCGAATTTATCGTCAACATCCTTTTCCTGCTCTTTATCAATCTCCTGATAAAGCCGTTTTTCATTTTCGGGGTCGACCTGGCCGTGCAGAACCGGACCGGACCGGACTACGGGTTGTATTTCGCGTTGATGAACCTGACGTATATCTTTCAGATACTCAACGACTTCGGGATTCAGAGTTTCAACAACAGGCACATCAGCCAGCATCCGCAACTGCTGCCGAAGTATTTTCCCAACCTGCTGGCCATCAAGATTTTACTGAGCGTCGTTTACCTGGTTATCTCGCTCGGACTGGCCTGGACGATGCGCTACGAACCCCATGCCTTGTGGCTGTTGTTGATCCTGCTGGTCAACCAGGTGCTGATCCAGATGATTTTTTTCCTGCGGTCCAATATTTCCGGGCTCGGGCATTACCGCATCGACAGCATATTGTCATCGATGGACAAACTGCTGATGCTGTTTACCTGCGGCCTGCTGCTATGGACGCATCCGCCGGGGCGGACGCTGCGCATAGAAGCCTTCGCGCTGGCACAAACGGTGCCGCTGGCACTGACCGCGCTCATCGCGTTCGGTATTCTGCGCAGTAAAGTAAAATTTCGCGTTCGCCCTTCGTGGGCCGACAACTGGCGTTCGGGTTTCCCGATGCTGGTGGCCTTGTTTCGCGGGAGTCTGCCTTATGCGCTGGTCGTTTTCCTCATGTTTGCCTATACCCGGCTCGACGGCGTGCTGCTGGAGCGTTTCAGCGGGAAAGCACATGCGGAAGTGTTTGCCGGCGCTTACAGGGTGCTGGATGCCTGTAATATGCTCGGATACTTGTTTGCGTCGCTGCTGCTGCCGATGTTTGCGCGGTTGCAAAAACAAATGGACCAGGTAAAGCCCTTGCTGAAGTTGAGTTTCCGGCTGATTTGGGCAGGAAGTGTGGCGCTGGCGGCTGCTATCTGTTTTGCCCGGCATGATCTGGTGCAACTCATGATGCCCCAACATGCCTCGCCTTACCGCTGGGATACGCTGGGCGTTCTGATCTGGGTTTTCGTGCCGGTGAGTACCACGTATATTTTTAGTACGCTGCTGACGGCACACGGGAAAGTAGCGGCCATGAATCGCTTTTTTATCGTCGGCATCTGCCTGAACGTCGGGTTGAATACTTTTCTAATCCCGCGCTGGCAGGCCTTCGGAGCAGCCATCGCAGCGGTTGTTACGCAGAGCTTTATCGCGGCGAGTATGATCTGGCTGGTTCTACGCACGTTCAAATGGCGACCGTCGGCACGTTCAATCCTGGAAGTAATTGGTTTTCTGGGGTTTATATTACTCATAAATTTCCTGATCGAAGAAAAAACCACCTTCCGCTGGTATGTAAAAATGGCATTATGTGCCGCTGCCTGCATCCCCGGACTGCTGATTTTCAGGTGGGTGAAATGGGGGGACGTGCGGGGATTGATGAGGTAGTTATTGGTTATAGGTTATTGGTTAATGGTTATTGGTTATTAGTGTGGAAACCCTTGGCTTGAGTCATAACATTGCCCAAGGGTTTCCACACTAATAACCAATAACCATTAACCATTAACCTATAACCAATAACTAATAACTAATAACCGACAACTATCTTTACATCATGCGACGCACCCTTCCACTTGCTCTGTTATTACTGGCGCTCAGCCTGACGTCTTTTCATTCCATCGCGCCTGCTTCGCCGGAATGGGGTTTTTTCGGCCATAAACGCATCAATCGCCTGGCCGTACTCACGCTGCCCCCGCAGATGATGGCTTTTTTTAAACCCAACATCGATTTCCTCACCGATCACGCGGTGGATCCCGATATGCGTCGCTACGCTTCCAAACAGGAAGGCCCCCGGCATTTTATCGACCTGGATAACTACGGTCCGCCTTTCGACAGCCTGCCCCGGCTCCGGGCCGACGCCTTGCAGCATTTTACAGAAATCTGGGTAGTCAAAAACACTGGCGATACGGTACAACTGTTTGGCAGTCAGCGGCCTGTGCCGGCAAATCTGCGTAGCAGTTACCGGAGGTATTTCAATGCGCAGGTGCTGCCGCGCTACTACAACGATCTGGAAACGCTCGACCGCGACTCGCTGGCGGCATTTTTGAATAAAAACGGCATGGAAAGCGATTTTCAATCGGCATTCCTGTTTGACCGTATGTCGATGCACGGCGTATTGCCCTGGAATTTGCAGCGCATGCAGCGCGACCTCACCGAAGCATTTCGCCGCAAGGATGCCAACCGTATCCTGCGCCTGAGCACCGATATGGGGCATTACATTGGCGATGCGCATGTGCCGCTGCACACCACGAGTAATTACAACGGGCAAAAAACAGGTCAGCATGGTATTCACGGCTTTTGGGAAAGCCGTATTCCCGAACTTTTTGCCGATGAAAACTACGATTACTTCGTGGGCAAACCGGAATACATTTCCAATTCTACGGAATGGTTTTGGGGTATGGTGTTTGAAAGCAACAGCATGGTAGACAGCGTATTAACGCTCGAACGTGCCCTGCGTCTGACCTTTCCCGCCGACCGGCAAATGTGCCCCGACATGCGGCTGGGCCGTGCCGTGCTGGCGCCTTGCCGCGATTTTTCGGCTGCTTACTCGAATCTGCTGAACAATATGGTGGAGCGCCGTATGCGCGCGGCCATTCACGCCGTCAGTTCCGCCTGGTATACCGCTTGGGTGGATGCCGGCCAGCCCGATCTGGTGAACATGAACATTCCTTTGCCTACGGAAGAGGAACGCAAGGAAGAAGCCGAGCTACAGAAGGTATTTAATGAGGGGAGGATATTGGGGCGGCCGGAGGAGCATTGAGTTTGGTTATTGGTTATTTGTTATTTGTTATTAGTATGGTAGCCCTTGGCCAATGCTATAACTTAAGCAAAGGGCTACCACACTAATAACCAATAACCAATAACCAATAACCAATAACTAATAACAATACTCCGGAAAATCCGCCAGGTATTCAAAACTTTGTTTTTCAAAATCCAGTCCGGCGCAATAAGTGGCGAGGCCGTTGGTGATGGCCAGAAAAGGCGCCTGGAGTTTCATGTTGTAACGGGCTGCCTGCTCGAAAGTGGACTGATTGAGCGCAACTTTGGGCGATTTGCATTCGAGCAGCAGCCATGGGCGCAGGTGCGTATCGTAGATGACGATATCGCAGCGCTTTTTGAGCCCGTTCCATTCGATGCCGGTTTCAACCCCGATGCGATTGGCCGGGTATAATTTCGTTTCCAGCAGGTAAAGCATGATCATTTGCCGGAGCAATTCTTCCGGCGTCAGAAAAATATTTTTCCTGCGGATGGGATCGAACACGAAGTTTTTACCGTCCGTCTGGGTGAGGCGGAGGCGGGTTTGAAATGGCAAAAGATCGAGTTCGAGCAGCACGGTGTAAAGAAACGCGGATTTCGCGGATTGTTAGCGGATTTACGCGGATTTTACCCTCGTAGAGTCAATTGCTGCGCGGATAACGCTGATGACGCGGATTTTTTGCAATTACAAATTATACGCACATTTGCAGAATTACCCTGACTTTTCGGTTGGGCAACACATGCAATTTCAATAAACAAGTAAACAATCTGCGTAAATCCGCGTCATCCGCGTTATCCGCGCAGCAATTGACTCTACGGTGCACTATACGAGGGCAAATCCGCGAAAATCAGCTAATAATCCGCGAAATCCGCGTTGCAAATGAACGACTCAACTTCTCCTTTCTGGCACATCATCGTCAATCCGGCGGCTGGCAGCGGCACGGTACAAAAGCGCTGGCCGCAGATCGAGCAACTGCTGCAGGAAATGGGGTTTTCCTATTCCGTGCATTTCACCGAACGCCGCGGCCATGCCACCCGGCTGGCGGAAGATGCCATTCTGAAAGGCGGGCGGTATATCCTGGGCATCGGTGGCGACGGTACCAATCACGAAATTGCCAACGGCATTCTGGGACAATCGTTTGCGCCGTCTTCGGAGGTGTATTACGCGCTGCTTCCGGTGGGCACCGGCAACGACTGGGCACGACATTATGGCCTTTCTCCGGTGCCGCAACAACGCCTGGAGCAGTTGCAGTCGCTTCAAACCGTATTTCAGGATGCCGGGCTGGTGGAGTATTTCGCGGAAGGAGAAACACGCAAAAGATACTTCGTTAATGTCGCAGGAATGGCTTACGACGGTTTTATCGGAAAAAAACTGATGGAACGCCCTGCCATGAACCGCCTGCATTATCTGCTCATGGTAGCGCAGTACCTGATGGAATACCGCCTGACCGGCGCCAGGATTTTGTTTGACGGACAAACGGCAGAAGATAAATTCTACACCATCAACATCGGACTGTGCCGCTACTCCGGCGGCGGCATGCAACTGGTGCCGCACGCGATCCCCGACGACGGACTGTTTGCGCTGACCTATGCGGGCCCCTTATCAAAAGCGGAAGTATTGCTGCAAACGCCGAAGTTTTACGACGGCAGTCTGTTGAAACACCCTAAAGTTGGAAATGCCCAGGTACGGAGTATTCGGGTGGAACAAACGGGCGACAGCCCGACACTGCTGGAAGCGGATGGAGAATTTCTGGGAGAAACGCCTGCGGTGTTTACACTGCTGCAAAAGGCGTTGCGGGTGGTACTATGAGCGTGTCTGGTTTTTGGTGTTTCGTGTTTCGGGTTGATCATCAATCATTCCGAAACACTAAACACTAAAAACCAAACACTCAATAAACCAAACACTCAATTAGTTCATCGAAAACGCCTGAACAAACGGGTTGGAGGCATTATAAAACGTCAGTTCGCTGACGCGGTATTTCATAAAATGGGTGAGCGGCATTTGTTCGATCAGTTCGATCAGTTCGGATTCTGATTGAACGGAAAAAACAACCCAGAGTTTGGAGTTTTCCAGTGAAAGGGCATAGTTGAGGATTTTTCCTTCACTGAGCAGCCGGTTGACTGCAGCTCTTTGCTGAGGGATCCGGCTTACAAAGTCTTCCGGAAGATCTTGCGGCATGGTGAAATCCACCATAAACTGGACTTGATGGTTATCCATAAATTGTATTCAGGGGCGAATAGTGATAGAATAGCAAAATGAAAAGCACGTCGATATTATAACGATGCTTAACGCGCTTTATGACGCTAAGTTTTGCCGTTGTTACCTCAAGATGTCAAAAACCGTGCACATTTTTTCTGAAACGGTAAAAATGCCAACTCGTCAGGACGTTTTAACATGCAGTCCGAGGCCCGGTTGCGCATTCAACCGGATCCTGCCGTCTCCGATGTCCGGCATCCCGAAAGGGTTGTTGCGGATGAGCCAGCAGCCATCCAGATCAACAAAATCGCATAAAGGCGCAATCTGGGCTGCAGCGGAAATGCCGCACGAGGTTTCGGTCATACACCCGATCATGACCTTCAGATTGTTGTGCCGGGCTGCACGAATCGCGCGTACGGCTTCTGCCAGTCCTGTACATTTCATCAGTTTTATATTCACACCGTGAAAACAGGCGGCCACGCGGTGCAGGTCGGACAGGCGCTGAAAACTTTCGTCGGCGATGACCGGAAGGGGCGAGCGCCCGGTGAGCCAGGCCGACGACTCCAGGTCGTTTTTGTGGAAAGGCTGTTCGATGAGCAAAACGCCCTGTTCTTGCAGCCAATATGTCAGGTCGAGCGCGGCCTCGCGGTCGGTCCAGCCCTGGTTGGCGTCGGCATAAATGGGTTTGTCGCTCACTTCGCGTATGGTTCGGATGATGGCACGGTCGTCGTCGGAACCGAGTTTTATTTTCAGAATTTGAAAACCATCGCTTTCCGGCAATTTTTGGCGCAATACTTCCGGCGTATCCATTCCCAGCGTGAAACTGCTGGGCGGCATATTTTCGGGCGCAACATTCAACAGCGACCACACCGGCCGGCCCTGCATTTTTCCCCACAAATCGTGCAGGGCAATATCGACGGCGGCTTTGGCGGCATTGTTGCCAGGCGCCAGGCCGTCGATTTCCTGCATGATCGTCGCAATGGTTGTTGCGGACAGCGGCTGATGGTACGATTGAAGTTGACGGGCAGCCAGTTCGAAAAAAGCGGCGGCGCTCTGGTGTGTTTCGCCGTAATAAGGCGGCATGGCCGATTCCCCATATCCCGTCAGGCCGTTCAGGCTGATACGAACCAGCATATCGTTGGTGTGTGTACGCATGCCGGTAGCGAGTCGGAAAGGGTGTTTTAATTCCAGTAAAAGCGGTTCGAAAGAGAGTTGCATCTGCGAATTTATACGTTTCTTTGCGATGAAACACACCTTTACCCTATCCTATTTCGCCCGTTTGGGTGGGATAGGATTTTATATTTTCTCATTTCCCACTCAACAGGTATGAAAAAACTATTCCTCTTGCCGATTTTGTTAGCGAGTTTGCATCTGGTGGCACAGGTCACCTGCGATCCCGTTTTCCCCACCCAATCGGGAACGGTAACGATTTTCTACAACGCCACACAGGGCAATGCGGCGCTCACGGGTGTTTCTCCGGTGTATGCGCATATGGGTGTGATTACGAGTGCCAGCACGTCTCTGACCGACTGGCAGCATGTTCCCACCACCTGGGGAATTGCCGATCCGGTGGGCACCATGCAGAATGTGGCTCCTAATATCTGGAAAAAAACCATCGTTATAAATGATTTTTTTAATATCCAGCCCGGTGAAACGGTGCTGAAACTGGCCTTCGTTTTTCGCAATCAGTCGGGCTCTATCGTCGGCCGCGCTGCCGACGGCTCGGATATTTATTACAATGTTTATCCTGACAATGCGCCGCTGCAAACGGTGTTTCTTCAACCCGGCGTTGCTTCGATGGTCGTGAGCGAAGGCGCACAAATTCCCGTGCAGGCCGCCGCTTCGAAAATCGGAATGCTGACGTTGTACGACAATGGCACACAAATAACCACGCTGGAAGATGATCTTCTGGAAACGACGCTGACGGCTTCGGGTGTGGGGCTGCATACCATCCGGTTTGTGGCAGCCACCGCAACGGAACAGGATACGGCCGTTTTTACCTACGTCATTCCGGCCGACCTTCCTGCCCAGGACCCGCCCGCCGGAAGCGAATGGGGCATCAATTATGTGGATGATACCACCGTCCGGCTCGTGTTGTATGCACCTGAAAAGCAGGTGGTTTTTGCCGTCGGCGATTTCAGTAACTGGCTGCCCGATCCGACGTATCAAATGCGGCAAAGCCTGGACGGAAATACCTGGTGGCTGGAACTTGGCGGCCTCACTGCCGGACAAATTGTTCGTTATCAATATCTTGTAGACGGCTCCCTGAAAATTGCCGACCCGCTGAGCACCCTCATACTCGACCCCAATAACGATCCCTACATTCCCGAAGTAACTTATCCGGACCTGCCCGCTTACCCGACAGGTTTTACCACAGGAATCGTTTCGGTGCTGCAAACGGCCCAGGCGCCTTTCAACTGGCAAGCCACCGACTACGTGCGCCCGGCCAAAAACGAACTGGTGGTGTACGAATTGCTGATGCGCGATTTTCTGGCCCGCCACGATTACCAGACCTTGCTCGATACGCTGGATTACCTGCAAAATCTGGGTATTACAGCCATCGAACTGATGCCTGTCAATGAATTCGACGGCAATATCAACTGGGGATACGGACCTTCTTTCCACAAGGCGCTCGACAAATACTACGGCACAGCCGAGGCCTTTAAAACGGTGATCGACGCCTGTCACCAGCGCGGCATCGCGGTGATTCTGGATGCGGTTTTTAACCAGGCCACCGGCGCCAGCCCCCTGGCACAATTATACTGGGATGCTACCAACAACCGTCCTGCTGCCAATAACCCGTGGCTGAAC
>Ga0209717_1001161_pt1 | contig 29608 bp, 13 predicted proteins | sample AD_UKC048_MetaG_FD_184418 | JGI IMG/M metagenome (GOLD analysis project Ga0209717, IMG submission 184418) | Active sludge microbial communities of municipal wastewater-treating anaerobic digesters from USA - AD_UKC048_MetaG (SPAdes) (version 2) | ecosystem: Engineered > Bioreactor > Anaerobic >...
CAGCATGGCGTCCGCCACCCTCAGGCCCCGCAGCCGCAGATTCGTGGACACGGATTCCGCCTCGGCCTGCGCCCCAAGGAAAACGAACAGCGCTATGAAAACCAGCAGGGGATTGCTCCACAGCACCAGTCCGGCGAACCCGAATACCACCGCCAGGGCCTTGCCGATCCCCGCCGCAATCCGCGTTGCCGCAGCGTAGTCCATCGCGCTGGCCAACAGCGCTCGGAGCACGCGTCCCCCGTCCATCGGAAATGCCGGGATCATGTTGAAAAGGACCAGGACCACGTTGGCCGTCGCCAGCGACACCAGAAAGTTTCCGCCCACGATGTCGATCCCATGAAAAACCTCGAGCCCGCTTCGGAAAACCACGACGCAGCCCAGGACGATGGCGATGACGACGTTGACCGCGGGCCCCGCCAGCGCCACCAGCAATTCCTGCCAGGGTTTTTCCGGCATACGCTTTAGCCGCGCCACGCCCCCGATGGGAAGCAGGATGATGTCCTTGGTCTGTATGCCAAACTGCTGCGCCATAACCGAATGCCCCAACTCGTGCAGCAGCACGCATCCAAAAAGCGACACGAGAAAACCGGCCCCCTGCACCGCCATCCAGACCCCCTGCCCCTTGACCAGGTACAGCGTGAAAATGAATCCCAAGAACAACAAAAAGGTCCAGTGGATGAAAATGTCGATGCCGCGCACCCTGCCGATCTTGATGGACCAAGTCATACGATTATCTCCACGAACCCCAGATTGTGCCCGCTCCCGGCCCCCCGTCAAATGCGCTCATGCCGGCTGCCCGACACAGGCAGCCCACATAACTTGCAACAGGACGTCTGCGTCATGGCCTTTCGATGGATGCACCATGCGAGCATCCTGGGGCGGGCCCGGTCCCCGGCTCCAGGCGGAAAACCAACCGCAATTTCGGCGCCGCAGCCAGCGCCGTTCGCATCGCCCTTTCATCCCGGAATGTCCCCGCAAGATGTCGGCCCTCGCACGCGACCTCGACCAGGTCCTCACGAAATGGCCAGGGTGTCACCCTCCACCCGAACCCCGAATCGCCCTCGGCGGTTAGCCGCAAGGTGCAGCGCCCGCCCGCGTCAGGCGCGTCTGTGGCCAACCACTCGCCCGACGAATGCATGCACAGCCCCAGGGAGAGCCAATCCCAGGTGGCGATCAGCGCCCTGTTTCGCGCGATGATCCCCTCGGAGCAATGCGGCGAATAACTCTCGTCGCGGCGCAGTTCCTCGATCAGCGTATCCCGCGCCAATTGCTGGCACTCCACGAATCCGCGCACCGCCTGCTGCTCCACCGGATCTTTCGGCTCCGGGTTCCGCTCGCGCAACCACAGCCCATGCAGGCACAGCAACAGCCCCGCATAGCGGCTCATCCCCCCGATCATCTGCACTCCCGTCGGCCACACCCGCAGGTGTTCCCGCAGCGGCATCTCGTCAAAATGATGCGGCAATCCCGTTCGCACATCCAGGGTCGGCGCCAACTCCCACTCGTGCCACCCGCAATCGTGCTGCTCCGCCGCCAGGCACACGTCCTCGTGCGGTTCAAACGAACCGAAGCGCTCGTTGCCCCACAGCCGCGCCAGTTGGCCCGAAAGCCAGGCGTGCGCCGGCTGCGTCACCACCACCAATCCACCCGCTATTCTGCGATGTACCATCGTGTTCTCCCTGGCCTCAAACCAGACGGCCAATCCTAGCGACCCGGCCGATCCCAGCGCCCGGTGCGCCGCTAGCAGCCTGTCGGACTTTGGAAAGTCCGCAAGGCTGCCAGCAAGCAAAACCGCCTGGCACTTATTTGGTTGCGATACATGCGGAACAAGAGGAATCGCCCGATCGCCACCCTGATCTCGGGGCCTGTCATCTTATCAAACTCGTACACCTTCAAACAAACAGGCGGTTTTGCCAGAGGAATCTGTCGGCCTACGTCCGACAGATTCCTAGCCCAGCACCACCTCCGTATCCCGATAAACCCCCGCCCGCAACTCCGCTGTGGCCCCCTTGGCCCGCACAACGACGTCGCCCTCGATGACCACGCCCGCCAAGAAAGACACCGGGCCCTCGACGCGGAGTGAACGGCACCGCCGCAGCGATGGCGCACCACAAGGAAAACGCTCCTCAAAGTCCGCGATGTTCCTGAAGAATCGAGGGTCCAGCGCGACGTGCGGCGGCTCGCCATCGAATGCCGGCTCAACCCTCCCATCACTCGTGACCTCGTAGGCGTCGGACCGCAACACCAACAGATCGGCGGTGGTCTTGACCGGCGCAAAGCGCGCCCTCGGCACCGCGACAGCCGACGAATCCTCGAAGCACTCGATCGCGGCGCCCATGGCAGTCTCCAATTGGATCACCGGCGTGCTCCCGGGATCCCGCGGATCGACGGTCTTTCGGTTGATGATCGCGGGCAGAGGCACCACGCCGCCATCGACAAGGAGATCTCGCACCCCATCCAGGCGAAGCCAGAGATTGTTCGTATTGAAAAAGGCGTGCCTCCCGATCTCCCGAAACATCGCGGAATCCTCCGCGCGGCATTGGGCCACCTCGCGCAAGCACAGCCGCCCATCGGTCTTGCGCCGACAAAGATGCCCGCCCTTCTTGTCCGACTCCGTGCGCCGCGCAACCTCCATCATGAACGGCGCGCCGGAATCCACGAACATCCTCAGGAGGCCCGGGTCCAGCGTCGCACCCAGGTTGTCCGCGTTCGACACAAACAGGAATCTGGCACCTTCCTTCCAAAGCCGATCCAACCAGCCCGAGTCGGCCAGCGCGGGATAAATGTCCCCGTGGCCCGGGGGGCACCACTCCAGCCGTGGGTCCTTCGTCCACTCCACGGGTCCCAGTGTCGCCGCATCGACCTTCGGCACCTGATTCTGCATCAGTTCCCATGCGTCCGGCGGCCCGAGCGGCCCCTTTTGCCCGAGGTGCGCACGGCAGTCCGCGCTCGTGCTGAATGAATCCATCAAAAGGTAATGCGCGTGACCCTGCTCGCGCTGCGCCGCCGCCTGCCACCCGATCAGATCCAGAAAAGTCACCCCCGGCTTCACCTCGATGAGCGACTTTGCCCGATGCAGCCCCATGCCAGTGCCCAGCCCCCCATTGAGTTTGATCACCGCCGTATGGCGGAAGAGTGCATCGTCAGGCTCCACCATCGCCGGCGCCTCCTCCAACCCAGCAATCGGCTCGATCGCATCCTCGCCGATAAATCCACCCCCGCCCGCCAAGAGCAATTCGTAGCTCCGTCGAAACGCCGCGATGCACGCGCCGCTTAAGCCGGCCGCCCGCATCTTCTGATCGAATAGTCGAAACGCCATATGCCCATCGGTACGCCCGCGCATGCAGCGGGCCCCCGAACCGGAGACAAACTAATTCCTAAATGAAAAATTCATATCGAAACCCGCGGGAGCATTCTTGCGGGCAAATCGCATCAGGCCCTCTCCCGCAAGACCCGCCACGCCCAGGGCAGCCAAGCGACCACCGCCAACACCCACGCCACTATCGTCGCCCCGAGGAACGCCCGATCCCACGCCAATCCAAATCCACCGCGCAGCATCTCTTCCACCAATCTCCATCGCCATACGCCACCGGGCAGCGGCCAGACCCCCGCCAGGCTCCCGGCGCAGGCGACGACCGCGATCCCGCGCCAACCCGCCATCCGCCCCCCGCCCTCACCCGCCCAGAGCCATATTGCCAATGCGACCCACTGGACCAACGACAACCACGTCCCAACCGACAGGCCCCCCGCGTCGGCGCGCCCCCACGCCATGAGGACGACGCCGCCCGTCGATGCCGCCGTCCAACACGCCACGCTGAACCACTTCCGCGCCGCCACCGCCGCGGCGCCGCAACCGACCGCCGCCACCGCCCCGGCGGGCAAACTGAATTGCGCCACCACATCCTGCCAGACCGACCAGCCCACGGGCACAGCCCGGCCCACCACAAGATCGGCCATGAGCTCCCGCAGGATCACCGCGCCGACGAGCGGCACCAGACATCCCAGGATGATGGATCGCCCTCGGCAGGCGTCCCCCCGGCGCAGCGCTTCCCCGGCCGGCACCGCGATCATCCAGATCGCCGCACACCCCAGCACCGCGGCCAATGGCGCCGCCGCGACAAAACTGTCAAACGTCGCCCCCAGCCGCGCGCCCGCGTCTTCAAGCCCATCCGAAGAACCGCACGCGCCGCGCAACCACAGCATCGCTGCCCCGAACAGAACACCCCCGGCGGCGACCAGCCCATCGCGGCAGACCAGACCGACGACCACCCCTAATGCACAGGCCACCACAGCCACGGTCACGAAGGAATTCGTCGCCAGCAGCAGAAGGATACATGGGGCGGCGAACAACAAAGCCATCCATTGCTGACACTGGCGGATGCCCTGGTTGCCCGACGCTGGTTGCCGGATGTTCGTTGTGGCGTTCGTTGTTGGATGTTGGTTGTTGGGCGTAAAAATGGATTCCTGACTGCCCGAAGTCTGGGGTTGGCCTCTGAAACGAATCGTCCGCCTACTGCCTCCCGCTCGCCTCCTCCAGAATCCTCTTCTCCGCGGGCGTCAGGCTCTGAAATCCCTCCCTCGATATCTTGTCGAGGATCGCGTCAATCTCGTCAGAGGAGGGAACGCCCCTGCCGCCGCGCCCTCCCCTTTGCTCGCCCGGCGGCCTCGGGTGCGGGGATCGCGGCATCCGAAAACCGCGCCACCAGAACATGGGCTCGTGCGCCAATCCGAGAACCCGCACGTAGATGAAGCCCACGATCAGCCCCCCCAAATGCGCGATGTGCGCGATCCGCCCCCCCTGCTCCAGCGCCATCACCGCGCTGAAGATTACGTAGAACACCGCCAGCCACCGCGCCTGAAGCGTGATGGGTATCGGGAACAGCGTGATCGGCACCCGCGGATACAGCACCGCAAAGGCCATCACCACCGCCAGCACCGCCCCGCTGGCACCCAGCAGATAACCCTCGTTCCGGAGATTCGCCATCCACCACAGGATCCCGCCCGCCAGCCCCCCCATCAGGTAAAGCCAGATGAATCGCCTCGCACCGATCCGGTCCTCCACCGGGCGCCCGAGAAAATGCAGCCCCATCATGTTGAACAGGAGATGCCAGAGATCGCCGTGCAGCCACATGTAGGTGAACAGCTGCCAGTACTGGCCATCCGCCATGCCGAATGGGCTCAATATAAGGGGGGTCACCAGACCCGGCACCCCCAGCGCAAGGGCGAGGGTCTTGATCAGGTGCATCGCGGCGTTGGCCGCAATGATCCACGTCGCCACATGCCAGCGGCGGAAGGTCTCGAACATGGAGGATTACTTTGGACGAATTCCGGCAGATTCCTAGGCCTTGCGTTTCAGCCGCGAGGTGCCGGTCATCGCGGCCGGCTTCTCCAGCCCGCCCATCTCCAGCAGCGTCGGGGCAACGTCCGCCAGAATACCGGGCAATACCTGATATTCCCCGGCGTCCGCCGCCACGTAATACAGCTCCACCAGATTGGTCGTGTGCGCCGTGTGCGGCGACCCGTCTCCCGCGATCATCTGCTCGCAATTGCCGTGGTCCGCCGTCACGAGCGCCTTGCCCCCCATCTCCAGCAGCGCCTCCACGACCCGCTTGGTGCAACCGTCGATGCACTCCACCGCCCTGATCGCCGCCGGCAGCGATCCCGTGTGGCCCACCATGTCCGGATTCGCAAAATTCAGGACCATGAAATCAAACTTGCCGGACTTCAGCGCCCCGACCGCCTTCTCCGTCACTTCGGGGGCCGACATCTCGGGCTGGAGGTCGTAGGTGGCCACCTTCGGCGACGGGATCATGATCCGCTCCTCGCCATCGAACGGCACCTCAATGCCCCCGTTGAAGAAGTATGTCACGTGCGGGTACTTCTCGGTCTCGGCGATGCGCACCTGCGTCTTGCCCGCGCGACTCGCCACTTGCCCAAAGATATCATCCAGCGTCTGCGGCCCGAAGATCACGGGACACGGAAACGTCTTGTCGTACACCGTCATCGTCACGTAGTGCACCTTCGGGCGCCCGCCCAGCTCGAACCCATCAAAATTCTCAAACAGGAAGGGCTGGCTGAGCTGCCGGCCACGGTCCGACCGGAAGTTGAAGAACACGATGCTGTCCCCATCGCGCACCAGCGGCCTCCGCGAGCGGTTGAGCGCGATCGGCGTCATGAATTCATCCGTGACCCCCTCGGCGTACTTCGCCTCGACGGCAGCCACCGGATCGGCCGCCGCGTCGCCGACCCCGTGCACGATCAGATCCCACGCCTTCTTGACCCGCTCCCAGCGCTTGTCCCGATCCATCCCAAAATACCGCCCGACCACCGTCGCGATCTCCCCCGCCCCGATCTTCCCGATCGCCGCCTTCAGATTCGCCAGATAACTCTTCCCGCCCGTGGGCGATGTGTCCCGGCCATCCAGCAGCGCATGCACCAGGATGTCCTTGATGCCCGCCTCCTTCGCGACCCGGATCAACGCATGAAGGTGATCCTCATGCGAGTGCACGCCCCCGTCGGACAGCAGGCCGATGAAATGCACCGCGCCGCCCGATGCCTTCGCTTTCTTCAGCGCGGCGCCAAGCACCTCGTTGCGCGCCAGCTCCCCCTCGCGGATCGCCTTGGAAATGCGGGTCAGATCTTGATACACGACCCGCCCCGCCCCGAGATTCAGGTGCCCCACCTCCGAATTGCCCATCTGCCCCTCGGGAAGACCCACCGCCTCCCCGCTGCATTGCAGCGTCGCCTTCGGGTACTTCGCCGCCAGCGACTCGTGAAACGGCGTCCGCGACAACAGCACCGCGTTGCCGTCCCTTTTTGCTCCCTCCCGCCCCGAGGGGTTGATGCCCCAACCGTCGCGGATGATCAGTGCCACCGGCTTCTTCATAAGCCCGCGAATCCAACCAGCCCCAGCGCAAATTCAAAGCATTTTCGGGGGCGCCCGCCTCCCGGTGACACCACCGGGAGGGCCCGCGGCCTCGCGGACCTTTTCCATGAATCAGGGCTTCGGGCGCACGCAAAGCCACACCCATCGACCTCGCCAAGGACAAACGGGCCATCGAATCCCCCGGTGGTCAATGCGGGGGCACCTCCACCACGCACCGGAAACCGGTTATGTTGTGACGCCCATTCGGCAAATGGGGATCACGGACCGAGGAGACGTAATTGGCGGGACTGGAGAAACACCACACCCCGCCCCGGCTCACTCGGAATCGATTGCCCTTCTTGAGGTCGGCCACCAATTCGGGCGGCAACTCAGATCCTGCGCCAGCCAGATGCTTCTGGTAATTCGCCTCGGTCCACGAATCCAGCACCCATTCCCGCGCATTACCGCCCATGTCGTATAGCCCGAACTCGTTCGCCCGATAGCTGCCCACCGGCGAGGTGCGCGGATGCGCGTCCCGGTAGCCCGCTATCCCACCGAACTGCGGATCGTCCGGCGTGCCCAGCTTGTACTCCTGCCCACAGATGTTCTCGGCCCCTTCCCGCGGCGGCCACTCGTCTCCCCAGGGGTACTTTCCCCTGCCAACCGCCGCATCCCACTCGTCATCGGTCGGCAGCCGATACTCCTGACCCTCCTTCTTGGCCAACCATGCGCAGAAGGCTCTGGCGTCGTCCCAGGACACCCTCAGCACCGGATCATCTGGCGTCTGATCGAAGGCAGGTTTCTCGTTCCAGGAATATCCGCTATCCTCAACGAACGCCTCGAAATCCTTCACGCGGGTCTCCCAAATGCAGAAGAGCACCTTCGTTCCGGAAACAGGGACAAATTTCATGCCCAGGGAGTTGGCGAAGGGTTTGTCCTTGCTCGCGGAAGCGATGTCCACGGCTCTGGGCGCCGGCATTCGGGCATCCTCATTCACGAGCTTTGCGCTCCTGGCGCGTCGTTCCTTACCACCGCGCGATCCTCCCTCAGCAACACCCACCGCCCCCAACACGTCGCCCGCCTCAGGCCCCTTGGAAAAGATCGGGCATAAGATGCCTGCCACAATGACGACAACCGCGGCCACCGCCCCTCCGATCCACAGCACTGGCTCGTCCCAAACGGTGGGCTTCACCACCCGCAGCGCCTGGCTGGCGCTGATCCGGGACTGGCGCCTCATCTCCTCGGCCAGGAGCGCCGCGCATCGGTCCAGCGCTTTGTCAATCTCCGCGTGACTCTGCGGACGGTGCTCCGGATTCTTGGCCATCAGGCGCGCGATCAGATCCGAAAAGGCCGGGGTCAGTCCCGGATTGGCCTCCCGCGCCTGAGGCACCGGCGCCATCAGGTGCTTGCTTACCACCTCGATCCCGGTGTCGCCATCGTAGGGTGGCCGACCCGTGGCCAGGTGGAACAACGTCGCCCCGAAGGCATAGAAGTCCGCCCGGTAGTCGGCCGTGTGCATCCTCTCGGCTTGCTCCGGGGCGATGTAGAGCGGCGTGCCCATCCCCATGCCCGTCATTGTCAGCGCGACGCTTGAGTCCTGTTCGGCGAGCCGCGCGAGCCCAAGGTCCGTCACCTTGATCTGCCCCCGGTTGTCGAGCATGAGGTTGTCGGGTTTGATGTCGCGGTGCACGACGCCCGCCTTGTGCGCTTCGCACAATCCCGCCAGGGTCTGCCGCGCGATCTCAATGCACTCCGCCTCCGAAAAGTGCTCGCCGCGTTCCAGATATCTCCGAAGGCTTTGACCTTCTACCAGCTCCATGGCGAAAAAGCAGGTTCCCGCCGCCTCGCCGAACGAATAGATCTGGACCAGGTGCGGATGGGAGATCGTCCCGGCCGCCCGTGCCTCCCTCCTGAACCGCTCCACCATCTCTTCCTGGACCGCAAGGTTCCGCGCCATCACCTTGAGCGCCACCTCTCGGCCCAGCGAAATCTGCCGGGCGCGGTAGACCTTGCCCATCGCCCCTTCGCCCAGCAACGCCTCGATGACGTACCCACCAAGCTGGGTTCCCACCATAGGATCGGACGCCGCGGAGCCGCCACGCTCGCCACCCGCCATCATCAGCACCCCTTTCTCGGAAAGAGTCTTTGCCGATGGCAAATGCGCGACAAGAGAATTCCACCCCCAAGCAACCCGGCGACCGCGCCTCCCGATCACCTCTCCATCCTGACAAGGACGCCAGCCTTAACGGCTTTCCCAACGCCCGTCGGGGCCCGCAAGTCCGTTGCCCGTAACAAGAGACGCGCGCGACAGAACGACAGCGATGCGTATAAAGTGAGCGCAACAAATCGCGCCTGTCTCGTTATTCCATGATGCGCGTTGCAAGTGGTGGCTCTCGAGGATTTAAGCATTGAGCTTTGGTCTCCTTCCCGTAGATTTCCGCGCCCCCCAATGACTCGCTCAAATGTTTAGGGTTCTGGAAAACGACGAGATCGCGCCGAAAGTCCACCGCATGGTGGTCGAGGCACCCCGCATCGCCAGGGCCCGCCAGCCCGGCCAGTTTGTCATCATCCACTGCGGGCCGCAATCGGAGCGCATCCCGCTGACGATCGCCGATGCGCGCAACGGAACCATCACGCTCTTCATCCAGGCCGTGGGCGACGGCACCCGCGAGATCGTCTCCATCCCCGCCGGCGGGGATATCCGCGACATCGCCGGGCCTCTCGGCAGCGCGACCCACATCAAGGCTTGGGGCCGCGTGGTCTGCGTCGGCGGTGGCGTCGGCACCGCGGTGCTCTACCCGCTGGCGAAGGCCCTCGCCGATGGCGGCAACGATGTCACCACGATCATCGGCGGCCGCAGCGCGCCCTTCATCATCCTGCGCGACGAATTGGCCGCGTTCTCCAAAGAGGTCCTCGTCACCACCGAGGACGGCTCGATGGGCACAAAGGGATTCGTGACCACCGAACTCCGCCGCCTGATGGACGACCCCGCACGCCGTCCCTCCGCCGTCTTCGCCGTCGGCCCCGTCCCGATGATGTCCGCCGTCGCCGAGATGACGCGGCCCGACGGGATCGAAACGATCGTCTCGTTGAACCCCATCATGGTCGATGGCACCGGCATGTGCGGGGGCTGCCGCGTCTCGGTCGAGGGCGAGATCAAGTTTGCCTGCGTCGACGGGCCCGAGTTCGATGCCCACAAGGTCGATTTCCGCGAGCTCCAATCGCGCCAGAACACATACAAAGAGGCGTGCTGCCGCGCCAGTGCGGCCAGTTCACCCGCGGCGTGAGTGACCCCATGGCGACACCATTGAGCACGAAAGAGCGGATGCAGATCGCCCGGGTCCACATGCCCGAACAGGACCCCTGCCTCCGCGCCTGCAATTTTTCCGAGGTCAACCTCGGGCTCGGCGAGGCACTCGCCATCCAGGAGGCGCAGCGCTGCCTCGAGTGCAAGAACCAGCCCTGCGTCACCGGTTGCCCCGTGGGCGTGCGGATTCCCGAGTTCATCACCCGGGTCGCCGCGGGCGATTTCAGCGGCGCCGCAGAGATACTGCGCGCCGACAATGCCCTGCCCGCCACGACCGGCCGCGTCTGCCCCCAAGAGACCCAGTGCGAGGAGGTCTGCGTCCGCGGAAAGAAAGGCGAACCCGTCGGCATCGGTTGGCTGGAGCGATTCGTCGCCGATTGGGCCTCGGAGCACATGGCGCCCCCGCAGCCGCCCCCCGAGAGAACGGGCCGCAAGGTCTGCATCGTCGGCGCCGGCCCCGGCGGCCTCACCGCCGCGGGCGAACTCGCCCGCATGGGCCATGCGGTCACGGTCTTTGAGGCCCTCCACGACACCGGCGGCGTCCTCCGCTACGGCATCCCGGAGTTCCGCCTCCCGAAATCGATCGTCGACCGCGAGGTCGAAAACCTCCGCTCCCTCGGTGTCGCGATCGAGTGCAATGTCATCGTCGGGAAGACGATCACCGTGGACCAGATCCTCCAGGAATTCGACGCGTGCTTCATCGCCAACGGCGCGGGCCTGCCCGTTTTCCTCGACGTGCCTGGCGAGAACTTCAAGGGCGTCTACTCCGCCAACGAGTACCTGACCCGAGTCAACCTCATGGGCGCATATCGCGCCGACGCCGCCACGCCGGTCGCTCGGGGCAGCACCACCGTCGTCTTCGGCGGCGGCAATGTCGCCATGGATGCCGTGCGCACCGCGCGCCGCATGGGGAGCCAACGCGCCATCATCGCCTACCGCAGAACCCGCGCCGAAATGCCCGCCCGCCTCGAAGAAATCAAACACGCCGAGGAGGAGGGCATCGAATTCATGTTCCTCGTCGCCCCGCTGGAGATCTTCGGTGACGACAAGGGCTGGGTCCGGGCCGTCCGTCTCCAGCGGATGGAACTCGGCGAACCCGATGCCTCCGGACGCCGCCGCCCCGTCCCCGTCCCAGGCTCCGAATTCGAGCTGCCCTGCGAACTCGCCATCGTCGCGATCGGCACCCGCGCCAATCCCCTGCTCTCCAATGCCTGCCCGGGACTCAAGTTGAACAAGTGGGGCAATATCGAGATCGATGACAACGGCATGACGTCAATCCCCGGCGTCTTCGCCGGTGGCGACATTGTCCGCGGCGGTGCCACCGTGATCCTCGCCATGGGCGACGGCAAAAAAGCCGCTGGCGGCATCGACCGCTACCTCCGCGAGCTGTCGCCAAATTCAAAGGCCGCCTAGCCTGAAACTTCACGCTGCGCCCAAGACCGTGGGGCGGACAATCCTGTCCGCCAACCCACGATGTGGCAACGTCTTGTGATTGCAGACAAGATTGCCCGCACCACGTCGCGGAAGTTTCCACATGAATGATGCGGCGCGCTCTCGATCCGGTCAACCCCGCCGCGCGCCGGCGGCGGGGCTAGCCTGAAACTTCGGGCGCTGTTCGCGGCCGCGGCTCGTGCCCCGACCCAGGATCCGGGCCGGGAGGGCTTTGGACTGCGGTGGCAGAGTCCGGCAACCGCCGGACGGCGCCACCGCCTTGGCAGCGCGCGAAGCGCGAGCCGGGGCCATCGGCTTCGGCTCCGCCGGGGGCAAAAGCGGTGTCGCCGCTTCGCTTTGCCACCGCAGTCCAAAACGGCTCCGCCCCCAGAAGTTTCCCCCTGAATAATCCGGCGCGTGGACGTTTCTGGCTAGCCCCGCCCCCGCGCGCCGGGGGCGGCGCTGACCTGAAACTTCACGCCGCGCCCAAGACCGTGGGGCGGACAATCCTGTCCGCCAACCCACGATGTGGCAACGTCTTGTGATTGCAGACAAGATTGCCCGCACCACGCCTCAGAAGTTTCCACATCATTCAATCCAAAGAAATTTTCATAAAATGTTCTTTATAAACATTTTAAAAAACTCTGGAGGTTCTGTCCTCCGTTTGGCAGCACCCCCCAAGACGCCGCTGCGCTGCAGACAACCCTTCCCCCAGCCAACCCCTGCCACACCTCGTCCAATGACCCCCACAGAACCATGGATGAGGTTCAAACGCGCCATTCCGACCAAAAACGTTATTCTTGAAAGCTTTTCCAAATTGTCGTTTCAGACTGCCTTGCTGGTCAGTGAATCAAAATAACGCAAAAATTCCGTTGACCTTTCCGCCCCTTTGGAGATTATTTTCCTTGATGAGCAGTGGCTCGGTGGCAGAGTTCAGCCGGGATGAGAGATTGGGAGGCAAACATATGAAAACAAAATGGCTTGCTATGGGGATGGCCCTGATCATCGCCCCCCCCTTATTCGCACAAACAAACACGGTCGCCACCGACCCCGTCGGATACATCACCGTCCCCATCGCGGGGACCGACAGCGGCTACAACCCCGCCTACACCTTCCTCGGCCTCAGCATGGTCCGCGAAGCCGCCTATCAGGGCGCCCTCACCGCCGTCGGCATCGCCTCCCTCACCGACACGAACGCCTCGTGGACGGATGGCCAGTTCAACGGCACGAACGGAACATTCACAGTCGAAGTCGGCTCGACCAATACCGGCGGATATCGTTCGACCATCACAAATACTTTGGCTTCCACTGATACCCTACAGATCATGGATGATCTCAGTCAGGTGGCCTCCGCCGGCCAGTCTTATCGGATCTTCAAAGACTGGACGCTCGCAAGCGTTTTCGGCATCAGCAACAGCTCGGGATTGGCTGGAGGCAGCGTTGTGACAGCCGACCAACTGCAGATTTGGAACGGCTCAAGTTACGACAGCTACTATTATCAGACCTCCGGTCTGGGCGGCATCGGATGGAGGAAAGTGGGAGCGCCAACTGCCGATGCCAAGAACACCCCACTTTTTACCGAACAGGGCATCCTCGTCCGCAGACTCTCGGCCGCTAACACGAACCTCGTTCTAGTCGGTGCCGTGAAGACAACTCCCACCGTCATCCCAGTGGACAGCCAATTCAATTTTGTCGCTAATCCTTATCCCGTGGAAATGACGCTGGCATCGAGCCAGCTTTATACCGGCAATCCGACAAACGGAGTGAACGGGGGAACTGTCATTACCGCCGACCAAGTCATGGTCTGGAATGGTTCCTCGTTCTTGACGTACTATTATCAAACCTCCGGTCTCGGGGGAGTCGGCTGGCGAAAGGCGGGCGCCCCGAGTGTCAATGCTTCCACGAATCAGATTCTGGGCGGAATCTGTTTTATCGTGAAACGGCAGATTTCGCTGCCTTTCTTCTGGACAGCGCCTACGCACCCCGTTGTGCAGTAGCCAATTCTTCCTTGACCTTGATGCATCCAATTAGCTAAACTCTTGTAGTCTAAAAAGGACATATGAAACTGAAATTGCTAGGATTTTTTTCGCTGACTTTGCTCGCTGCTTTCGCTTCGGCATCGCAGGTCAACTGGAGTGCCCAGATCGACAACGGTCTCGGTACCGTAGACGGCACAAATCTGGCGATCGGCTCCTTGCTCCGAATTGGCACCTTTACCAACATCAGCGATGCCAATATTACGCTGAATGGGATGGACTTGGGCTACCTCGACGCTCACTTCGTCGAATTCGGAACCGCGGCAATAGGAGATGGTTTTGATCCAGCTATTCCCGCGCATTTCGCTGCTTCAACAACCACAAATGCGGCAGCCTTCGGCCTCGTTGGCGCGCAAATCTTTCTATGGGCATTTGACACCCCTTCTTGGGAAACCGCAACCCAGCATGGCATTTTTTACGCTTCGACGAACAGCTGGCTGTTCAAAGGAGATACCCCTCCCGACAATTCAACCAGCATCGATCTGACCGAGTTGACAGACGGTGCAGGTACAAGTCTGAATTCGTTGGCCAGAATCTTGTGGGGACACTTCGGTACTGGGATATCAGATGCCTCTGGTGCACCGCTGTTCAATCTCGATCTGGTGCCTGAGCCGTCGACTTACGGCCTCGTAATCACGGGGCTGGCGTTCTTGGTTGCGCTGCGATCTCGTCGACGCAAATAGCGGACACAAACATCACGGGTCGGACGCTTACATACGCTGGTCCTCCTCGGGGCTGTGTGTTTGCGTTTAGCCCTGTTCCATCGCGCCAAAAAAGTTGCGATGTTTCGTCTCTCTCTCGTAATTGCCCATGCCGCACTTGCCGATGCGAACGGTTGAGCCATATCCTCCGGCATGCCCAAAACCGATCCCCAAAAAACACCCCCCCTTTTCCCCTGCATCATGGCGGGGGGGTCTGGCGAACGTTTCTGGCCCCTGAGCCGCAAGACGACACCCAAGCATCTGCTGAAGCTCTTTTCGGACCGGACGCTGCTTGAGGAGGCGGCGCGCCGTCTTGAGGGGCTCGCGCCCGCCGATCGCACCTTCGTTTTGACCAACGTTGCGCAGCAGGAATCGACTCGTCGCGCATTGCCCTTCCTGCCACCCGAACAGATCGTGGCCGAGCCCGCCAAACGGGACACCGCACCCGCCGCCGCCCTCGCGATCGCCCTCGCTTATCGCCACGATCCCGGCGCCGTGGTTGCACTGCTGCCGGCCGATCATGTCATCGGGGAACCGGAGACCTTTCGCCGCAATCTGCGCGATTGCGCCCGTGCGGCCGCGGTGACCAATGCCATCGTCACCCTCGCCATCGGCCCGACATGGCCCTGCACGGCCTTCGGCTACCTGGAACTTGCCGAGGAAATGCCCCCGGGCGTCGAGGGCACCCCCCTTCGCCTCGTTCGCCGATTTGTTGAGAAACCCGATGAGGCCACCGCCAAGGCCTACGTCACGTCCGGCCACTACGCCTGGAATGCCGGGATGTTCATCTGGCGCGCCGATGTCTTCCTGGCCGAGGCGGAGCGCTCCCAGCCTGAACTCGCCTCGTTCATCCGAGATTTCCCCCCCGGCGACTTCGGACCGTACTTGGCCGACCGTTTTCCGAGCCTGCCCAAGATCTCCGTGGATTACGCCATCATGGAAAAAGCGCGCAAGGTCATCTCCGCCCGCGCCGAGTTTCCCTGGGACGATGTCGGCTCATGGACGGCCGTCCGGGGCCACATCCCCGCCGATGCCGCCGGCAACTGCATCCGGGGAACCGCTTTCACGCTCGATGCAAAAAACAACATCGTCTTCTCCACGGGACGCCCGATCGCCCTCTGCGGCGTCAAGGACCTCGTCGTGGTCGATGCGGGTGACGCGTTGCTCGTCTGCCACCGCGATCACGATCAAGACGTGAAAAAACTGCTCTCAACCCTGCCCGACTCCTTGAAGTAGGCGCGCCATTTCGGCCGAAGGCCTTTCGGAGTGCGGTGCGTCCGCTCACCGCTTTCCGCTATTTCGGTCGCACATCATCGGGACGTGATCTATATTCGGTTCGACATCCCACCCCCCCACAAAAAGATGAACCGCAACACCGCTCGCCACATCCAACTGTCGATGCCCAATCGACCTCGTCTCTTATCCCCCCTCCCCCTGATGGCCCTCGGGCTCGCCTTGGCCCTGGCCTCCGGTTGTTCGCGCCAGCAGGAATCCCCCGCCTCCCGGCGTGCCATGGCCACCGCCGCCCTTGCCGACGCTTCCCCGCCCACGTCTCCAGCGACCGCGCCCCTCGATGCCAACGCCGTTGAGGACGGCGTCCACCTCATCCTAGCGACCGAAAAACCGGAACCCACGACCACCTTTGAGTTGCGCTTCGACGCCCCCGTTGTGTCTCCAGAGCGCGTGGGGGATGCATCTTCCGCTACCCCTTTGCGAATCGATCCCCCCCTGAAGGGCTCATGGACATGGCTCAGCACGCGAAGCGGCGTCTTCGTACCGGACGAGCCCCTCCGGATGGCTCAACGCTATGCCCTCTCGCTCGCGCCCCTGACAAACGACGAGGGCAAACCCGTCGCCGCACGACTCAACCGCTCGATCGAAACCCCCGGCCTCGAGATCCTGACAAGCCCGCCACAGCCCGAAACCAACGCGACGGCGCGGCCCAGCTTCGTTGTCCATTTTAACGCGAACGTCGATCCGTCGGCCGTCGCCCCGTTCGCCGCATTCTCGGACGCCGGGGGCCATACGATCCCCGCCAAGATCGAAAGGCTGACGTCCTACTACTCCCTCGACGGCTACTTCGCCAATTCCCCCGAAATCGCCCCATGGCACCTCCGCTTTCCCGGCGCGACCGCCGCCGCCACCAATGCGACCGGCGGCGAACCCGGTGGCCGCATCTCCATCCCAAATGCCATCGTGGCCAAGAGCCCTTCGCCGCTGCCTCCCGGCAAAGGCTGGCGCCTCATCCTGGCGAAAGGCCTGCCGGCCGATGGCGTCGCGGCCACGCTCGCGCGCGACATCGCATTCCCCATCGGCGATGTCCAGCCCCTGCGCGTTGTTTCGGCCGAACCCTCCAATGTCGTGGGCGCCAGGCGCGGCATCCGCCTGCGCTTCAACAAGGCCATCGGCTACGCGGATACCAACGCCCTCGCCAAGGCTATCTCCATCCAACCACCCCCCGGGGACCTGTCGATGTCCTCTGACTATTGGACCATCGGGATCAATGGCACTTTCTCGCTGGACACCGAATACGCGATCACCACCGACACCAGCCTCCATGCCGACGACGGCACACCCCTGGAATCTCGGCACGTCGCGCGCATCCGCTTCAGCCCCGTCCCGCCACGCCTCTACTTCCCCGACGTCCACTCTTGGCAACAGGCACGGGGCAAACGCAGTTTCGATTTTCTCGCGGTCAACGTCTCCGGCGTACGCGCGCGCGCCAGCCTGGTCTCGCCTTCCGCCGCGCCCGCCGCGTTCGCGCTCTTCGCCAAGGCGTACCTTCGGCCCTCCGAGGAACGCGGAGAAGACGATCTCGAACCCTATCGCAGGGCGGATCTATCCGGGGGACCGTTTGCCGCCATGCGCAACTCCGGCGCCATCAAAACGGTCTGGGAAAAGACATTGGACGCCACCGCCCCAGTGGATGAGGCGAAGCGAATTGCCCTAAACTGGGATGAGATCCTCGGCAAGGGCAACCCGGGCGTCGTCCTTCTGGAACTCGAAACCGACGTCGCCGGCAAAAAAATAGGTGCCCAGACCCTCGTCCAGATCTCTGACATCGGTGCCGTCCTGAAGCGCGCCGGAGGGGACTGGCACGCGTGGGTATTCTCAAATCAGACCGGCGAGCCGATTCCCGCCTCGCGCGTGGCCGCCGACGGCAAGACCGCGACAACCGCCAAAGACGGCACGGCGCGTCTCCCCTCGGCCAATCCCCAGGATACCGTCAGCATCTCCGCTGGTGCCGACGCCACGGTCTTCGAGGCATGGCGCGGGCAGGGCGACCTGCCCCCGTGGGGTTTTGACATACCGGTGGACTATGGCGCCTCCGAACGCACCGAAACCCCCTTGCGCATTTTCGTTTTCGGCGACCGCCTCGTCTACCAGCCCGGCGAGACCGTCCACCTCAAGGTAATCGCCCGGGCCCTCGACTCGAAAGGCCTGTCCGCCCCCCCGGCGCGGAAGGCGCACGTCCGCATCCTCGACGGCCACGGAAGGGCCTTCTTTGACGAGGATGCCCAACTCGGTCCCGCCGGATCCACGTCGGTGTCCGTGCCCATCCCGACTGACATCCTTGGTGCGTGCAACGCGCAGATCGAGATCGGCGAATCCTCGGAGTGGCTCTACTTCCACGTCGCCCACTACGAGCCCGATGCGTTCGATGTGAAGATCTCCGGGGCCAAGGACTTCGGCCCGACCGAAACCATCACGCTACCCCTCGCGTGCCAGTACTATTTCGGCAAACCCCTTTCCGGCGCACAAATCAAGTGGAACGTCAACGGCTCCGACGCCCCCTTCAGCCCGGAAGGCTTCGCAGAGTTCAGTTTCCTCGATTCCGCGTGCACCTACTCCCTCCAGCCGGAACGCCAAAGCGCCTCGGAAGAGGGCGAATTGACCCTGGGTCCAGACGGCGCGGCACAATTGGGCATCGCTGCTCCGCTCAACGGCACCCAGCCCGTGCCACGCGATTTTCGCGCGCTCGTCGAAGTCACCGACATCAACCAGCAGACGGTTTCCGACGCCGTCGCATTCACCCGCCACAGCTCCGAGTACTACCTCGGACTCCGGGATCCTGAGCAGGCGGCCCGCGCCGGTGCGCCCATCGCTGTCGACATGATCGCCGTGAATGCCGACGGCACGCCGACCCCGAAACGCGTCACCGCCATCGCCCGCTTTTCCCGGATCGATTGGGTGACCCGCAACGTCGAGGGAGCGGGCCATGCACGCGTCTACGAGAAAGAAGCCCGCATCGTCAAACTCGCCGAGTCTGAAGTCACTTCCGGAAAAGTCCGGCACAGCGGCGACTCTTGGCGCTGGGTCCCGGGATCGGGTTCCAAAACCTCGTTCACAGCCGACGCCCCCGGATCTTACTTGCTGGAGGTCACGACCTCCGATGCAGCCGGCCGCCCCGTCCGCACCGCCCGCACCTTCAATGTCTTCGGCGAGGGGGAGGCCGACTGGGATTATCGGGACACCGCGCGCATCGAGCTCGAGCCCGACCGCGACGAGTATCGGCCCGGCGACACCGCCACGATCCTCGTCAAAACCCCCATCGCCGGCACAGCCCTTGTCTCCGTCGAACGAGAGAAAGTGATGCGGTCATTCGTCGCACAGATTTCCCGATCGCAGAGTTCCCTGCGCATCCCGCTGCTCCCGGGCGACGCGCCAAACGTCTTTGTCAGCGTCATCCTGATCCGCGGTGCCATCCAGAGCCCGCGCGAGGCCCCCGCTCCCGAGCATCGCTTCGGCTACTGCCAGATCAAGGTTGGCGATCCCAAAACCCGTCTTCGCGTCGCGGTCAAACCCGGGGCCGTGACGTATGTCCCCGGCAACGAGGTTACGCTCACCACCACCGTATCTGACGCGTCGGACGCCGCGGTAAAGGGCGCGGAAGTCACGCTCTACGCCGTCGACGAGGGCGTCCTCGCTCTCATGGGCTATCAGACGCCAGACCCCCATGCGTTCTTCTACGCCCCGCGCCCCCTGGGTGTCGAAAGCTGGCTCACCCTCCCCTCCCTCCTGCCAGAGGATCCGGCGAAACGCTCCTACACCAATAAGGGATTCATCGTGGGCGATGGCGGCGACTTCGACGAAACCCTGCGCCGCAAAATGCTCGCCTGCGCCTTCTGGAATGCCACTTTGCAAACCGACGCGCACGGCCGCGTCACCGCGCGCTTCCGGGCGCCGGATAGCCTCACGCGCTACCGCGTGATAGCCGTCGCCTCCGCTGATTCCGGCCGATTCGGTTCCGCCGAATCGGCATTCCGAATCCGCAAGCCGCTCATGCTCCTACCGTCCACGCCCGCGTTTGCTCGCATCGGCGACCGCCTCACCGTCCGCGCCGTCGTCCAGAACGAGACCGGCACCGCCGGGCGGTTTGACGTTTCGCTGGAAACCGATGCCAGGGCCTCGGCCGACGGATCCCCCGATTCTCTGCGCCGCATGGTGTCCATCGCCGCAGGCGGCACAGCGGCCGTCGATTTTCCCGTCCGCTTCTCCGCCGAGGGCACCTCCCGCTGGATCTGGCGAGCCAAGGCGCTCGACGTCGCAGGCACCACCCCGGCCCCCAAGGCTCCCATGCCCCAACAATCCACCAAGGGCGCACGCGCCAACACCTCGCCAACCCCGCCTCCCAAGCCCAAGCCCCCCACGGATGCCGTCGAGTCCAGCATCCAGGTCAGCCAACCTGCAGACCCCGTCCGCCTCGTCCAAAGCCTCCGCCTCACCGGCGGGGCCGCCAACGTCCTGGCAGGAACAGACCCCATGGCACTCGAAGGCCACGGAACGATCCGGGTCACGATAGCCAATACCCCGCTGGCCGAACTCGCCGATGCGACGGACAGCCTCCTGCACTATCCCTACGGCTGTGTGGAACAGACCGCCTCCTCCCTCCTCCCGCTGGTCGTCCTGCTCGATTCCGCGGATATGGTCCCAGGCCTCAAGGGCCGCCAGGCGGAACTCGGCCGCATGGCCCGAGCCGGCATCACCCGACTCCTGAACATGCAGACCCCTTCCGGCGGCCTCTCGTACTGGCCCGGAACCAGGGACGCCAACCCGTGGGCCAGCGCCTACGGTGCCGCAATACTCGCGATCGCCAAGCGCTCGGGCCAGCAGGTCCCCTCCGAGGCCATGGGCAGACTCCACGAATACCTCCGCTCCCAGATGGCCAACACCGCAAACCTCCGCGGCGATGCCTCCCTGGGCCCGCGTTCCCTCGCGGCATGGGCCCTCGCCATCGGAGGTGCCAGCGATGCTTCCTACCACCAGATCCTCTTCGAAAAACGGGCCGATCTATCACCTGAAAATCGCGCGCTGCTCGCCATGGCCATCCTCGAGGCCAACGGCCCAGAAGATATGGCCCGCGAGCTGGCAGCGTCCGCCACCACCGGTGAACGCTTAGCGTCGCTCTGGTTCGATGATCCGGCACGCGACGTCGCCCTCAGATTGCTCGCATCCACCATGGCAAACGCATCCGCCACCACTACGGCTCCACTCGTTGACAGGCTCCTCGATCTCCGCCGCAATGGCGACTGGCGCACGACGCAAGGAAACGCCTGGGCAGTCTACGCGCTCGCCGAATTCACCCGCCTTTCCGGCCAAGGCACATCGGCCTCGTCCGGCGGCCTCGCCCGCGCCGGAACTCCCGTCCTCAACTTCCACTTGCCCGCCTCCGGCGGATTCGCGGAGTCATCCCTCGACCTCCCGTGGTCCGGCCCCGCAGAACTCACGCTGGCCGCCAAGGACCATGCCACGGTCTATGCCCGAACCATCGTCGAGTCACGCCCTGACAAGCCCGCGCCCGCACGCCAGGACCGCGGCTTCTCTGTCGCCCGCGAGTATCGAAAGGTCCTGGACGATGGGACGCTGGCCCCGGCCACCGACCTGCGACTCGGCGATCGAGTGCTCATCACCCTCACCATTCAGTCCCCGCGCGCGGCCGCCTTCGTCGCCATCGAGGATCCCCTCCCCTGTGTCCTCGAGGCCGTGAATCCTGACTTCAAGACCCGCGAGGCGGCCGGCGCCGATCAGGCACAGGGCAACTTCTGGCCCGATTACCGCGAACTGCGCGGCGACAAGATCGCCTGGTTCCGCGACCGGCTCGCCCCCGGCACTTGGCGCATCTCCTATCTGGCACGAACTCGCTCGGTCGGGACGGCGGTTGCCCCTTCAGCCCGCATCACCGAAATGTATCGGCCAGAGCGCCTTGGCACAACCGATGTTCAGCGGATCTCCGTATCCGGCAACCCATGACGCCCGAACTCCAGCGAGACATCGCAAGTCCGCCTCGTCGACCGCGCGGCCATCTCGTCCGGGCCTTGCGCGTCATCGCAATCGGAACGGTGGTCGCCGCGACCGGAATCCTGGCCGTGATCGCGCTCATCCCATTGCCCCCGGCGCTGCTTCAACCCCCGGCTGAATCCCTCGAGCTCACCGACCGGAACGGCGTCCTCCTGCGTGAAAGGCTGGACGAGGGCAACCGCTATACCAGGCCGATCACCCTGGAGCAAATCCCCCAGCACCTCGTGCTGGCGACGCTCGCCGCCGAAGACAAACGCTTCTTCCACCATCCCGGCATCGATCCCTTTGCCATCGCCCGTGCCGCATTCGGGGCCGCGCGCAGCGGCAGGATCGTCTCGGGTGGTTCCACCATTACCCAGCAGCTCGTAAAAATCACATCGGGCACGGGTGACCGCAGGACCCCGTGGATCAAGTTGGTCGAGACCATCAAGGCCATAAAGACCGATGCCCTCTGGCCCAAAAAGCGCGTCCTCGAGGCCTACCTCAATCGACTCGATTACGGCAATCTCCGCATCGGCTGCGCCGCCGCCGCCCGGTTCTACTTCGACAAGCCCATCGCCGACCTGTCCATCGCCGAGGCCGCGCAACTCGCCGCTCTGCCGCGCTCCCCCTCCCGACTGAATCCACTCCGGGATCCGTCCGCCGCCCGCGAGGCCCAGGAGATCGTGCTCGAGCGCATGCTTCACAATGGCTGGCTCTCGCAACGCCAGTACCTCCATGCCCTCGGAGAACCGATCGATCCCGGTGCCCGCAGGATCGCCTTCCGGGCACCGCATTTCGCCGACCTCGCCCTCGCCAACGCCAATGGTCGCTCGGGGCGCACCGCCACGACCCTCGACCTTTCCTTGAATCGTTTTGTCGAGGAGAAACTCCGCTCTCGATTGGCCGGTCTCGGCCACAAGCGCGTCTCCAACGGCGGCGCGGTCATCATAGATAACCGCACCGGAGAGGTGTTGTCGCTCGTCGGCTCGGAGAACTACTTCCGTCCCGGTGCCGGCCAAGTCAATGCCGCCACCGCCCGGCGTTCGCCGGGTTCGGCGCTGAAGCCATTCACCTACCTCCTCGCCATCCAGCGCGGATACACAGCGGCCTCCCTCCTCGCCGATGTCCCATCCGAATTTCCCACTCCCACCGGCATGTTTCGCCCAGTGAATTTTGACCGGTCATTCCGCGGACCCGTCCGATTGCGGGCCGCCCTGGCCAATTCCCTCAATGTCCCCGCCGTTCGCCTCCTCGCGGCGATCGGCGGCCCCACCGCCCTCGCCGATGCGCTCAAGTCCTGCGGCCTCACCACACTCGAGCACGACGCCGACTACTACGGTCTCGGCCTCACCATCGGAAATGCCGAAGTCCGTCTCCTCGAGCTCGCCAACGCATACGCGTGCCTCGCGCGACTCGGCATCTATCGTCCCTGTCGCATCTTCCGCGACGACGCGGACAGCCCCAAGGCCCATGCACCCGTCGATCACCGCGTTTTCGAGGCGGATTCCGCCTGGCTCATCGCGAATATCCTCAACGACGACTTCGCCCGCTCCCCGTCTTTTGGCCCGCGCTCCAGCCTCTCCATCGGTTTCCCCGTTGCATGCAAGACCGGCACCAGTTCCGATTTTCGCGATAACTGGGCCTTCGGTTTCACGCCAGAGTTCACCGTCGGGATCTGGATCGGCAATTTCGATGGTTCCCCCATGCAGGGGGTCTCCGGCGCGACGGGCGCAGCGCCGCTGCTGCGCGACATTTTCCGCTACCTCAGACAATCGCGTGGGACCACATGGTACGCGACCCCCGCGCACATCGTGACCATGAACATCCACCCCGTCACCGGAAAACGGATGCCCCGACCCGCTGGCGGCATCGCGGAACATTTCATCGCCAGGCATCTTCCGCCCCCAGAATCCCCATCCGATTACGACAGCCGGGGCATGATAATCCTCGGCGACGAATATACCGCGTGGCTCCGCGACGCGAGACCTCAGGGATTTGCCCTGTCATCCGATGCGCGCAATCGGCTGTCCATAGATTCACCCCACGATGGCGCTGTCTACTATCTGGATCCAGATCTGCCGGGATCTGACAGGCTCCCGCTTCGAGCCGCCGGCTCGGGGACCATCTCGTGGCACAGCGATACCCTTCCGATCGAAAGCCAGGACGGCGTTTCGCTCGCGCGCCTGTCGGTTGGGCGCCATCAAATCATGGCCGAGGATTCTGCATCCGGGAAAAGAACCCGCCTATCCATCGAGGTCCGGGGCATGTGACGCGGTCTGCCCACATGCGATCTCGTTAAACCAGCGGAGAGAGACCCGATCGCGCCATTAACATAATTCCTCAATGCTCGGCGCTGGCTTTCCTGGGTTCAACGTTGAACCCTCGCCCGATAGAATCGCATAGGTTGAATTGCAGCGTTTCCATCTATTATCTCAGCTATGCCTTCCGTCCCTGAAATAATGCTACCAGGTAACTCTATCCAATTTACTAAATCCGAAGAGTATTCGACCCGATAAGTCCGGTTTGCCGAGACGTGGAATCGGATGACCGCTTCGCCATTGATCCAGTTGAACGCAGCAATCGTAAAACAGCTCGCCCTGTCGCGCGGATCGGTATCGGCCCAATATTCCTCGAGATTAGAGAGCCCGTCGCCATCCGGATCCAGCGGGCCGTCGGTTGGATCATTGCGATCCAATCCATTGGCATCCTCATATGCGTCGTCAATGCCGTCGCCGTCGGTGTCGCACAGAACTGTGGTGAATGTGAAGGCGATGTTATTGGATGGGAGGGGATCGGGCTCCAGTGCGGAGAGGGTCGCGCGATTGGTGACAAGGCCAGCAGCGACCGGCGTGACGTTCATGTTCAACGTCGCGAACTGGTCGTTCGAAAGCGTGCCGAGCGACCAAACGACGATGCCAGTGACGTTCACCCAACTCCCCTGGCTGGCAAAAGCTGACCCAAAAACAACATCCCCGGGCAGGCTGTTGCTAACGACCACGCCGGTGGCGACCCCGGGGCCGAGATTGGTGACGGAGACCGAGTAGAACAGATTGCTGCCGACCCAAACCGGATCCGACGCAGCCATGACCGCGACGCCAAGGTCGCTGGCGGCCGTGACAGTGAACACGTTGCCAGTGCCAGAGTGGCCGGTGCCGTCGTTGGCAACGAGGACAACAGCCGCGCCACCCTCCAACGCGGTCACTGTGCCAGTCCAAATTCCATTGACAAACCCGCCAGAGTTGGTGGGAATGATCGGCACTCCGCCCCCTCCCCCGGTGGTGAACCTGACGTTTGGAATTCCGGCAAACAGATAGGGCGTGGGGTTGCTGGTGCCCACCCAGTTCAAGGGATCGCCAAATCCGCTGTCGGTGCGATAGTAGATGGAGCGGCTGGCTGTGGTCGGAGTATAACGGCAATACCCATCCGTCGTGTATCCGCTGTTGTTGAATGAGATGTCCACCAGAAGGTTGCTCACGCCATTGTATTCGAAATTGGTGCTGAACGGGATGTCGACCCATCCCGTCGTGCTGATGGCCCGGTTCGCACGATATACCATCGTCCAGTTGTCGGTTTCCCACGCTCCCGATATGTAATTGGTCAATCCGGTGTGTTTCAGCCGGATGGTGAGGTTCGTCATGGTCTGGCCGGGCACGGTTGCGACGTCGAGTCCGACGCTCGTCAGGCACATGGCGCCTCCGAGTTCATCCCTGAGGTAGATGACCTGGGTCCGGGTGTCGTGGAAGTAGGTGGACAAGGGACAATTCCATTTGTTAGTCCCTGTGCCGATTGCCCGTTGTGCCACAGAACGTGCTGCGAGTGCCACAGTACCCGTAAAAGAGGTCACGATATTACTGGCGGCGTCCTGCGCGGCGATGTTCACGGCGAACGGCGCGCCAACGAACTGCGTGGCGCCAATCGGACTCCAAACGAAGTGGTCGAGAGGCGCGACTTGGACGTCGAACGGGTTGCTCTGGCCCGTGTGGCCCGCGCCATCGGAGGCGGTCAGGCGCACGTTGGTGTCGGGCGCGTTGACGCGGAGGCTGCCAGACCAGACACCGTTGGTGAAGACAGTGGTGCTGGCGGGCGAGATGGTGACCGCACCACCGTCGCCTGCGCCGCCGAGAGTGGCGGTCCCAGACCAGACGCCGATGGTGGCACTGTTGACATCGAGTGCACTGAGAACCACGCCGAACGGTATGCCGGCGTCCTTCGGGCTGGAGATGGCCGCCCACCCGAAGTGATGCAGATCGTTGTCCCGAACCGTCGTCTGGGCAGAGGCGCCGTTGAACCCCCCGGCGCTGGCGCTGACCGTCACCGCGACAGCGCCGTCAGTCGCGGCGTCATCCACGATGGTGACGTTAAACGTGGCGTTGGTCGCGCCGGCGGCGATCGTGACACTCGCGGGCACGACAAGCTCGCTGGTGTCGCCGGAGGAAAGTGAAACAATCAGGTCGGTGCCAAGGGTGCCGCCGATGCCCATGCGCCCGGCGTTGGTGAGCACACCGCTCCCCTCGCTGGCGGCCGCGGGCACGACGAGAGTCAGGTTGACCGTTTCGTCGTCCAGCACCGTGATCGGCGCCGTGCCATCGGTCCAGCCCTCGACATGGGCGGTGACGATGACCGGTTCCGGGCCGTCGATCTGCCCGTCGTTGATCACGGCTGCGGTGAAGACCGCGCTCGTTTGTCCGGCCGGGATGACGACGGTGGCCGGGACGGTCAGCTCGCTGGTGTCGCTCGAGCCGAGACTCACGCCGACGTCGGATCCGACCGCGGCGCTCACGCGCACTTGCCCCTGAACGGCCACATCGCCCTCGGTGGCGCTGGGGGGGAGTGTGACAGCGAGCGAGGCGGTTTCATTGTCATGAACGGCCACGGTGGCGCTGCCATCGATGTAGCCCGCTGCCGAGGCATTGATAGTGGCCATCTGGGTCCCGTCCAGCTCTCCGTCGTCGACGACCGTAATGTCAAAGACGACGTTCGTTTGGCCCGCCGGCACCATCACGCTCGTCGGCACAAGGGCCTCGCCCGTGTCGCTCGATGTCAAGCTGACGGCCAGATTGGTCCCCGGTGCCGGCGTGATGATGACAGAACCCTGGCCCGCCAGCACCCCGTCGCCTTCGGTGACCTCTTCAGGAAGAACGACATTCAAGTGCCGACCAACCCTCGTATCGTAATAAATTGTCCCATTCCAGGTCCGAGGAGAATACGTTCCACCTACGAAAGGCGGACTGCCCTTCCCACAGTTCGAAATCAGCGTTAGGTCGGCGTTCTCGTAGGTATTTGAACCATTCGAGTAGTGCATTTCAATGCCGGATCCATAGTTGATATACACGTAAAATCCATACGTTTCCCCGACCGCAAGCACTCTGTCATTGCCAGTAAGATTAACATGAGTCGGCATGTCTTCACCGGCAGAACTTACATTCTGCGTGGCTAGTAGCGTCCAACCCGCACTGCTGTTTTCGAAACCGAAGCTGCTTCCCTGGCGGTAGTAGACCGACACCGTTGTCACCGCTCCTGTTGGTGAAATGTTAACATCCAGTGCCGTGATCTCGAGATTAGCCTTGGGGATGATGTCAAACATGTTGCCTGCATAACCGTTGCCGCCCGCAAATGTCGTCGTCAAGACGCCCTCTCCTGACGCCGACACTGTCAGGTTTACCGGCCGCGCGGCACTGATGATACCGGCGGTGACATTGCTGAAAGTAACCGCCGCATCATGAACGCCGGCGCCTAATGTGTTTGAGCTTATGGAGACCGTGACCAGGTTGGTGCCGCCCGCCGGGAGCGTGCCGGTGCTTGGGGCGACATAGACCCAATTGGATGGACACGCAGCGTTCCATGTGAGACTTGAGGAACCTTCGTTGACGAGCGTGTATTGCTTGCCCGGGGGAACAAACGGTCCCCCTGTCGATCCTGCCGTCGTAAGACCATCGTCTGGGATGACCCGGAGGGAATCTTGCGTCCACTTGGCGTAAAGTGTCTGATTGTCGGCGATCATCACCGGCGTCAAGGGAGTCACCTCTTGGCCTTCGCCATCCGGCAAGGTCCACCATCCGGCGAATATATAACCGGTTCGCGTCGTGGTCGCCAGCGGCCCATATGTCGCCCCATAAGTAACTTCGGTCGTTTCTGGGCTTGGGTCCGCGCCACCCTGGGCGTCGAAGGTGACCGTGTACGTGTTCGCAGTCCACTTTGCATAGAGTGTCTGATCATCGGTAATTGAGACCAATGTCGAGGACATCACCTCATCGCCGGCTCCACCCGGCGATGTCCACCAACCGCCGAAGGTGTAGCCCGGCCGCGTCGTGCTCGCCAGCGGACCGTACGCTGCCCCATAGATGACTGTTGTTGCCGCCGGGCTAGGGGCGGTGCCCCCCTGGGCGTCAAAGCCCACCGTGTACGTGGTGGCTGTCCACTTCGCGTACAGCGTCTGGTTGTCGGTTATTGTCACGCTCATGGCCGCAGTCACCTGCACCCCCACCCCGCCCGGACCAGTCCACCAACCGGCGAAGGTGTAGCCTTCTCGCGTCGTAGTTGCCAACGGTCCGTACGTGGAACCGGACGTCACGTTCACCGTGGTCGGGCTCGGCGCCGTGCCGCCCTGGGCGTCGAAACTCACCGTGTACGTGTTCGCCGTCCACTTAGCGTACAACGTCTGATCGGCCGTGATCGTTACCGGCGTCGTGGGGGTCACCTCCGCACCGGTCCCGCCCGGGCCGGTCCACCACCCCGCGAAACCGTAGCCCGCCCGCGTCGTGGTCGCCAGCGCCCCGTAGGTTCCCCCATAGGTCACCGTGGTGGTCGCCGGACTCGGCGTCGAGCCACCCTGGGCGTCGAAACTCACCGTGTACGTGTTCACCGTCCACTTGGCATACAGTGTCTGATTGGCCGTGATGGCCACCTGCGTAGTGGAGATTACCTCCGCACCCGTCCCGCCCGGGCCGGTCCACCATCCGCCAAATGTGTAGCCAGCCCGCATCGTGGTCGCCAGCGACCCATACGTTCCCTCATAGGTCACCGTGGTGGTCGTCGGACTCGGGGTCGAGCCACCTTGCGAATCGAAGCTCACCGTATAGGTACTCGCAGTCCACTTCGCGTAGAGTGTTTGATTGGTCGTAATCGTCACCTGACTCGTGGAGGTCACCTCCGCACCCGTCCCGCCCGGTGACGTCCACCAGCCATTGAAGGCATAACCCGTTCGCGTCGTGGTCGCCAGCGCCCCGTAGGTTCCCCCATAGGTCACCGTGGTGGTCGCCGGACTCGGCGTCGAGCCACCCTGGGCGTCGAAGCTCACCGTGTACGTGTTCACCGTCCACTTCGCATAGAGTGTCTGATTGGCCGTGATGGCCACCTGCGTAGTGGAGATTACCTCCGCACCGGTCCCGCCCGGGCCGGTCCACCAACCACCGAAGGCATAGCCCGTACGAATCGTGGTCGCCAGCGGCCCGTACGTTCCCCCGTAGGTCACCGTGGTGGTCGCCGGACTCGGCGCCGTGCCGCCCTGGGCGTTGAAGCTCACCGTGTACGTGTTCGCTGTCCACTTCGCGTACAGCGTCTGGTCTGCCGTGATCGTCACCGGCGTCGTGGGGGTCACCTCCGCACCGGTCCCGCCCGGGCCGGTCCACCACCCCGCGAAGGTGTAGCCCACACGTGCGGTGCTTGCCAATAGCCCATAGGTGGAGCCGGACGTGACGCTCACCGTCGCCGGGCTCGGCGCCGTGCCGCCCTGGGCGTCGAAGCTCACCGTGTACGTGTTCACCGTCCATTTCGCGTAGAGTGTCTGGCTGGCCGTGATCGTCACCGGCGTTGTGGAGGTCACTTCCTCGCCCGTCCCGCCCGGGCCGGTCCACCACCCCGAAAAACCGTAGCCCGCCCGCGTCGTGGTCGCCAGCAGTCCGTAGGTCGAACCGTGCGTTACAGTGATGGCCGTCGGACTCGGCGTCGAGCCACCCTGCGAGTCGAAGCTCACCGTGTACGTGTTCGC
>Ga0209717_1001162_pt1 | contig 29596 bp, 28 predicted proteins | sample AD_UKC048_MetaG_FD_184418 | JGI IMG/M metagenome (GOLD analysis project Ga0209717, IMG submission 184418) | Active sludge microbial communities of municipal wastewater-treating anaerobic digesters from USA - AD_UKC048_MetaG (SPAdes) (version 2) | ecosystem: Engineered > Bioreactor > Anaerobic >...
ATACGGATACTTCACTGGAAATGGCAATCAGCCGTGAGTTGCTCGAGGAAACCGGGTATACCTTCAGTTCCATTGAACACCTGGGAAAAATTTCTCCCAACCCCTCCACCAATACCAATTACCTGCACATGTTCCTGGCCCGGGGTGGCAAAAAAGTGGCCGATCAGCACCTGGATGAAAATGAGGAAATTGACGTGATCGAAATGACGATCGAAGAACTTAAACATCTCCTTCGCACCAATCAGTTGATGCAGTCCATGCACGTAAGCTGTATTCTGTATGGGTTGGAAAAAATGGGCGAGCTCCGTTATTAATTGAAAAATTCAGCAACTATTTCAAAGAAAGGGAAATCCAAACCATTATTACCTTTCCAACATTCTTTTACTGCGGTCTGACTTACTTCACCCACCAGGAATATACTGCCACATACAACAATCAAGTCCTTATTGCCGGCTTTCATAGCGGCAGCGTAAATAGCAGTGTTCACCGAAGAGTAGGTATTGCCTTTCAGGCCATATTTTTCCGCCAGTTTGAAAAGATCATAAGCTTCCATGGCCCGTTGTATGCCCGCCTGAGTGAAGTAATAGGTCGCTTTTTTGGGAAGTAATGCCAGGACCTTCTCCACATCTTTATCTTTTACCATTCCCAGCACGATATGCAGCTCCTCGTGCGGAGTGAGCCGGATCTGTTCGAGTAATTGAATAATGCCGTCTTCATTGTGTGCCACATCCAGTACCAGCAATGGTTCGGTATGGATAATCTCCCAACGTCCATGTAAACCTGAAATTTGTTTTGACATCTTCAGTGCCGTCAGGATCTTTTCTTCCGGCAATTCCCATCCTTTTGATCGTAATTGGTCACAGGTCTCAAGTACCGTAAGCAGGTTCTTTACCTGGTAGATGCCGGATAGATCCAGGGTATATTTTTTTGTTCCGGGTTCCTCATCAGTAGCTACCTCTACTTCCAGTAAATGGTTTTTCCATGCACGGCTGATCACTTTTCGTTTTGCAGTGGCCAGGTAATACGGACTGTTTTTTTCCCTGGCTGTATTTTCAAATACCGGTGCCGTTTCGGGAATTGTTTCCCCGATGACAACTGGTATACCGTTTTTTATAATGCCTGCTTTTTCGGAAGCAATTTTCTCCAGCGTATCTCCCAGCAGATTCATATGGTCCCAGCCGATATTGGTAATGACCGAAACATCCGGGGTAATGATATTCGTACTGTCCAGCCGGCCGCCCAGTCCGGTTTCGATGATGGCGATATCGACTTTCTCCTGAACAAAATAATCATAAGCCATGGCGACCGTCACTTCAAAAAAACTCGGATCCAATTCGTCAATTGATGGTTGAATACGCTCCGTGAATTCCACTACGGCTGCCTGGGTGATCATTTCCCCATTCACCTTGATCCGTTCCCGGAAATCTTTCAGGTGAGGTGAAGTGTAGAGACCGGTCCTGTAGCCGGCAGTTTGAAAGATGGCGGCCAGCATATGACTCACGGATCCTTTACCATTGGTGCCGGCAATGTGAACACAACGTAATTGATTTTGAGGATTTCCGATCGCCTCACAAAGGGCAATCGTATTGTGGAGGTCTTTTTTATAAGCAGCCGCCCCGATGCGGCTGAACATCGGGAGACGGGTATACAAATAGTCGAGTGTCTGGCTGTAATCCATTGCTACAAAAGTAGGGTTTGCGCTAATAAAAAAAGCCATCCGCGATTGCGGATGGCGTAGCAAGAATCATTTATACTTAATTAACCCTGAAATTGAATTGAACGGTGACCATGGATTCATGATCGGCTTTGTCAAATTTAATATTACGGAGATAACGCATGATGGCATCTTTATAAGCGGCACTGCTCTGCGTGGATCCTTTTGCGATACTTACAAAAGTGCCGGTACCATCGGGTGAAACATTCACATTCGCATAAATGGTGGCTTTTTCAAGATCACCTGGAAATGAATAGCTACGAACAATCTGACGATCGCCACGTGTAACCCTGGGTCCTGTGCCTGTACCGGCGCCTGAACCATTGCCACCGCCCACACCGGTTCCGTTTCCTCCACCAACACCAGAACCATTGCCTACACCCACACCGGTTCCTTTGCCACCGCTGCGATCATAATCTTCCGCTGCGCCACCGCCTTTACCTGTACCTGTTGTGGTTTTACCTAATACTGCCTTTGGTCGGGGAGGAGCCGGATTCTCCACTACTTTCACTTCTTTTTTGGTGACCGAAGTATTCGTAATTTTCGGAGCATCTTTTTTGATCACGGCCACCGGCTTGGTAATCGCCGGACTGGTACTGTTATCATCCACTTCCTTTACATCCTGTGAGGGCTCATTGGTACCGGGAGGCATCGGGGCCGCATTCGCTACACCGGGGTCACCGGTAGCCTGTACAGGATTACCACCACCGCCACCCCCTTCTTCAGCCGGAGGCAGGGGAGGATCAGGAGGCAGGTTCAGTTCCACTTCAATGCCCGCATATTCCACCGGGGATTCAAATACCGGCAGCTTCCATTTCAGGAGGAACATGAGGAGGACAAAGAGTACCGCAAAAGCTGCAGTAATCATGATCGCCCTGGAACGTTGCTGAGCATCTAAAGAAACTGACATGGTGTACGCGTTATTCATACAAATTTAGCTATTGAGGATGAAAGCCAATGAGGCTTGTTTATACACAGTTGTTATTAACGATGCAAACCCTGTGCAACTTGCATAAATGCCAATAAATTAACTGTTAAGATTATCTAAAACCCGCTTATTTACGGAGATTGGCCAGCAGCAGGCCGGTAATTACGAGTCCAAAACTCAGACCATGCACCCAGTTGACCTCTTCCCCGAGCAAAAGGATAGCTTCGAGGGTGCTGAAAAGAGGAATCATGTTGCCAAATAAGGCCGCCCTTCCGGCTCCCAGGTTACGGATGGCAATATTCCAGATCCAGAAGCAAATTGCTGAAGCCCCCACACCCAGGTAGAGGATGATGCCGAAAGTGGACCCTTTCCAATGGATAGCCGGTGACTGTGCCGTTTCCCGGATATAAAACGGAACCAGCAGGAGGGTGCCCAGGGCAAAGATGACAAAAAGGAAATTGAGCGGAGATACGGCGGCCGGTTTTTTTCGGACCATCGTATTGTATACGGCAAATGCCAGTCCGGCCCCAAGCACCCAGGCATCTCCTTTGGTAAAATGAAAATGAAGCAGGTTCTGGAAATCTCCCTTGGATAACAAGACGAGAATACCGGCAATACAAACCAGCATCCCGATGGCCCGCATCCCGGAGATTTTTTCTTTCAGGATAATGGCGGCAAAGATTACTGAAAGAATGGGCGAGGATGTAGTACCGATCAGTGCCAGGTTGATGGCCGTCGTGAATTGTGCACCGATATAGATAAACGTATTGAATATAGAAATACCAGTGGCTGCTGCCAGTATGAAAAAGGGAAGTGACTTCCGCACTACCGGCCATTCTTTTTTAAAAGAAGTAAGGGCAAATGGTAAAATCACCAGGGTGGCAGTTAGCCAACGATAAAATGCCAGGGTCACCGGCGGTACTTGTTTGTAAATACCCCGGGCCACTACAAAATTCCAGGACCAGATAAACGTAGCCAGTATGGCCACAGCTATGCCAGTATATACCTGTTTTTTTGCCGGGTGGGTCATGCCGTATTAATAGTGGGCGAAGTCGTTGGTATAATCCCCTTTGATCCGTTCCATCGGCGGATTGAAATAACCAAACTTGAGTTCCGGAAACTCTTCACGGATCAGTTCCTGCATTTGCTTTACCCCGAGAAAATCACCGGTATTCGTTACCCCAATCTTACCCAGGTACCAGTCGGGATCAATATTGAAATTCCGCCATTGAATCATTTTCAATCCGGTTTCTTTAATCAGTTTGCGCAATGCTTCATATTCGGCTTCTGAATCGGTCATGCCGGGGAAAACAAAATAGTTTATAGAGGTCCAGCCCCCGAAAGAAGTCATCACTTTCAGGCTCTCAATAATATCTTCAAATTCATAATTATTGGGCCGGTAGTAGGGCATATAGATTTCGCGGCGGGCCGAGTTAGTGCTTACCCGGATGGAATCCAGTCCGGCCTCGCATAATTTGCGCACGGCATCCGGGTTGGAACCGTTGGTATTGATATTGATGCTTCCTTTCTTTGTATGCTTCCGGATTTCAATGATTGCTTCACGTATGGTTTCCCACATCAGCAGCGGCTCTCCTTCACAGCCCTGGCCAAAACTGATAATCGGGTAAGGGGCGGTCTCCAGGTGGGGAACGGTAAACTCCACAATCTCTTCCGCAGTGGGTTTAAAAGTCAGGCGGTCCTGTGTGGATACAATGGGTTCCTCATCTGGCTGCAGCGAGATACACCCCACACAGTTGGCATTACAGGCCGGAGAAGCAGGTACCGGGCATTCCCAGCGGCCGAGGGCAAAGTTCCGGGCAGCGGGACAACTATACGTAAGTGCACAATTATTCATCAGGTGCGATACGAGCCGGTTATGCGGATAATGTTTCAGGAGTTCGGCGGCACCATGTTCCACTTTGCCGGCATCATAGCCGGCACATTCCTGGCGGATATCGGCTTCGATCCGTACCGCAGGTACATAGAACTTATCATCGAGCCAGCCGGCAGCGGTATAGCAAAACAAAGGCAACGTGGGTGCGTCAGGTGCGGTTTCGTAAGCGGCCAGGTATAAACCGGTATGGGCCGGAGGAATAAAGGCAGCCACGGCCCAGCCTTTTTCACAGAGCCGCATATCGCCGGTCTCCACATCAATCCCGATTCCTCTTCGTCCGGGTAATTCGTAGAGGGAACCGCCATCGGGCAGTTCGATCCAGTCCTCTTCGGGTACATCCACGGCATCCCATCCGGTGCGTCCGGCCACGAACAGCGATGTGTCTTCGAAAATATTGCCTTTACCATCGGAGTAAAGGATGTAGGGTGATTGGGAGATAGGCATGGGGCAAAGATAGTCGATAGTCGTTAGTCAATAGTCAATAGTCGGGTGGAACCAGCTACGAGTTTCGAGTTACGAGTGGCGGGCAAAGAGCAATGTACAAAGCGCCGTAGGTGCGATATATCATTAGCCCAGGGGCGAGGAAAAATGTACAGAGCGCCGTAGGTGCGACATATCAGCCTTTCGCTAATCGATCACGACAATAATTATTGAATTCATTTTCATCCACCAGATTATTTTCATCGATCAGTTGCTGAATGATCTTATTATTCTTAAAGTCTATGGTCAATAATCCGTCTTTCAGGATAATATTATTCAGATCGACCCATTTGATTTTTTTGGGTGGGAAACTCGGGTATTCAATCCTTTCTTTATTAACAAGGACCTTCAAATCCCTCCGGGCTATATAAAACAATAATACCAGTGCAAGGCTGATAAAGCCAATGGTATAATAATGAAGGAAAAGCAGCCAGACGAGGGTGCCGGAAGTGAGGGCAGATTGAATGGCGGTTGATTTCTGATGGGATTTGCGAATAACCAATTCAAAAATAAGCGGGATAGCAATCAACAGAATACCCAATAAAGCATACCAGCGCTGTGTGGGATTACTTTCATAGTAGGCAAGTGTGCTGAATGCGGTTACATGAATAATGATCAACAGCCAGCCCATCGTATCATAGAACTTGGCTTTTGTGTTGGGCAGCGACAATACATAATCTTCAGCAACTTTCATGACTATTACGAGTTGGAAGTGACCAGCAGATTACACAATTTGAACAGCACCCTGGCACCCACATTTGCATTCCAGTCGGAATCACTGACGCCCACTTCACAAAGGTCGAAGCCGATGATCTTCTTGCCGCTCTGGCGGAGCAGTTTCAGCATATAATACACTTCTTCCATTTCAAATCCGCCGGGTACAGGGGTACCGGTGTGTGGACAGAGTTTACGATCAAGTCCGTCGATATCAAAACTGATATATACTTTATCCGGTAATTGACTAATCATCTCTTCGGCAATATGTTTCCAGGTATCTCCGCAAAACTGGCGTTCCTTGATTTCGCGGTCAAAATAAGCGATGACTTTATACCCACTGTTCTTGATATAATCCCATTCCACCTGGCTGTAATCCCGGAGTCCAACCTGTACTACCCGTTGCAGTTGGGTGACTTCTTTCAGCGCATTAAACATGATACTGGCATGGGAATGTTTGAAGCCTTCGTAGTTGTCACGAAGATCACAGTGCGCATCGATCTGCAGAATGCCAAACTCCCCGTGTTTTTCACCCAATGCTTTCATAAAGCCGAGTGGCACGCTGTGGTCGCCACCGAGTATACCCACCAGCTTGTCCTGATCCAGCAGGGCCTTGCTTTGCGCATGCATCCATTCCGTCAGAAAAACCCCGCCTTCATTTACTTCTTTCAGGGTTTTGCACATGAACTGGTTGGCGTTCACATCATCACCCTTTGAAATATAATCGATGTATAATTCGGCTTCTTTTCGCAGGTAGTCACTTTTCATCAGGATCTTTCGGTCCACAGGACGCATATAGAATCCCTGTTTCCAGGCATCCGGCATTTCCGGATCAAAGAGATCCACCTGGTAACTGGCTTTGAGAATGGCTTCAGGAGCTCGGGCGGTACCGGCACCATAACTTACGGTTACTTCCCAGGGTACGGGCAGAATAATCAGCCGGGCACTCTCCTCATCACTGGGAAGTCCGAAAATGTTGTTATTAGGGTTACTGACGCTGTTAGGGTCGTAAGTGGATAAGTCTACCATTTTGATTTCATATTGAAAAACGGTGCAAGTTACAGGGGTTTTCTGGTTGCTGCAAAAAGAATCATCTGCCCGGGTTTTTGAGCTGTGTCAGGATTTCCCGCAAAGCCAGGAAGACATTCTTTAAGTTCGGGACTGTACTATCGGCCGGAAACAGACTTTGACACCCTAACGCCTTGCTGATCCTTTTGGAGTTTTCTACTATCGGGTTGTCTTATAAATCTTTGCGGGACAAAAAAAATCCCGCTTCCGCGGGATTCAGTATTTTATTTTCTGCTGAGATTCTTCAGGTGATGTACATGCGAGGCAAGAGCCAGCCGCATTTTGGGGTATTCAATATAAGTTACACCAAAGTCATCACAGGCTTTCTTGATAATCTTGCTGATAGCAGGATAGTGCACGTGTGAGATTTTAGGGAACAGGTGGTGTTCAACCTGGAAATTCAGGCCGCCTACCAGCCAGGAGATAACCTTATTATTGGTGGCAAAATTGGCCGTGGTTTTTAACTGGTGAATCGCCCACTCATCTTCCATCCGGTTATGGTCATCAGCATGAGGGAAATGGGTATCTTCTACCGTATGGGCCAGCTGGAACACAATACTCAGAACAAAGCCAGCAAACAGTCCAAAGACCAGGTAGCCGATCAACCAGGATGTAAAACCAAGTTGGGCAATGGGAATTACCACGAAAATGAAAATGTTTAATACTTTAAATCCCCAGAAAGAAATATGATCCCAGGCACTCATGGGTTTCAGGGGCACTTCGCCGATCTTTTTCCGGAAATATTTTTTATAGTCGGTTACGAAAACCCACCAGATATAGAGTAAAGAATAAGCCGCCCAGAAATACCAGTGCTGAAAACGGTGTATTTTATAATATTTCTGTGTATCACAAAGACGCAACAGGGGACGGGCTTCGATATCATCGTCCAGCCCTTCAATGTTGGTGTATGTATGGTGTATGATGTTGTGCTTGGTCTTCCACATGAAGTTGTTGGCCCCGAGGAAATTCAGGGAAAGTCCGGCCATATAATTGACCCATTTTTTCCGGCTGAAACTACCGTGCATCCCATCGTGCATGATATTGAAACCAATAGCAGCGGTCAGTCCGCCAAGCACCACACATTCTGTGAGTGCCAGCCAGGTTGCCGGCGTATAAAAAACCAGGTGGGTATATACGGCTATATAGGCCAGTACTAATACAACTGCTTTAAAATAGAGCTGGAAATTGCCAGTGTAAGATTTACCGGCTTCGTGGAAATACTCGTTGATTCTTTTCTTGAGTTCTGCGTGAAAAGTCTGTGCGTTACCTGAAAATTTTGGAAAATTCATTATGATGCTTGTTTCGATGTACAAAGGTAACCCATAAAGCCCAGACTTCGTCAAAAAATATCGACGACATGAGCAGAATCAGTTCCTGTTAAAGTCCTGCTAATTCGTGACTTACGTTTCATTTTGAATGAGCGCATCGAGGTTCCGTAGCCCCAGTTTTTTTTCACTGAGAAAGCCTTCAGCATAATCCACGCCAATCCGTTTTCCAAACATCCGGGCCCGGGCTACCACCGCTTCAAGGAAACCGGGTTTAGAGATATAGGTTTGCGGACCTTCCTGCGGGGCATTGCCATTGTGAAACTGGGTGGTATACGCTTCTATTGATTTCATCCGTTGAGCAAAAACTTCGCTGATATCTACTAAGAAATCCGGCTCATGGTACCAGTCCTGCATATATTGAAGCACATAGGCCGGGCGCCATTTTACCTGGTCATTTCCCGCTGCATCTGTTGTTTCAATCTTTGCGAGACCGGAAAGAAAACAACTGTCGGTTATCAGGCTGCCGGCCCGTCCGTGATCGGGGTGTCGGTCTTTCAGAATATTACCAATCACCACTGAAGGCTGGTATTTGCGGATGGCTGAAATGAGCTGCAGTTGATGCGCTTCATCATTCCGGAAGAAGCCATCCCGCATTTTAAGATTTTCGCGTGCGTGTACGCCCATAATCATGGCCGCATTGGCCGCTTCTTCATAACGGGTTTCAATGGTACCACGGGTACCGAGTTCCCCCTGGGTCAGATCCAGGATGGCAACTTTTTTACCGTTCTTAATTTCATTGATCAGTGTGCCGGAACACCCGAGTTCCACATCATCCGGATGTACACCGATGGCCAGAATATCCACTTTCATAACTATGGTTGGTTTTAAACCCGGCAAAGGTATTTGTTTCGGGGGAGAGTCGCTATTTTTCGCGGCTTTGGGTTAGCGGGCCCTGTATTGATTGCCGTACCAGCTGCCATCAATTTCCCGGACAATATTCTCAATATCCCTGTCCATTTTGTTTTCCTTCAGGTCCCACTCCTGTTTCAGGTTGCCACCTACAAAGAAGGCAATGGTTTGGTAAAAACGGGCATTGAATCCCCCTTTGTATTCCTTGATAATCTCATAGCAGTTATTGCCGGTTTGCCGGTTTATCAGCTTCATGAGTATTTTGCCCTGATATACGGAGAGATTGCTCAGTGGCTCGCTGAATTCGGATTTCAGTTGTTTTTCCCTGGATTTAATAACCGTCTTCCGTTCTTTTTTTGAAGTGATCCCGGTCAGTTTTGTATTGATTTCATTGATTGTGCCACCGGCAATCCGGGCATAGGGGTAGGTAACATAAACCGCATTGCGCAGCCGGGTCCATTCCTGAATATACTTCTGTAATTTTTCCGGTGAGAGGTTGGAGACCCAGGCCATTTCCATTTCCTTATAATTCACAATCTCTGCCTGGTACCAGATGGCCGGGAGTATGATGGTATCATTAGGTCCCCATTTCTTCCGTTGTTCTTTCATGTATTCCAACGCCCAATCCGTGGAATCCACCGCTGGTTCAGGTAAGACCACCTGCGCCGAAACGGAAGTCACCTTTGCCAGCAAAAAAACTAACAAAAGCGGGAATGTGAAGGTATGGCTGAAACGGGCACGCATGCGCTTATAAAGTTAAAAAACAGAAACGGTATTTCCGAACAGACACTAAAACCAGGCCCGGCGCTGTTTCTGTAAACTTAAATTTCTTCTCCGGCCTTCTTTTTCCGGTTGAGCTGGATCCGGCGGACCATACTGATCAGAATGCCAATGGCAGTAATATAGACACCATACCACAATAAGCGAATAAAGGGGAAACGATAAGCCTTGAGCGTCACGTATTTAAGTAAGGCATCGGATTCTTTAATTCCAACTTCAACCGTATTATCCGGATTTACGCTTTGTAACTGGATAATCAACCCTTCTGCATGAAGGGTATCCGGGAGGGCAAAAATGCCGTTTTGTGCAATCGCCAACCGGCTGGTCAACGTATAATTAGATCCGGTTTTAGCATGAACTACCATTGGAAGTTCTGTAAGGTAACCGCCTTTGCCAAATAGTTCCTGGGGAACGCTGTCGCGCCGGATGGGTGTATTTAAGGTAATAAATCCTTTACTGTAAAAAATGGTATCACCGGCTTTACGTACAAAAGGTTTGAAACTGGCCGTATCTTTTTTCGCTTCCGGATTAGGAATGGAGGTGATATACGTAAATACATCATGATCCCAATAATGGCGTGAATCGGGATTGGCCATCAGTCCTTCATTGCCTTTATAATTTACAAAAGCGTTTGGACTCAGTACAAAATCCTCTTTGCCATCAATACTTTTTACCCGGATCTTATAAAACCAGAGTTGCTTTTTGGGATGCGCCGAATCACCCAGGTAGGTCAGGGAATAACGACCCATGTTGGCTGTCATATCTTTTACCAGGGTCAGGTTTTCCCTGGGGTTTTCGCCCTCAGCCAGGGGAGCAGGGATGCCCCCGATATTGTTGGAAATAACTTCTTTGTTGGAAGAAGAGATCAGGATACCGAGCAATACCATTCCAAAACCTACGTGGGCAATAGATCCTCCGGAAAGTTTCAAACTTCCTTTTATACCCAGCCATATGTATGCTGCATTGGCTACAATCGTGTAGATACTGCAGATAACAGCCAGCCAGAGTGCGCCCTGGAAAACCGGACCTTTTTTATCGTAATTGATTTCGCCAAAAATCACAAAGAGACCGCCAAGGAATAAAGTGATCATTGCGGGAATCAGCATTTTTTTCCAGAAATAGGAGCGGCTGGTATCCTTATATTTCAGGTATTGGGAAACAGCCGTCAACAGGGCTATAATGATCGCCACATACACCTGTATACTGTTATAAGCGAATTCTGCATCATCCGGAGGGGCAATCGTAGTACCCAATACTTTATTCAGTACCGGGGTGGAGGTTTGGAAAATGATCACGATCGCGGAAAGGAAAAAGACCAATGCCCCAATAAACATCCAGAATTCGCGGGATGAAATATTCTCTTCCTGTTTCACACTGGGAATTTCTTTTAACCGGTATAAAAAGAAGGCAAGGGGTGGAATTACAAAGCCCAGGAGAAAAGTCAGTAACTGCACGTTCATGCCCAGGTCCGTAAACGCATGTACAGAGGCTTCACCCAGTATCCCGCTACGAGTCAGGAAAGTGGAATAGAGTACAAAAGCAAATGACAAAATTAAAAATAAGTAAGTGGCTTTGAGTGAATGTCCGCTATGCCGGAAGATCAGCAAAGTGTGTATTCCGGATACCATGATCATCCACGGAACCAGGGATGCATTTTCCACAGGATCCCAGGCCCAATATCCACCGAAAGTGAGAGATTCGTATGCCCATTGTCCGCCCATCATAATCCCTACTCCAAACACCGCTGCAGAAAACAAGGCCCAGGGCAGGGCGGGTTTGGTCCACTCGCCGAATTTCTTTTTCCAGAGACCGGCCATCGCAAATGCAAATGGAATGGTAGTGGAAGCGAATCCCATAAAGAGTACTGGCGGATGGATCACCATCCAGTAATTCTGCAGCAGGGGATTCAGGTCATTTCCATCTTTAATGGAATTCATATAATCCGGACGTACCGGTTGAGACAAGTCAAAGTTCACATGCATGCCGGGTGCGTTGTCAAAAATCCCGCTGTCACGTAAAAGAATAAAAGGATTGGATCCCATTTTCCAGCCGAAAATATAGATACCGGCCACCATCGTGCCAAGGGCGAACTGCACCAGGCTGAGCACCGACATCACCGGGGCTTCCCACTCACCACTTCGTTTGATCAGGATAGATCCCAGAATACTATGGCAAAGTGTCCATAAAAGAAAACTGCCTTCCTGGCCTTCCCAGAAACAAGCCAGCAGGTACTTGAATTCGAGAGAACGGCTGCTGTGCTTCCAGGCATAATGGTATTCGAACAGGTGATTGTGTATGATGTAAAAGAGGATACTGAATATGGCAAAAATGGAGAAGACCTGGGTCAGGAAAGCAATCCGCCCGAGTTGTTTCCAGGATTTGCTTTGTTCCAGGGTTTTTGATTGGGCAGCTAAAAAATAAGCCACCGTTGCAAGCAGGGAGGCTATGATTGATAGTACAATAAAAAAATGCCCTAACTGTCCGGGTAAACGATTTTCGCCAATATAGTCCATGCTTCTATGTTGAATTTATTCCCTGAAAACGGGTTTATTTAGCCGGTACATTGCCCGGGTGTGTGCCTCCTTTAGCCTGCTCATCTTTGTACTTGGAGGGACATTTGGTCTGGATATCCTTGCAGTCAAAAAGACCATCCTGGTATTTTCCTTTCAAAACAAGCTTGTCACTCAGTTCCAGATTCTCTGGTTTGGCATTATGGTAAACTACTTTAACGGATTTTCCGGTGGAATCTTTTGCAGTAAAGCTCAGGTAATTCGGGTTCTTAATTGCGTCATATTCAATTGGTTGGCTTTTATCCAACTGAGCCATAAGGTGTACGAATTTGCCAGGTTTGGACATGGCGGTTTCAATGTTGTCGTAGGTACTGGTGGTCTTTAAAAAAGTCAGCAGAATACCGATAGAACCGGCAATCAGTACCAACAGAATAATATGTATTTTTTTCATGGTTATTGTTTGCTTGGCAAAGTTAGTCCAATTTTACTAACGCCTTAATTCTGTTTAAAATACGGGTATAAATTGAAGACAAATCCAGGGCCGGTTTCTTTGAAAAATGGCTCAGGCTCCTATCTTTGTGACCTAACAGTTGTTAGGATATTAAAAATGACTCATATATGCAATTCCAACTCACTGAAGAACAATTGATGATTCAACAGGCTGCCCGGGATTTTGCCCGGCAGGAATGTCTCCCCGGCGTGATCGAAAGAGACGAAAAACAAATTTTTCCAAAAGAACAGGTGAAAAAGCTGGCCGAACTCGGTTTTATGGGCATGATGGTGAAACCGGAATATGGCGGATCCGGGCTGGATACCGTGAGTTATGTATTGGCCATGGAAGAAATCAGTAAGATCGATGCGAGCACCAGTGTATGTATGAGTGTGAATAACAGCCTGGTCTGTTATGGTCTCCAGGAATTTGGTAACGAGGAACAAAAACAAAAATACCTGACTCCACTGGCCCAGGGTCAGAAGGATGGTGAATTATACATAGGGGCTTTTATGCTCAGCGAACCGGAAGCCGGTAGTGATGCCACCTCCCAGCGCACCACAGCAGAAGATATGGGCGATCATTATTTATTAAATGGAACCAAGAACTGGATTACCAATGGAGGTACCGCTTCCGTATACCTGGTGATTGCCCAGACCGATCCCTCCAAAGGATCCCGGGGGATCAACTGTTTGATCGTAGAGAAAAACTGGCCGGGAGTGGTAGTGGCCGCTAAAGAAAACAAGTTGGGTATCCGCGGTTCTGATACCCATACCGTGATGTTTACCGATGTAAAAGTGCCCAAGGAAAACAGGGTGGGGGAAGATGGTTTCGGATTTAAGTTTGCTATGAAAACCCTGGCAGGCGGGCGTATTGGAATTGCGTCTCAGGCATTGGGAATTGCCAGCGGCGCCTATGAACTGGCCCGTGAATATTCCAAAACCCGAAAGGCTTTTGGTACCGAAATCATGAACCATCAGGCCATTGCTTTTAAGCTGGCGGATATGGCTACAAAGATTGAAGCCGCCCGATTGTTATGCTTCAAAGCTGCCTGGGAAAAAGATAATGGAATCGATTACACCCTCAGTTCCTCTATGGCAAAAGTGTATGCTTCTGAAACCGCCATGTGGACCACCACCGAAGCCGTGCAGGTACATGGTGGATATGGTTTCGTAAAAGAATACCATGTGGAACGACTGATGCGGGATGCCAAGATCACCCAGATATATGAAGGTACCAGTGAGGTACAGCGGATCGTGATCAGCCGGAGTATCCTGAAATAGTAAACATTTAAATATTAATCAAACCGTTTGCAGGCAAACGGTTTTTTTTATTCCGATACCTTTGTATGAATTGAATCTGAATATGGGAGTGAATAAAGATGCATTTCTGGCTATCAGCACCGAACTAAAAAACAATGGCGTTACCCTGGTGGCGGTTTCCAAGACCAAACCCGCTTCCGATATACTGGAACTTTATACACAGGGGCAGCGCGATTTCGGGGAAAATTATGTTCAGGAACTGGTGGATAAAGCGGCGCAGTTACCGGCCGATATCCGCTGGCATTTTATCGGTCATCTTCAATCCAATAAAGTAAAATTTATAGCCCCCTTTGTACACCTGGTGCATGGGGTGGATAGCCTGAAGCTGTTACAGGAAATCAATAAGCAGGCGCTGAAACAAGGCAAAGTAATCGATTGTCTGCTGCAGGTTTTTATTGCCAGGGAGGAAACGAAGTTTGGTCTTGATGAATCGGAACTGGAAGAAGTGATGGCTTATTTGTCAAAAGATCAGCCTTTAAAGAATATCCGCATCCGCGGGTTTATGGGCATGGCCTCCTTCTCCGATAACCCGGTTCAGGTGCGAGCTGAATTCAGGCAATTGAAAAATTTTTACGATCAGTATAAATCAGACAGTTCCCCGGCTTTCCGGATTGATACCCTATCCATGGGCATGAGCGGTGATTACAAAATCGCTATGGAAGAGGGCGGCAATATGGTCCGGATCGGAAGCCTGCTGTTCGGCGAGCGGAACCGGCCTGTATGACAGGGATTCTGATTCATTAAATTCTTCGTATTTTCCTTGCCAACAAAGACCAACCATGCGCCAGGCCCTCATTTCAATCTGCTTATTATTTTCCAGTGCCGTTTATGCTCAGTCAGACAGCGATACCACGCTGGCTCATTGTCCTGTTTTTATTACCGATACGGTAACGGCTAATAATTTTTTCATCGAAGCCCGGCCTGTACTGATGAAAGTATACCGGGTTAAAGGCAAGCTCACCATCCGGTTAGAGCAAAAGGACCAGTTCTTCACTTTATATTTTCATGAAAAAAAATTAAGGAACACGACTTACAAAATTCAGGCAGGCTCTACCGGAAAAAGTGAAGTGGAAGCGGCCTATTCTTTCCGAACCGGCGACCAGTCTTCTTATATTTCGGTAGCCAAAGGCAGTATTGATTGCTATTTTGATACCGAAAAGCAAAGCTGGCAGCTGAATATCAGCGGACTTATTATCAACCAGGTGGAAAGGGCGGTGACGCATTACCGGGTAAAAGGTAAGTTAGTAGTCGGTAGTTAGTAGTCGGTAGTCAACAGCCCATTCTAAGATATATTAATTGACTGCAGGAGTTTATACTTTCAAAGCAATATTTTCAAATAAGCACCAAACCGTTCTAAGAAGGTTTTGGTTATTTTTTATTGTTGCTTTTTTGGTATTTGAATTTTAATGCTTCTTTGGCTCTTGGCATCTTGGTTCTTGAAACTTTTCTTAGAGGTATTCTTTCGTATCCACAATCTCCCCATAATTCACCAGCAATTCTTCCCCTTCTTTTATTTCCCGGAGTGATTCAAAATATTCACCATCATTTACGGAGATTACATTGGGGGTGGAGGAATGGTTCAGGTAATTGACCAGGTCCATCACCTTGAAACCATAATCCGGCAGGTAATAGTGGGTTTCATCGTACAGGCAGTAGGTTTCCACCATATTGCGGGTTTGGTCCGGCAATTGGTCGATATCGGAAATGGGCACCCGAATCCATTCCCCGACATTTCGGGAGAAGAGGGTTTTGCATCCCCTGGGAATATCCCGCAGGGCAAACACCCCGATTCCGTGTACAGGCGATGGCTTAAGGGTAATAAATGTTTCTTCTGAAAGTTCTTTCAGCAGTTCTTCCCGGTTCATATACTGGTTATATGATTAACTACCCCGCTGGGAACCGGTATTTTGTTGTTTGCTGACAAACCCGGACTTGGGCTTAGCCATGAATTTGGAACCCGAGCCGGCGGCCCCTTTTTTCTTATCCTCTTTTTTCTTGTCTTTTTTGTTTCCCTGGTTGAGCAATGACATAGGAGTATTTTTTATAAAGATACTTGATTAGCCGGTTGTTGACAAAATCCGGTAGGGTTATCTGAACCGGATACTCTGGAAAAGTTCCAACGCCTCAGCATCAAACTGGTTATTATCCCGATGTGCGGTAAATGTGGCCGTGTAGAATACACCTTCGCCGGAACAATACCACTGCATCATTTTTAACGGTAGCGGATTATCCTGATCTTCCGCTTTATTGGTTACAGTGAACTTGATTTCGGCGGCATCCAGACCGTTCCATTTGAAAAAACGGCTGGAATTTTGCTTAAAATCCGTCAGGGAGGAATTCAGTTTGTCGATGATGGAAGGTAATGCTTCCTTCAGGTCAAAATCTTTGGTGAATAAAGCGCTTTTCCGGACAATAACATTGATATTTTCCTTGAAATTGTCCGTATCACCGGATATGGGCGATGAAAAAACAACGATCCCGTCAGCCCTGATCTTTTTTGTCCATGTAGCCGGGTATTTGGCGGTAAAAGTGGAGCTGCTGTCTTCAAAAGTGAGCCACTCCTGGGAGAAAATGGTTCCGTGGATGAAGAAAGTAAGCAGAAGAACCAGAAATTTTCTCATATTTTTTAGTGTTATCCCCGAAAATATAGTTAATTATCGGCTTGTGAAAGTCCCGTGTATAATAACCTTGAAAATTTACCCGTTCTTGCTTTATCTTCCCCTAAAAAATTATGTATAGATTTTTCATTTTTTTATTGCTTTTCGGCGTTCCTGGATTGCTTATTGGCCAGTCTGCGGATCCCGAAACACAGTATATGAAGGATAACTATGATAAGTTTGAGTACCGTATCCCGATGCGGGACGGGGCTAAGTTGTTCACCCTGGTGTATATGCCCAAGGATAAGTCAAAGACCTATCCGATCCTGATGAACCGGACCTGTTACAATGCCTCCAACTATGGAGGTTTCAACACACACGGACATCCTTCCTCCTTCCTGGTGCATGACGGATACATCCTGGTCTTCCAGGATGTCCGGGGCCGCTATATGAGTGATGGCTTATTCAATAATATGACCCCGAATATCCCCGGCAATGATCCGAAGAACAAAAAGGATATCGATGAAAGTTCGGATACCTGGGACAGTATTGACTGGATGGTGAAAAACCTGGCCGGCAATAATGGTAAAGCAGGTATCTATGGTATATCTTATCCTGGCTTTTATTCAGCCGCCTCCTTACCCGATGCTCACCCGGCCCTGAAAGCGGTGTCCCCGCAGGCACCCATTTCCGATTTCTTTTTTGATGATTTTCATCACATGGGGGCTTACCTGCAAAGTTATACTGCCGCCTTTGCCGTTTTCGGTTACCAGAAAAAAGATACCACCCGTAAGGATTGGTTCAATGAGGAGATGATGCGTGTTTACAGCAAGCCGGTGAAAGACGGGTACGATTTTCACCTGAAAATGGGGCCGCTGAAAAATGTTACCGAAAAACTCCACTATGATAATTTTTTCTGGAACCAGATTGTGGATCATCCGAACTATGATACATTCTGGCAAAAAAGAAGTATCCTTCCTCACCTGAAGAATACAAAGCCGGCGGTACTCACCGTGGGTGGATGGTTTGATGCAGAAGACCTGTATGGTCCGTTGAATATTTACAAGACGATTGAAAAGAACACGCCCGGTGCAAAAAACAGTATCGTCATGGGCCCCTGGGGACATGGTGACTGGGCCCGTGAAAATGGGAAGAGCACACATAATCATATTTATTTTGGCGACAGCATTTCCACTTTTTTCCAGAAAGAAATAGAACGTAATTTTTTTAATTTCCACCTGAAGGGCGAAGGAACGATGGCCCTTCCCGAAGCCTATATGTTCAATACCGGGAAAAAGGAATGGCAGAAATTTGATGTATGGCCTCCCACCGAAATCCCACCTGTAAAGCTGACGTTTGGCGAAAACGGAAAACTGTTCATTAATCAGCCGGCCAACGAACAACTGCGTTTTGAATATATCAGTGACCCGGCCAAACCGGTACCCTATACCTCACAAACAGAGGGACTGACGTTTACCCCCCGCAACTATATGAGTGATGACCAGCGGGAAGCCGCCCGTCGTCCGGATGTACTGACTTTTGAAACAGAGGTACTGGGAGATGAAGTAACCCTGGCCGGGGAAATACTCGCCAAACTCAAAGTGGCGCTTTCCACCACCGATGCCGATTTTGTGGTCAAACTGATTGATGTGTATCCCGATAATCATACCAACTACCCCCATAATCCCAAAAACGTAATCATGGGCGGCTACCAGCAACTGGTGCGTAGTGAAGTATTCCGTGGAAGGTTCCGTAACAGTTTTGAAAAACCGGAACCCTTTGTACCGGGAAAGGTGACGGAGGTGAATGTGCCTTTGCAGGATGTGTTGCATACATTTAAAAAAGGACACCGGATCATGATCCAGATTCACAGTACCTGGTTTCCCTTTATTGACCGCAACCCGCAGACCTATGTAGAGAATATATACAAGGCAGATGAAAAGGATTTTATTAAATCCACTATAAAAGTGTATGGCAGTTCTGTAGTCGGAGCAGGGGGTGAACAGACCCCTAAAAAAGCATTCTGATGCAGGAACGTGTACAACAACTGATTCAACACTATCAGATGCAGCCGCATCCGGAGGGAGGATTTTTTTTGCAGACCTATAAATCTTCCGGGAGTATACCGCAGTCGGTGCTTCCGGAAGGTTTTGCCGGTCCGCGTCCTTTTTCCACCGCGATCTATTTTTTACTGGAACAGGGTAATTTTTCCGCTTTTCACCGCATCAGAAGTGATGAGTGCTGGCATTTTTATGAGGGACAAACCCTGTTGGTGCATATGCTTAACCCGGATGGATCATTAACCACGATCCGGCTGGGCCCGGATATTGCTCATGGGGAACTTTACCAGTATGTGGTTCCAGCCAACTGCTGGTTTGCCAGTGAACCAGCTCCCGGCACTTCTTACTCTTTTGTTGGATGCACCGTGTCACCCGGGTTTGATTTTGCCGATTTTGAATTGGCGGATACGACCACGCTTATGACCGGTTTTCCGGGACAACGCAGCATTATTCAACGGTTGTGCCGCTGAATTATTCTGGTTTTTTAAAACTCATCATGGGTAACGGAAGCGCCTGAGACATATCTTCAGTGTGGCTGCCCTTAAATAATTTATCCCACATACTTTTTACCTGGGTAAACATGATCAGCCATTCAGGCTTCACTAATTCAGTATGGGCCTTCAGTTGTGCAAGTAATGGTTTATTGAGATTTGCTTCACGGATCAGCAGGTTGATAAACTGGTAGGGCGATTTATGGATCAATTTTTCCGCTTCCTCCAAACTGATTTTATTATCATTCTCACCATAGTCCAGGTGGAGCACTTCTATTACTGCATTCAGGGCAATCGCGAAGGGGATGATCCGTTTTAGTTCAGCTTCAAGATTCTCCAGGTCACTGGCATATAATATTTTTTCCACCGTTTTATATTCATAGTCCTGGGGTATGGCCAGCACAGGTATGTCGGATCTGGAAATCATGTTCGCCGCATTTGATCCGAAAAGGATTTTTCGTAAACCGCTGGCACCATGAGTTCCCATGACAATCAGGCCGGCATCTTCTGCATGCGCGAGTTCAATAATTTTTTCCACGACCAGGGGATGATAAACCGCTTTTACCATTATTTGTCCGGCCGGGAATTTTAGCGAAAGGGCTTGTTGTATTTCTGCTGTTTCCTGTTGCAGGGCAATTTTCTTTTCCATTTCATCCTGCCGGATAAGGCGGTTCATTTCGTTCTCGTTGCCCGCTGCTGCCAGTTTGTAAGGCGATTGATGCACTACATGCACCACCAGAATTCCGGAAGCGGTTGCTTTGGCCAGTTGAAAAGCAGTGGATAATGCTTTACGGGCATTGGCCGAGAAGTCGAAAGGCACCACGATCGTTTTCATATGCTTTCAATTTTTGAGTGATTAGCCGGCTGGAATCGCCAGGACTGGTACCCGGGTATGATAACTCATTTTACGGGTGATGCTCTGATGGAAAAGCCGGCCAAGCAGGCTTCGCTTATGGGTGATCATGGCCAGCAGGTCAATGCCGTTTTGGGCAATATATTCATTGATACTGTCTTCGAAATTTCCACCCAGCAAATGTTCTTTTTTGATGAGGACCTGTTTATGTTGTCCTTTCAGTTTTGTTTCCGCCCGGGTGATAATCCGGTCATCTGAAATATAATCGAGTGCGCCTCCATCATCCTTATCAGTAAACAGGGTGATATGGACTTCTGCATTAAATAAAGAGGCCAGTTCAAAAGCCGGGTCGAGGAGGGGAAGGGCTTCATCCACATCTTTGATGGCAATCAGGAATTTTCCGGGCTGGCTCCAATCATATTCAAGGGGGATCGCCAGTACGGGGATATTGCTTTCACTGATCAGGGAGGCCGTTTTACTGCCAAATATCCGGTCCCGTAATCCGGAGATACCCAGTGTACCCATGATTATCAGGTCCGCCTTATGTTCCAGGGCGGCCACCATAATGGTATCCATCACGCTGCCACTGTACAACTGGATATTTACAAGTACTCCTTCTGTGTCTTCAATACTCTTCCGCCGGATGTCCAGTTTCTCAAAAGCCTCATCCATGATCTTTTGATTGTATTCCATATGCGTCATGGCCCCTTCCATGTAGAGGGGGTCCAGGTTGTCGCAGGCATGGATCAGGTACAGCGTGGACTCGTTTAGCCGCGCAATCCGGACGGCATAATCGATCGCCCGGTCGGCATTGGGTGAAAAGTCGGTAGGTACCAGTATCCTGTTCATTGTATGGGTTTAACTGTTAGCAAGTTCCTCCAATATAACCTTTATTTTACTGATCGCTCTCAACAGTTATGCTGATTTTAATTGAGCCGGCGGGCATGGGGAACTACGGTGGCTGCTAACTGATATTTCGTATCTTTGCCCTTTATTATAAAAGAGTTATGTCTGAAGAACGTAGTTTGAATTTTTTGGAAGAAATCATCGAAGAGGACCTGAAAAACGGTAAATACAAATCGATTGTGACCCGTTTCCCACCGGAGCCGAACGGGTACCTCCATATCGGGCATGCTTCCAGCATCTGCCTGAATTTCGGGCTTACCCAGAAATACCCGGGCTTTACAAACCTGCGATTTGATGATACCAATCCGGTAACGGAAGAAACCGAGTATGTGGAAAGTATCAAGGAGGATGTGAAGTGGCTTGGATTTGAGTGGAAAAATGAACGCTATGCTTCCGACTATTTTGATACCCTGTATGCTTATGCCCTGAAGTTGATTGATAAGAACCTGGCCTATGTGGATGATATTTCGGCGGAGGAAATGGCGGCCATGAAAGGAACGCCGACTGAACCGGGTAAAGACAGTCCTTACCGGAACCGGTCTGTGGAAGAAAACCGTGACTTATTTGTCCGGATGAAAAATGGCGAGTTTCCCGACGGGGTTCGTACGCTCCGGGCAAAAATTGATATGGGCCATATCAATATGCTGATGCGGGACCCGATCATTTACCGGATCAAGCATGCGCATCATCACCGTACCGGGGATAAATGGTGTATTTACCCGATGTATGATTTTGCCCATGGCCAAAGTGATTCCATTGAAGAAATCACCCATTCCATTTGTACGCTCGAGTTTGTTCCGCACCGGGAACTATATGACTGGCTGATCGAAAAACTGGAAATCTATCCTTCACATCAGTATGAGTTTGCCCGTCGTAATATCAATTATACCGTAACCAGTAAAAGGAAACTGCTTCAGCTGGTAAATGAGAAACATGTCACCGGCTGGGATGATCCCCGTATGCCCACGATCAGTGGATTGCGGAGAAGAGGGTATACCCCGGAAAGTGTTCGTGAATTCTGTGATCGTATCGGGGTGGCGAAAAGGGATAATATGGTGGATGTGGGTGTACTCGAGTTTTGTGTCAGGGAACACCTGAATAAAATTGCCCTGCGACGGATGGTGGTATTTGACCCGTTGAAAATTGTTATCACGAATTATACAATGGATGAAGAGATCCTTCTGAGTGAGAATAATCCGGAAGACGAACAGGGTGGTTCCAGGGAAATTCCATTCAGCAATGAGATATATATCGAACGGGATGATTTTATGGAAGTACCCCCGAAAAAATATTTCCGGCTGGCACCTGGCCAGATGGTACGACTGAAAAGCGCCTATATTATTAAATGTGAGGAAGTCTTAAAAGATGAGGCCGGCCACATTACAGAAATCCGGTGTACTTATATTCCGGAAAGCAAGAGTGGGGAGGACAGCAGCGGTATCCATGTAAAAGGCACGTTGCATTGGGTGAGTGTCCGGCACGCGGCAAAAGCCACGGTCCGTTTATACGACCGCCTCTTCCGGGTAGAAGACCCGACGGATGAAGCCGGTGATTTTAAGGAATACCTGAATCCGGATTCATTACAGGAGCTTCCGGTAGTTTATGCTGAACCCTCCCTGAAACAAGCCAGTTTACAGGAACGTTACCAGTTTATACGCAAGGGTTATTTTGTACTGGACCGCGATTCTGCCAATGGCAACCTGGTTTTTAATAAGACGGTCGGATTAAAAGATGCCTGGGCTAAAGAAGTGAAAAAAGGTTGATCACCCGGGAGCAGGAACGTCATCTAACGAACAGAAGCGCCCTTTACGGCGCTTTTTTTATTTTGACGCTCTTTGCTGGCTTCGGCGGTGTAAATGAAGGAATTGGCTAATAAAAGTCTTTAAGGCCGATGAATTCTATCATATCCTTCGCTGACAGGAGTCAGCAAAATAAGGAAATTGGAAAGATAGCTTTGGTTAAAACAATCCGCTATGAGTTATACAACCATCACCCGGATCGGGACTGACCATACCATCTGGCAAAAAGGGTTTGGATTCTATAAAGACGAGCTGGATATCATGGAAAGCCGCCTGACCGAGATCGCTAAAAGGAATACCACTTTCGAAGCCCGTCAGGGTGTGGAACATTTCCAGAATCAGTTCATTGTTCAGCGCAACAATATTGATGAGCTGAAACATGAAGTGAATATCTATGTGGGCAAACTGGGTGCCGATGCGCAGCAGCATGGTGGCCGTATGGAAACCCACATGATTGAGGAGCATGCCGCCCTTCACGGGAAATATGAAGATTTTGAACGCGTAATGAATATCCTTCGCCACGAATTCAATGAATACCTGAGTAAGTGGATGTGAGGGGTTAGTAATTGTTATTTAAGGGCCATTTTCTAAAGGAAGTGGCCCTTATTGTTTTAGGTATAGTTGACAGGTTAACAGGTTGACAGGTTAACAAGGCCGCTTCTAAGAAAACTTCCTTGTCAACTTTTCAACCTGTCAACTTTTCAACCTATTAACTTGTCAACCTTACTTATATTCGCCGTACAGTTCGCGTAACGTATCTGCAATTTCCCCAAGTGTACACTTCGCCTCCACGGCTTCTACTACCACGGGCATAATATTTTCGCCACTGTTGGCCTTGTCACTGAGTAACTGGAGCAGCTGATCACATTTGGCATGGTCCCGGTTGGAGCGCAGTTGTCTTAATTTCTCTGCCTGTACGATCCGGATACTGTCGTCTACTTTCAGGATCGGGGTGTTGTTTTGTTCTTCGGACTGGAATTTATTCACTCCCACAATGATCTTCTCATTGTTCTCAATATTGCGCTGGTACTCGTAAGCACTCCGGGCTATCTCGTCCTGGATAAATCCTTCTTCGATGGCCGACACACTGCCGCCCATGGCATCAATTTTTTCAATCAGTTTCCAGGCGGCTGTTTCCACTTCCTGTGTCAGGGATTCCACATAATAAGAACCAGCCAGCGGGTCAACGGTATCCACCGCCCCGCTTTCAAAAGCCACGATCTGCTGGGTACGTAGGGCAATCCGGGCGGCGGCTTCTGTGGGCAGACTCAGGGCTTCATCATAGCCATTGGTATGCAGCGACTGTGTGCCGCCCAATACAGCGGCCAGGGTCTGGATCGTAACTCTGGATATATTGTTTAATGGTTGCTGGGCGGTAAGCGTGCTTCCCCCGGTCTGGGTATGAAAACGAAGCATCATAGCCTTGGGATCAGTGGCGCCAAGGTCCTTCATAATCTTCGCCCACATCCTGCGTGCCGCCCTGAATTTCGCCACTTCTTCAAACAGATTATTATGCGCATTAAAAAAGAAGGAGAGGCGTTTGCCAAAGACATTTATATCCAGTCCTTTTTGCTGTGCGGCCTGTACATAGGCCTTCCCATTGGCCAGGGTAAAAGCGATTTCCTGTACAGCGGTACTGCCGGCTTCCCGGATATGATAACCGGATATGGAGATGGTATTCCACTTGGGCACTTCGGCACTGCACCACTCAAAGATATCCGTGATGATGCGCATCGAAGGTTTGGGCGGATAGATATAGGTACCACGGGCCGCGTATTCCTTTAATATATCATTTTGAATGGTTCCGGAAATCTTCTTCAAGTCAGCGCCCTGCTGCTTGGCCAGTGCCACATATAATGAGAGAAGGATATAACCAGTGGCGTTAATAGTCATGGATGTGCTGACCTCTTCCAGTTTTATTCCATTGAAAAGGATTTGCATATCCTCAATAGAATCGATGGCTACGCCCACTTTTCCGACTTCTCCTTCGGCCAGGGCATGGTCACTGTCGTACCCGATCTGTGTAGGCAGGTCAAAAGCCACACTCAGTCCGCTAACCCCTTGTGACAACAGATAGTGATAGCGTTTATTACTTTCTTCGGCGGTGGAGAACCCGGCATACTGTCGCATCGTCCATAATTTGCCACGGTACATATCGGGCTGAACACCCCGGGTAAAAGGGAACTGGCCGGGCATCTCATTGTTGAGCACAGGAAGGTCTTCCCCGGTATAGAGTTGTTTGACTTCTATTCCGGAATCAGTATACTTTTTTTGCGGGTCCATAATTGAAAATTGATGGGTGGGAAAAATCGTTATTGCATCAGTTTCTTGGCTTCATGATTCAGGGTTTGCGATACCATTTCGTGCAGGGCACCGTTTTGCTGTGACATCATGACTTCCAGTATTTTTTTATTGAGCTCTGATGAAGAAGCCGTGTGGGGCAGGCTGGCGGCGACCTGGTTGATGACCATTATATTTTGTTCTTTCAGGTTGCGAACCGCATCCCAGCTGACCTGGCTCACATATAATTGCTGGGTGCTGTTATAATCATATTCCTGCTTGATATTCTCGGTCAGGATCACTTTCATTTCAGCCGCGGAAATTCCGGGTTGATTCAACCGGCTGATGAGGCTGGTCAGGGAAATACGTTCGGTCAGGAGTACCAGGCGTTCATAGGCCTGAAGACGGAGTGGGACACTTTCAAACGAGTTGTTGGTAACTGGAGTTTCCTGTTTGCCCGATACAGTCCGGGATACGGCAAAGAAGGATAGCAGAATGGCCAGCACAGAAATAATAAGACTTACAAGGGTAAGATCCATAGAGATGATTTTGATTTGTTGCAAAAATAGGCTGATTGGACCATCTTTCCGGTACCGTACTGGCAGTCAGCGGACTGATAATTGTCAGTTAAATTCCCTTCTTCGGAAATGCAGGGGCTTTTAACAGTCAAAACTTTGATTAATTTTGAGGGATGGAAACAGCTGTAACGATACCCGTAACGCTCACCGAAGGAGCAATTGCAGAAGTAAGACGCCTGATGGCCGCTGATGGTTTTGATCATAGCCAGAAACTGAGAATAGGGGTAAAGGGCGGAGGATGCTCCGGCATGACCTATGTACTCGGTTTTGACCAGCCGGGAGCCAATGATCAGCATTTTGAAATAGCCGGTATTCCCTGTGTGATGGATAAATCACATGAGCTCTACCTGCACGGGATGCTCGTAGACTGGCAGGACGGACTCAATAACCGCGGCTTCACCTTCAAAAATCCCAACGCCAGCACGACCTGCGGATGCGGTACTTCTTTCGCCGTTTAATATTTGGCCACTAAATCACGCGAAAGGGCACGAAGAAATACAGGCCACGGATCACACAGATCAGCACGGATTAATTTTCCAACTATAGAAGATTTGCATCCTGTTAAGAATTAAAGACTGTCCGTACATTAAAAATGCTACCCTTATCGGAATGTCTTAAAAAGCTTTGCGGGATATATTTTTTTTGCAGTCTCACGAAATAGAATCCGTGCTGATCTGTGTGATCCGTGGCCTGCCTTTCTGTATTTGTATTCTTCGTGCCCTTTCGCGTGATTTAGTGGCCAACCCTTTTTTGCCGCAGGCAAAAAAAAGAGGCCGTCTGTTAAGACGGCCTCTTTATATTTTTAGCGGTTACTTACGCTTTTTTCTCAGCAGCACCCGGCTTCGGCTTTTCAGCTGCTTTACCGAGGGGTCTCTTACCACCAAGGTCTACCAGGATCGGGGCAGCCACGAAGATGGAAGAGTAGGTACCGGTGACTACTCCGATCAGCATCGCGAAAGCGAAACCTTTGGTGACCTCACCACCTACCAGGAACAGGATCAGGATGGTCAGGAACACCGTCAGTGAAGTCATAATGGTACGGCTCAATGTCTCGTTGATCGCGCGGTTGATTACTTCTCCTCTCGGGGCAGTCGGCATCAGGCGGCTATCTTCACGGATACGGTCAAACACAATTACCGTATCGTTCATGGAGAAACCGATTACCGTCAGGATCGCCGCGATAAAGTGCTGGTCGATCTCGAGGGGGAAAGGCACGATATTCTTGGCAAAGGAGAACACAATGAGGGTTACCAATACGTCGTGCAACAGGGCTACAATCGTACCCAGTGAATACCTCCAGTCGCGGAAACGGATGAAGATATACAGGAAGATTACCAGCATCGCAAAAACGGTGGCTTTTACCGCACCGGCTTTCAGGTCATCTGAAATAGTCGGAAGTACCTTTTTGCTCTGAGGAATATATTTGTCTGTCGCAAATTGCTCATATGTCAGTCCTTCAGGCAGGAAGCTTTTCAGTCCTTCATACAGTTTCTGTGAAACTACGGAGTCAGCGGTCAGGCTGCTGTTTTTAATCAGGTAAGAAGTGGTGATATCCAGTTTTGAATTGTCACCGATCGTCTTGATGATCGTATTTTCTTTTTCAAAAGATACGTCCAGTGCCTGACGGACAGCTTCTTCATCCACTTTCTGGGCAAACTGAACTGTATAGCTGCGTCCACCGTCAAACTCCACTCCATATTTAAAGCCATTGAAATAAGAAGCCACACCGAGAATCAGCACCACTACAGATATCATGTAGGCGATTTTACGGTATTCAATGAACTTGTATTTAGCGTGTTTGAATACACGACGGGAAATGCCGGTAAAGTATTCCAGGTGTTTTTGTTTGCTGGTAAAAACATCACTTACCCAACGGCTCACGAGGATACCGCAGAACAGGGAGAGCAGGATACCAATAATCTGGGTGGTGGCAAACCCTTTCACCGGACCAAGACCAAAGTAGAACAGGATAAAGGCGGTCAAAAGGGTAGTGACGTGTGCATCCAGTACAGGCGGCAGTGAACGTTTATATCCCTCATTGATGGCCGGGATATATCCCTTGCCCTTGGTCAGTTCCTCTTTGATACGCTCATATATAATTACATTGGTGTCCACCGCCATACCGATGGTCAGTACCAGACCGGCAATACCAGGGGCGGTTAGTGTGGCACCAAGACCAGCCAGAATACCCACGGTAAAGAGGAGGTTCAGGATCAGGGCGATATTGGCCACCCAGCCACTGGTATTATAATATACCAGCATCAGGAGGAAGATTACCACAAAAGAGATCAGGAAGGCCATGCTGCCTCCTTCGATGGCTTTGGCTCCGAGAGTGGGTCCTACCTGCTGTTCCTGAACAATCTTGGCAGGGGCGGGGAGTTTACCGATTTTCAGGATATTCGCCAGATCGGACGCTTCCTGCTGGGTATAACTACCGGTGATGGATGATTCACCACTGGGAATTACATTATTAACATTCGGGGCAGACTGTACCACATTATCCAGCACAATGGCCAGGGGTTTGCCCACATTATCTTCGGTCATTTTTTTCCAGATGGCAGCACCCTGGGGCTTCATGTTCATCTGTACGGCTACTTTACCGTACTGGTCAAAGTCCTGGCGGGCATCAGAAATGGCATCCCCTTCCAGTTTGGCCGTAGTCCGGTTAAAGGTTTTAAGCGCATAGAGCGGAACGAATTCCACAGCCACGCCTTTTTTATCTTTATCAGGAATACCGTAAGCAAAAACCGCATCACTGGGGAAATTGCTTTTAAATTCAGTTAAGTAGTTGCGGAAAGCTGCCGTGTCACGGATCATTACATAACCGATCCAGGCGGGGAAACGCATAATCCCTTTCTCATCCTGGCGGGGCAGGTCAAACTGGATAAACTTATTGATTACATTGACATCGGCCGCAGCGGTTGCGGAGGTATCTGTTTTTTTCTTACCGGTATCCACCATATCATTGATATTGGCGGTCTTGGTGGTATCTTTTATTTTAGTGCCAGCCGTATCAGTTGATTTTGCAGCAGAGTCTTTTACCGCTGTAGTATCTTTTACGCCAGCATATTTAGCGTTGTAAGCATCGATTGTGCGCTGCCACCCGGTTTCGTAATTCTTATCTTCCAGGGTATACACTTCCCAGAACTGCAGGTTGGCCGTACTCTGTAACAGCTTACGTACCCTTTCTTTGTCCTTGATACCGGGCAGTTCCACATTGATCAGACCGCGGCTGGGAATCGGGTTGATGGAAGGCTGGGCCACACCAAACTGGTCGATACGGGTACTTAAACGATCAAAGGTCAGGTTGAAAGCGGTCTTGGCCTGGTCGCGGATATAATCTTCCGTTTTTTTATCGCTCGATTTTACATCGATCACGTTATTACTTCCCCCGGCAAAAATGGATGCCAAGGGCTTGTTCGCATCAAGCTTGCGGAATTCCTGGATGAACAGGGTGATGAAATCTGCATCACTGTTCCCTTTCCGTGCATCTGCATTTTTCAAAGCGGTCAGGAAGTTTGGATCAGTGGAGCCATTGGACAATGAAGTCAGCAGTCCGGTCATCTCCACTTCAAGGGTCACGTTCATTCCACCCTGGAGGTCAAGACCGAGATTCAACTCTTCTTCTTTGGCTTTCTTGTAGCTCATAGCCCCGTTGATACCGTAAGTAACGGTCGTGTTCTCCGTGGCTTTGATCAGGCTGTCCGAATAACGGGTGCGGATCTTGTCCAGTTCTTCCTGGTAAGCTTCCTGCGCTTTCTTGTCGCCGGGGAATTTCACTGCCGCAGTGGGGAAATTCTTCTTTACATATTCCTGCGCTTTGGCTTCCATTTTCTTTTCATGGTTTTTTACAAACCAGGTAAAAGAGAGCTGGTACAGCGAGTACACAATAAGCAGCACAGTGAAAAAGCGAACCAAACCTTTCAGTTGCATACGTTGATCGATTTACATTTTA
>Ga0209717_1001163_pt1 | contig 29588 bp, 27 predicted proteins | sample AD_UKC048_MetaG_FD_184418 | JGI IMG/M metagenome (GOLD analysis project Ga0209717, IMG submission 184418) | Active sludge microbial communities of municipal wastewater-treating anaerobic digesters from USA - AD_UKC048_MetaG (SPAdes) (version 2) | ecosystem: Engineered > Bioreactor > Anaerobic >...
CCAAAGCTTCTTTATCATTAATAGTAACATATTTTGCTCTGGTTTGATCTTTTAAATAAGCATGTTGTGGACCAACGCCAGGATAATCTAAACCAGAAGCGATGGAATGAACGCTAGCAGGTTTTCCTTTTTTATCTTGTAATAGATAAGTGAACATCCCATGTAAAGTACCTGGTTTACCTAGAGTTAAAGTGGCAGCGTGTTCACCTGGCTTGAAGCTTTTGCCTGCTGGTTCAACTCCAATCATTTGCACTTGCCTATCATTTAAAAAAGCATGAAATAAACCCATGGCATTGGAACCGCCACCAACGCAAGCTATTAAATAATCTGGTAATTTATTTTCTTTAAGCAAAATTTGTTTACGAGCTTCTTTTCCCACTATTGATTGAAAATCTCTAACCATCATCGGATATGGATGTGGTCCAACCACTGAGCCAATCCCAAAAAAAGTATTTTTGTAATCATTTAGATAGGCAGTAAAAGCACTGTCCACTGCGTCTTTAAGAGATTTGCCACCACTTTTTACTGCGACCACTTTTGCACCCAACAATTGCATACGTAAAACATTGGGGTACTGTTTAGCAACATCAATGGCACCCATGTGAATTTCACACTTAAGTCCTACTAAAGTTGCAGCTGTTGCTAGGGCCACGCCATGTTGGCCAGCGCCAGTTTCAGCAATAAGTTTTTTCTTACCCATTCTTTTGGCTAAAAGTGCTTCACCCAAACAGTGATTGATTTTGTGTGCCCCGGTGTGATTAAGATCTTCTCTCTTGAGGTAAATTTTAGCTCCACCTAGTTTTTCAGTTAGATTTTTAGCATAAAACAATGGAGATGGTCGACCAACATAATCTGCTAAAAGAGTTTGGTATTCTTTTTGGAAACCTGGATCTTTTTTGGCAATTTCATAAGCAACCACCACTTCTTTTAAAGCTTCTTTTAATTGTGGAGGCACAAATTGTCCACCATATTTACCAAAGAAACCTGCTTTATTTGGTAAATTTTGATAATGTTTTTTTTGTAATTTTATTTTTTTCATATTTTTTTAATTTTTCTTGATTTTAATAATTTATAAATTTGGTTTTTGACATAAAAAAACCGCCGATTTGGCGGTGTTTTCTAAGCAAATAAATACAGAAAGAACTACCGCCAAAGAGGGGTAGTCCACCAATTGAAGCTAATTTGCATTAGAGTTAATTGCATTCCGAGCATATTAACAAAGAAAATTGTTTGTGTCAAATTTAAGACAAAATGCAAATATTAACAATATCTGTGAAAATTTCCTTGTGAAAATTTTGATCTATTGTGTTATATATAGATTATGACACAAAATGTACAAAAACTTGCCATTAATTATTTACAACCGAATCCATTTCAGCCTCGAGATAAAGTTAAAAAAGAAGACATTGAAGATTTAGTGGAATCAATTAGAATTCATGGCATTTTAGAACCTTTGGTAGTGGCTGAAACTCCAGCTGGCTATCAAATTATCGCCGGAGAACGTCGTTGGCGCGCTGCCAAAGTGGTGGGTTTAGACGAAGTTCCAGTCTATATAAAAAAAACCAGCCCTCAAGGAATGTTAGAAATGGCGATTGTAGAAAATGTGCAACGTTATGATTTAAATCCGATTGAAAGAGCACAATCTTTTCAAAGATTGCAAAGAGAATTTAATTTGCCAACTAGTGAAGTAGCTAAAAGAATTGGTAAATCTCCAGCATATATTAGCAATAGTCTTAAATTATTAAGTCTTCCCGATGCAGTCAGTGATGGTTTATTAAGCGGACAAATTAGTGAGGGTCATGCAAGAGCTTTGGCTAGCATTTCTTCTCAAGAAAGCATGATTGCTTGTTACAAAATTGTTTTAAAAGAAAACGCTTCTGTGCGTCGTACTGAAGAATTGGTGAGGCGTTTTAAAAATAATGAATTTGTTGTTAATAAAAAGGACGAAGGCCGAGGTCGTCCTCTCAATCAAGATGACCAGCAAGTGGCTGTTTGGGAAAATAAACTTCAGGAATATTTTAAAAATAAATCAACCTTAAAAGTGATTCGTTCACGCAAACAAACTAAAGTGACAATTATTCTTAATGGTCCTCCAGAGAAAACTCAAGAAGACTTGCAAAAATTGATGAAAATTGCTGAAAAATAAATCAGCTTATTTATCTGGAGTAATATTTAGCAAAATCATTAGTTTATCAGCCACTTTGTACCACAACGGAGCTGCGGTTTCCGCAGCCCAAGGGCTAGATTTAGGATTTTCTAATTTTACTAACATTGTAAATCTAGGATTACTTGCTGGTGCAAAACCAATGAAACTAGCAATGGTTTCGTCTTCTTTGTAACCACCACTTGGATCTGGGACTTGGGAAGTACCGGTTTTAGCAGCAACAGTGTATTTATCTGAAGCAATCCATTGTGCTTCACCATGAAGTGCTGCTTCAATCATCATTTCAGTAACTGTAGTGGCTGATTCTTTAGAAATAATTTGCTCCCCTTCTTTAATGGGAGAGATGATTTCTGTTTCATTTTGATGATCAAAAACTTTTTCTACAATGATAGGTTCTAGCATTTTGCCTTGATTGGCAATTACATTAACAGCACGAATAAGCTCTAAACTATTAGTACTAATACCTTGTCCAAATGATATGGTTGCTGTTTCTACAGGACCAATTTTATTTGGAAAAGGAGTGCGAGTGTCGTCTTGCAAATCAATGTCGATATTGCTTCCAATACCAAATTTTTTAAGATAAGAAACAAAACGATCTGTTCCAAGCAGATCACTAATAAAGATCATCGCTGTGTTATCTGATTTAGCATAGCCATCAATCATGGAAATGTTAGGATTATAAACATCGTTCCAGGTTTTTATAGAATAGCCAGCAATTTGTCTTGGACCAGCACATTTAGTGCAAATAGTATCTTTATTGATTACAGCACTGTCAATTCCAGCAGAAATAGTTAGGGTTTTAAAGGTAGAACCAGGTTCATAAAGTCTTGTTAGACTAGGGTTTTTCAAAACTTCTCCAGGATATTTAAAATATCTCCATTGTTCATAGCTGGGCCAAGTGGCTAAAGATAATATTTTGCCAGTTTTACTATCCAAAATAATGATTTCTCCACGATCAGCTTGATATTTTTCAATTCCCCATTTTAAATTTTGTTCGGCTAAATTTTGAATATCACGACGAATAGTTAAAGTAATATCTCGACCGTTAAGATTTTTGCTTTCATATTTTTGTCCAGCCAAAAGAAAACCTAAGGCATCCATTTTAAAAAGATTTTTTTCGAATCGCGGTTTAAGTTCATCTTCTAAAGCTCCTTCTATGCCATATCGACCAACTTCATTGGCATTATCGTCTCGGCCAACAAAACCAGTTAAATGAGCAGCCATGGAGGCTTCTGGGTAGAATCTTTGATAGCTTTCATCAAAATACAAAAAAGTATTGCCTAGGTTTTCAACTTCTTTTTTACTAGCTTCACTTAATTTGTCTAATAATTTTGGCCAATTTGATTTACTAGAAAATTTTTGTAAAATTTCTTGTTCTAAATTTTTTCTCAAAGCTTCTCGATCTTCATGACTGAGTTCATCAAGATTTTCTGACTGCCAATTATCTTGAATGGCTATTTCACTTAATTTGTAGGCCAAATAACTAGAATCACCTTGGAAATTTTGTTTGTCTAATTTCAGATCATAAACTAATTCATTACCTACTAAAAGATAATTATCGCTAGTGAAAATTTGTCCCCTCAAACCTTTATTTTCCAATTTTCTCAAAGTTTGAGATTCTCCTTCTTCTTGAAGGCTTTGACCTTTAATGATTTGCCAATAAAAAAGTCTAAATGAAATTACAAATAGAGCTAAATAAAAAAACACAAAAAAAATATTTTTCCTCGAATGATGAATTTTTGACTCTGTTTCTATCATTAGCAATTTTATTTAAGAGCTAAGCTGGCAGATTCTCTGTCGATGACAATTACATCAGAAATAGCAATAAATTCGTTATTTTCTACCTGTTCTAATTTGCCAATGGCGACTTTTTGAGCAAGTTCTGTTTTGAGTAAATTGGTTTGATTTTCTAAACTGTGCTTTTTATTTTCTAAAAAACTAATTTTTTGACCATAACCAATATTTTGGCTCAGACTAAAAACAGTAATTAATATTTGAGCCAAAACTGCAGTGCTTAATAATCCGTAGTAAATAGTTAAGTTTTTTTTCATTTTTTTAGAGAGCCAAAGCTCTTAATTTAGCGCTTCTTGAGCGAGGATTATTAATAAGTTCTTCCTCTGATGCTCCGATAGCTTTTTTGTTAATAAGTTTGCCGAGATTAGTAATCTCGATTTGTTTAAAAAAAGTTTTAACCAGTCGATCTTCACCCTCGTGAAAAGAAATACAAACGAGCCTTTTATCAATGGCCTTGCTTTCTTGCAAAATCTTTAAGGCTTTAGGCAAAGCAGTTTCAATATTGCTTAATTCATCATTCACAATAATGCGTAAAGCCTGAAAGGTTTTAGTGGCGGGATGAATTTTTTGACTATAACGATGGCCTTTAGTTTGCTCAACGATATTTACTAAAGTGCCGACTCTATCTAAACTGTTAGGATCTTTTTTACGGAGCTCTACGATTTTACGAGCAATAGCTCGTGCGTCAGTTTCACCACCATATTCAAAGAGCATTCTGGCCAATTGTTTTTCATCAAGCAATTTAAGCAAATCACAAGCTTTAACTCCCAAGCGATTATCCATGCGCATATCTAAAGTTTCATCTAGGGCTTCAAAACTAAAACCGCGTTCTTTGGACATAAGCTGATCAGTGGAAGTGCCAAAGTCAAATAAAATGCCACTAATTTCTAGGTTTAAACTTTTTTTAAGGTTCGACAAGCTTTCGTCCATTTTGTTAAAATTTTCTCTAAACAAAATGAGCTGTTTGTTGTCAATTTCTTTTGCAAAAAGCTGTTTAGCCGTATCGATACTTTGTTGATCAAAGTCAAAAGCAATCACCTTAGCACCTTTTTTTAAAATTTCTCTAGTGTGCCCTCCTCTGCCAAAGGTGGCGTCAATGTAATAACAATCAAGCTGAGGGTTTAGAGTTTCTAAAACTTCTTTGACAAGGACTGCTTGGTGCTGTGAGTTATTTTTAGTCATCTAAAATAATGCTTTCAGCGATACTTTCGGCTTGACCTTCGATTTGATCAATGTAGTGATGATATTTATCTTGATCCCAAACCTCTAAATGGTTTAGGCTTCCGACAACCACCACGTTGTTTTTTAATTGTGCGAATTCAATCAAGTAATCGGGCAGATTTACTCGACCATTTTCATCAGCGGTTAATTCTTTCGCTTCATTGGTCATTAATCTAATCAAGTCGCGGTTAGCTTTTTTTGTAAAAGAGCTTTGAGCAATTTTTTCTAATTCTTTTTTAAAGTTGCTCTCTTGTAATAAAAATAGGCATCCATCCAATCCTCTTGTCACAATCCATTCTTTGTTAATTTCTCTAAACTTAGCTGGAAGCGAGAGACGACCATTGGCTTCCAGGTGATGATAATATTTACCAATTAACATTTTTTAATCTTATAAGCCTATTTACCATTTATTACCACAATCAAGTTTATACAAGAAAAAATATCTTGTAAATAGGAAGTTTCATTTTGCTTAGTAAAATGGCCATATCTACGACCTATAGTTTCAAATAAGAAGAATTTAAATTAAAAATAAAATGAAACTGAGGTTGAAAGAAGAAATGATCAAACAACATCAAAATATATCAAAATACATCTTGATACATCAATCTAAAAAAGTTGAGGGGCTAATTAGCAGAGTTCTGTGTTGATTGCTAAGTTACTTTTTAACGAGTATGTAAACATCCATGACTGGACCACTGGCTTTCACTACTCCATTTTCATAAGTACTGTCCATTTTTTGCCACTTGGAACCGTCGTAACCCATGATCTGTCCGTCCTCACTAGAACGAATGCTAACATCAAAATTACTACTTAATAGTTTCAAAGATTTTTCAGCAGTTACTACGTAAGGATCAGAAAGTAGCTCCTTATCAATTTCTCCAGGATAACCAGGTGAATTATAAACAATTAAATAAGAATATTTGTTTAAGCTTTGATTACTAATACTAAACTTAGTGTCTTGTGAGCTAAAGGCTGTAGCCTTTTCATTATTAGTAAAATAACGCCAAGCTGATTTAACCGCATAATTTTCTGTACCAGTAAATTGTGCTAGTAAATTGCCTCCTTTAATATCTTCGTGATAAGTGATGGCTCCGCCAGCTGATTGAGAACCAAAAAGTTTCTTTTCTGAAACCGGTATTTTATCGAGTTTAATTAATCCTCCAAAACCTTGCAACATAGAGCCAGTTTGATATTCCATTTCATAATCTAATTGAGTAGCCGTCTTTTTAACTTCCTCAATGATCATGGTAATGTAATGTCCATCGGCACTAGGTTCTAATTTGATGTAAGGTCTTTCGGCAACAGTGATAACATTGACGGGACTTTGGACTTTTTTCTTGGTATTAGTTGGTTCAGCAGTCTGTTTGGAATTTTTATCTTTATTAAGCATAAAAATTGCGCCAACAATCACGAGCACCACGATAGGTAAAATAATTAATAACTTTTTTTTGGCTTTTGCGTTTATTTGCATAATGAACAGACTTCCATTTTATAACAAACTTGCTAAATGTTGTTGAAGATTATCTAATTTAATTCTTTCTTGAGAAGCATCATCGCGATGACGAATCGTAATGCTATTGTCTTCCAAGGTTTCAAAATCAACAGTTAAACAATATGGGGTACCAAGTTCATCTTGGGAAAGATAGCGTTTACCAATGTTTCCTCTTTCATCCCAAGCAACTGAATACTTTTTTTGTAATTGTTTAAAAATTTCTCTCGCTTTATCAACAAGTTCTTCTTTGTTTTTTAACAGAGGAAAAACTGCCAACTGATAAGGAGCGAGATTTTGGTTTAACTTGAGAACTAAACGATTTTTAGTTTCGTCTTTTTGATAAGCATCACAAAGCACCATCAAAAATAGTCGATTGATGCCAACTGCTGGTTCAATGACGTGAGGTATAAATTTTTTCATGGTGAAGGGATCGGTGTATTCCAGACTTTTACCAGAAAACTTCATGTGTTGTTTAAGATCATAGTCAGTGCGATAGGCAATGCCCCAGACCTCTTTCCAGCCAAAAGGATAAAGATATTCTAAATCGTAGGTGTCTTTACTATAAAAACTGCGTTCATTATCTTCATGACGACGCCAGCGCAAGAATTTGGCATTTATTCCCAGAATCTCTGTAACGAAATACCACATCTTATCTTGCCAATCTTTAAAAAGAATTTGCCAATCATTCTGGTCTGGATCAAAGAAATATTCGATTTCTGCTTGTTCAAATTCAAGAGTGCGAAAAACAAACTGTCCGGTAGTAATTTCATTGCGGAAACTTTTACCGATTTGACCGACACCAAAAGGTAATTTCACGCGATTAGTATCCAGAATTTGTTTAAAATTAGAGAATATTCCCTGAGCCGTCTCACCACGTAAATAGACTTTGTTGCTTTCATCGGTTACTACTCCGATGGAAGTTTCAAAAAGTAAATTAAAATTTTTGACTTCACTGATTTCATTACCATCTGGAGACTTGACTTTATTTTCTTGCAAGAAACGATTCATCTCCTCAATTTTCATGGCTTCTACCACTGGTGGATTAGTGAGTTGATTTTTTTCTAACCAAGCTTCAATCAAATGATCTGCTCGATATCTTTTATGATTAACTTTGTCTTCCACCATGGGATCAGCAAAAGAACCAACGTGTCCAGAAGCTTCCCAGGTCTTGGGATGCAAGATGATTTGACTGTCGAGTCCCAACATGTCTTCTCTTTTGCTAATGAAAAAACTCCACCATAAGTTTTTAATTTTACGTAAAATTTCTACACCTGAAGGACCATACTCATAGGAATTTGCTAAACCACCATAAATTTCTGAAGTTTGATAAACAAATCCGCGACGTTTGGCTAAAGCACTGATTTCTTCAAGAGTAGTGGTGGGTTTAATATCCGACATAAGATGTTTTGATTATACAATAAACCACATGAGAAATAAGCTTCTTCTTAATTAACTTTTAGAAAATCAAAGCTTTTCATTTTTTTCTCAGTAATTTCTGCTACATAGTCCAGAACATTAGAATAGGCTGTGTCTTTAATATCTTGATAACCAAGATTTTTAATTAAACTATGTAACATTGATTTAATTTTGGAATTATTTTTATTATTACTTAGTAATTCTTGGTGGATGGCAAAAGCTAATTGACTGGTTTCTGGTTCAATATAGTTTTCCACAAATAAGCGATCAAAAATTTCTAAAATTTGTGATAATTGTGAAATGCCAGTGAGAGATTTGCGTATGCAATCAGCCTCTTGAATTAGTTTGCTTTGAGTTAAAATTGGTAACGATCTGGTTTCGATTAAAAAAATTTGAGCCAAATTACCTGGTTCCAGAATGGCACGATTACTAGATTTAAGTTTGCGCACACCTTTAGCCACACAAACAATTTTGCCGTGATCTTTAGATAACAAAGTAACAATGCGATCAGTTTCGCCAGTATTAGTTCTTTTTAGAACTATGGCCTCTGTCTTAAATGAATGACTCATAATAATTAGAAGGTGGTGCTGTAATCCAAATCTTTATCTAACAGCAATTGTTCTTCTCCACCAGTAACGTCAATTAGAAGAGGGACGGCATCGATACCACCTTGTTTCCACATTTTTAAGTTGTAATTGACACCGTCAGTGTAAGGAATGGTGTAACTTAATTTAATTTTAGCCAAACCCATTGGTTCGAGGCTAAAATAACCGTCAATTACTGTTAAATTTTCTTCTTCATAAACACTAGCTTCGTTACTGATACCTTGAATATCGATTAATTCTGCTCCGGCTGGAACATAAATTCTCAACCAATCATTAAGTGTAGAATTAAGACATAACTTACCAGCCTCCAGGTTACAATTATCTGCTTTACGAGTATTTTTATAAGTAATTTCTACCGTTTTTTCTAAACGACCGTCAACTGGAGCATTAATGGTTTGCTTAACTTCGTAATTAGTGAATAAATTTGATTTAGCTCCACCCAAATTGGCATCCACAATGGCTAGAAAATCCATGTTGGTGCCCATTTGCCAACCTTTAAAATTATCTTTTAATGAGTAAAGTCTGCCTCCAGCATTAATTTGTTCGCTAGCTCTTTGACTAGCTTCATCCATGAAATACATTTGTAGGTGACGGCCTTCAATGCTACTCATGGCCACAGCAAATAACTCAGGAAATCTAGCTTTATCTAAATCAAAGGTTTTGGCGAGAATGGATTTCATCAAAGGACCAAGTACGCCTTTGCGATCTTCTCTCATATAGGGAGTTGGTTTAGTGATAATTTCTGATAAGGCATAGACCACTTGTGGACAATCACAGCGAATATCATTTTCAGCAGAGAAAACGCCATATCCTGGAGCTTCTACTGGGCCAATGACTTTTAATAATTCACTTAAGACGTGAGTGTCTACGGCAATAATGCCATCAATATCGTCTGGTTCTCCTCTGACAGTGGAATAATTAGCATAAAATTCTTCCATAGAAGTTTTGAAGTCTGGAGAAATGTTCATATCACGCAAATGATAATATTTCTCAGTAGTGAGATATTTACCCAAGACTTCAGGAATAGCGATTCTTTTGGTAAATTTTTGATCTAATTCATAAATATCATCTGATTTTTCAGAATTTACTACACCTTTATCAATAGTGATGATGGCGTAAGCAGTTAAAAAGCCACCAGTTGGGCGTAATTCGTTGTCATTTTGAAATAGAACTAAATATTTTTGAGGTTCTTCTGCTCCAGCCATTTTACCTAAAGAAGCAATCACTGGTTTATAGTCAGAAAATGTTTGGCTGGCAATTTTACTTGTTTTTTGTATTTCGATGATTTTATTTCTAATTTCTTGGCCCTTGAGTTTTTGTGGATATCTGTTGGGATCAATTTCATTTAATAAGTTTGCTAAAGTACTAATTTCTTGATCAATCTGATCAATGGTAGGCTGAATTTCTTTCAGTGTTTCTAAAATTAACACAATACGATCTTGAGTAGTGCCTCCAGTGAAAGAGCCTTCTCCTTGAAAGCCTAGGATATCAGCATAGGGAACCAAAGCATTAATGCCTTTTTCTGCAGAACTAATCCCCAAATCGGCTACTTTAAAAAGAGTTTCGCCGTCAAAATAATACTGTTTTAGTAAAGGAATTTTGCCATAAAAAGCTAATTTATGATAACTTGTTTGGATTTTTTCTTTAGCTGTTTTTAATTGGGCAATTTTTTCTGGTAAAGCCATGATGTTTTGACTAGCAAGAATGGCTTTGGCCTCTAGAGCTACCGGCGTAATTTGATCAACTTCATTTTTAATTTCTTTGGCAATTAAGGCAGTATAACTAGCAAGGCTAGTTAATAAAATTATAAATAATGATGCCACTATAAAAGCAATTTTTTGCCATGGTTTAAGGACAATTTTTTTCTTCTTTTTCAAAGAAACAGGCTCAATTGACTCAGGAGCTTTTGGGGTAAATAGATTTTCGATTCTAATTTCTTGTTCATTGTCAGGTAAAATATTATCCATAAGAAATTAGTATAGCAGATTCAAATTAAGTGGACTACCACTTGGACAACATCGCCTTAGGAGTGCGCAATAAGATTAAAATATCTTGTGTAATATTTTTATTTTTTGCATACTGCGCATCCATTTTGGCTCTTTTATCAAAAGGAATTTCATTGCGTCCACTAGTTTGCCAGGGACCAGTAATACCTGGTTTGACAGAAAGAATATGAGGAATGTACTGTTTAGTTTCAGGATATTTTCTGCTTTGTTCTTCTAGCTCTTTGCGAACATAGGCTCTGGGACCGACCATACTCATTTGTCCAACTAAAACGTTGAAAAGCTGAGGAAATTCATCGATGGTGAAAGAACGTAGAAATCTTCCCAGAGGAGTAATACGGGGGTCATCTTTGGCAGCAATTTTCCAGTCGCCATTTTTAAATTGTCTAAGTAATTTGTGATTTTTTTGATGAAGAATTTCATCAGCATTAAGAACCATGGAGCGAAATTTATAAAGTTCGAAATCAATATCGTCTTTACCGACTCTTTTATGAGTAAAAATCACTGGCCAACCTGAATCAAAGAAAATTAAAATGGGAATGATAATCCAAAAAGGCAAAAAGGCGATAATTAAAATAGTGGCCACCACTAAATCTAGAATTCTTTTTTTTTGATCGTAAGACATAATTTTATAAATATTCTTTTTTATTTTCTTCTTTGAGTCGTTCCACCATCTTTTTTACATCTTGGCTTTTACTCTTGGGACAAATCATTAAAATTTCATCAGTATCAATCACTATTAAATCATCAACGCCACAGACGGCCACTAAGCGACCATCAGTATGAATTAAATTGCGGTGAGAATTGATAGATAGAGTACGAATTTCTTTTTCATCACCTAGCATGACATTGCCAGACAGATCTTTTTTACCCAAGTCATAAACCACTTTCCAATCGCCCACATCATTCCAACCAAAATCACCAGGAATAAGCACTAAATTATCAGCTTTTTCACTAATGGCATAGTCAATGGAAATACTTTCGATTTCTTTATAAATTTTTGGTAAGGCTTGATGAAATTCTTTACTTTTTAATTTATCTAAGTCTTTGCACAGCGCCAACATGTCAGGCATGAATTTAGCAAATGCATTTTTTAATTCTTTGGCTGACCAAACATACATATTGGCATTCCAAAAATAAGCTCCGGTAGAAATGAAGGCAATGGCAGTGGCCAAGTTTGGTTTTTCTGTAAAACTGTCCACTCTAAAAAGAGTCAAATCTCGCTTAATTTTTTTAATATCATGACCAACTTTGATGTAGCCAAAAGCACTGGTGGGATAGGAAGGAGTAATTCCAACGGTTACCAAGTAAGGATTCTCCACTGCAGTTTCGATAGCAGCGTTCATTACTTTGATAAATTCAGGCATATTTTCGACGATATGATCTGAAGCCGCATTGATGACAACCGCATTTTCATCTTTACTTTTAGCGTAAAGAGCGCCGACCAGCATAGCGGCTGCGGTGTCACGTTTTTCTGGTTCAGCAATAATGTTTTCGACTTTAATTTCTGGAAGTTGTTTTTTAACTTCTTCAAGATAAATTTGATTGGTAACCACAATGATGTTTTCCCAATCAACTAATTTGTTGATACGAGAAGCAGCGATCTGCATCATGCTTTGTGAACCAGTTAATTTGAGAAATTGTTTAGGAGTTTTGGTTCTAGATTTAGGCCAAAGTCTAGTGCCTCCACCTCCGGCTAATAAAACAGCATAAATTTGTTTTTTATCGATCATAATCTTCCTTCTTTTTTTGCTTGATAAGCTTTTTGCAAAGCGTTGTCAAAATCAGAGCCGAACTTATTTGTATCATATTTTAACGCATTTTTGCGTAGTATTTTGGCATCAAAATGAATCTTGTTTAATTTTTGAATACTTTTTACCAGATTAGCAGTGATCGTTTCGATTGAATCAGTGGTTTTATAAGTTAAATGTAATCCATGAATTTTATCAGTAATCAATTCGCTGGCACCAGCTAATTGATTAATAATCACTGGTTTACCAAATAAATTAGCCTCCAACGCCACAATACTAAAATCGTCCAATCCAGGACTTAAGACAGCTTGGCAATGCTGATATAAATTGGCTAATTCTGACTTACTTAACTGTTTTTTAAAGATGATTAATTTATTGGCTAGATTTTTTAGCCTATTCTCCTCTGGTCCTTCACCTACAATTACTAACTTTTTCCCCAATTTTTGACAGGCTAGAATGGCCGGCACGATATTTTTATAAGGCACAAGACGACTGACTAACAACAAATATTGACCTTCAATAATTGCTGTTTGTTTATTTTGATATTCAATCAAAGAGGCATCAATGGGTGGATAAATTACTTTTTCTAATTTTATTTGAGGATAATATTTTTGCGCTCTTTGTTTGACGATTTGTGCAATTGGAATAATTAAGTCGGGACGATGAATAGCCACTTGATCCCATTTTTTTAGATAATTTAGGGCTGATTTGGCAAAAAAATGAATAATGGGCAAATTTAAAAGACGATTTTGTTTTAAATATTCATCTTGATAGTGATAAAGATAACGAGGAGGACTTAATAAATAACATAAGTGCAATTGATTAGCTTTGGTTATTACGCCTTTAGCTTCGGCACTGGTGACAGAAATAACAATGTCGTAAGCAGATAAATCTAAACATTCAAAAGCAATCGGCATCAAGGCAGCTAAATAGCGGTGTAATTTAGTAGTAAAAGGAATTTTTTGTAAAAACGAAGTTTTAACATTAATAAATTTTTTAGTCCACTTGGCTTTTTTAGGATCATAAACCGAAGTAAAAAGAGTGATATCTGGATAAAGTGCCTGAAGAGCTAGAAGCACCTGTTCTGCCCCACCATAGGCGATATTGGCGCGATCATAAATCAAAGCGATGCGACTTTTCATAATTGCTTGAGAAGTTCTGTCCAAATTTCTTGGGTCATTTTATCAAAACTGTATTGACTAGCAATTTTAATACCTTGATCAGTAATTTTTTTACGATTACTTGTTTCTAAATTATCGAGGGCTTTGAGAAAATCTTCGCAAGAATTGGGATCAAAAAAGAAGGCTCCATCCTGGTAGATTTCTCTGAATACTTTAATGTCTGAAGCCAAAACAGGCAAACGACTGGCCATAGCTTCAATGCCAGTTAGGCCAAAGCCTTCGGAAAAAGAAGGTTGAACTAAAGCCATAGATTCTTGATAAATAGAAAGTAATTTTTTATCTGAAACAAAACCTAAGAAAGAGACTTGTTTTTTGACTTTATAGCGTGAAACCAAAGCTTGAATTTGATCTTGAAAAATATTTCTTGAAGAAGCAATTAATAATTTATATTTGGGAATTTTGCTTAAACTTTTGATCACAACCTTAAGATTTTTATGAGGGTAAAGTGAACCGGTATAAATTAATTGCTTTTTGATTCTTTGACCATGTTTCTGGGTTTGTTTCAGTAAAGTTTCATAATGATGAGCTAAGCCTTCTTTGCTGATAACAATTTTGTTTTTGGCAAAAGAATAGTATTTTATGACGGTATCCTTGATAGTTTGCGTAGGTACAAAAATCACGCGAGCTTTTTTGATGGCTTGCTTGCTAATGAAACGATAAGCTAAATATTTTAGATAATATTGCCAAGGTTTTAAGGTAGTAGCTCCGATGCCTTTTTGTTCATGCCAAAGCAAATCGTGAATAGTAATTGCCAATTTACCTTGATAAAAAACAGGAATATTCCAATGAGGAACATAAAGTAAATCAAGTTGAGCTTGGCGATAAATTTTAGGTAAACAGAGTTGTTCTTTTAAACCATAATGTTTAATGCCAGTGATGACAATTTTAACGTTTGGGAACTGATGAAAATCGCCCAGCACTTCTTGAGCCTGCTGTGCATCAAAAAAGAATAAAACAAACTGAATTTGTACTTGGTTGCGTTTTTGTACACTAAGCTGGATCAAGCGTTTAATTAAGTTTTCGCTGTAACGACCAATACCAGCGTGTTTCTCGCCAGATAAACGAGCATCAATGCCGATAGTATAGTTTTTTTTAGCGACCATCAGTTTTAATCAAGACAAAATATCTGACAATTTCCCTTAAAAATTTAGGGTACTTATCTTTGTAATGTTTATCGTAATATTGCAACATGGTTTTATAAAAATATTGTTGAGTAATAGAAGCAGTTTTTTTATTGCTACTTTTAATTCCAGATTTATATTTATGATGAATGATTTTAATTCTGGGATAAAAAACAATGCGATAACTAGCATCACGGAAACGTTTGCACCAGTCTAAATCTTCTGCATACATAAAGAAAATTTCATCTAGCATGCCAACTTTTTTAATGGCACTATTGCGTACTACCATGGCAGCACCAGAGCAAGCATCTACTTCGTGAATAGTATTTAAATCCTTGTAACTCTGATGATAAGAAGCAAAAAGTTTAGATTTAGGGAATAATTTTTCTAGTCCTAGCAAATAAGTTAAGCTAGCCCAAGGAGTAGGTTCGCCACGATGTGAGGCGGGGTCAAGAGAGCCATCGCTCAATTCAACTCTAGGAGAAGTGATTGCTACATCGGTGTTTTGATCCATGAAATCAATAATTTGATCAAGATTAGATTGATCGTTTGGTAAAAATTCAGTATCGCTATTAAGAAGCATCACATAACGAGCAGAATTACCTTTGATGGCTACATTGTTGCCAAAAGCAAAACCACCATTGCGACCCGACTCAATAGTAGTGGCCCATTTAAAGTCGCGACGCATAAGCTTGACGGAGTCATCGCTACTGTCGTTATCAACGACAATTAGCTCAACTTGGTATTTACTTTTGTCTAGATAATTTTTTTTGAGTGTAGGTAAAAGCTTTTTGAGCCAGAATTGGCCATTATAATTTAAAATAATAATACTCAAATCCATTTTAGTTTTACTTTTTTGCATAATTTCCTATTTCTTGATAGATTCTATCTAATTTTTGCGAAATTAACTCCCAATCGTAATTTTTAGCTACAAACTCTTTACCATTTTCTGAAAGTTTCTGCCAGAGATTTTTATCATTAAGTATCCTAACTGTCAAATTTGCCAGATCAGTGGCCTTATTGCTAGTCAAGAGATGAACGCCATCGGTAATGTTTAAACCTTCAACCGCTATTTTACTAGCCACTACTGGAGTGCCACTGGCCATGGCTTCTAAAATTTTATAACGAGTGCCTTTGCCACTAAAAACTGGGGCAAGTAAAACATGAGCACTCTGGAAAGCATCGCGAATGTCTTCAACTCGACCAGTAACGGTGATTTGATGATCAATCTTGCCATAAGAAATCACTTTTTCTGTAGGGGCATTACCAACGATTAAAAGATTGGCGTTAGCAACTGCTTTTTTAATCAAAGGCCAGACTTGACTGACCAAAAAGTCAACGGCTTCAATATTGGGTAACCATTTAAAAGTTCCCACCGAAAGAATAGTAGGACGATTAGCCAATTGGCGTTTTTTCTCTGCAAACCATTTGGTATCTACTCCGTTAGCGACCACATCAATTTTTTCTTTATCTAGATCTTTAGCAATAAATTGACGATCTTCTTCACTCATGACAATGAGACGATCTGCTTTTTGCCAATAATGTTTCTCCCAGAGATGAATCTTCTTAACATCAGCGTTAAGCAAGGGTTTCAAAAGGAAAGGTGCTTTTTTGGCATAACTTTCATAACCTAAATATTCAATAGTCTGTTCCACTAGAATAATAGGAATTTGGCATTCAGGAATATGAGGCATCATGTAAAAAGTTTCAGCGTGAATCAAATCATAATTTTCTCTGGCAATTTCTTTTTTGATCGCTTCCAAACTACCCTCAGCTTGATTACGAATAACTAAAAAAGGAAAACCAGAAAAGGCGGTTTTGAAAATATTTTTTAAAGTAAAGGGTTTTTCGCTACGTTTAAAAACTCTAACTTTGTGACAATATTTTTCCAATTCGCTGACATACTGTTTTTCTTCTTCGTTTTTAATCAAAGCAAACAAGGTAATTTGATGTTTGTTGCTTAGTTTTTTAAGCAGATTATAAGTACGAATTTGCCCACCAGATAATAATGGATAAGGCAAATAAGGAGTAAGCATCAATATTTTCATGGTTTTTTAGCTTTCAAATCAATAATGATGTAATCATCGGTATGAGCTAAAACCTCATACTTGGTTTCTAATTCTTTAGCTTCCCAATCATAGCTGGTAGAAACATAAATATCAGCCCCCTTCTTAATTTTATCTTCAATTTCGAAACCAATTGGCCAACCACGACGATTAGTTTGAAATAAAAATTGAGTGTCGCCCATAGCTGGAGCAATCACCAAAGCATTCTCATCTACTAGCTGATCAACGGTAGAACCAGCCTTAACATATTCCCAATTATTAACATTGAAATAGCCAGCAACTTGTTTACTGGCAAAAAAGATGCTCAGCCCAAACAATAAAATTATCACTGGTAAAGCAATCTTTTTATTTAATTTTTCATATAAAATTATCACGCCACGAGCCACCGAAATAGCAATGATGGGCAGAATGAAATTTTGATAATAATCATGCTGAACATTGCCAGTGGCAATGACCACAAAATAAATCAAAACTCCTAGCCACCAGGCGCCATAGATCAAAATTTCTTTATTTTTTTTCAACAAATTAGCAAACAAAAAAATCACTCCAAAATAGCCTAGAAATAATTTGGTGATGCGTTCATAAAACAGCCAGCGAAACCAAGCTGGTTGCAAGCGAATGCCATTGCCATTAAACAACCAATCGGAAACAGGTACGCCAGTTGGAAAATTTTTAATCCATTCTCTCCAGGCAAACATTGGTGCAAAGGCTAAGAGGGGCAACAAATAAATTTTTGGATCTTTAAAAATCTTATTTTGACGAAATTGCCAGATAATGGCGAGATAAACTGGGGCTAGAAAAACTACAAAGGGTTTTAGTAGGGCTGCTAAAGCTAGGCCTAAGATAGACAATAAATAGGGCAAAAATTGACGTGATTTGGCAAATAAAAAAAATTGCCAAATGGAAAAAGTCGAAAAAAATAAAAAATAAGGTTCTGGCAAAATAGCACGCGAATAAAAAATGCTGTAAGGTAAGACTGCGTAAACAAGCACACTTAGAAAAGCGAGTCTTTGATTAGAAATTTCTTTGACTAATTGATAAATCACTACAATAGTCAGAAGTGAAACAAAGACCGAAGCTAAGCGACTAAAAAGCACCAAATCCAGGCTTTTAAATGTTTTTAGGATAAGAGCCAGTCCTCCATTGATAAAAGGAAATTCGACCATGCGGTAGCCTTCTAAATTATCTAGACCAGATTGGATATTGGAAACATCTTGATAGCGAGGTCTTAATAAATCAATTTTATCGGCTTTGACATATTCTCTAGTTACAGAAGCGGTGTCAGCTTGGCGAAAAGCATGCCAATCAGCCACAGGATTATTGATGCGATAAAGACGTAAGGATAGGGCAAATAATAAAATTAAGCCTAGTAAAAAAGATTCTTTTTTAAGAGCTTTTTTTAGTGGTTTTTTTAACATGGTTATCTACGGCAAGTTGGTTGTAGGCTAAAATTGCTCCAGCTAGAGCCCAATAAGTAAAAGCGACCTTGGAAGAAGCAAAAACATCGATATAGCTGGCGTTAAGTAGCAAGCCAATGGAAGCTGAAATAAAAGCTAAATTAGCAATTTTAAGTTGCTGGTTTTTACTATTTTTCTGGTTTTTATAAAGTATGACCAAAAGAACAGTGACGGCACCATAAAAAGTGATGAAACCAAGCAAACCAGTTTCTCCCAAAGTACGTAAGAAATTATTATCGGTGCTTTCGGCTTCGGTGAATTGTAAAAATTCTTTTTTATTAAGGGTGGCAAAACCAGATCCAAGCAAAGGATTGCGCATAAAGCCTTTGATAGCGTTGGGCCACAACTCATCCAAACGAATGGCTAGAGATAGACCATATTTCATAGCATTGGCAGACCAAGTGCGAGGCTGTTCTACATAAGTGACATTATCATTGTCATCTACTACAGCCACGGTATCTGGTACATCAACATAGACATCAATCGGTCTGGTGCTAACTGGTACTTCATCGGTAGGAGTTAAAGTGTTGTCAAAAGCAATGCCATTTTCTGGTTTTTTACCTTCTCTAAGTTTTTTGAAATATTCACTCAAATCTTTAGTTTGTTGAATGGCTACTTTTTGAGCATTTTCGTAAACTGTAAAAGCTTCTGGATAAGCTCTCAAAACTTGTTCAAATCTTTCCCTCATATCATCGCCAAAGGAATACATCATAACAGAGACGATAAATAAATAAGTGAAACTTTTCCTCAAAAAATACCAGATTTTTTGATACCATTTTTTTTGTAAAGCAGCGAAGAAACCCAAACCTATTAAAACTCCACCAATATAAGCAGCAAAAGAAGTACGTGAGGCACTCATCACTAGGAGCCAAAGCCCAAGTAAATGCACCAACCACAAGCCAAACCGTTGCCACTTATTTTTCAGATTAATGGCCATTAAATAGAAAATTGGTAAAACAATCACTAAATAAGCAGCTAAATCATAATGACCACCAAAAGTAGATTGGACACGAGCGTGTTCAGTCAAATATAAAACCATACCCTTACTAAATTCACGATTCATGGTGGAAAAAACTGGCCAATACCAATATCTTTGACCATAACCGTAAATAGTAATGGCTAAAACAGTGAAGGCCAAAGTATAAAAAACTAATTTAACATCTTTGACTTTTTTAATTGAAGAAAACATCAAGAAAAATAAGACAAAATACTCGGTGTATCTGAATAAATGTAAGACAGATTTACCAACGTGAATGAGCTCTAAAGGAATAGTTTTGATTAAGAACATGGCGGACAAAATGGAAAGACTTGAGACAGCAAGATAAGCAAAGATCCAAGGGGTAACTTTGTTTTTGAAATCAATTTTTTTTCTAAATATTTGCACTAAATAAATCAAAAACGCCAACAATACCAAAATATCTTCTATTCTCACTCTGACAATATAACCAGGAATAGCTTCAAAAAGAGGAATTTTGGGATAAAGAGGAATAAATGCTAAAAGAAAACTGGCGATGATCAGTAAAAAATTCATAATCTTATTTTAGTAAAGTTCTAGCCTCTTTGTAAATGGAAGCAGGGACTTCTTTGCCTCGCAGGGTGTAAATCATTTGACGTAAGAAAGCACCTAGCCAGAGAATGGATTTAAGAATGGGTAATTGCCAAGTTGGCATGTGTTTTTTCCAGATGTAGAGATAACCCTTAAATTCACCGTGAATAGCATTTTTAGATGAAGAACTGGCGCAACCAAAATGAGTAATTTTGGCTTTAGGATGAATAGCAATGTCCCAATGATGATTGCGAGCACGCATACAATATTCTTGATCTTCACCGTACATAAAAATATTGCCATCAAGCATACCAATATCATCAATGACTTCACGGCGAATCATCATGGCAGTCCCAGCGATCCAGTCTTTAGAAATTAATTTAGGAGTATCTTCATCGTAGCTAGCAAAAGCAAAATCACTCATGCCTGTATGTTGGGTAGATGGGAAGAATCGTCCTAAGAAAGGAATATCATCCAAAAACAACATTTGTGAGGTGACAGTACCTAAGCTTGGCAGTGAACCGCCCTGATTTTGAATACTACCGTCTGGATTAAGCAAGGTTGGTGCAATAATGCCTAATTTATCTAATTTGCCACTACTTGCTAAATTAGCGGTTTCTTCTGAAATACCACCCTTCTCCATAGCTTCGACGAGCAAACTTAGACCACCTTTATGAGTAATAGTGTCAGAATTGAGTAAAATAATGTATTTACCTTTAGCGACTTCAGTTGCCTGATTGTTAGCACGAGCAAAACCCAAGTTTTCATGATTAGCAAAAACCTTGTAGTGAGGAAAGTTTATTTTCTTGAGAAAGTCTTCACAGGCCTTGGGCGAACCATCCTTGGAGTCATTATCGACCACAAAAATTTCAGTTTGGTTTTTAAGAATCTTGGAGGAATTAATTTCTTTAATAGCAGTTTCTAAGGTTTGGAGAGTCAGGTCTTTGGTGTTGTAGGAAACAGTAATGAGAGATAGTACTTTGTCAATTTTTGGCATAGTAAATTTATTGAAAGAGTCTAGGACGACCTAATTTATAATTTAAGTTTTTACTTTGACGCTCACCAATTTCTTTGGCAGGGACACCAGCGACGATTTTCATCTCTGGAACATCTTTAGTAACAACTGCCCCACCTGCGATGATGGCGCCTTTACCAACGGTTACACCAGGCATAATGATGGCACGAGGACCGATAAAAACATAATCACCAATAGTGACTTTTTCTTCAATGGTAGCCATATTTTCACTATGAATATCATGTTGACTGGTCCAAATCATCACTTCCGAAGCAATATCAACATGATTGCCAATTTCCAAACCCCCATGAGAATTTTTAAGTTGCCTGCGACCGTCCAAAGTAGACTTTTCGCCAATCAAAGTGCCTTCACCGATTTTGATTCCACTTGGATAATAAATACGTGCACCCATGTGAATGGTAGATTTTTTGCCAATTTTCATGCCAGCGAGACGATAACAGAAACGACGGAAGCAGTGACAGGGAATATAGCCAACAAACCACCATAAAAGACCGGTGACTAATTCTAGGTGAATGGTTTTAATGCGAATTAAAACTTTTTCAATAACTTGTGAGGTAGAGAGTTGCTTGCCGTCTTTGTCAGTAATTGCCATGAGTTTAGTATACATCAGCAGGCGGTTTTATGCCAAAATGAGTGTAAGCTTTTTTACTAAGTACTCTGCCAGATGGTTTGCGTTTAATAAAACCAATTTGCAATAAATATGGTTCCAAAACTTCTTCGACCGTGCCAGGATCTTCATTAATGGAGGCAGATAAAGTTTTTAAACCCACTGGCCCACCGTGATGTTTTTCGATCATGGCCATAATCAAGCGACGATCGTTTTCATCCAGTCCTAATTTATCAATTTCAAAAATTTCTAAAGCCTGATGGACTAATGGTAAGTCAATGGTTTTTTTCTCCATGATTTGAGCGAAGTCACGGACTCTTTTCAGCAATTTCAAAGCAATACGTGGGGTACCTCTGGAGCGTTCAGAAATAGTGGTGGCGGCCGAATCTTCCAAGATGGCACCGAGCTTCTTGCTGGCAGCTTGCAAAATAAAACCAAGTTCTAATGGTTTATAGAATTCTAATCGATGAATCAATCCAAATCTGTCTCTAAAAGGACCGGTTAACAAACCAAAACGAGTGGTGGCGCCAACTAAAGTAAACTTAGCTAAATCTAGGCGCACGGTGCGAGCTGAAGGGCCTTTGCCGATTACAATATCCAGAGCAAAATCTTCCATGGCTGGATAAAGAGTTTCTTCAATGGCTTTGGGCAGACGGTGGATTTCATCAATAAATAAAACATCGCCATCTTCTAAATTAGTCAGAATGGCAGCAAGATCGCCAGTTTTAGATAAAGCAGTACCGGAAGTGACTTTGAAGTTGCTACCCATTTCTTTGGCAATCAATTGAGACAAAGTAGTTTTACCCAGTCCAGGAGGACCATAGAACAAAATATGATCAACAGCTTCATGGCGTTGTTTAGCAGCTTTAATAGCGATTTGTAGGGATTTTTTGATGTTTTCTTGACCGGTAAATTCTTTCCAATCTTGAGCACGCAAAGAAGTGAAGAGCATTTCTTCGTCATTGGTAGAGATAATAGGATCAGTTTTAGTTTTTGCCATTTTTATTGCTACTCATTTTAATAACCGTTTTAATCGCGACTTGCAAATCCATGTTTTCCAGATCAAGTTGAGACAAGATAGTTTGGATGGCATTTTCTTCAAAACCAAGACCCAGTAAAGCATCCATGACATCTTGAGCTTTGGGTGAGAGTGTGCCCAGATTAAGTTCTTTAAGACTACCCAATTTGCTTTTTAAATCAATAATAATTTTCTGTGCCAATTTCTTACCAACTCTAGGTACGCTAGTGAAAAAACTAGTTTGGGCTTGTTGCACGGCCTCAATTAACTGATTAGTGCCAGCATTGGATAAGGCGAGAGCGGTTTTGGGACCAACACCAGAAATAGCGATTAACATTTTAAAAATAGCTAGGTCTTCTTCACTTTGGAAACCATAGAGTTCAAAACGGTCTTCTTTAATGTGACTATGGATATACAGAGAAATACTTTCGCCACTTGTAGTGATGGAGCTGAGAATTTTGGAGCCTACAAAAACTAGATAGCCTACTCCACCAGTGAGCACAATCAGGTGATCTTTTTTGACCAAAGCGGACCCTTCTAAATAAGCAATCATAAATTTTCTTTCTGCAGTTTTCGCGAACACTCATGGCAAATCATGGTAGCCAAAGCATCAATAGCGTCATCGACAATTTTACCTTCTAGTGCCAATTCCATCCTCACCATCTTTTCTACCGCTTTTTTATCGGCTCGTCCATAGCCAGTTAGACTCTGTTTGATCTGCAAAGGTGTATATTCAGCGATTTTGATCTGCTGGCGAAGCAGAGTGGCGATAATCACGCCTCTAGCTTCACTGACATCAAGAGCAGTGCTTTGATTTTTAAACCAAAAAAGTGATTCAATTCCGGCCTCAGTGACCCGATGTTTGATGATTAAAGCTTCTAATTCTGCTGCGATTTGTTGGTAACGCTTAAAAAGATGAGCTTTTTTATCAGTTTGAATACAAGTGTAGGCCAAAACTTGCCATTTAGAATCAATTTTTTGTCCAATGGCCACACCTACCCGATCATACCCAGGATCAATACCAACAATAATAGGATTATTTTTCATGTTCTAAAACTTTTAAAATTATTTTAGCGGATTCTTGCCAATCAAATTTTTTAGCCTGACGACGCATGGCTGTTTTGTATTTAAGCAATTCTTTATAAGGCATTTGAAAAACTTTGAGCATAGCGTCACTGATTTGATGAGTGTCTTTGGCTTCAACTAAAAATCCAGCCTTCCCCACTACTTCTGGCAGACTCGAACTATTAGCGACAATAGGAACGGTGCCGGCCTGCATGGATTCCAAAGCTGGAATACCGAAGCCCTCATATAAAGATACTAATAAACTGGCGGTAGCATTTTGATAAAGAGCACGCTTGAATTTATCTTCCACAAAACCGGTCAGAATAATTTTGTTTTTATAAGGTGAGTTAGTCACACGAGCTAAAATATCATCGGCAAGCCAGCCAATTTTGCCAGCAATGACCAGGTTGGGTTCATTTAGTTGTTTAGCTTGTCTATTTTTAGTTTTAAGATTGCTGGCAGCTAATTTGCGCAAAAATTCCTCATAGGCGCCAATGACACTAACGATATTTTTGCGAGGTTGCAGGGTGCCTAAATATAGAAAATATTTATTTTTAATTTGTTTTTCTTTGAAAAAAGCCTTGATTTTTTCAAGAGGAGCACTAGGTGGTAATTGAAAAGAAGGATAAGCGATTGTAATGTCTTTGCTTTGGCGATGATAATAAGTCTCGATTTCTTTTTTAGAAAATTTACTGATAGTGATGATTTTACGGGCATTTTTGACACTGTATTTAGTCCAATTCTTGAGCTGTAGAAGATCATTGGGTCTAAATTGTTCTGGGTAATGTAAGTAAGCGAGATCCATGACGCTACTGACGTAGGGTACGCTAGAAATTCTGGGGGCGTAATGAGAGGGGGTGAAAAAGACCTGATAATCTTTTTGATGTAAAAATAAATGAATTGGCAAAGCCCACTGCGTCCAAAACTTTCTTGGGCCAAGAACCATATAGCGCCAATTAGCTCTCACGGCTGGTAAATCTGCTACTCTCTTACCAGACAGAAGGACGGTGATATCAATATTTTTACGATTAGCAGTTAATTTATAAAGCTCACTAATAATGGCAAAAGCATAAGTATTGCTACCGACTCGATTTTGCACATTGGCTTCGTTGCCGTCGATGGCGATTTTGATCATATTAGTTTCCAAAGTTATCAATCGCTTTTTGATAAACTGCCAAAGTTTGCAAGGCAGTTTTTTGCCAGTTAAAAAGTTGCAAGCGAATAATCATTTTTTTCATGCGTTGTTCGCTGTCTAGTTTTTTTTCATTAAGGACTTTTTCAATAGCCTGACGAATGGATTTTTCATCCAGAGGATTACAAAGTTCGGCAGCGTTGCCAGCTACTTCTCTAATGGCAGGAATATCTGAGCTCACTACAGGCACGCCATGGGCAAAAGCTTCCAAAACAGGTAGACCAAAGCCTTCATAAAGACTTGGATAAACAAATAGTTCACTATGATGATATAAAACTGCCAATTCTTGATCAGTGACGCGACCCATGAAACGCAGGTTGGGGTTTTTGCTAATTTGTTCACTGCCATCCCAGGATTGTTCGCCAGCAACGATTAATTGATAATCATTAGCTAGAGGCAACCAAGCTTGAATGAGACGGGCCAAGTTTTTACGAGGCTCTCTGGTACCGACAAAGAATAGATAGGGTTTATTTAATTGTAATTTTTGTTTGATGTAACTGACTAATTCTGGCTTGTTGGATAAATCTTGACTAATTTCAGCGACTTGCGTGGGCAAAGCTTCGTGAACAACGGAAATATTTTGTTCGGGAATTTCTAAATAGCGGACAATGTCATTTTTGGTGGAATTAGAAACAGCAATGATTTGAGCTTGGCGGTCACGTAAAATTTGCCAAGAACGTTGATGCATCTTGAGAACTTTAGGATGAGCTACTGCTGGATAACGAATGATGGCGAGGTCATGAATGGTAGAAACCAAAGGGATATCTTTGTCTGGTGGTTGCAGCCAATCCCAACTATGAAAAACATCTAGTTTGGGAAATTGTTTGCTAATCGGATTGAGTCCTAACTGCCAAAGTTTTGCCAAAAAAGAAGGTGGAAAGTGTTGTAATTTTAAATCGTAACGATCGGGAGTGACATTGCGCAAAACTTTGCGTAGCTCAGCTTTGAGAATTTTTTGCTGACGCAGCGAACTACCATAGAGAAAAAGCTGAGTATTTCTTTCTTTAGAGAGAGCTCTAACCAGATCACCAGTATAGCGGGAAACACCACGTTGATAAGTTAAGCTAGAGATATCAATGCCAATTTTCATTTTTAATTCGCTTTCGCAATAATAATATTATCCAAGGTATAAATGCGCACAAAACCAATATTGGGATAGTCTAGCACGCCGACTTCTTTAAAACCTAGATCGCGTACGGTTTTAAGTAAAATATCATCCGGATCAGTTAGATCTCGCAAGTAATCAAAAACGAGTACATAAGAATAATTGCTTAAGCCCTTGAAGGTTTCTGCAGGATTTTCTAAATTACTGGAATAGTAAACGCCGGAACTAAAAGTTTTAAACCCCGTTTGGTCATAAAATTCCCACGGAGCAAAAGGATGAGTGAAAGAAAAAACCACAGCTGTGGAAGTTTTAGAGAATTTGGCCGTAATTTCTTGCTGAAGAGCGCGCCAGTTCTCTCTTTGTAAATTTGACTTAGTCCAATAAGCAAAAGTGGTAAAAAGATTGATGATTAGGATAGAAGTGACTAGGATTCTGACTAAATGTGGCTTCTGTTTGTAATAAGTGTCAATTAAAAACGCTTCGAGCATAGCAAAAATGGGCAAAAGAAAGAGTACTCTTTTGGCTTGGAGCACTGGGATAAAAAAAGAAACGAGCCAACTCGTGAGTAAAGGTAAGAATAAAATGCAAAAGAAAAAGCTTAAGTTTTTTTGTTTTTTGCGTAGACTTAAAAAGAGCAAATAAGCTAGGGGCGCAAAGATGACTAGAGCTAAAAATGCATAAGACAAATTCATCTCCAAATCAGCGACGCCAAAAACAAATTTAAGGGGCAAAATCAGAGCAGTTTTAAAGATTGGCAAACTAACGGTCTCTGACCAGCCAGGCATACTGAGGCGCAAAGCTTGGCCAGCTTGCAGTTGCTCCAAGAACTTAGGTAGCCAAGGTAAAAAACTAGCAACGATGACTCCGCCTGAAACAAGAATCTTGGAGAAAGACAATTTTTCTTTGAGTAAATAAATAAATTGGCCGATTAGTAAGAATGGATATAGATAAGACGAATAAAGTCCAAGGATGGAAAAAATGATAAATAAAATGAGTGGTTTTCTAGCTTTGCTTTTGAGTAATAATAACATCTGCCAGGTGGCTAAAATGCCCCAGAGCGCCGGCAAACTGTAAGGGCGTAATTCCTGAGAATAGAAAATATGAAAAGAAGAAGTGGCAAGGAAAAGACTGCTAAGCAGGGCAATTTTGCGATTAGTCAACTTGAGAGCGAGCTGATAAAGTGCCCAAATGGTTAGAATTCCTGGAATAAGACTAGGAATTAAACGCAAAAACCATTCGGTTTGACTCAAGCCAAACAAACTACCCAGACGAATACTAAAAAAAGTCAGCAAATGCATTAAGGGTGGCTGAAAATCGTCAACAATGTTTAGTTGCTGTGATAATGGTCGAGCACTTTCTAAAAATTGAGCTGCTTCGTCCAGCCAAAAAGAACCATTAAGTAGAGGGAGGCGCAATATAAGGGCTAAAAGTAAAATCAAATAAATCATGATTAACTCATTATGCCAACTTTTACTCCAAAATTCTACTCTCCTCCGTCTTAAAGTATTCGATAGTCTTAGCGAGACCAGTGCGAAAATCGACTTCTGGAGTGAAATTAAGTAGTTCTTGAGCCTTGCTGAGATCTGGTTTGCGACGAGTAGGATCGTCAGAAGGAAGATCGGCAAAAACAATGTCTTCGCCTGTGACTGATTCATTGACGATTTTTTGCACCAAGACGGCGGTTTCCAGGACAGTAAATTCATCGGGATTGCCAACATTGATGGTTTGGCCTTTGAGACTGTCGCCACTAGCTAATAATAAAATGCCACGAACTAAATCATCAACAAAACAATAAGAGCGAGTTTGTTTACCATCACCATAAACAGTCAATGGTTTTTTTGCCAAAGCTTGGTTGATAAAGTTTGGCAAAATACGACCATCGTCATAACGCATGCGTGGGCCATAAGTATTAAAGATGCGCACAATACGCACGTCCATATCGTAGTCACGCTCAAAAACTCCACAAATAGTCTCGCCTAGGCGCTTAGATTCGTCATAGCAGGAGCGTTTGCCATTAGGATTGACGTTGCCGAAATAATCCTCTTTTTGAGGATGGACTTCCGGATCGCCATAGACTTCAGAAGTACTAGCAAAAAGAAAGCGAGTCTCTGGGCTATTAGCTTGTAAATAACTGAGTAAATTATGGGTACCAGAAGAATTAACGAGATAAGTTTCAATTGGGTTCTTTTGATAAGCCGGTGGTGAAGCTGGTGAAGCAAAATGCAAGACTAAATCAATCTTGGCAAAAGCTGGATTTTCAATTTTAAGAGTTTCTAAAAAATTATCCAGATAACCAGCGGTAGGCAAACTAACGTTGGCTTCTAAGAAGCGAAAATTAGGATTTTCCATATAAGAAGCTAAATTAATGCGACGACCAGTAATGAAATTATCGACCGCGATGACCCGTCCACCAAACTTCAAAACTTGATCGACCAGGTGTGAACCAATAAAACCACCGGCACCAGTAATGAGGACAGTTTTGTTTTCAAAGTATTGCATAAAAGTGATTCTAGCAAAAATCACGGTTCTTGTAACCTTGTGCTGAGAAAATGAGGGTATGGGCTCGTGTGCTGGTGCATAGACAGGCCTGCGAAGCTTGTTTTTGGGAGTTCGATTCTCCTCGAGTCCACTACTAAATTACACTTGCAAAAAACAAGTAAATTTGGTATAAAATGAGCATCGCAGGCTTGTCCTCGGGCAACCGGGAAGACAACAGAAAAGCCACTTTAAAGGTGGCTTTTTTGTAAGAAAAAATTTCCAAATTAAAAAAAAGAAGGATCGCAGTGGTCGGAGTCATCAGTTTTGGCGTATAGCCAATGCCTCGTCCGGTACTTTCGACCCAATCTTTGAGGAAATTATATATTTTTAAAAGTATTTTTGTCAATTTTTTATGTGATTTTAAACTAGTAGCACTTCTTGTAATTTCCCACTGAGAAAATGAGGGTATGGGCCGGAGCACTGATGTGCGATTATGTCTACGAAACATGGTTTGGGGGTTTGATTCCCCTCCGGTCCACCAAGTTTTTGAACTTGAGAAATTAAAATAAAAATGTATACTAAAAGCAGTTTCGTAGACATGGTCGGGGAAACCCCAAGCCTTAAAAAGAGCCACATTTCGTAAGTGGCTTTTTTGTTTCTATTTTCCAAACTCTCTTTTATAACTCCACCACAACATCGCCCAAGTAAAGACTAATAAAGCCACCCGTGCCACTAATCTAGTGTAAACACTGGCGACTAAACCCAAGTGAGGTACAAAAACAAAGTTACCAATCAGCATAATGGTGAGTTGCAAGAAGGCGGATAGAGAAAAATAGCGATTGCTTTTGAAAGCATAAAAAGTAGCGCCAAAAGGCACGACGATAATACTTAAAAAACCCACGGCTAATAAAACGATTAAACTATCCATCCCAGCTAAATATTCTGGCCCAATCGTCCATTTCACTAAAATTGGAGCAAAAGGCAAACTGACAAAAAACCCAAGTACAGCTAAAGCGGTAATACCCCAGGCTTTTTTGAGGAAGGCACTAAAATCAGCTTGTCTATGATAGGCCGTTACTCGAGGATTAAGGACGCTCGCTAAGGAGTATGCTACTACATATAGTAGCATGGCGATGCGACTGACCCCAGCCAGTAGTCCAGCTTCATAGTTAGACAGATAATGTTTGGCAAAAATAATATCAATATTATCAATCACCCCCGCCGCGATCAGTGCAAAAGCAGAATGTTTAAGTAAATTGAGAATAATTGT
>Ga0209717_1001164_pt1 | contig 29523 bp, 24 predicted proteins | sample AD_UKC048_MetaG_FD_184418 | JGI IMG/M metagenome (GOLD analysis project Ga0209717, IMG submission 184418) | Active sludge microbial communities of municipal wastewater-treating anaerobic digesters from USA - AD_UKC048_MetaG (SPAdes) (version 2) | ecosystem: Engineered > Bioreactor > Anaerobic >...
CTGCTCCGTTCGGCTGTAGTCCTGGTGGTTCTGGCAATCGGCGCTTTCCTGATGCGCCGGTTTATTTTCGATGTGATCATCCTGGCGCCAAAAGAACCCGGTTTCATTTCTTACAGGGCCTTGTGCGCAATCGGAAAATGGCTGCATACCGATTCTCTCTGCCTCGATATCGAACCCCTTCAGATTGTCAATATCCAGATGTCGGGCCAGTTCATGGTCCATCTTTATATCTCGCTGATGACGGCTGTTGTCGTGGCTTTGCCCTATCTGCTCTGGGAAATATGGTCGTTCGTCAGGCCCGCCTTGCTGCCAAAAGAAAAAAAGTATTCTAAAGGAATCGTATTTTACAGCACCCTCCTGTTCGTTCTGGGGGTACTCTTCAGCTATTTCCTGATCGTACCGCTCACCGTCAACTTTTTTGCCACATACAGCGTAAGCGACTCGGTAAACAATACCATTACACTGAATTCTTACATCAGCACCATCGTCTCGCTAACCCTCTCCACCGGGCTCGTCTTTGAACTCCCGATCGTGGTCTTCTTCCTTACTAAAGTCGGTATTCTGACCCCGGCTTTCATGCGAAAGAACCGCAAATACGTCATCGTCATCCTGCTGGTTCTGGCAGCGGTTATTACACCTCCCGACGTTTTCAGCCAGATCATGGTCACTATCCCGATGTTGCTGCTCTACGAAATGAGCATCGTCATTTCGGCAAGGGTGCTGAAAAAACGTAAAGAAGAGCTGGCCGGTTAAAGGTCAGGATTTCAGGAATCCGAGAACGTACCGGTAGAAAAGTTCAGGCTCATCGGCATGAACCCAGTGAGTACCGTTCTCTATTGTTTTAATTATGGATTGGGGAAAACTTTGTGTGATGGCAGGAATATCTTCATCCAGGATATAATCCGATTTACCTCCGCGGATAAATAAAGCAGGACGGGAATATTTCACCGAGTAAAACACCCCGTCGTACATGGCGTCGATGTTCTGGCTGATCGCGGCCAGTGCGTGACGCCAGCCAAGTTTCCCTTTTTCTTTCCAGAAAAGGTTTTTCATGAGAAACATCACCAGCCGGCTGTCACCGATCTTATTATACAATTGTTTTTCCACCTCCTGCCGCGTCACAATCTTGTCAAAATCCACGGCCAGCATCGCGTCGATCAGGCGAAGGTGATAATTGAACCGGTAATATGCCCGGAGACTGGTATCCACAACCACGAGCTTTTTAACCGTTTCCGGATTCTCCAGTGTATACCTCATGGCTACCTTTCCTCCCATAGAATGGCCGATGAGTACGGGATTTTCAAGCTGATGCCTGGCAATGAACTCCGACAAGTCATCTGTCAGGGCATAATAATTCAGCACCGGGTGATGGGGAGAATGGCCATGATTGCGCTGATCCGGAATGAGCACCCGGAACCCTTCGCCGGCCAGCCTGCGTGAAAAGGCTACCCAATTATCGGAAATGCCGAGCAATCCGTGCAGGATCACAACGGGCTGGCCCTGGCCGTATTCCCTGAAAAAGAGATCCATCTGCTACGCTTATTTTAACTGCCTGAGATATAACTGAATCGTGTTCTCCAACCCATAATATAACGCATCGCAGATCAGGGCATGACCGATAGAGACCTCCAGCAGTCCCGGCACCTGTTCCTTGAAAAACCTGAGATTCTCCAGGTTCAGGTCATGCCCGGCATTGACTCCCAGCCCCGCCCGCTGCGCTGCCATTGCGGCCATAACAAAAGGCCTGACCGCTTTTTCGCGATCCTCCGCGAATTCCCGGGCATAGCTTTCCGTATAGAGCTCCACCCGGTCGGTGCCGGTCTCCCGGGCTTGCATCACCATTGTTTCATCCGGATCGACAAAAATGGAGGTCCTGATACCGGCTTCATGGAACCGGGCTATGATCTCCTTCAACTTTTCCTTGTGGGTGATGGTGTCCCATCCGTGATCGGAGGTCAGCTGGCCCGGATCATCGGGCACCAGCGTAACCTGTGCCGGTTTCACCTCCAGCACCAGGCGAATGAATTCAGGAGTCGGGTTGCCTTCAATATTGAATTCCGTTTTTACGATCGTTTTCAGGTCGCGGGCATCCTGAAAACGGATGTGTCGTTCGTCAGGACGGGGATGAACGGTGATCCCCTGCGCACCGAAACGTTCGCAATCGGCCGCCGCCTTCAGCACATCGGGCACGTTCCCGCCCCGGGCATTTCGCAGCGTGGCTATTTTATTAATATTGACACTCAGCCTTACCATTATTTCTACCTATTTTTGGATACAAAACTACAAAATTGTGAACTGAATAGGGGTAAATCAAGATGAGAGCGGTTATTCAAAGGGTTTCAAGGGCAGAGGTAACAATAGGCCAGTCGGCAGCAGGCCGGATAGGTAAAGGGCTATTGATCTTATTGGGAATTGTCGAGGAGGATGGTCCGGAAGATATCGAATGGCTCAGCGGCAAAATAGCCAGGCTCCGCATTTTCGACGACGATAACGGGGTCATGAACCTTCCGGTCACGGAAGTTAACGGCGGAATACTGATTGTCAGCCAGTTCACCCTTCATGCCAGCACAAAGAAAGGAAACCGCCCGTCTTATATTAAGGCTGCCCGCCCTGAAACCGCTATCCCTCTTTATGAAGACTTTATCCGCCAAATGGAAAAAGACAGCGGAATTACCCCGGAAACCGGAGAATTCGGTGCAATGATGCAGGTGGAACTGGTCAACGACGGGCCGGTGACCATCATAATCGACACCAAATCCCGGGAATAATCTTATGGTAGATACGCAATATTTTGCGATGTAGATACGCAAAATATTGCGTATCTACCATTAATAATGAAACCCGATCACCTGCCGGATATCGGGGTGCAGGCTTAATGCAACGGGGCAGGTACGCCCGGAATTTTCAATGATGGCCCTCTGTTTCGGGGTATAACCCATAGCTGGAAACCTGTAATCGATGTGGATTTCGCCGATTCGCCTGGGATTGGAATACATCACCTTGGTCACCGATGCCGTTGTGCCGTCGATGCTGAAACCATGCGTACGCGCTGCAATGCCTATAATGGTCAGCATACAGCTCGCCAGCGATGTGGCAGCTAAATCGGTCGGGGAAAAATATTCCGCTTTGCCCTGGTTATCCAGCGGAGCATCCGTCAGTATTTTCACCCCTGAAAAAAGATGATGGGCCTCGGTCCGGAGTTCACCGATATATTTGACCTCTGATGTAGCCATAATATTTGTTTTATTCTTCCAAAATTAATCATCTTTAAAAATAAAAAAGCCTCCCATATCTCTATGGAAGGCCAAAAACCAAATTAATTAAAGAAATAGTTTATTTCTTATCGGGACAAGATTTTTCACAGGATGACTTTTCGCCGGCACAGCATGACTTTGCAGTTTCTGATTTGTCGGCGCAGGTTGAAGCACACGACGAAGCGCAGGATTTCGAAGCGCCTTCGGTTGTCTTGGTTTCAGCCTTTACATCTTTATTGTCGGCAGCTTTTTTGTTTTCATCCTTTTTTGGATCCTTATCGAAATTGACGACTTCAACCTGAGCCGTTGAAGCAACAACATTCTGGATGCCAATGGCGCCAAAAGCTACAAATCCTATGATTGCGAGTGATAAAACGAGTTTTTTCATAATTTTACCTGTGTTATATTAATAATTATTAATGCACAAATTTACCCCCATATAACGGACAGGCTTGTTAACCGGTTGTTAATTACTGTTAATGATTTGTTAAATGGGGTCACGAAGCCGCTATACGGCCTAATTTAGGAGCCATGAAGAAAAACTCCTTCCTGCTCGTTGTGCTGATTAATTCGGCAGCTCTTATCGGGATTATCATTACACAATATTTCTGGATAAGGAATGCATTCAATCTTCTGGAAGAAGATTTTGCCGCATCGGTAAGGATCGCGGTCAAAAGCGTCGCGAGTCAGATTCCGGCCGGTGATGTTCAATTAATTTCAGCCAACATCAGCCAGGTTGAATACAGGATCGGTGAAGAATTTAAAATCCTCCGCCTGGATGAAGAATTCCATTTTGCAATTTTAGATAACAGAAATAATTCCATCCTGGGGGGCAAATATGGTCATTACGACCGGCAAATACTAACATCAGCCCATAAAATCCCGATCCCGGGCACCGGGGATGAGTATTCCCTGGCGGTATTTTTCCCTCAGGAAAACAACCACATTATTAGCAAGCTTACCGGATGGATCGCTATCTGGATCATCTTCACCCTGGTGCTGATCATCGGTTTTCCCGTTTCCATCTTCATTTTTAACCGGCAGAAAAAACTGTCGGGGATGAAAACGGACTTCATTAATAACATGACGCACGAGTTCAAAACCCCAATAGCCACTATCTCCCTTGCCGGTGAAATGTTACTGAACGAAAAAGTGCTGGAAGACAAGCGTAAGATTGAAAAATATGCCCGGGTGATACTCGACGAAAATACCCGTTTGCAAAACCATGTGGAACAGATTTTAAGCGTTTCTCAACTGGAACGAGGACAATTCAGGCTTAAAAAGAAGGAATTGGACGTTCATCAATTAATCGCAGAAGTTGTCAAAACTTTTTCTCTATCTTTCAATGAATCAGGGGGTACCATTAAAACCCATTATTGCGCTAACCGTTTCATCATCAAAGCAGATAAAGAACATCTTACCAATGTTATCTTCAATTTGCTGGATAATGCAAAAAAATACTCGAAGGAAAATCCCTGGATCAGAATCGGGACGCAAAATGTCTCAAACGGCCTGGTGATCTCGGTGGAAGACAAGGGAATCGGGATCAGCCCGGAGAACCAGCGCCATATTTTCAGGAACCTCTACCGGGTGCCGACGGGTAACCTCCATAAAGTTAAAGGATTTGGGATCGGTTTATTTTATGTCAAAACGATTGTAGAAGCACATGGCGGACATATTAATTTAAAAAGCGAACTGAATAAGGGAAGCAGATTTGATTTATTTTTACCTTTTGTTTATAACTTAAACAAGGAAGATGAATACACCCAAACCTAGAATTCTCCTGGTTGAAGATGATCCGAATCTGAGCCTGGTGCTTCAGGATTATCTGGAAATGATGAATTTCGACATCCATTTGTGCCGCAATGGCAAGGAAGGCCTTGATGCTTTCCGGAATAGGAAATTCAATATTTGTATTCTCGATATTATGATGCCGGTGATGGATGGATTTACCCTTGCTGAAGAAATCAGAAAGACTGACGATACGGTTCCGATTGTTTTCCTTACCGCCAAATCGCTGAAAGAAGACCGTATCAAGGGATTCAGAATGGGTTGCGACGACTATATTACAAAACCATTCAGCACCGAAGAACTGAGTCTCCGTATCCAGGCTATTCTTAAAAGATGCATGAATCAGCCGGCCCGGGCCGAAAAAGAAGAACCACCCGTATACAATCTGGGGAATTACATCTTCGACCACAAAAATCTGATCCTGAGCATTAACGGTGAGCAAAAGGTGCTGACGCGTAAGGAGAATGCCCTTCTGAAGTTACTTTTTGAACGTCAGAACCAGTTGCTCCCGAGAGAAGTTGCACTAAAATCGGTCTGGGGAAACGATGATTACTTTATTGGCAGAAGTATGGATGTCTTTATTACTAAGCTCAGAAAATATTTAAAAGACGACCCATCCATCTTTATCACCAATGTTCACGGAACAGGCTTCAAACTGGAAGTAAAAAAATAGCTACTCCGAGACGCCTTCCAGGTCGAGCAAAAAAGCATACTCCAGCGCGGTTTCCCGGTATCTTTCGAACCGCCCGGAAGCCCCGCCGTGGCCGTAATCCATATTGGTCCATAAATAAAGCGGGTTCTTATCGGTCTTGGTTACCCTGAGTTTAGCCACCCACTTTGCCGGTTCCCAGTACTGAACCTGCGAGTCGTGCAACCCTGTCGTGACAAGCAATGCAGGATAGCTCATCGCCGCAACATTATCATACGGCGAATAGGAGAGCATATATTTATAATAAGCAGAATCAGTGGGATTCCCCCACTCATCGTACTCACTGGTAGTCAAGGGGATGCTCTCATCCAGCATGGTCGTGACCACATCAACAAATGGAACTGCCGCGATTACACCCTTGAATAGATCGGGCCGCATGTTGATCACCGCGCCAACCAGCAGGCCGCCGGCACTCCCGCCCATAGCATAAAGCTGCCCTGGATTCGTATATCCACGATTGACCAGGTATTCGCCGCAGGCTATAAAATCGGTGAACGTATTCTTCTTGTTCATCAATTTGCCATCTTCATACCACATCCGGCCCATCTCCTCCCCGCCCCGGATATGGGCAATAGCGTAGATAAAACCCCTGTCAAGCAAACTGAGCCTCACGGAATTAAAATAAGGATCGGTCGAATAACCGTATGAACCGTAACCGTATAGCAGGACCGGAACATGCCCGTCCCGCTTCAAATCTTTCCGGTAAACCATCGACAGGGGAATCTGTTTTCCATCGGATGCAGTGACCCACACGCGTTCGGTAAAATAATCCCCGGGTTCGTAACCGCCAACCACCTCCTGCCTCTTTTTCATTTCGCTCTCATGGGTCCTCGTATTATAATCATAAACCGTCATGGGAGTTGTCAAGGAGGTGTAATTGTACCTGACCACCTCCGTCTCCATCTCCGCATTGCTGCCCAGGGTGACCGTATAAGCCTGCTCTGTGAAATCCAGGTAATAATCCAGGCCGGCGCGGTTGAAAATACGGATGGTCTTCAATCCCTCTTTGCGCTCCTGAATCGCCAGAAATCCTTTGAACACATCAAAATCCTCCAGCAAGACATCCTCCCGGTGCCCGATCACCTCTTTCCAGTTCTCCCTGCCGGTCGCCCCTTCCGGAGTCTCCATCAGCCTGAAATTTACCGCATTATCATTGGTCCGGATGTAAAACCTGTCTTCATAATGCGCAACCGAATACTCAAGCCCCCTGATCCTCGGCTGAAACACCGTAAACCGTCCATTCGGATCACCGGCATCCATGTAACGGTATTCATCCGACATCGTGCTCCCTGATCCGATCATCAGGTATTTCCTGGATTTACTCCTGTAGACAAAGGTGTTATACGTAACATCTTCTTCAAAATAAACCAGTTCACTTTCTTTTTCTGATTGTCCGAGCCTGTATTTCCAGATCTTATCGGGCCGCAGTGACTCATCCCGCGTCGAATAAAACAAGGTCTTGTTATCGGCGGCCCAGGCCAGGTTGCCTGATGTCTGGCCAATCCGGTCAGGATAGATCTCACCGGTCTCCAGGTTTTTGAAGTACAGGGTGTAGATCCGGCGGCTCACAGTATCAACCGAAAAAGCAAGCAGGCGGTTGTCGTCGCTGACTTCCAGTCCGCCCACGTCATAATAAGCGTAACCGGCAGCCATCTCATTGACATTCAGCATGATCTCCTCGATACTATCCAGGGTTCCTTTTTTTCTGCAATATAAAGGATACTCTTTCCCCTCTTCGTACCGGGTATAGTAATAATAGCCGTTTTCCAGGTAAGGTACCGACATGTCCGTCTGCTTGATCCTGCCCGTGATCTCCGTGAACAATTTCTCCCGGAGCCCATCGGTATGAGCCATCATAGCTTTGGTATAGTTATTCTCAGCCTCCAGGTATGCAACTACATCCGGGTTTTCACGTTGATTCAGCCAGTAATAATTGTCGATCCGTGTCTGACCATGAACAGTCAGTTCTTTCTTCTTCTTCTTTGCAATCGGTGCGTCCATCGTTTGCTGTTTTTTTTGTTCACTGCAACCGGAAATCAAAAGGCATACCGGCATAATCCATAATAATCTTTTGAATAAATTGTGGTCCATGTTTTCAATATTTTAACCGGGAAATATGTTTAAAATGTCCATGTAATGCCGAGGCTGGGCATGACCGGCAACTGGTATACGATCTCGCCGGTGAGGCGGTCGCGGTAAAAGACATTTTTCCGGTTGTATACATTGACAACGCTGACGTCGACATCGATCTTTGAATGTTCGCTCAGGAAAAACCGCTTTTTCATGTTCAGATCGAGGCGATGATAAGAAGGCAGCCTGCCCTTGTTCAGGTCTCCGTAAATAATGGCCAGTTCACCGTTATCGGTAATATAATCGGAATAAATCCCATCCTCGAATTTAATCTTCTCAAAATAGCCTTGTGTCTGGGTAAACGGGAAACCTGAACCGTAATTCCAGCGGGCGCTGAATTCCCATCCGTATTGTTTTCCGAAACGGTATGTCGTCACCAGGTTGACATTATGGCGCCGGTCAAAATGAGGATAATACTGCTGCATCACTGTATCGATCTCTTCATAGAAACGATTGACGAAGGCGTAAGAATAAACTACCCAGAAATAAAAACTGCGGCGGTCATATTTCAGCGTCAAATCTAATCCGTATGCGTCGCCCTTCTCCAGGATAAAATCCTCTTTTAATAGTGCCGGTTTTTCAGGATTCTTGTCTTCATCGTAGATCTTATTCCGGTTCAGGTTGGTCAACTGGTTGAAGATCTTGTAATACCCTTCGATATTCATCGTCACTTTTGAGGCAATGTCAAATTCCCCTCCCAGGATGAGATGGGTGGCTTTTTGCAGGGCATGGGTCACCGGTTTTCCGTCGAAATAATCGGGAAGGTTATCGGGACCGGAAAGGATGGCATAGAAAAGGTTTACGACATCCCTGTCAGACCGCGCACTGATCAGGTTCTGCGAATACAGGCCCCCGGCGAATTTGAGCCTGAAATGTTTGGTCACATTATATTTCAGCGCCAGGCGCGGCTCCGGCGAAACCGTCGACAGCGAGGCATACCATTGAAGCCGGAAACTGGGTTCTATGAGGAATTTGCCCGCCGTCAGCTTGTACTTGGCAAACAATCCTATTTCAGTGGTGTTCTCCTGTTGTTCAATTACCATCCCCGATCCGTTCACAAAGTAATAATCTGTAGTGGAACCCACCTGTTCCAGCCCGAACTTGAGTTCATCCTTTCCAAGGAAATAGGTAAAATCGAGGCCGACATCAAACCCGGATATCCTGCTGGTCCGCTCCGGGCTGGTCTCTTCAATCAGGCCGATGGTGTAATTGGAATAGGCTACATGCCCCTCCATGATAAAATCAGACTTGCCCGGGATCACCAAGAAATTGGTGCCGATTCCTGTGCTGTGCCAGTTGAAATCAGAAAGGGTCTTGTATTCATTCACCTGGTCACGGTAATGAAACCCGTAAAAATTGATTTTGCTGCCGTTGCTCGCCTGGATCGAAACTTTACCGTAAAGATCCAGGAAGTTGAAAGGCAATCCGGCCGTATCGATATACTTGTATAATAATTCGGAGCTTTGCTCCAGGTAAGAACCTTTGGCCGATAAAATAAAACCTGCGCTCCCGCTCCTATTCTCTTTGATTTTAACAAACGGCCCCTCCAGAAGGAGGTTCGCGCCGAAAGAACTTAAACCCACCTTTCCGGCAAAGCGCGTGCGGTTTCCATCCCTCGTCGTAATGTCCATGACCGAAGAGATCCGTCCGCCGTATTCTGCGCCGAAACCTCCAGTGTAAATGTCGGCACTGCGGATGATATCGGTCTCAAAAACACTGAACAGGCCAATAGAGTGAAATGCTTTGTAAATAGTGACCCCGTCGAGCAATACTTTGTTCTGGATCGGGGAACCGCCCCGGATATACAATTCACCGCCCTGGTCACCCGTAAAAACAACCCCCGGCATCACCTGCAGGTACTGGGCCAGGTCAGGCTGCCCGCCAATGGATGGAATCAACCCGATGTCCTTTGGTGTAATTTTAACCACCGAAGTTTTTGTCTCAGTCCGGGCTTCCTGGTATTCGGCTGAAATATTGATGGTTTCAAGGTTAATGGCTGCAGGGTTCAAATAGAGCTGCTTTGTAATGACCCCGCCCGATTGAAGGCTGATCGGCATCGTCAGGGTATCATAGCCCAGGTAGGTGACAATCAGGGTGTAATCTCCTGCAGGCACTTTGGTAATGATAAAATAACCGTTCTCATCTGTCGCAGATCCATGAGTGGTTTTTAAAAGGTAAACATTGGTGAAGATGACCGGCTCACCGTTTGATTTGTCAAAAACAAACCCTTTGATGGTTCCGGTCTGACTGAATGCTACTGTAAAACCGCCAATGGCCAGTAAGAGAAGAAGAAACCTTTTCATCAGACTCTGGGTTGAAAATTTGCAAAAACGGCAAATTTACCATTATTCCCAAATGCCGGGCTGAAAAATCAGTGAACGGTAGAATTTAACAAGCCTGTCTCAGTATCGTTGAATAAACAGGCTTGAAACGGCTGCCTCGATTTTAATCGTGATAAATTTGCTTTTGTCCTGATAATCGGGTGTCTCGTAGTTGCCGCCCCCGGTATGGTTGAAACCATTGAGGTCTTTTGAAGATAGAACCGTATTGGCCACTATCTTGCAGCCAAACTCTTCCGGAACTTTAATATTGATCGAAGAGGCACCCGAATTTATCTTGACGTTCACATGATCGTAAAGCGAACCCATCTTCACATTGATCGACGACGCCCCGCCGTCAATATCGATATTTTCTACCTTGAACGACGAAAGATCCATATCGATATTGGCTGCCCCCACATCGACCTTCAGGTCCCAAACAGGCAACGGGTTGAGTTTAACTGCGACCTTGTTTCTAAAATCCCCCCTGATCCGGCCTTCATCCAGCTCAATATTGATCTCCCGGCGGCTTCCAAGGTCTTTAATGGAATAAACATATTTACCCAGGTTCCCTTCCCGCTCAAACTCAAACAACTCCGCGGTGGTATCTTCTATACGGAAATTTCCGGCGGCCGCATCGAAATCCAATTTTGCCGAGGTTATGATCGTATCATACGCTTCAAAGATCCGCTGATCAATGTCCTTTAACTTGTCAGGCGGGCTGGGAGGGGTTATATCCCGGTCAAACCGGAACGACCAGTCGTTATCCCGGTTACCCGGAACATAGATCAGGAATAATGCCCCGATGATCATGACGATCACGGTGAGTATAATTTTATAAAGATCTTTGATCGGAAGTATGGTTACGCCAATAAGCACAAGAACAATGGGCCAGAGGCGCCAGATGCTGTGCCAGCTAAAATAAATCACATCGAGATTCTTCAGTATAAACATGACCCCTATCAGAACCAGGACCAGTCCCCAGATAATATTCTTTGCTTTCATGGATCAGGATTTTTTTCTTCCGGCAAAACTACTGACAATAAGTGTGATACCGGCCACTACGATGATGATGGGCCAGAAATCACGAAAATGAAGGTGAATTGTAGGTAAAAACCTGTCGAGAAGGAACAGGGCACCGAGGCAGATCAGCACCAGGCCGACGATAAGGCCGCCGTTGTTCCGGCGCGCAGGATAAACCACCGGCGAAGGTGCAGCAGTTTCACCTCCTTCAGCAGGCTGGCCACCGGGTGAGGTTTCCGGATTAAATGCGGATTGATAATACTCGAAAGGTTCTTCGGGAATCGCGATCCAGAGGATCAGGTAGAGCAGCAGCCCGCCCCCTCCGACAATTACCAGGACGGCAAAAATGAGCCTGATAATGGCAGGATCTGCATTCAGCGATTGGGCAATGCCGCCGGCTACACCACCCAGAATACGGTCACGGCGGCTGCGGTACAATCCTTTTCTTTGCATGTGATTTAAATTTGTTATAAATGTATAAACCTAAGACGAGGTTTTCAATTTCATGTTACAAATATAACAAAATAAAAAGGGTGTCTCAAATGTCAGAGCACCCTCTTTATAAACAGAATTTCAATAAGCTCAGTTCTTTTTTACCATGCCGGTAATATCCGAATCGACCAGGATCCGGCCGCAATATTCGCATACAATGATTTTCTTGTGCATCCGGATATCCAGCTGATGCTGGGGAGGAATCTTGTTGAAACACCCACCGCAGGCATCCCGCTCGATCTGGACCACGGCAAGCCCGTTGCGGGCATTCTTCCGGATCCGCTGGTAAGCCATCAGTAACCTCTCGTCAATCCTTCCCTGCAATTCCTCCGATCTCTGTGCCAGCGTCTTTTCTTCATTCTCCGTCTCCTCCACAATGTCGTTCAGCTCGCTCTTTTTTATCTCCAGATCAGAACGCCTCTCGTTCAATACACCTTCCGCCTCGCTTATCTGTGCGTTTTTTCCGTTCAGGGCTTCATTGTATTCTTTGATCCTCTTCTCAGCCAGTTGCATCTCAAGCGTTTGAAACTCAATTTCTTTTGTGATCGAATCGTATTCCCTGTTGTTCCTTACATTCATCTTTTGCTCTTCATATTTGCGGATCAGCGATTCACTGTCTTTGATGGCCTGCTTTTTCTCGGCAATCAACTTATCAAACGATTTTATCTCGTCATGATAATTTTCGATCCGAGTCTGTAAACCGATGATTTCATCCTCCAGGTCCTGCACTTCCAAAGGCAGTTCTCCACGGATCATCCGAATTTTATCGATCTGCGAATCATGCTGCTGAAGCTGGTATAACGCTAATAGCGTATCTTCGATTTTTCTTTTGATCCCTTCATCTGAAAGCTGTTCGGCCTGTTCAGGACCTTTCTTAATCGCACTTTCCTTTGTCATAAATTATTGATTTAAAAATAATTAACCGGATTAGCCAGGGTTTCTGAAATTCGGATTGCAAAGGTAGGAAATTTTTTCTTCAAATAAGCAGCGATTAACCCGCAAGTAAATTGTTCAGTTTCAAAATGTCCTGCATCAGCAATGACGATTTTCCCGTCGGCTTCAAAAAACTGGTGGTATTTTATGTCGGCCGTTAGAAAAATATCGGCCTGCATCCGGATGGCATCCTGGATCAGAAAACTCCCGGAGCCGCCACAAATAGCCACACGCCTCAAAGGCTTTCCCAATAAAGGAGAATGACGTATCACCGGAATCTTCAGGATATCTTTCACCTGTGCCAGAAAAACCTTTTCATCCGTAGGTTCAGGCAAATGGCCGATCATCCCTGCACCTGCCCGGTCATACTCGTTTTCCAGGCTGTAAATGTCGTAGGCTACTTCTTCATAGGGATGGGCGCATAAAAGCGCTTCAACAACCGATTCTTTCCGGTAGGCAGGGAAGATGGTCTCTATCCTTACCTCTTCCTCGAAATGGAGATGCCCTTTCTCGCCGACAAATGGGTTTGTCGCTTCCCCTCCGCGGAAGGTCCCCTGGCCTGTGAGATTGAAACTGCACTGGTCGTACCCGCCAATATGACCCGCCCCGGCGTCAAACAAAGCCTGCCTCACCCTTCCTGCATGCGCTGCAGGGCAATAGGTTGCCAGCTTTTTCAGCATCCCTGAGGGTTTACGCAACACTGAAAGCCCAGTAAGACCGAGCTTCTCGCCCAGAATCCGGTTCACTCCGTTCCAGGCATTGTCGAGGTTGGTATGAACCGAGCAGATGGCCAGATCCTCTTTGAGTGCTTTTTTAATGATCCTTTCCGTCGCCGTCTTATCAGCAATTCTTTTTATTCCTTTGAATATTAAAGGATGATGACTGATGATCAAATTTGAGCCGTGCCTGGCGGCCTCTTCCACAACTTGTTCATTTATATCAAGACAAATAATACAACCGGTCACTTCCTGGCCAGAAGATCCTATCTGTAAACCCGAATTATCATAATCTTCCTGCAATGAAAACGGCGCCATCTCCTCAATAGCTGCAAGCAATTCTTTTAAAACCATATCAATATATTTTTTTTATAGAAAAAGTGACTTTTTTAAATTCCATCCGTATAAATATAAAACTTTAATGTTTTCTTAATCTGCAATATAACTTCTGAAACAGATTGTCGGTATATTTAACAGATGATTATTGTAAAAATACTACTATTTCCATTCGCCTGCCTCTTTGGGGCTGTTATTGGTCTGAGAAACAAATTGTTTGACTGGAAAATCATTCCGGCCAGGAGTTTCCATTTTCCCGTCATCGCAGTCGGAAACCTGAGCGCAGGAGGAACGGGAAAAACCCCTCATATCGAACACCTCATCCGGTTGCTGAAAAACCATTACAAGGTTGCCGTCCTGAGCCGGGGATACCGCAGAAAAACCAAAGGATTTATCCTCTGCCGACCGGAACATTCACAGCTTGAGATCGGCGATGAACCGGCTCAATATTTGAATAAATTTCCGGATATTACCCTCGCCGTCGATGAAGACCGGGTCAGGGGCATCAAACGGATCATGGATGAAAGACCTGAAACAGAAGTCATTCTCCTGGATGACGCATTCCAGCACCGCTATGTCAAACCCGGAAGATCCATCCTCCTGACCGATTACCATCACCTGTACACAGAAGATTATCTGCTTCCAGTCGGGCTGCTCAGGGAAAAATCCAAAGGCGCCAAAAGGGCCGACTTCATTATAGTTACCAAAACCCCCAAGGTGCTCTCCCCTATCACCCGGCGCAATCTTGTGAAAGAGATTGCCCCCCGTCCCCATCAGAAACTCTTTTATTCTTATGTTTCATACGACAGGCCGATACCGTTGAAAAGATGCCAGAACCAGAAACCGGCCGCCGAAAAATACAGCTACATCATCATGGTGGCCGGAGTGGCTAATTCTTATCCTTTGCAGGAATACCTGAAGACGATTTGTAACGAATTGATAATATTTGACTTTCATGATCATCACCAATATTCCCGGAGTGATTTTGAAAAAATATTGAATGAATACCACAGCATAATCTCAAAAGATAAAGTTATCTTCACCACCGAAAAAGACGCGACACGCCTGGATACTGATGAATTCTCCGCATATCTCGATGTGTTGCCGGTTTATTACATCCCCATCAGGATCAATTTCCATGATTGTGATGAAATAAAATTTGATAAACTTATTCTGGATTATGTTCGAAAAAGTATCGGAAGCCGTTGATTATATCAGAACCAGGACCGGGCTCATCCCGGAAACCGGTATCGTTCTCGGTACCGGACTCGGAAACCTGGCCAATGAAATTGAGTCACCTGTTTTTATTCCTTACGACGAAATCCCCCACTTTCCCTCTTCCACCGTCGAAGGCCATGCCGGCCGGCTCATCATCGGCGGGCTGAACGGATGCCGCGTTGTGGCAATGCAGGGCAGGTTTCACTTTTACGAAGGTTATGACCTTCAGGATGTCGTTTTTCCCATCCGGGTGATGAAGTTTCTCGGAATTAATTTACTGATCCTTTCCAATGCCAGCGGCGGACTAAATCCCGGTTTTCAGGTCGGTGATATTATGATTGTGGAAGATCATATCAACCTGATGAACCTGATGAATGAGAACCCCCTCAAAGGAGTTCACGACGAGCGCTTCGGAGCGCGTTTCCCGGATATGAGCCGGCCATACGATGCCGGATTGATCAAAAAAGCCGAAATACTGGCCGAAAAGATGGGAATCCATTACCGGAAAGGGATTTATGCGGGAGTAACCGGCCCTACCTTTGAAACACCCGCAGAATACAGCTATATCAGGTACCTGGGAGCCGATGCCGTTGGCATGTCGACAGTCCCTGAAGCGATCGCCGCCGCCCAGATGCAGCTGCCGGTCTTTGCCGTATCTGTTATTGCCGACCTGGGGGTCAAAGGAAAAATCGTCGAAATCTCCCACAAGGAGGTCATTGATGCCGCCAGCCTGGCCGAACCTCTAATGACCCGGCTGATTAAAGCGTTGCTCGGTGAATTGTTCCCGTAATTCTTAAAATGAACTTTGATCCAGCACCTTGAGCTTCCAGCGGGTATGGCATTTCAATCGCCTGTCATGAAATGGCATCAGGGCAAAGGATCCACCGATCAGCGCAGCGGAAACCAGCGCAGTACCGGCATCGATCACCGGATACTCGCGGTTGATCAGGCGATTGAAACTGTCGAGACCAATATAACCGGCGCCGGCCAGCATGCTTAAGCTGCTCAGGGTCATCATCAGCCAGTTCGACCGGTAAATAGTCACCAGGCGGTCAATTCCGACTTCTCCGGTATACTCAAAGATGAGAGTAGAATCAGTCATCCCGGTGATTTGATCTGTGATCCTCCCTTGCGATGGGCCAAGGCTGAAACTCAATACGTCGCCGGGATAGTATTTGAAGTTTTTAAGCGTCTTATCATTCTCAACCAGAAGAAATACCTGGCCGTGACATCTGACAAGAATCAGCAATAATATCCAGAGGATGACGCTTTTCTTCAAATTACCCGGTGAAATGACGATTTAAACAATAAACTCAGGAACGACCTTTATCGTATTTTTGTCTAAAATAATAAAAATCGGGCCTCATGATGGCAGTTAGAAATATTTTCATTTTCCGGGTTCTTTTGCTCGCCCTGATTGTATTAGCTGCAGCAGGATGCCAAAGGGATGGTAAAAAAAGTATCAAAACCACAATCACCGGATCCTTTTCACAACTCGCAGGAAAATCAGTGTCTCTCAGCGAGTTTGATATTACCTCGGCGACTCCGTTGGATACTGTGAAAATTGACGATAAAGGAAATTTCCGCTTTAAGTTTCGACGGAAAGGCGCCGGATTTTATCTGGTCAAGGTGGATAACCGGAACTTCATTACTCTTGTGCTCGACCAGGAGAAAAACATCCGGATTCAATCATCGGAGGCCAACATCCGGAAAAACTATTCCATCAATGGATCGCCCGATTCCGAAATATTCCGCGATTTTGAAATGTTCACTGAAGTAAACCGTAATAAGGTCGATTCGCTGAGCAAAACATTCAATAACCAGATGCGTTCGACCGCTTTTCGCTCTCTGAAACCGGAACTGGATAAAGAATACCAGGAAATTTTCGGACAACAGGTGCGCTACGCACAGCAGTTCATTGAGAATCACTGTTCTTCGCTGTCCACTTTGCTGGTGTTGAACAAGCGTTTTGGAGAAAGAAGAATTCTGACGGAAGAAGATAATTTCACTCATTTTGTGATGGCAGATTCTTGCCTGAGATTTCATTATCCTGATAATAAACACCTTAAGGAACTGAATAAAAAGATTACAATTGCCAGGCAAAACCGCCGCATTTTCGATATTACCGAAGCACAGCTGGCACCCGGCAAAACGATCCCTGATATCTCATTAGGCGATGTGAATGGAAAACAGGTCAGGCTGTATTCCTTTGAAGGCAGGCCCGTCATCCTCTATTTCTGGGCATCCTGGGACCATTCGAGCCGGAAAGCCAATAAAGTCATTAGGGAACTGGCCGAAAATTCGGCTCAAAATCCGGTGGTATATGCCATTGCGCTGGAAAGCTACAAAGAGATGTGGCAGGAAGCTATCCGGCAGGACGGGCTCGATAACTGGATCAATGTTTCTGATCTCCTGAACATTAAATCATCGGCAAAAACAATGTTCAACATACCCGATACGTTTCCTTATTTCTTTTACCTGGATAAAGATCTGTATATCCGTTACAAAGGAAATGATTTCAGCAGGCTGGAAACTGAATTGAATCGTTAAGTTGCCACGCCGCAATTGGATTATAAGGGGAAGTTTAGTAATATTGCGTTAAAATGATCAATATTTTGGAAGATAACGTTTCCCGGTCATCCGGAAAAATCTACTTCGCTTCCGATTTTCACCTGGGCATCCCCGACCATGCATCGAGCCGACAAAGGGAAGAGATGCTGGTTTCCTGGCTCGATATGATCCAATCCGATGCTTCGGATATTTTTCTCATGGGTGATGTTTTTGATTTCTGGTTTGAATACAAGACCGTTGTCCCAAAAGGATATATAAGGTTATTGGGGAAATTGGCCCAACTGACCGACCAGGGTCTGAAAGTGCACCTTTTTACCGGTAACCACGACATCTGGGCTTTCAGCTATTTGCAGGATGAAGCAGGAATAGAACTTCACCGCAAGCCGGAAGTCAGGGACATGATGGGCAAAACCTTTTACCTGGCTCATGGCGATGGCCTTGGCCCGGGCGATAACGGGTACAAATTCCTCAAAAAGGTATTCAGTTGCCGGTTTAATCAGTATCTCTTCCGCTGGCTGCATCCCGATATAGGCGCCCGGATGGGACTCTATTTCTCGGGAAAGAGCAGACTGGCCAACATGATCAAAGAAGATAAAGCCGAAAATCTGAACAGGATTGAAGATGAAATGTTATATCAATACGCAACCGGTATTTTGCAAAATGGAACCAAACCCGACTATTTCATCTTCGGGCACAGGCACAGGCCGGAAAATATTGAGCTTCCGGGCGGATCCCGGCTGATCATCCTGGGCGACTGGCTGACCCATTTTACTTATGCCGAATTTGACGGAAAACAAATCCATTTAAAAAAATTCAAATCCTAGGTTATGAAAGATTTCCTGAAATTTATGCTGGCCTCGATGTTAGGCTTTGTCATCATCCTGACATTATCATTCTTTATCCTCATCGGGATCTTCGCTTCCATAGCGTCTATGGCCGATAAGAAATCGGTTTCCATCGAGTCCTCAACCGTTCTGCAGATAAAACTGGAAAACGAAGTTTTTGACCGGGCTCCCAAAGACCCGATGACCTTCTTTTCCCCGGCCGGATTCACCATGGAACAGGAACCCGGGCTCGATGAAATCCTCAAAAACATTAAAAAGGCCCAGACCGATGATAAAATCAAAGGCATCTTTCTTGACCTGAGCGTTGTGCCGTCAGGATTGGCCACCGTTCGGGAAATCCGGAACGCCCTGATCGAATTTAAATCCGGCGGTAAATTCATAATCGCTTACGGAGAGGTCTATTCTCAAATGGCCTATTACCTGGGGAGCGTGGCCGATAAAATGTACCTGCACCCGGCCGGCGCGATTGATTTCAGGGGATTTGGAGCCCAGGTTTTCTTCCTGAAGGGCACCCTGGAAAAACTGGATATCGAGATGCAGGTCATCCGGCACGGAAAATATAAAAGCGCCGTGGAGATCTTCACGGAAGATAAGATGAGCGAAGCCAGCCGCGAGCAAATGAATGCCATGGTAACCGACTTCTGGGCAACAGCTCTTGCCGATATCTCTGCTTCCAGGAATATCAGTCTGGCCCGCCTGAATGAAATTGCCGACAACCTGGATGCCTATGAAGCCGGTAAAGCCCTGAACATCGGCATGATCGACGGTTTATACTACCGCGACCAGCTGCTGGATGAACTGAGGAATAAACTGGGATTGGGTGAAAAGGAAAAGGTCAGAACCGTTTCCCTGGCAAAATACACCCTGGTCACGCCGGCGACCCCGCAAAAGGTCTCCGCAAACAAAATCGCAGTGGTGTACGCATTAGGCAATATTATCGATGGCAAAGGCGACGACCGGACAGTCGGATCGGTCAATATTTCTGAAGCGATCCGGAAAGCCCGCGAGAACGACAAAGTCAAAGCGATCGTGCTCAGGGTCAACTCCCCCGGAGGCAGCGCCAGCGCATCGGAAGTGATTCGCCGTGAGGTCGTGCTGGCTGCAAAAGAAAAACCCGTGGTCGTTTCCATGGGTGATGTGGCCGCCTCGGGAGGCTACTGGATTTCGGCTTCCGCCAGTTATGTCATGGCCGATCCTGCCACCCTCACCGGCTCTATCGGTGTCTTTGGCATGATCCCCAATATGCAGGGATTGTTCAACAATAAACTCGGGATCACCTTCGACGAGGTCAATACAAACAAATACTCAGACTTTCCGAATGTGAGCCGGCCGATGTCAGATTATGAAATACTGGTGATCGAAAGGCAAATTGAAAAAATTTACGATGATTTCCTGTCGCTGGTAGCCGAAGGGAGAAAGATGGAAAAGTCGCAGGTGGATGAGATCGGCCAGGGCCGTGTATGGAGCGGATCCGATGCAAAAGAGATCGGGCTGATCGACGAATTCGGAGGTTTGACCGCCGCCATCGACAAAGCCGCCGGGCTGGCCGGGATTACCGAATACAACCTGATGTCGCTCCCGGCCCAGAAAGAACCGTTACAGCAGATCATCGACGAGCTGACGGGTAACGTCGCAGCCGGAAGAATTGAAAAGGAGCTGGGTGAATACTACACCTATTATGACTACATCAAACAAATAAAGGAAGCCAGTGGCATCCAGGCCAGGCTTCCTTTTGAGGTGAAGATTAAATAATTTTCAGAAGGCTACTTCTCCGAAAAATCCATTCCGGCCAGCCTCTTGTAGGTTGTGTATCTCCATCTGGCATTCTGTTCGGCCAGGGCATCCAAACGTGCAGCTTCGCTCGGGAAGGCTTTCTTGAGCGAAGCATAACGCACCTCGCCGCTGAGGAATCCCTGGAACTGGCTCCAGTCAGGCTCTTTTGAATCGAGCTGGAACGGGTTCTTTCCCTCTGCTTCCAGGAGCGGGTTGTACCGGTATAGGTGCCAGTATCCGGCATTTACCGCCAGTTCCTGTTCGTATTGCGTCTTGCCCATACCGTTGCGGATACCGTGGTTGATACAGGGCGAATAAGCGATGATCAGCGACGGGCCCGGATATGATTCCGCTTCCTTCAGGGCTTTGAAGAACTGGTTCTGGTTAGCACCCATAGCTACCTGCGCAACATAAACATAACCGTAGCTGATAGCCATGATACCCAGGTCTTTCTTGCGGGTCTTCTTTCCGGATGCGGCAAACTTGGCTACCGCGCCAACCGGTGTGGATTTCGATGCCTGTCCTCCCGTATTTGAATACACTTCTGTATCAAGTACCAGCACATTCAGGTCTTCCCCGCTGGCCAGCACATGATCCAGGCCACCATAACCGATATCGTAAGCCCAGCCGTCGCCACCGACAATCCAGATCGATTTTTTCACCAGGTACTGTTTCAGGCTGAGGATCTCGGCTGCCACCGGATCAGCAGATTTCTCCAGGAGGGGAATGAGCTTTTTGCTCGCTGCTTCCGATCCTTCAGCAATATTCATATTTTCAATCCATTCGCGGTAAGCATCGCCCAGCTCGCCATCAATGCCCGCTTTGATCGAATCCTGCATCCTTAATGCGATCCGCTCACGAAGCTTGCTGATACCGATATTTACGCCGTAACCGTACTCGGCATTATCTTCGAACAGGGAATTGGCCCAGGCCGGTCCATGCCCGCTGACATTGTGCGGACGGTATGGAGTCGAGGGGGCTGAACCACCGTAAATCGAGGAGCATCCCGTAGCGTTGGTTACGATCATCCTCTCGCCATATAATTGTGTAATAACCTTGATATAAGGCGTTTCACCACATCCGGCACAGGCTCCTGAAAACTCGAACAGGGGCTGCGCGAACTGGCTGTTCTTCACCGACTGGTCTTTCGGAACAATAGTGTCTTTATAACTGACATTCTTCGAAATGTAATCCCATCTTTCAACTTCTCCCAGTTGCGATTCGAGCGGTTCCATCACCAGGGCCTTTTCTTTGGCCGGGCATACATCGGCACAGTTGCCGCATCCGGTGCAATCCAGCACACTCACCTGGATACGGAAATGGTATCCGGCAAATTTGCCCTTGGTATCCTGCGTGGTCGTCCCTTCAGGGGCGTTCTTCAGTTCGTCGTCCGACAGCAGGAATGGCCTGATGCAGGCGTGGGGACAAACATATGCACACTGGTTGCACTGAATGCAGTTGTCCACCTTCCATTCCGGCACATTGACGGCAATACCCCTCTTCTCAAATTCTGTCGTGCCCGACATGAATGTTCCGTCTTCCCTGTCAAGGAAAGCGCTAACCGGAAGGTCATCACCTTTAAGATTGTTCACCGGAATGGCAATATTCCTGACAAAATCAGGCACATCTGCATGTCCTTTATCATCAATGCCGGCCAGTTTTTTCCATTCTGCCGGAATGGTGACCTTAATAACGGCAGAACCGGCATCAACGGCGGCATTGTTCATCTTGACAATCTCCTCTCCCTTATTCCCGAATGATTTCCGGATCATCCGCTTCATTTCGTCAACTGCCGTTTCATAAGGAATAACCCCGGCGATTTTGAAGAATGCAGCCTGCATGATGGTATTGGTCCTGTTTCCTAAGCCAATCTCTTCAGCAATTTTTGTAGCGTTGATGATATAGAAATTGATATCGTTTTCTGCAAGATATTTTTTGAACGATTCGGGCAGTTTGTGTTTGGTCTCTTCCTCATCCCAGATGCTGTTCAGCAGGAAGGTTCCCCCCTTTTTTAGCCCCTTCAGCATATCGTATTTATTGAGATACGATGGAACATGGCAGGCTACAAAATCGGGGGTGGTAACCAGGTAAGTAGAGTGGATCGGCTTATCACCGAACCTCAGGTGAGATGTGGTAATACCGCCCGATTTCTTCGAATCATAGGCAAAATAGGCCTGGCAATATTTATCGGTGTTGTCGCCGATGATCTTGATCGAATTCTTGTTGGCTCCCACCGTTCCATCACTGCCCAGACCGTAAAACTTAGCTTCAAACGTACCTTTCGGCACAACGCTGAATTCCGGCAGCAAAGGCAATGAAGTGTAGGTCACATCATCGACGATGCCGACCGTAAACCTGTTCTTTGGCTCATTCATCTTCAGGTTGTCAAACACGGAGATGATCATCGACGGGGTGGTATCCTTCGAGCTGAGTCCGTAGCGCCCTCCGACGATCATCGGGGCATCCTTCTTTCCGTAGAAAATATCCTTGATATCGAGGTACAAAGGCTCCCCGTTTGCGCCGGGTTCTTTGGTCCGGTCGAGAACAGAGATGCGCTTTACACTCTTCGGGAGCACATTCAGGAAATATTTTTCAGAGAAAGGCCTGTAAAGATGTACGGTTATTAATCCAACCTTCTCTCCTTTTCCGTTAAGATAATCGATGGTTTCCTTGATGGTTTCGGTTACCGAGCCCATGGCAACAACGATATTTTCAGCATCCGGGGCGCCGTAATAAACAAAAGGATGGTATTCACGGCCGGTCATTTTGCTGATAATCTGCATGTAGTGTTCTACCATATCCGCAATAGGCAGGTAGAAACGGTTCCCTGCTTCCCGGGCCTGGAAATAGATATCCGGGTTCTGCGCCGTACCCCGGGTCACCGGGTGCTCCGGATTGAGCGCACGGTTCCGGAAAGCCTGGATGGCTTCGAAATCCACAAGAGGTATCATATCCTCATTCTCAAAATATTCAACTTTCTGGATTTCGTGAGAAGTCCGGAAACCATCGAAGAAATGGAGAAATGGGATCCGTGATTTGATAGCGACCAGGTGAGCAATGGAGGCAATGTCCATGATCTGTTGCACGCTGCCGGTTGCCAGCATGGCAAAACCGGTATGGCGGGTGCTCATTACATCGCTATGGTCACCGAAGATGGAAAGCGCATGGGCTGCCAGGCTCCTGGCACTGACGTGAAAAACACCCGGTAGCAGCTCACCGGAAATCTTGTACATATTCGGGATCATCAGTAATAATCCCTGTGAAGCCGTGAATGTCGTTGTTAAAACACCCGATTGCAGAGAACCGTGTACAGCTCCGGCTGCCCCGGCTTCCGACTGCATTTCTGAAACTTTCAGGGTATCGCCAAATATATTTTTTCGGCCGTATGCCGACCATTCATCTACATATTCTGCCATGGTCGATGACGGAGTGATCGGATAGATTGCTGCCAGTTCGCTGAACATGTATGCAACATGAGCCGCCGCGTAATTCCCATCGCAGGTAATAAACTTCTTATTTTTCATAATATATTGTATTTAAACACTTTAAAACAATAAAATCCTAATTTCTAAAATCCAGTGCGAAATTACTAAATTATATCCACGGGGATGGATTGGCGCTTCAAAATCGCTTTTCAATAGCCTAATTTATAACCATTTTAGATAAATTTAAAGGCTGAAATATTTCCGAAATTTCCTTTTTATACCGCATTCTCATTTCTATTTCTTTTATAAAATCTTATAATAATCCTTGTATATATAGGTAGCTTTATCTACTTTTACGACCGTTTTCAAACTTAAAATACAGGTAATAAAATGGATTTAACGACGACATATCTTGGCCTCAAACTGAAGAATCCCATAATCGTGGGTGCCAGTAACCTGGTCACCGATCTGAATTTCCTCAAAAAGCTGGAAGATGCCGGCGCATCGGCCATTGTTTACAAATCATTGTTCGAAGAGCAAATTCAGCTGGAGAACCTTGAAAATTATCATGCTGAAGAAGACTACGGTGCACGTCATGCAGAGATGTCATCTATGCTGCCCCTCATCGAAGATGCCGGCCCGGCGGAATTCCTCTACAACCTGACCCAGGCGCGCAAGGCTGTGAATATCCCCCTGATCGCCAGTCTGAACGCCGTATATGATGATACATGGTATGAATATGCCCGGAAGATTGAGCAAACCGGCGTTGACGCACTTGAGCTGAACTTCTACGCAGTACCCAGAGAATTTGATATCGATGATAATTCTATTCTTCAGGAGCAGCTCGATACACTCGAAGGGGTTAAAAAATCGGTTAAAATCCCCGTCAGTGTAAAACTCAGTCCGTTCTATACCAATCCGCTTTACTGTATCAGCGAACTGGATAAAAAAGGGGCCGACGGTTTTGTCCTGTTTAACCGCCTGTTCCAGCCGGATATCGACCTGGATAAAGAAGGGCTTCACTATCCGTATATGCTCTCCAACGAGGAAGACAACCGCCTTCCGCTGAGATTTGCCGGATTGCTTTATTCGAAGATTCGCGGAAGTATTTGCAGCAATACCGGTATACTGAACGGTAAGGACGTTTTAAAGATGATCCTTGCCGGAGCCGATGCCGTGCAGATTGTCAGCACAATTTACAAACATGGCCCCAAACAGATCGGAAAGATACTGGAAGAGATGGAAGAGTGGATGAAATCCAAAAAATATAACTCACTGGCCGATTTCAAAGGTAAGCTGGCCAAAGTGAATATTAAGGATCCCTACGCATATCAAAGAGCTCAATACGTGGATATCCTGATGAAATCAAACGAAATATTTAAAAAATATCCGATCCGTTAAATCCATGCCGGATAAAAAGAGGGTGTCTCAAAAGTACAAATATTCGCTTTTAATTGGTAGTCAGACGACTGAAGCCGTCGGTTCCCACCTTCGCAAAACCTTAGGAACCAACGGCTTTAGTCGTTGAAGTACGAACTAATAACAGGCCATTATTGTGAAATATCAGGCTATTGAGACAGCCTCTTTTTTTTATTCTATCCCGATCTCATCGATAAAAAGCCAGGCCTTCTCTCCCGATCCGACATGCCATTCCGGGCAAACGCCCCTGTTCTTCGCATTAACTTTTATATACCTTGCCATCATACCTACATCCTTAAGGTCGTATTCTACAACCTGGGCTATCTCTGATTTATCCTCGAAAACCGATTTCCGGGTCCCAGCTTTTTTATAATGGATATTATCTTCTGAAAGAGAAAATTCCACCTCCCCGGGTAAAAATATCCACGACCGCTGATCGTGCAAGAACCTGGCTGAAAGTGAATGAATAAAAGTCATTCTGCCCAGGTCGATTACAGCTTCGAAATCAACGCCATGATATCCCTGCCATGAACCGGTTCTAAAGTTCGGGCCTCCATACTGCCTGTCAATCAGGGCAATATCTCCTCCTCCCGTGTACTGGCTATTGTAGAGATGAGTTATAGAAACGTGCCATTCATGGTCAATCTTGTGAAAAGCAGCATTGGTAATTGAACTTGGCACCTGGCCATCCGTTTCTGCATAGGCAGACAAATTCAACGATACATCAGAATGTATTGGCGCGGTGTACGTTACAAAGTTATTTTTATCGGCGATTTCGCCTGTATTGTAAAACAACCGGGCATCCGGATCGACATGCCGGAGTTCTACGACTATACTATCCTGGAAAGAAGCCGAGGTGCTCTTATAATAAGGTATAGGAGTCAGGATGGGGTCCAGTATCGAGGTCTCAGGAATGTCGTTTCCCCCTTTTCCCCATTCAAGGCCAGGTTCCGGCCCCAATGTAAACGCGATAACTCCACCGTTCATGATATCAGAATTGTCGATATATGAACGGGTGTATGACTTCCCGTTTAATGACGCGGATTGAATGTAGATGTTTCTTTCATCATTGCCCCTGGCGGATATTTGAAAAGTTTTACCTCCTTCGAGATGCAAAATGACCTCATCAAACAAGGGGCTTCCGATAACATAATATCCGGATCCCGGGGTTACCGGGTAAAATCCCATGGCACTGAGGACAAACCATGCAGACATCTGGCCGCAGTCTTCATTCCCGCATAATCCATCGGGACCGGTGCCATAAAGTTCATCCATGATTTGCCTGACCAGCCGCTGGGTTTTATCCGGGCTCCCCGTATAATTATATAAGTAGGCCATATGGTGACTGGGTTCATTTCCATGGGCATACTGTCCGATTAGTCCGGTTATATCGGCTTGTTGCCGTCCACTAAGGTTCTCCGGTGCTGAAAACATTTCATCCAGCCTATTTTCAAATTGTTCTTTGCCTCCCATCAGCGCCATTAAACCGGAAATATCCTGGGGCGCATAAAATGTGTATTGCCATGTGTTGGCTTCAGTCAGCATAAAGTTGACTTCAGCAGGATCGAAAGGTTCGGCAAACATTCCATTTCGTTTCCCTCTCAAAAACCCGGTTTCGGGATCAAACAGATTTTTATAATATTGAGCTCTCATTATGAAGTTCCTGTAATCTTCTTCCCTGCCCATCTGCGCCGCCACTTTTGCGATGCACCAGTCATCATAGGCATATTCCAGTGTTTTTGATACTGCTTCTCCTTCTGCTTCGGCCGGGATAAAACCAAATTTCCGGTAACTATCCAATCCGTAATGGTCCTGTCCGGCGCTCCCCTTCATCGCAGCAAATGCTTTCTCGTGATCAAATCCTCTATAACCTTTCAGATAAGCATCGGCAATAACAGGGACTGCATGGTAGCCGATCATGCAGAATGTTTCATTGCCAGCCAGTTCCCAAACCGGAAGCAAGCCCCCCTTTTCATAAATATCGATGAAAGTTTTGATAAAATCATTGGTTCTTTCCGGTTGAACGATGGTCATTAATGGGTGTAATGCCCGGTAAGTATCCCAGAGGGAAAAAACAGTGTAAACATCAAACCCGCCATGGTGAATGGCTCCGTCGTGACCACGGTAACGGCCATCCGTATCAGAAAACAGGTTCGGAGCAAGAAAAGCGTGATATAAAGCTGTATAAAACTTAGTCAGGTTATCCCTGTTTTTATCACGCACCTCTATCTTTCCCAATTCACGATTCCATTCGTCGGCTGCTGAATTTCTCACCCTTTCAAAATCCCAGTCCGGTATCTCAGCTCTCAGATTTTTGAGCGCGCCTTCTTCAGTCACAGCCGAAATCCCGACTTTAACCAGGAGAGCTTCGGCCTCATGAGTTTTATACCTGACAAAAGCCTGTATATCTTTACCGTCTGCCTGGTTGCTTTCGGATAATGTGTCATTGGTGAATATTCCGGAGGCTGAAAAGGGTTTGGAAAACTCAGCATAAAAATAGACCACCTGATCCTCCGCCCAACCCGAAGTTCTCCGAAATCCGCTGATCTCATGATCATTAATGATTCTAACGGATGATTCCAGAATCTTCTCAGAGACAACCGACTCCTTTAAATCGATGAGTATATGCGATTCATCCGAAGATGGAAAAGTATACTTATGGAATCCGCAACGCCTGGTGGCCGTCAGCTCGACTCCGGTTTTGTGGTCTGTTAAATATACCTTATAATATCCCGGAGATGCTTCCTCCGAATCATGAGAAAAGCCTGACCGGTAACCCGTCTCCGCCAGTTCGTGGTTCCCGGGCCGGTTATACAATTTGCCGGTCAACGGCATGAACCTGATATCACCATAATCGCCTACTCCCGTTCCGCTTAGGTGAGTATGAGAAAAACCCAGAATGACGGAGTCTGAATAATGGTATCCCGAACAAGCGTCCCAGTTGTCTTTGCGCGTATCCGGACTAAGTTGCACCATTCCGAAAGGCAGGGCAGCTCCGGGAAATGTATGGCCATGGCCGTCTGTACCAATAAATGGATTGACGAATTCGACCGGATTGAAATCGCCTGTTTGGGTACATCCTACCGTGAATACAAGAACCAGCAGGAGGGCCGCGCTTTTAATCATTCCTCTCATTGTAAATAACTATTTGATGCTAAAACTTCATCCCGGTTTTCATCTCTTAAGGCATACGTAAAGCCGGGCTGAATCGCAAAAGCGCCGTGGTTACCCGATTTGTCAAGAGCTATGATACCAACCTGGACCTCGCCATATTCCGGATTATTCATGATGATCCTTTCGATAGCCGATTCACACGCTTTCTGAGGGGACGATCCATTGCGCATCAGCTCCACTACAAGAAAGGAGGTCAGGGACCTCATCACCAGTTCTCCCAGACCTGTTGCAACTGCAGCCCCAACTTTGTTGTCGACATAAAGCCCGGCGCCAATGATGGGTGAATCACCAACCCGGCCATGCATTTTGTAGGCCAACCCGCTCGTTGAGCATCCCCCCGACAGGTTTCCTTCACTGTCCAGAACCAATAAGCCAACCGTATCGTGGTTTTCAATATTGATAACCGGTTGGTAGTGGCTGGTCGTTTTCCATTCTTCCCACGCTTTCCTGGCCTTTTCAGTCAGAAGGTTTTCTCTTTTATAGCCATTTTCAAGGGCGAATTGCAATGCACCAGCCCCTGAAAGCATGACATGAGGCGTTTTCTCCATGACAAGCCGGGCCACTGAGATCGGGTGAACAATATCCCGCAAGAAGGTCACTGAGCCCGCCCTCCCCTTTTCATTCATAATGCATGCATCGAGGGTGACATAACCATCGCGGTCGGGCAAACCGCCCAAACCCACCGACAAATTATCCGGATCTTCTTCGATGACGCGAATTCCTTCTTCCACTGCATCCAGTGCCTTTTTTCCCTTAAGAAGGCAATTCCATCCTTTTTCATTGGCTTTCTGCCCAAAATCCCATGTTGAGAGTAGAACTCTTTTACCCGAATCATTAGGTTCTAAAGGTAATGCACTCCCTGCATTCTTTCCCGGATAAAGTAGAATGCCAGCCGTAGCGGCAGTACCATTCTTTAAAAATTTCCTCCTGTTCATATCAGTTATATATGAGCCTGACGGGTTTGATAAGCGAAGCGACTAAAATAAAAATGACACAGGCTAATGGTACGATAAACGCAAAGGATGTACTGCTGTTATCTGCTACCAAACCCATAAGCATGGGAATAATAGCCCCGCCTATGATTGCGGCCACCATCAGTCCCGACAACTCATTGGTTCTCTCAGGCATAGTTTCCACTGTGATACTGAAAATTAAGGGGAAAATATTGGCAAAACCCAGTCCTATCACAAATATACCGACCATTGCCAGGGTTTGAACCCCTGAAAACACGCCCAGGAAACCAAACATAGAAAATACAACGGAAATGATAAGAAAAGTTCTCGCCTTTATCCAGTTCAGTACCAGTGCTCCCATGAACCGGCCGGCTGTCAGGGCCAGGAAAAAGAACAATGTGCCCAGCAAACCCATCCTGGCAATATCAAGTTGAAAAGCATAC
>Ga0209717_1001168_pt1 | contig 29455 bp, 23 predicted proteins | sample AD_UKC048_MetaG_FD_184418 | JGI IMG/M metagenome (GOLD analysis project Ga0209717, IMG submission 184418) | Active sludge microbial communities of municipal wastewater-treating anaerobic digesters from USA - AD_UKC048_MetaG (SPAdes) (version 2) | ecosystem: Engineered > Bioreactor > Anaerobic >...
TGCGTGAAGATCCGGTGCGCAAAGAAATTTTGTATGCCGGTACCGAAACCGGTGTTTACATTTCCTGGAACGCCGGCAAAGACTGGTCGCCCTTCCGGCTCAATCTGCCGGTAACTCCCGTGCAGGATTTAAAAGTAAAAGGCGATAACCTCATCGCCGCCACCAGTGGTCGTGCCATCTGGATCCTGGATGATTTGTCCGTAATCCGTCAGTACAATAAAGCCGACAGCAGTCTTCGTTTATACCAGCCCGTGGATATGATGCTGCTCACCGGTTCCAGCGAACTGGATGGCAGCGATGACAGTTTCACCGGCACCAATTCTTTCCGGGGTGTGAATCCGGCCACGGGCATCACCCTCTATTATCAGTTACCGGAAATAAAAGCGGGCGAAGCGATTACCCTCGAAATACAGGATGCCCAACAAAAAACAATCCGCGTTATTTCATCCGTAAAAGACAGTACCTATAAAAAATATGATGGCGGGCCGGGCCCCGAGCCCGTATTACCGGCGAAAAAAGGACTGAACCGTTTTGTCTGGAATCTGCGTCATGCCAGCATGCCCGGTGTACCGGATGTCTATATTGAAAGCAGTTATTCCGGACATAAAGCCATTCCGGGCAACTACCGCTTTATCCTGAAAGCCGGTAACAAAACAGTTGAAACCAGCGCAAAGATCCTCGCCAATCCGGATTACCGGACCACGATGGAAGAATATAAAGCCTACACGGCGCTCATGTCGGAAATGGAAGCGAAAGTGACCGATATGCACAAACGGATCAATGCACTCTATGCCACCCGTAAAAACCTGGAGTCTGTCCTGGCCGCCTTACCCGCCGGTGCGCAATACGACGCAGTACGCAAAGAAGCCACCGCGCTCATCTCCCGCATGAAAACATGGGATGAGGAAATGGTGCAACGCAAAGCCAAGGCCTACGATGACGTGGACAATTTCGACAATAAGTTTACGGCCAACTACCTCTTCCTCATCAATCAGACCGAAAGCGATATCCCGCAAGTCAATCAATCCTCCCTCAACCGCAAGGCCGAAATGGATGCGGAATGGAACAAACTGAAAGCGCAGTCGGATGTATTTACCACAGTGGATATTCCGGGGTTGAATAAAAAGTTGTGGGAGTTGGGTATCGGTGCTGTTCCTCTTCGCTGATGATCATCGGTATTGGCGAGCCACGCAGCTTATAGCTGCGGGGGTGTATTCTGTCGCTTTCAGCGACGCAGAAAAATGCGCATGTGCCCGCTCAACGAGGCTTGTAGCCTCGTCTGTATTGGCTGTTGTTCCGGAGTCGGATGGCCGTTTGTTTGGGAGGTTATAATTGTGTCACCCCTTCGGGGCTAGCGGACATATTCATTCTTGCCGTTCTATAATTGTATTACCCCTTCGGGGCTAGAAGAGCATTAGTTTTTTGTCGGGCTTTTGCTTTTTATAATCATGCCACCCCTCCCACCTTCGCTCCGCTACGGTCGGCAGGTCGGGGTTTTCGGTTTCCTCCTTAACCATGTGCGTCTTTACTATAATAATGTCACCCCTTCGGGGTTAGTAATGTGCGCACAAGTGTTTACGGGATCTCCATTCCCCTCTCCTTAAGCCTGCCTGTCCGATAGGCAGGGAGAGGGGGCAGGGGGTGAGGTTTAAAAGGCGGGGCGTAGAATAATCATGCCACCCCTTCGGGGTTTCTTGTGTATTTGTTTCCTTCGTTCCTTTACTATAATCATTTCACCCCTTCGGGGTTATCAGCCTCCTGTATTCCTCTGCGTCCTCCGCGCCCTCCGCGGTTTTATTGAATTTTTGCCCGTTTTTAACTAAAAACGAGCCTTTTTTGGCCAAAAAATGATGTTTTTGGGCCTTTTCAGGGATTTTTGAAAATGACACTTAGAAGGACCGTACTTCGTACATCTAACCTCGTACTTTGTACAATAGTACTTTCTACTTCTTCTCTTTTATCTCTTCCCCCTTCCTGTTCACATGTATATACTTGCCCTCTTTCTTCACCCGGATATCATTGCCACCCTCTTTGATCCATACGATATCGTCATAGAGAAACGGGAGTAGCTGCTTATTCTCTTTATCAATTATTCCCCATTTCCCGTTTTGCTTTACCCCGACAAGCCCTTCTTCAAAAAAACCGGCATCTTCATATTGAGGGGCGACGACCTGGGTTCCCTTTGCATCAATAAATCCCCACTTACCCCCTGTTTTTATGGCGGCCAGTCCGCCCCGGAATATTTTTGCTCCTTCCAGCTTCAATGGTATAACGGGTTTTAGTTTTTTGTCATAAAAGCCATATTTGCCGGCGAGAGCCGCCATAATCAATCCTTCTTCTGAATAAAGATTGATGTCGTCATATCTGACAGGCAAAGCCACTTTACCAGTTGAATCTAACAGTCCATACTTTTCGGTTTTGGTTTTCGCATCCCTGATTTCTAAAGTGGCAAAACCATTCACAAAATCAATCCCGAAAAGTGATCCCGTATATATAAATGGCGTCAGTGCTTTACCGGCAGCATTAAAAATGGCATACTTCCCCTCCCAGGAGGCGTCCATATTTGAAAAAATCTCTCCTTTATTCACCGCAAACAGACCATACCCGAGATATTTAATTTTATCATACATTACCGGGATGATGATTTTTCCTCTTGTATCAATGGCCCCCCATTTTCCGCCTTTGTTGTTTATATAATCGGCCCCTATATTCACACAGGTATACAAATTTTCCTCAAACTCATAGGCGAGATCATAAACTGGTTTAATGATCACTTTATCTGCCTCATTCTTATATCCGTATTTGCCGGTTTTCTCGTCCTGGAACAATTGCGGCTGCTGTGCATAAAAAGTAGCGGTGAGCAGCCACAGGCTAAATAATAAAATAAGTTTTCGCATATTATTATTATTAAAGATTAATTCATCAGCGGATAGCTGATCACCGCCACCTGCTTAATATTATACATTAATTTTTTCTTTTCCCATTCATGGGGCATCTTCATCGAAAACCGCGCAAACCTTACAGCAATGGGGATTGACGGAAGCTGGTACCGGCAAAGTTCCTCCTGGTTGACATAGACTGTTACTGTATTAAATTCATCTTTCTTTATGGTGATTTCATTCCAGCCCCCTTCGATCCAGGCCTTTGATTTACCCGACTCCACCTCCTTATACATCGGCGATTTGCAGTTATAACAATACCGGCCAACCTTAAACTGACCATTATCATTGATCTCAAAATTTGTATAGTCTTCCCCGTTAGTAAACGGATATTCAGCCGTGAATTTCAGGTACATTTTATCCGGTCCGGTCATCCGTTTCACCCAGATACTGACCGCCTTGCTGAATTCATATTTTCTTCCTTCTTTATAACCGGCGGATGTGGATGAGAAAAAAGCCGAAGTTTTCTGCAGGGAGTCATAGAGGGTAAATGGTATACCATCGCCGACCTGCGAACTGATCCTATCCTGTAAGGCCTTGCACTGTTTTGTGGCACTAAACCAGGCATTGGCCGCCCAGGGTATGGTACCACCCCCCTTGAAATCATCTGACTGTACAGTCATTTCAGTTGGATATACGGCCCTGCAGTATTCTGCTTCTGAAACATCCTCATTGTACCTTGACTTGTTGGATGTAGCGGGCCGGTAACGGCAATAACCGTCCACCCAGATTTCACCACTGCTGTTCAGCCCGTTCTTGGGTTTATCAAACTCCTTCTTCGGCGGTTCATAATTCTTACTCCCCCTCAACAGGGCCTCCTCCCGTTTTATTTCATCCGGACTTTTTAAACGTACTGTGCCATTTTCATCTTTAAAAATACTGACATAGCCCTGTCCGGAGGAGTTGGTAACAGACAGGAATAATATGACCATCAGGGATAGGCTGTATTTGACGGCGGGGTAGATTGCATCAGACATAGTTCAGCTGTTTTCTTTGGATGAAGATAGCTGCCTGCCCAATGTGGTGAAATGTGAGAAAAGTAGTAATTGGAAGAAAGTTTAGTTGGCGTAAAATGGGGCCCTTTACCCGATACACGACAACTGACACCAAAAAATCCTATTCCCTGATTTATTCAATTTCAGCCGTTTTTTACTGAAAACAGGTCCGTTTTAGGTTAAAACAGGCACATTCTGGCCAATTTTAGGGAAAAATGGCCGCAGCAAAACCTACTGCGGCCTGATTACTAAAGCACAAAAGAAAACGAAACTGCCCCTTCTCTGAAATGTACTCGTTATATACAACCGTCCTTTTCCTGCTGCAATGCGATTATCGGTTAATAATATATTTCTCTTGCTTCATAACCGTTTCTTCCTTTAAGAACGCATTTTTTAAGAATAACGGTCGCCACTTCCCGCGACATTTTTCCCAGCTCTTCCAGCGGGTGCATGGCATTTTCAATATGCCCTATATTTATCTCCCTGATCCTGGCCCCCATCTGGTGCATGTCTATCAATATGCCGATATCAACGCCATACCCATCTTCAAATTCTATACTCTCAAAATAATCCCTCTTGCCTGCAATCATGCCACTGAGCGGTTGTATAAATAAGGGAAAACTTGGATACAATATGGAAAGCAATGGTTTTACCAGCAGCTCGGTCACCCTGCCGGCCTGCCGGGAAAAATAGGTTTTGCAGAAATCGGCCCGGTTTGTTATAAGAGGAGTAGTCATTAATTGAATGATATTAGCCGGATAAGTGGTGATGTCCGCATCCAGAAAGACAATATACGGATTGGAGGCAAAGAGCAGACCCTCTCTCATTGAAGTGCCTTTTCCAAGCCGGGCACTGGTTATGACCGTAGCCCCTGCCCGTTTTGCTTCTTCGACTGTATTGTCTGATGAGTTGTCGTCCACAACGATCACTTCACTGACTTTAGGTGAATGTGTAGCCAGGCGAACAACCTGTCCGATAGTTCTGCCTTCATTTAATGCCGGAATGATTACACTAATCATAATGGAGCAATTTTAGTTGTTATATACTGCATCATTTCCCTTCTTTTATCCAATTGCGGAGGATGTCGATATACTTCATTATTTTTTCGTTCTCTTCCAAGGCGATGTATTTTTCAAACCAGGCCAGTGAAGCTTCATACTTTTTAGTAATGTTCGCTTCAAAGCCTCCCAGGTATGCATAGGCTTTCAGTAACATTTTTTTGTTTGCCTCTTTATTCGTTTCCCCGATACTTATTACTTTTTTATAAAAGGGAATGGCCAGACTATCCGCCATCACGGTATCGATGGCCGCGTTGGCCTGTGCTCTCCAGTAATACCCGTATATATCTTCCGGGTATCTATCTGTGTAGAGTGTAAACACACTGTCCGACTTTAGATAGTCTTTTGCCATATACCAGGCAAGCCCCCAGTTAAATAAGTCAACATTTCCGGCGCCCTCTTTCCACCCATAGTATTTACCCAGCCATTCCGCTTCTTTGGCCTTATTGCCAGTCTTTTTATAGAGTCCGGCGATAGAAGAAGCATAAGCGGCTTTATTGGCTATTACCGTATCCGTTTCTGTCGCAACAGAATAATAAGAAATGGCCGCCTCCTCTTGTCCCGCCCTTTTTTCAGTCAGTTGCGCAATAAGCTGGAAGTCGGCCGCTATGACTTTCTCAGGAGCTTCTTTTTCAAAATAGCGCTTCATAAAGCCCAGCGCTACTGCAGAATCCCCGGAATTTGTATAAGCATAGGCAGCCAGTTTGTATATTCTTGGTTGTGTGTTTTCCTGTTCCTTGCTGATGATCTCATTGGCAGACCTGATCGCTTCCTGGTACTCACCATTGAGGTAAAGTATATCGGTCATATAATAATCATTTTGTAAAGAATAGTCTGAATGGTCAATGTATTTTTCGAGATACCTTTTTGCCTGCTTTATGTCCCGGAAGTAATAAAAATTATAAAGCTCTTCCAGTACCGGTGCAAAGGTGGAATCAATCTCATACGCCTTTTCAAAATGCTCCATGTATATTTCGGGGTTCTTTTGGGCGGTAAATATTTTTCCCAGCAGGTAGTGTGCCCTGGCATTCCGGGGATCTTTCTTTATCGCCTGCTGAAAAGAGATATAGGCATTGTTGGCGTCCATTAATTTCCTATACGCAAGTCCCTTTACTATCTCAATGTCCGGATTACGCCGGTCCTTTTTTTCTGCCAGGTCAAGCCAGGTCAATGCGGCCCGGGCATCCCCTTCCTTTTCTTCAACCGCTACTTCGGCCATAGCCACCAGCAAGGAAGCGTTCTTATTGTATTTCCGGTTGGAAAGAATGGAGCTGAAAATTTTTTCAGCAGCCCCCTTATTTCCGGCATTCAATAGATAACGGGTGGCAGCAATGCGGTTAAGCGGCTCAGCGTCAATACCTGAAGCCACGTGTAAAAACCTGTTCAAAAAACGGGCCGCTTCCGCTGTCTTATCCTGTTCGAGGTAGGTTTTCACAAGCAAGTAATTCACTTCCGGTTCAGGGGCAACTGTACCAATATTTTTTTCGAGCAATGCCTCGGCGCTATTATACCGCTCGTTTTCAATTAATTGTTTTGCATCATCCACATCCTGCGATTTTACAAACGGGATCAATATTATTGTAACTGTGATTAAAGCAACTATTTTTTTTACACTCATCTTACTTATTTAAATGATTATACCGCTACTGTCAGTACAGGAATATCAGATTCACGGCACAAATATTTTCCTCTCAGTTGATTCCACCAACCCCTGAGACATGATTCCTTTCCGGGATTGACTACAATCAGATTAGCTTTTACATTTTTGGCAAAGGCAAGTGTGCTTTCTCCGCTTTCTTCGCTACCCTGTAAAGCACAACGGATATTCATTTTACCAAAATCATTCAGCAGTTGATAAGCCCTTATCAGGTGCCCTTTTCCGGATTGGTTAGATTCCGTGACATCCTTGCCCATCAGGTAAATACAACCGCCTGTTCCAAAAGAGAGATAAGTTGCCATTGTTAACTTTTTCACAGGTAACCGGTCAAAAACGGGTACAACAATATTTTTTAAATGATTTGCATTCAGATTCCGGGTAATGGTCATGATAGGACAGTTGGTTTGCTGCGCCAGTTTACTGACATTTATACGACGGAGTACGGCAGTGCCCAGTCGCTTATGGTTTCGGGGTATCAACACAAGGTCAATATGCGCCGATACGATTACTTCCTTTAATACCGGCTGCCAGGACCCGGTTAACAGGACCGAACTCATCATTAAACCCTCTTTCAACTTCGGCCTGTACACAACTTCCACTTCCTTCAGTTGTTTACTCAAGCTATCCTCCGGGGAATGCAAAAAAGAACGCGAAAAGCAGGCGTCATATATAGAAGGCATCATAGAAGCAGGGGGATGTACATGCAACAGCAGTATATCGCAGTCAAACTTATTAGCCAGTTGAACCGCTTTCTCAACAGACCACCGTGTATTCCTGTTGAAATTTACAGGCACCAATATTTTAGTAAATAGTTTTTGCATGCGAAACATAAATATTGTTACATGCAAATTATTACTGTGCTTTCAGAGAAAGAATAAATTGGGATTAGAATAGTATTAGAATTGTTATCGTTTAAACGTAGGAAGTTTAACTGAGATGAATGTTCCTTCAGAAGGATATGAATCAATTGTTAAATTTCCTTTATGTAATCCGATAATCCGCCGGGTGAGTGTCAGGCCAAGACCGACTCCGGGTTGGTTGCCCGCATTAGAGCTTCGGTAAAAGGGCTCAAATATCCTTTCAATTTCTTCGGAGGGCAGAAACTCACTTTTATTGCTGAATTTAATTTCTGTTTCTTCTCCTTTAAATATCAACTCCACCCTGGTTTTGTTATCTGGAGAATATTTGCATCCGTTTTCCATTATGTTTTTAAATGCACTGTGTAACAGGGTGGCATTTCCGAAAATCATGCACTCATTTTCATCCTCCGGCAGATCTGGAAAAGCCAGTTCAATTTTGTAATGATGGTTGCCCCGCAGCACGTCACTATGGGCTTTAATCAGTACTTCATCCAACCTGACTTTTTCCAGGGAAATAAGTCCGTGGGTGCCGGCCTTAGCGATTTCCAGCAGATTACGAACGAGTTGATGCAGCCCTTGTGCATCTTTTAATACGGATGTCAATACCTTTTCGTATTCTGCTGTGGCCCTTTTTTGCAAGAGGGCCACTTCTACCTGGCTTGAAATTGAAGTCAGCGGGTTGGATAGTTCATGGGAGGCATTGGAAATAAATCGCTTTTCCATGGCAAAGGATTCCTCCAACCGGTTCAGCAACGCGTTAAAGGTCTCATTCAGTTCGGCCAGTTCATCTTTTCCTTTTCCTGTAAAAAGCCGGTGTGATAGATTCTGCGAGGTTATCAGTTTCACATCGTGGATGGTTTGCTTGATTGGGCGGATCATAGTTCTTGAAAAGAGGTATCCGGCGAGTAACGTGACGATTACGGCTACCGGGAAATAAATTATAACGGTTCGTTTCAAATCATTGATATAAGCCGTCCCCAGAATATTCTCAGCGGCCACTACTACCAACAGCCCATTTTCAAAGGAGAATACTCCAATTTCGGATTTATCCCGGGTTAAAAAGTACTCCCCGTTATTTTTGGCTTTAAAGAGCCAGGCCGTATCGGGTTGTAATGCAGACACATTCTGATCATGAAATTCATAAAGCTCTTTGTAGTCCTCGCTATAAATACCAATATTCTTATTTAACAATAACGGGGGTGAGTTGGCATCCAAAGACTTGAGCAGGTTAGTGGAATCGTTGTTGAGGCGGCCATAGAAGTAGGCGGCCCTTCCTGCACGGGTTTTGATCTGTTGCTTGAAATTCCGGTTAATATTTTCTTTACTCAATATGAACATCAATACGGCCATACCAAGCAAAATACAGGAAACGATACCTGTAAACAGGAGGTTTATCTTAACAGCAAGTTTCATTAGTTTTAATCTTTCAGAATATAGCCCATACCAACCTGTGTATGAATTAACGGGGTTTCAAATCTCTTATCGATTTTTTTCCGAAGATAATTTACATATACATCGATGACATTCGTGCCGCTGTCAAAATCTATGTCCCATACATTCAAGGCAATGTCGGCACGGGACAAAACCCGGTTTTTATTTCTTAATAAATATTCAAGTAATTGAAACTCCTTTGCGGTAAGCTGTATCTGGTTACCATTCCGTGTCACCTCCTTTGTATCAAGATTCATAACAAGATCACCGGCAGTAAGTTCTGCTCCTGTAACTGTAGTGCTGTGAATTCTTTTCAATAATGCACGGACCCGGACAAGTAATTCACGAAAGTCGAATGGCTTAATTATATAATCATCGGCTCCCATATCAAACCCTTCGATTTTGTCTTCCACTGCACTCATGGCTGTCAGCATCACCACCGGTACCCTGGAGTCAATAGCACGAATGGCCTTACATAGGTCATAGCCATTCATTCCTGGCAGATTAATATCGATGATTATTAAACTGCACCCTCCCTGCCTGAAAAGTTTCAACCCCGAAAGGCCGTCATAGGCCACTTGTGTAAAAAACCCATTTTCAGAAAGCCCTTGTTTTAACGAATCTGCGATATTCCGTTCATCCTCGACAATAAGTATTTTCATTTCAGCCATATAGTCCTTTTATCATCCGGAAAGTAAAAATTAAGTTCCGGTTCCTGGCAAAGTTCCGGAAATAAAATGCTTCATCCGTTATCCAGGCATTACGGTTGCACGCAAACCACTGCAGGTTCCTCTCTTAAATCTCCACATGTACCGACACCCCCTTCCCCAACTCCGATTGTACATCAATCGTTCCTTTCAGATACTCCACCCGGCTCTGAATATTGGTCCATCCTATTCCCTTCGTGCCTTTTAATATTTGCGGATCAAAGCCCTTGCCATCATCCTCGACCGTAATGCTGAAAGAGTCGCCCTTTTTGCTGACCTGAACGATCGCGGTTTTGGCAGCCGCATGTTTGAGGGTATTATTAATGAGTTCCTGAACGATCCGGTAGATGTTGACGGCGGTGGTTTGTTCGACCAATTCATTTTCCAGACCAATGGACTGATAATTGACCAGCAGGACACCCGACTGATTGATATCGTTGCAAAAATCCTTTAAGGCGGTATTCAACCCGAACCGGACCAGGGCCTCGGGCATCATGTTATGGGCCACGCGGCGCATTTCCTTGATGGAACTGTCGATCATATCCATACTGCGTTCAAAAGCCTGCTGGTTATCGGGAGTCATCACCATATTGCCTTTCATGGTCTGAAAAGAGAACTTGATACCGGATAACATACCACCGAGTCCGTCATGCAGGTCCTTGGCCAACCGGGTTCTTTCCTGCTCTTCTCCTTTTAAGATGGCCTTGGTGGCGGTTAACTGTTGCAAGGCTTCCAGTTCGTTGATCCGCTGCTGCTGAAGTTTTTTCTTCTGATGATAATTGCGGTACACGAGAAAAGAAAACAACAATAAGGCTGCTGCCGCGCCAATCAGCAGGTAGATCAGGTTCTTCCGCTTTTGTAACTGTGTCTGTTGTAATAATAACTGCTTATCCTTTTTACTGGTTTCATATTTCTTCTCCAGGTCCGTGATATATTTCTTAGCATCGAGGCTGGTGACCGAATCGCTCACGTCCTTATACTTCTGATGATATTCATACGCTTCCTTATATCGGCCCGTTGCTGCGTATACATCGGCCATATACCGGTACCCTTCATCGAGCATATTGAAATAGCCGATACTATCGGCCAGTCGAACTCCCCCTTGCAGATATTTTTCAGCCTCCGCATATTTTTTCTGCTGAATGGAGACCCCGCCGAGCTGCAATTGCGACTCAGCCTTACCATAACTGTAGTTATACTTCTCCGATACGCTATAACATTTTTTGAAATAAAATTCTGCGGAATCAAACTGCTCCAGCTGCCGGAACACCTGCGCCCGTATCAGGTAATAGCTAACCTGTATTTCCGGACTATTGATCAGGGCTTTTTCATCAAAATAAATGCCGGCAGTATCAATATACTTTTTAGCCATTACCAGGTTATTCTGCTGGGTATGGGCGTAAGCGTTGGCCAGTGTAAAACAAGCAATGAATATTTTCTGGCCGAGTCCGGTCTGTTTCGCAGCGGCCAGCGCTTTATACGCATACTCATTTTGTCGTTTCGGTTCACCGATATCCCCAAACGTATTGGCGAGATTACAATAGGGCGTCACCAGTTCGGCCGGTAATGCCGCCTGCTCCAGCAACGTGATGCCCTTAAGGTAATACTCCACGGCCGTTTCGGTTTCGTTGATCTCCTTATACTTATTGCCCATATCATTGTACGCATTGGCCAACATTTTTGGAGCCCTTGGATGATCCGATTGCTGATAGTTCAGAATGGCGGTATCCAGGATGGCTATCGCTTCCTCATAGCGGGCGGCATTGCTGTATAAATAGGCCATGTTCTGGTAAATCCTGCCGAGGTTGTACTTCAGTTTCTTGCTTTTTGCAAAACGAATGGCATCCAGGTAGGCCTGCCTGGACTTCGCGGTATCCACCAGTTCATAGTCAATCGCCAGCCGCATCATACTCACGGCCCGGTTGGTATCGGACATGGAACCTTTTAGTTCCTGGGTAATACTGTCCACCAGGTGCTGCTGGGAATGGGCGGTTGTGATCACACAGCAGGCGAATAAGCATAGAAAAACAATCTTTTTCATACAGAAAAGTACTCTTTTAGGGTGATTTAGCCAATAATGGTGGTTGCCTACTCTTGTGCTTCACTGGTTGAACCCCTCCAGGGTTCCCGGGGGTCGTGGGGGGCACGTGTACCCCGGGTTTCACCCGGGGCTATTATAGTTCAACCCCCTTCGGGGTTAGTAAATCAGAGCAATATCATTCTATCAGCAAAAACACCTCCAATGAAAATTGAACATTGAACATTGATTATTGAGCATTGGTCTTCTTAGTACAGAAATTTTCAACCAGCCTTTGCCGCCAGAGAGGTCTTCAATGATCATCGTTGTACGGGATCTCCATTCCCCTCTCCTTTAGGAGAGGGGGTAGGGGGTGAGGTATAGACGGTCGTATCAAAGCAAAAAAATCCCCCTTTCACAGGAACTCCAAAAAGATCCCTTTCCCCACCTTTACCAAAATGACTCTTTCATGAAATCCTTGTTGATTGCCCTCCTTTTATGCAGCACCGCTTTCGCCCAGCCTTGTACCAAAACGGACGACCTGCTCAATATTCCCGGCTCATTAAAAGACCATACAAAAACCCCAATCGGCGGCGGGACCTTTACCGCGCTGGAAAAACCGGTAGCCATGAAAACGCTGATCGCGGCGGAGAACCTGTGCAAGAAAGGCTTTACACTCAAAGGAGGAGAAGCGAGCAGCTGGTTTCATATTCCGGATGGCGGATTCTATGATGTCTATAAATTCACCAGCTACCAGCTGAAGATCGGATTCTATCAGCATGTATGTGTGAACGGGAAAAAAGTAAACAGCAGTGAATACGGGGTTGATTTCAATGTCATCGCCAACCCGAGACTGATTCATCATTTTCCCTTTGCTATTGATCCGTCTACCGATGAGTTTTATGTAAACCGGCCCAAACTGGGCTACCTCTCCATTCCCCTCTTCCGCTACCTGAGTATACCGGATTCCATCGCCAAACTGATCAACAGCGGCAAAGGTTTTATGGAGGATCCCTATGGCAACAACTTTTTCCCGCACACCGATGTATTCCGTATCTGGTATATCACAAAACCGGGTACCACCATCCTGCTTCCCGTGAGCCGCAAGGAATTCCTGGAAAGTCTGCTGGAGTTTTATGATCGTGAAAAATTATTTGTAACCAAACGAATGAATTTAAAAATCAATGAATCCGTCCGCTACATGGCCGAATACCAGAAGTCCGGCAACAAAGCCATGTATCAATCACACCTGGAAAATAAACAGCAAGCCGAAAAAACCATGGCAGAACTGGACAGCATCATCCGCAACAAAAAACAAGTAGTACAAGACCTCCTGAAAAAAGATACGAACTGGTTACAACAACCCGCCACCGTGGATCCGGCCAAACGCATGCAGTTCGACGAACGCAATACCCGCGAATCCATGGCTTTCACCGGCTTCTTCTCAGGTCCCAAGGCCAATACAATCTATCGCAACAACCCTACCCTCGCCACTGAACTGAAAACGCAACCGGCCAAACCGCTTTTCTTTAAAGTGCAGTTCCGCTACAAAGCAGGGGAAGCTTATTCAAAAGGGATCCTGGATGGGTTTGTGAAGGGGTTTGATTTTGAGGGGCTGAGAAAACTCCTGTAAATACAAAGTACGAGGTACGAAGCAAGAAGTACGATGCCTGCTAAGAACGTTGCCTTTCTTCGTACTTCGTACCTCTTACTTCGTACTTATTATCTCGTACTTATCTCAACCTACCTGTTGCCCGGAATGCATTCAGGATGGCGGGATCATTCCGTTTATCCAGTTGCTGGAGTGCCGGCACCTGGTCCATAAACGCATAGCGCACTGGCAGGTCATTCGTTCCGGTAAGGATCGGGTCAATGGTGGCAATACCAAAGGTTATTGAACTCAGATATGCCGGGTGCACCCGGCCATAATATATGGGAGTGTTGTTGACTGTTACGGCAAAAGCCTTGTCCGGACCAAACGTCTGTACATCCTGCTTGATATTCGTACGGATCCGGAACGACCTCGCCTGTTGATCATAATATCTGATCTCATCATCACGGACAAATGGTGTATCCTGCAAAATGGCATTGTTGATACTCACGAGGCCGGGGTTAGAAGGGTCGGTCTCTGTGGTATAAGATTGCAAAAGATATATTTCCACTTTCGCACCGCCGTTCTTGCGGCAGCCAGCCAATAGCAAAAGGGAAATAATAATGAAAAGGATTCTTTTCATAGCTGGTTTTTTCGGTTTGACAAGGGGGGAGGACTTTTCGTTGCGCGGGGTTTGTGTCTACCCGCTTTTCATCGAAAAAAACGCCCTTTAAGGCGTTTTCAGAAATATATTTCTTCCTTTTACTGATTATCCGGAATAATAAACCTGTTCGATCAGCTACTCATTACTGATTACTCATTACTCATTATCACATCCCATACTCCGAAAGAAACTTAATCCGCATAATCTTCAGCTGCTCCCAGTTAAAATTATACTCACTCAGCTCTTCCTGCGCTACCTGTAATGAACTCGTCTCACAACTCTTAAAATACTCAATGATCTCATCCTGGTCGTCCTCATCAAGCATCTCGTCGATGGCGTACGTCAGGTTGAGCTTGGTGCCGCTGGCGGCAATGGTTTCCATTTCCTCGAGCATTTCATCCATGCGCCAGCCTTTGTTCTTGGCAATGGTTTCGAGGGAGACTTTCTTATCGGTGTTCTGGATAATATATACTTTGTTGCCGCTCTTGTTGACCACACTCTTCATCACAAAATCATCGGGACGTTCAATATTATTGTCCTCGACATATTTTTTGATCAGTTCCACAAAGGGCTTACCATATTTCAAGGCCTTGCCTTTGCTTACTCCCTGGCATTTTTCCAGTCCTTCGAGCGTAATGGGATAAAAAGTGGCCATATCCTGCAGCGATGATTCAAGGAAGATGACAAAAGGAGGCAGGCTCTTCTTCTTCGCTTCTTTCTGCCGCATGTCTTTCAGCATCTCAAACAATTGCTCATCGGTGGTGGCGCCCGTACTGGCTTCTACAGATTCCTCATCATCGGCATTGGCGTCGTCGTACAGGTTGTTGAGTACGATCTTGAAAGACTTCGGCTTTTTCAAAAATCCTTCCGCGTTCTTGGTAAATTTCAATACGCCGTATTCTTCAATATCTTTTGTCAGCAATCCTTCCAGAATCATCTGGCGGATCAGCGAATTCCAGAAATGATTGTCGCGGTCATTGCCACAGGCAAATACATCCAGGACATCGTGCCGGAACATCTGGATCTGTGGTGTAAGCCGGCCGCTTATGATCTGTACTACATAATCCGTGGCAAACCGTTCATCGAGCGCTTTGATGACTTTTAAAACCAGCACCGCTTCTTCCTTCGCCTCTATTCTTTCTTTCGGATGTTTACAGTTATCACATTGTCCGCAATTTTCCGGCTCATACTCCTCGCCAAAATAACTCATCAGGATCTTTCGGCGGCAAACACCGGTTTCGGCAAAAGCCACGGTCTCATTAATCAGCTGTGCACCCACCTCTCTTTCACTCAGCGGCTTGTCACGCATCAGGTGCTCCAGTTTACTTACATCTTTATGCGAATAGTATAACACACATTTTCCCTCGAGTCCGTCACGGCCGGCACGACCGGTCTCCTGGTAATAATTTTCAATACTCTTGGGAATATTATAGTGAATCACAAAACGGATATCGGGTTTATCGATCCCCATCCCGAAAGCGATGGTGGCACAGATTACCTGTACATCCTCACCGAGGAACTGATCCTGGCGATCGGCTCTCAGTTTGCTGTCGAGCCCCGCATGATAAGCCACGGCTTTAATACCATTGGCCATTAAAATATCCGCGAGTTCTTCCGTGGTCTTGCGGTTCAGCGTATAAATGATGCCGCTCTTTTTCTTCATGCTCTTGATAAAGCGGACAATATTCTCATCAGTCTGCGCCTTCTTGATCTTGGGCAGCACTTCATAATAAAGATTGGACCGGTTAAAAGAGGAAATGAAAATATTGGGTTCCCGCAAATCGAGGTTCTTCACGATATCACTCTGCACTTTGGGCGTGGCCGTGGCCGTCAGGGCAATTACAGGTACATCAGGGTTTATCTGGATCATCATCTCGCGGAGACGGCGGTATTCAGGGCGGAAATCATGTCCCCACTCGGAAATACAGTGCGCTTCATCCACGGCAAAGAAGGATACTTTGAGATCGGAAAAGAATTCGAGGTTCTCCTGCTTGGTGAGGGTCTCGGGCGCCACATAGAGCATCTTGGTCTTGCCCGCGAGCAGGTCATCATGCACTTCCTTGATTTCTTTTTTGTTGAGGGTGGAGTTGAGAAAATGCGCCACTTCATCATTGCTGCTGTAACCGCGGACCAGGTCCACCTGGTTCTTCATCAGGGCAATCAGGGGGGACACAATAATGGCCACGCCATCAAGTACCATGGCGGGCAGCTGGTAACAAAGGCTTTTCCCTCCGCCGGTCGGCATGATCACAAACGTATCACGTCCGGCCATCAGGGATTCAATAGATTTTTCCTGTGTTCCTTTGAATTTATCAAAACCGAAGTACTCCTGAAGTGCTTTGTGCAGATCAAACCGGTTTTTAGTGGCGGGGGCCTTTTCTTTACTCTTCGCGGCCTTTTTAGCGGCCGGCTTCTTTACAATAGTTCCCATTTCTCTAGTTTTTCATCATAGGAGTGTCCAAATGGACGGGGCATTTTATTCAATGCTGGTTCTTTAAGGTAATCATTTTTACCCGAACGGGTTGGTCCAACCGCGTTTTTTTCCGCTCCTAAGCGTTAATTCTGGGGTGTTGAGGATAAATTTTGGCCAAACAGCCTTTGTATGATTTACTAAACCCGTACGACTCAATCTGGCACTTTCCAATCCCCCCGATTAAAGGACGGCGAATTTACGAATCTTTGGCCGTCCGGGGGAGGCCATTATTGTTAAAAATGGGAGGCCAATAACTGAAAACCTGCTTTCCCCTGAATAATTTATAATTTTGCCCCATTATTATGGCGTCCATCAAAGAAGTTGCCTTAAAAACCATTGATTTAGAGGCCCGTGCAGTAGCCGGACTCGCTCCCTTTATTAATGACGATTTCGAAAAAGCGGTAAACGCCATCTTTTCGGGAAAAGGCCGCGTTGTGGTCAGTGGTATCGGCAAAAGCGCCATTATCGCCCACAAAATCGTAGCTACCTTCAATTCCACTGGCACCCCCTCCATATTTATGCATGCCGCCGACGCCATCCATGGAGACCTGGGCATGGTACAACAGAATGATGTAGTGATGGTGATCAGCAAGTCGGGTGAAAGTCCGGAAATAAAAGTGCTGATCCCGCTGCTCCGCAATTTCGGCAATCCCCTGATCGCCATGGTAGGCAATATTGACTCTTACCTGGCCCGGAATGCCTCTATCGTATTGAATACCAGTGTAGAACAAGAGGCCTGTCCCAATAACCTGGCCCCCACAAGTTCCACCACCGCCCAACTCGTGATGGGCGATGCCCTGGCCATCTGCCTGATGGAGCTGAACGGCTTCCAGTCGGGCGATTTTGCGAAATTCCACCCGGGTGGCTCCCTCGGCAAAAAACTCTACCTCCGGGTTTCGGATCTGTATGCCGATAACGAGAAGCCACAGGTGCTTGCCGGACAGTCGCTGAAGGAAGTGATAGTGGAAATGACTGCCAAAAGACTGGGTATCACTGCCGTTGTGGAAGCAGATGGCAGCTTGCTCGGCATTATCACCGATGGCGACCTGCGCCGGATGCTGGAAAAGAACAGCGATATTGAAAAGGTAAAAGCCGGGGATATCATGACTCGCAATCCCAAGACCATTGGTTCCGACGAACTCGCCATCAGTGCCCTGGATGTGTTACGGAAAAATGAAATCTCGCAACTGGCAGTTACTCACGAAGGAAAATACAAGGGAATCATACATTTGCACGACCTAATAAGAGAAGGATTGATATAGAGAGGCTAGAAGTAAGAAGCTAGAAGGGGGTCTTTTCCGGAATATTTGTATTTCTCTTCGCTCTCCGCGTTCTCTGCGGTTAAAAACGAGAATAGAGAGTTAAACTTATAAAATGAACAAACACCATTATGTAGCCATCATGGCCGGAGGAATCGGAAGCCGCTTCTGGCCAATGAGCCGTACAAATTTTCCAAAGCAGTTTCTCGATATTCTCGGAACAGGAAAAACCCTGATACAACAGACGTTTGAACGATATACCCATTTTGTTCCAAAAGAAAATATTTATGTCGTTACATCGGAAGAATATGTCGGCATCGTAGCGGATCAGCTGGCCGATATTCCCGCGGAAAATATTATTGCAGAACCTTCGCGTAAAAACACCGCGGCCTGTATTGCTTATATCGGCTTCAAGCTTTATAAGAAAGATCCGGAAGCGCTGATGATGGCCGCGCCCGCCGATCACCTGATCATGGAAAAAGATGAGTTTGCCAAAACAGCCCTCAAAGCGCTGGATTTTGTAGGCAGCATCAATGCGCTGGTAACAATTGGTATTAAACCTACCTACCCGAACACGGGCTATGGATATATTCAATATGAAACCAAAGAAGCGGCCCCTGAAATCTACCAGGTAAAAACATTTACTGAAAAACCGAACCAGGAAATAGCCAAGGCCTTTATCGCCAGCGGGGATTTTCTCTGGAATGCCGGCATCTTTACCTGGAAAGTGAAAAACATCCTTACGGCTTTTGAAAAACACTTGCCGGAAGTATATGATGTCTTCGCGGCGGAAAAAGAAAGTTTCAATACTACTTCAGAAAAAGAAGCGGTGGAGCGCATCTATCCGCAGTGCACGAATATCTCCATCGACTTCGGGGTGATGGAGAAAGCCGAAAACGTGTTTGTGATCCCTGCCGGTTTCACCTGGAGCGACCTGGGTACCTGGCACAGTGCCTGGGAAAATATGGAAAAGGATTATTTCGGCAATGCCGTCAAGGGCAACAAAGTGATGGTGATGGATGCCAAGAATTGTATGGTGCACGTTCCGGATGAAAAACTGGTGGTGCTCCAGGGACTGAATGACTATATCCTAGTAGATACCAAAGACGTACTACTCATTTGTAAAAAAGAAAAAGAACAGGAGATAAAGGAATATGTGGCGGAAGTGAAGCGGAATATGGGGGATAAGTACCTGTAAAAAAACATACTTTCTGTTTAAATACACCCCGGTTTACGCCGGGGTTTTTTTTACCTTAGTGAAAAGTAATGATGTTCCCTTACCTCAACACCCTCTTCCTCGACATCGAAACCGTTCCGCAGGAACCCTCCTTTGATGGGTTACCGGAGGAGTGGAAAAAATTATGGGAGCTGAAATCGCAGCACCTGGTTCTGAATAAAGAGGAGGAGACCGCGGCTACGATCTATCCGCGGGCGGGTATTTATGCTGAGTTTGGAAAAATTATCTGTATCAGTTGCGGGTTCTTACAGGGGTCAGGAGTCGATAAGAAAATAATCCTGAAATCTTTTGCGGGGGATGATGAGAAACAGTTGCTCACAGATTTTATAGATATGCTGAAAAAATGGTCGGCTACCGGCAGCCGCCATCTCTGTGCACATAACGGCAAGGAGTTTGACTTTCCTTATCTCTGCCGCCGGATGATCATCAACAAGCTGGCGATCCCGTCTATGTTGAACATGGCAGGTAAGAAACCCTGGGAGATCCCTCACCTGGATACGATGGAACTCTGGAAATTCGGTGATTTTAAAAGTTATACTTCCCTCAACCTGCTGGCACATACATTGGGTATTCCCACGCCCAAGGATGATATTGACGGAAGTATGGTCTGGGAAGTATACTGGAAAGAAAAGAATCTGTCCCGCATCATCACCTATTGCCAGAAAGATGTGATCACCGTAGCCCAGGTATTGCTGCGGATGGGTGGGGAGAGCCTGATACCTGAACATAATATTGAAATAAAATAACTATGGAACGAATTAATTACTCCTCCGGCGCCAAATGGGAAGATATTGTTGGTTACAGCCGCGCGGTAAAAATTGGTAATACGGTTGAAGTTACGGGTACCGTAGCCGTGGATGCCAATAATGAGCTGGTCGGCAAAAACGACGCCTATGCACAGACGCGTTTCATTATTGAAAAAATAGAAGCCGTATTAAAAAGAGCCGGCGCCTCCTTATCCGATGTGGTCCGCACCCGGATGTTTGTCACCGACATCTCCCGCTGGGAAGAATATGGCCGTGCCCACGGCGAATTTTTCAGTATTATCAAACCCTGTACGTCCATGATCGAAGTAAAGGGCCTCATCGATCCGGAGTACCTGATTGAGATTGAGGCGACGGCGGTAATTGTGTAAATGGAGGGGCTTGTTGTCATGCTGAGCTTGCCGAAGCACACCCTTCGACACGCTCAGGGTGACAACAACTGTCATGCTGAGCTTGCCGAAGCATGATCAACAAAAAGTACATTCTCCTTCGCCACCCTTCGACACGCTCAGGGTGACAACGAGCACTACTTGTCATGGTGCCCGTCCCGCCAAATGCGGGAAGCCTGCCTACCGGACAGGCAGGCTTGCCGAACCATGACTAACCAACATTTCTAAATATTACTTTATTTTTAAACATGATTTCTTTCAATAAAAGTTGGTTTAAAATAGCAGTCCTCTTCGGTAGCCTTCTGATCCTCCTGGCCTCCTGCGCCGATCACAAAAAACCCGACACCGAACCCACACCGGTTATTACCCGGCTGCCACCAATTACTGACAGCCTGCTCATCACCGACAGCAGCTGGGGACTGATACAAAAGGACATGAACTATTCGGACCTGAAAGTGATTTACGGAGCCGGGAATCTCAAAGACGAGCGCATCTGCGGACCGGAATGTGTGGATTCGGTGGATGTGACCAAACTCTTCCCGGGTACAATCAACGAAGCGATCATTTACTGGAAAGACAAAGCCTGGCATAAAACCATCGCGATGATCATGTGCTACCAGGACAGCGCGCTGTATCACACCGATAAAGGATTAAAATTAAAAAGCGGGTTCAATGAACTGCTTCGCCTGAACGGTAAAAAAATCAGCTTTATGGGTTTTGGCTGGGACTATGGCGGTACCATCACCTCTTATAATGAAGGCCTGCTGGAAAACACTCCTCTTCGTTATGAAATTGACTTGTCTAAAGCGCCATCAGAAGAGGAGATGTCCGTATTCGGTGATACTCCGCTCGACAGTGACATGCCCCTGGTGAAAAAATTAGTCCCCGATATTTATATCCGCAAATTCACTTTAGTCCTGAATAACCATGAATATTGAAACCCTTCGCGAATACTGTCTCTCCAAACCCGGTGCAGAAGAAACGCTGCCTTTTGGTCCTGATACGCTGGTGTATAAAGTAAATAACAAAATCTTCCTGCTGGTAGGGCTTGATTCGGCGGACCTACGATTTAATGTAAAATGTGATCCCGACAAAGCCATTGAACTCCGCGATGAATATGCCTGTGTACTCCCAGGCTTTCACATGAATAAAAAGCACTGGAACACGATTGTGGTGGATGGGTCTGTATCTAACGCTTTGTTAAAAGAGTGGATCGATCACTCTTATTCGCTTGTGTCCCCAAAGTCGAAGAAGAAGTAGTTTTTTTCTTTCCTATTTTGCATACCCAAACCGTTATTATGAAAAAAATAGTGCTTGCTGTCTCTTTCCTGTTTGTTTCCTTTCTTGCTTTCTCCCAGACCTATAAACTCACCTGGGGTGAAGAGATGAAACTGAAAAAGGGAACCACCGATCTTGATATTATCACGGCCGATAACAGCGGACTATATGTAACCGAGCAACGCGTAAAACTGAAATCCTATTTCGTGATTGGAGCTACCTATGGGAACGCCTACAAGCTCATCAAACTCGATAAGAATTTCGGGGAGGTGTATGATAAGGAATACAAGAAAGAACTGAAAGGCCTGGATTTCCATAGTTTTCAGCCCCTGGAAGACGATCTCTTTATGTTTGCCACCGACTATGATAAAAAAGCCAGGGAGTTCATCATCCTGGGCTCTAAAGTGGATAAAAGCTCCGGCGACCTTCCCGGTGATTTCCTGGAACTGGGTCGTTATGCACTGGAAAGCAAAAGAGACGACTATGATATGAAAATGACGTCGATCCAGAATGGCAAAGCCTTCCTGATGGTGAGCAATATCTCCAATAAGGACCGCGTGTCACTGGCCGTAAGCGTGCTGGACAAAAACCTGAAGCGCAAGGAAAGCGCCGTCATCAATATGTCCTTCAATCCGGGTCTCTATCAGCTGGAAGATGTGAAATTCACCAATGATAAAAAGATCGTGGTGATGGGCCGCGAATTTGAAGAAATGGAATACGGCAGAAGAAAAAAGAAGAAACTGGTCTTCAAACAGTATGTAATGACGGTATATAATAATAAAGGCCGGAAAGAAAAAGATATCGTGATGGATGCATCCGACCGCTATATCATCAGCGGCAAACTGATCGAACAGACTTCCGGCGAACTGTTGCTGGCGGGATTCTATAGCAATTCTGCCAAAAAAGAAGAATTGAACGGTTTCTTTATCAATAAACTCAATCCGGTAGAAGGACAAATGACCCTGAGTTCCTTCAGGGAAATCAATGCCGGCATGCTGGGCAATAGTTTTGAAGATGCCGCCGATGAGGATGCAGAAAGCAAGGCCAGCAAAAAGGCCGCGGAAAAAGCGAAGGCCGATGACGAGGAAGTGGATTTCCCCAACAGTTATGTGATCAAGTCGGTGGATATCAGCCCGGCCGACAACTCCATTATAATTTCAAGTGAAATTTCTAAATACTCCTACTATTCCTACACCACCCAAACGTATAACAATGCCACTAAAAGCTGGAGTACCCAGTGGCATTATGTGCATAATTTCACCAACAAGGATATCCTGGTGATCAATGCCGATAAGGACGGAAATATCCGCTGGATCAATGATATTCCAAAATCACAAGTGGAAGAAATCAGGACCGGCACCAGTAATGGCTATGGGTTTAGCTTTGGCTACGACCAGGGCAGTTTCTTTGCCCAGGCTGGGGGTATGCCTTTCTACTCCTCCTTTGCGCGCCTGATCCACAACAATAATCTGATCCTTCTTTTCAATGACCATAACAGCAATAATGTAATTGCTGAATATGGAAACAAAGTGAAAACGATCAGCAATTTCCGGAAGAGAAGTACCGCGTACGCGATCTCCATCGATCTGGCTACCGGTAAAATGATCAGGAAGATACTGGGTGCGAATAATGAAGAGACGATCCTGATGCCGAGGCATGCTTATGTTGTTGGTGATAACACCAACAACGGTCACACCAACAACGGTCACACCAACAACAAGACCGGAGAAATCATCTCTCCGTCCTGGCGCATGCACGCGATGGCAAAAACTGAATTACGCTTTGCGCGGATCACGGTGAAGTAGGGATACGGGTGAGTGCTGTTGGTGTGAGTGCTATTGATGTGATGGTTGTTGGTGTTATCACCAACAACAATATCACCAACAGCAATATCACCAACAGCATAGCATATCTTTGTTGGTGTTATCACCAACAAAGTAGATATGACCCCCACCATCAACTCCAAGCTCCCAAACGTAGGCACCACTATCTTCACCGTCATGAGCGGACTGGCCACCGAGTTCAATGCCGTCAACCTCGGACAGGGCTTTCCTGATTTTCCGATGAGTCATGAGCTGACCGGGCTGGTGGATAAGGCCATGAAGGATAATTTCAACCAGTATGCCCCCATGCCGGGGTGGATGCCCCTTCGTGAAGCGATTGCGGAAAAAGCGAATTTCCTGTACGGCGCTTCTGTGAATCCGGATACCGAAATCACCATTACACCCGGGGGTACCTATGCGATTTATTCCGCCTTTACGGCCATCCTGCGTCCGGGTGATGAAGTGATCGTGTTTGAACCGGCCTACGACAGTTATATTCCGAATATTGAGATCAATGGCGCGGTGGCCATGCGCATTCCGCTGGTCTATCCCGATTATCATATTGACTGGGAGGCGGTGAAAAAAGCCATCAATCCGAAAACAAAAGCGATCATTATAAATTCGCCGCACAATCCAACGGGGAGCGTGATCGGTGAAAAAGATATTGAAGCCCTGCGGGCGGTTACAGCCGGCACAGGAATTTTTATAATCAGCGATGAAGTATATGAACACCTGATCTTTGATGCGATTCCCCACCAGAGTATGCTTCGCTATCCGGATCTGCTGGAGCGGAGCTTTGTTTGTTTCTCCTTTGGTAAAGTGTATAACTGTACGGGGTGGAAGCTGGGCTATTGTATTGCCCCGGCCCCGCTGATGAAAGAATTCAGGAAAGTACATCAGTTCAATTGCTTCAGTTGCTTTACCCCCTCCCAGGTGGCGCTGGCGTCTTTTTTAAAAAACCGGGAGGCCTATCTAGGACTTTCATCCTTTATGCAGTCGAAAAGGGATGCGTTCAGCCAACTGATGCAATCCACCCGTTTTGACCTGCTGGTCAGTCATGGCAGTTATTTCATCTGTGCAAAGTATAACCGCATCAGCGATGAAGCCGATAAGGACTTCGCGATCCGTCTCACGAAGGAAGCGGGGGTGGCCACTATTCCCGTTTCTGCTTTTTACCAGGATAGCAAGGATGATAAAGTCCTGCGGTTCTGTTTTTCGAAAAACCAGGATACCCTGGAAAGGGCCGTGGAAAAACTGGTGCATCTCTGACCTTGTTGCTTCAGATTGCACTTTATCTTATTCACCTCAATACAAGATTCCTCCTTCGTCGGAATTTTTATCCAATACTTACAGACCCTCTTCTACCCCTCCTGCGTCGGGGTGACAAGGCCTCTTAGAGCATTCATTAACGGAGACAGGGCTGTTTTGTCATCCCGACGAAGGTGGGAGTGATCTTTCGCTACTTTCTTTTTGTAATAATTCCGGAGAACGGGCTGTTTTGTCATCCTGACGAAGGAAGGATTGTCATCCCGAAGCGTAGCGAGGGACAAGCGCTACCCCGCTAACCACCATACTACGATTCCGACGAAGGAGGAATCTGGCTGTTCACCAAAGCCCGGCCTTATCGGGAATCCAACAAAATACAAGATTCCCCCTGCGTCGGGACGACATGGCCTCTTAGGGCATTCTTTACCGGAGAATGGGCTGTTTTGTCATCCTGACTAAGGAAGGATAAGTGCTACCACACTAACCACCCCACTACAATTCCGGAGTTTACCCTGAGTTATCGAAGGGAAGGAGGAATCTGGTATTTCGGAGGAGGCCAAGATCCACAAACTTTTTCATTAAGAATTTCCCATGAAGGGTTCTTCGAATTAATTAACTCCTCTTTCTTCTCCCTTCTCCAACCTTTAATTTCTTTTTCTCTGGCAATGGCATTATTGATATACTTATACTCTTCGAAGTATATGAGGTTATAACAAAAGTACCTGCCGGTAAACGTATGTGAGACACCCCTGCTTTTCCAATGTTGTATAATACGTAATGCCAGGTTGTTTGTTACACCGGTATAAAGCATTTTGCGTTGTGGATTAGTCAGCATGTAAACGTAAAAAATGTCTTTGTTCATAATTGATAAGGTTTTTTGTTACGATAAATTTATAGGGGAAAACAAATTGAAAAGCTGTCCGTCGCCGGATATGGATGTGTTTTTTTTGTGCTTCCGTTGCAATACAAGATTCCTCCTGCGTCGGAATCTAAATCCTGTTCTAATATACAGTCTTCGACCCCTCCCTACGGTCGGGGTGACAAGTTTTCTAAGAAGGATTGTCTTCCCGAAGAGCTGCGAGTGATAATAGCGACCGGTTTTTCTACTACTCTAAGATGTATAATTCGACCCTCCCTGCGGTCGGGGTGATAAATGTTCATATCGCTTTTGGCTATAAAACCTTCCTGTTGTTTTTATCCCTGCAACCCTGTAAAGGGGCTGTTTTTTCACCCTGACGAAAGGCTGTTTTGTCGCGCTGATGAAGGGCTGTTTTGTCATCCTGACGAAGGAAGGATTGGCGCAACCTACAAGATTACGCACTTGAATTCCGGAGTTTACCCTGAGTTATCGAAGGGAAGGAGGAATCTGGCTGTTCACCACAGCCCGGTTTCATCGTGAATCCAACAAAATACAAGACTCCTCCTGCGTCGGAATATATGTACTAAGGATACCTGTTGATCTTCATTCATTAACAATATTCTATTTTTACAAACAGTCACGATTTTAATGTTCAAAGACCCCCGATATAAAGGCATTTTCTTCATGCTCCTGGCGGCGCTGGGCTTTTCCATTATGGGCGGGGCGGCCAAGGCACTGAAAGGAAGTTTCAGCGCCGGGCAATTGGTGCTTTACCGTAACGGCATCGGCCTCTTGTTTTTATTACCCGGCCTTTTTATAAAACCGCCTGTACAAGAGGGCGGGAAACTGCTCCGCCTGGTTTTCCGGGGTTGTATGGGAGCTACGGCTTTATATACCTTGTTGTACTGTATCCTGCATATTCCGTTGGGTACAGCCATGAGTTATAACCTCACGTCCACCTTGTTTATCGCGGTCTTTTCCTGGATGGTTTTTGGGGAACACCATGGAAAGGGTGTGGCATTCGCGGTAATCCTTGGTTTTGCCGGTATGCTGCTGATCTATAAACCCGTGATGCACCTGCCCTGGTACTATCATCTGGCCGGTTTGATTTCCGGTATCAGTTCGGCAATTGCTTATATGACTGTCAACCGGCTGGCGAAGTTTTATGACCCGCGGATCATTGTGCTTTCCTTTCTCTCCGCCGGTTTTATCATACCCATCATTACCATGGTGCTGCATTATGGTTTTGGCTTACAGGCTGATGGTTTGTTCATCATTGATTTCCGTGCACCGCAGGGTATTGAATGGGGCTGGGTCTTGTTGATGGGCATCTCGGCGTTGCTTGGTCAGTATTTTGTTACACGCTCTTTTGGTGCAGACAAGGCCGGGATCGTATCGGTATTTGGTTATGCCAATATCATTTATTCCGTGTTCATCGGCCTGCTGCTGAATGATCCATTCCCCGACTGGTTCAGCTGGGCCGGCATTTTCTGTATCATCGGTAGTGGTGTAATTATTGCCCTGAAGAAAGGAAAACAAAAGACCGTCGCCTGATCTTTCTTTATTATTTTAGGATCAAATTGACGCCATGTTAAAAAAGATCTTCTTCTCCCTTCTTTTTTTCAGCAGTCTGCAATTATCCGCACAGGTGTTATCCCTGCGTGAGCAGGCCCGTGTAGTGGATGAATTAATGGGGGACCGGCTGAATAACCTGTTGCCTTCATTAATGGAAAAAAACAAGGTGGACATGTGGGTCCTGATCAGCCGCGAATACAATGAGGACCCGGTATTGAAAACGATGTTGCCGGCGGAATGGCTGTTCGCCAGGCGAAGAACGATCCTTGTTTTTTATAATAACCCGGCCAAAAAGCAATTGGAGAAACTGGCCATTGCCCGATACAATGTAGGCGAACATATCAAAGCTGCCTGGGACATGAAGCAATTTCCCGACCAGTGGGAAGCACTGATTGACCTGATCCGTTCGCGTAACCCGCAACAGATCGCGGTGAATATGTCGAAAAATTATGGACATGCCGACGGACTTGACCATACGGAGTATACCGAATTCATGGAAAAACTGCCTGCTGCCTTTAAATCCAAGGTAGTATCCGCAGAAACCCTGGCAGTGAACTGGCTGGAAACCCGCACCGAACGTGAAATGCAAATTTATCCGCAGCTGGTGGCCATGACCCATAAAATCATCGAAGTGGGTTTTTCAGAAAAAATAATCACACCCGGAATTACCACCACCGATGATTTGGTCTGGTGGTTTCGTCAGAAAATCCGCGACCTAGGTCTCGAGACCTGGTTCCACACTTCGGTGGCTATACAGCGCAGTGATAGTATGAGTTTTGAACACCTCCGCAGTTTTTCCAACCGGCCCAAAGACGAAGTGATCATTCCCGGCGATTTATTACATGTGGATATCGGCATCACATACCTGCGGCTGAATACCGATTGTCAGCAGCACGCCTATATTCTTAAACCGGGGGAGACCGGTCTCCCGCCGGCCTTGCAACAGGCTTTTGAAAAAGCAAACCGGCTGCAGGATATCCTGACTTCGAATTTTGTGAAAGGACGGACCGGCAACCAGATCCTGAGCGCTTCACTCGCGCAGGCAAAAAGCGAAGGCATCAAAGCCAGCATTTATACCCATCCCCTCGGTTTTCATGGCCATGCGGCCGGACCCACGATTGGTATGTGGGACCAGCAGGGGGGAGTACCCGGCAGTGGCGATTTTCCTCTGAACTATAATACCGCCTATTCCATCGAACTCAACGCCGCCACTTTTATTCCCGAATGGAAAAAAGAAATCCGCATCATGCTCGAAGAAGATGGCTACTATGATGCGACCGGATTCCGCTATATCGGCGGCCGGCAGAAGGCTGTGTACCTGGTTAATCGGCCGAAAGGATGAGCAATGAACAATGAGTAATGAGTAAAACGGGAAGCCGCCGAAAGCTCCGTAACAGCCTGAAAGCGGGTCGTGTGTAATATATCCACCCTTCCCCCTTTCAGAAGGCCTCCTTCCTATTAGTGTTTGCCCCCCGTACTCATTACTGATTACTCATTACTCATTCCCTTCTTCTATAAAAAAATTTGGAAATAATATTCCTCATCGTATATTTGCGATATAAGATTAATCTATGGCCTTTCATAAGAAAGAAGAATTTACCCAGAAAGAACAGGATCTCGCGGCCTTCGCCAAAGCGATGAGCCACCCTGCCCGGATCGCGATCCTTAAAATTCTGGCACAACGGAATGAATGTATCTGCGGAGAGATCGTGGATGTGCTGCCCCTGGCCCAAAGCACCGTTTCCCAGCACCTGAAAGAATTAAAAAACGCCGGCCTGATCAACGGTACCGTGGAAGGTCCGCGCAGCTGCTATTGCATCAACTGGAAAGCCTTTGAAAAATTCAGCAGTGAGTTCAATATTCTTTTTAATCATTTGAAAGTGAAGAACGAGAAAGCGTGTTGTTAGTTATTGTCACCCTTCTATACGTCCCGCATGCTTCGGCAAGCTCAGCATGACAAGGACATTCCGCTTCGAATGTAGAAAAACAGGCCGGGCATCAAAGAATAGAAAAGACCTATAAAGTAACCAATAAGAAACGAGAAGTTCGTGTCATCCTGAGTAGCCGCAACCAAGAATTCCAAGGCGGTAGAAAATTGTTCAACGGCGTATCGAAGGAAGACGAAAACAAAAAAATATTATTTACTTATAAATACCTCATCATGACAACCGATGAACAACTCAAAGAAATCGTCAAACAGAAATACAGCGAAATCGCCCTGCAGGACAAGGAAACCAACCAGTCCTCCTGTTGCGGATCGGGCTGTTGCTCCACCGAAGTGTATAATATCATGAGTGATGATTATACCGAACTGGAAGGCTATAACCCGGATGCGGACCTGGGACTGGGCTGTGGTTTACCTACACAATTTGCAAAAATAAAAGCCGGTGATACCGTGATCGACCTCGGCAGCGGGGCGGGCAATGATTGTTTTATCGCCCGCGCCGAAACCGGCGAGAGTGGCAAAGTGATCGGTATTGATTTTACGCCGGCAATGATCGACAAAGCCAGGGTCAATGCTGAGAAAAGAGGATTTCATAATGTGGAATTCCGCCAGGGCGATATTGAAAAAATGCCGGTGACCTCCAATGTAGCCGATGTGATCGTGAGTAA
>Ga0209717_1001171_pt1 | contig 29437 bp, 23 predicted proteins | sample AD_UKC048_MetaG_FD_184418 | JGI IMG/M metagenome (GOLD analysis project Ga0209717, IMG submission 184418) | Active sludge microbial communities of municipal wastewater-treating anaerobic digesters from USA - AD_UKC048_MetaG (SPAdes) (version 2) | ecosystem: Engineered > Bioreactor > Anaerobic >...
GTTTGGCCAACGGGTTAGTGAAACTGACGGGTACGGCGACCATTACCGACTATGACGGGGATGTTGCGACGGACAGCAAATACATTGATCTGGGTGGGAACATCCAGTTTGCGGATATCGGGCCGACGGCATATGCCGATGTAAACTCCGTTGCTGAAGGTGCCGTAATCACCGGCAATGTGCTGACGGATGGTACGGACGATGTCTTTGGGGCTGATGGCGCTGCAACAACAATGCCGGCAGGAGGAGTTGTTGGCGTAAAAGCCGGAAGCGATACGACAACACCGGTAACAACTGGAGTCGGTGCCGTTATTAATGGAGCGTACGGAAAACTGACCCTGAACGCGGACGGTAGTTACACATACGATGGAAATCCGGATGCCATTACATCACCGCAATCCGACATATTTGTTTACACCATTCAGGATGCCGACGGCGACTTCTCAACAACAACCTTGACGATTCATTTGACGGATGGCGGTTTAGTTGCCCCGGCGGATAATGATGCTTTGGTGTACGAGAAGGCACTGGATACAGTACAAGACGGCAGCGATCTGGCGGCAAGCACCTACACAGGCAGTATTCCCGACGATGCCGGAGAAACCGATGCAGTCAATCAGCTCAATGCCAGCGGCGGAGTCGGCCCGTATACATATTCATTGGTCGGTTCTGCGACGGGTGACTACGGCACGATTCAAATCAATCCGGACGGCAGCTATATCTACACGCTGACCAAGCCGTATGATACAACGCCGGATGCCGACAATGGTATGAGCACGGAAGACAACAGGGAAAACTTTACCTATAAGGTAACCGATGCGAACGGCAACACGGCAACGGGGACCATTACGGTGGATATCGTCGATGATATCCCAAGTGCAGGCGATCAAAGCATCACTGTTGATGCTGGCACCGTTGTCGGGACCAATCTGCTGATTACCCTCGATGTTTCAGGGTCCATGAACGATTCTTCAGGTGTTGACGGAAAGACCCGTCTGGATCTGGCTAAGGATTCTCTCAAGGATTTAATTCAGGCTTATGAGGACAATGGACCGGTCATGGTTAGACTGGTTACCTTCAGCTCGTCGTCGACAATTGTTGGCGATCAATGGATGACCGCCGATGATGTCATAGCGGTAATCAATGGTTTATCGGCAGGTGGAAATACTAATTATGACGCCGCTATTAACAATGCAAAGGCTGCATTTGATGATCCGGGAGCCATTGCGGGGGCGCAGAACATTTCCTATTTTCTCTCTGATGGTCAACCGAATGCACCATATGGTTCCGTGGGGATCAACGCAGCGGAACAGGCCTCCTGGGAAACTTTCCTGGCAAACAACGATATTACATCCTTTGCTTTGGGCATGGGGACCGGTGTGACGACTTCAAATTTAGCGCCGATTGCTTACGATGGTCTGAATACCGTACAAATCGATCCCATTGTTGTGACGGATTTGTCTCAGCTTGATGACGTCCTGTTGGATACGGTGATTCTTCCGAGCACGATTACGGGCAATCTTATTTCAGGTTCTGTTCCCGCAACTTTCGGCGCCGATGGTCCGGCTGTTCTGAAAGTCGTTTCCATTGCTCATGATGCAAACGGTGACGGCATTGATGAGATTTATGATACCTCGTCTGCCGGTTACAACACTTCGACGACAACGCTCACCTTGTCCACCCAGGCAGGCGGCACCCTGGCGGTCAATTTCTCAACCGGAGATTACACCTATACGGGACCGGCAAGTGTAACGTTATTGGCGAGTGATGTCTTTACGTATAAGGTTATGGATGCTGACGGCGATACGGCCTCGGCCACACTGACAGTCAATCTGCCGACGGACGGAATACTGGTTGTCGGTACCAATGCCGATGATATTTCCACTCAAACCGTCGATCATTATATTGATGATGCGGCCCCATATGCCGGAGTCATAACTGGGAGTGGCGGTAATGATGTTCTTGTCGGTGATTTGAATGCTACGTCTATTGCCGGAAAGACCTTGAATCTCGTTCTGATGCTGGATTCATCAGGGAGCATGGACGCCATGATCAAGTTTAATGGCGTTGATATGACCAGATTGACGGCGCTGAAATTGTCCGTGGAAAATACGCTCAATAATCTGGCCAACGGACCTGCGGAAAATGTCCGTGTACACATTGTTGATTTTGATACTCACGCCCGTGATATCAATCCCAACAGCGGAACATATTTCGATATCAAGATTAACGGAGCAAAGGTTGCCGGAACATTGACCGACGCAATCAATGCAGTCAATGCCATAGACAATGGACCGAGCGGACCCGAAGGCGGCACAAATTACGAGGCGGCTCTGCATACGGCCTATGTCTGGGCGAACAGCGGCGCACCCTACTCACCGGGGAGCAACGTGGTCAGCCAGGCCATCTTCGTATCCGATGGAGAACCAACCTATTACTATCGAGGTGACGAGTATAGCCAGCTAGGCGGTGATGGCGTTTATTTCTATCAGGAGAACATTAAACAGATCCTTGGCACCGGTACAAACGATACCGTGAGCGAAGTGGCTCAACTGGAAGCCAAGGGATTTACGATTGAAGCGGTGGGCATTAATGTTACAGACATGAATCTGAACCACCTGAATCAGGTCGAAGGTGAAGCTGCCGATTCCAACCCTGATGTGGCGACCAACATTACAACAGGTGAACAACTCAGCAGCGTTCTTACCGATCTTACGAGTACCGTGGTGTCCGATGCAGGCAATGACAATATTGTTGGAGGAGACGGCGATGATATCATTTTCGGTGATACGATAAATTACAATTATACCGGAACAACATCGCAAATGATGGCTGATATCAAGGCCAATCACCTGACCCTTTCAGCGGAAAGCGGCCTTACCGGCGGTAATGATATCATTAATGCCGGAGCGGGAAACGATATCGTTTACGGTCAGGAAGGCAATGACGTCATTAACGGCGGTGAAGGGAATGATATTCTCAGTGGCGGTTCTGGGAATGATATCCTGAGCGGTGGAACAGGGAGTAACACGCTTACCGGAGGTGCGGGTGCCGATACCTTTACGCTAAGCGCTCAGGCCAATGATACCGTCAAAGATTACAGTCAGACAGACGGAGACAAAGTCGATATCTCCGCAATCCTTGATGTTGCCGACGAATCCGTTGCCAAGACTTATCTGGGATTCCATAATAACAGCGACGGAAAAGCCGTGCTGGAGGTTTACAATAACAGCACGGATCATTCCGCCGGAAACCTGGTGGGCAGTGTTACTTTCGACAGCATTACGGATGCGACAAATTTAGACTCGCTGCTCGGCAAGGTCGATATTGACCATGACGCATAAACTGCTTTAAAGAAAAAAGCCGCGGAAAATCAAACTTTCGCGGCTTTTTTTATTCTTCATGATTGCAATCATATCATGAAGAAGCTTTAATCTTAACCGGAAGGATTTTTGCCCAGATTAATCAAGAGGGCGAGGTTCAATCTGTTGCCGGTTTTTGTTTTTTCATAGATGGACGTCAGATGTGCTTTAACCGTTCTTTCCGTTATGTTCAAATCGGCTGCGATTTCCAGATTGGATTGTCCTCGGGCAACGCGTTCGGCAATGTTGCGTTGGGATTTGGTCAGGTTTGCCGGAAGCAGCGAGACTTGATCTTTTTTGTCTTCCGGTTTTAAAGTATTGGAGACGCCTGTTATGAGACGCTGGATAATTTTCTGTCCCAGCCATACGCCTCCTTCCGTAATGACGTGTAATGCCTCAAGCAGGCGCGGTGCAGCAATGTACGTATTGGCATAGCCCACTATCCCCAATCGAAGAAACGTCAGGGCCTCTTCTTCATCCGGATGATCTGTAAGCAGAAAAAATCTGGCTGCCGGAAATGCGGACCGTAAAGTCCGGAAGGAGGACATGTCAATCAGCATCCGGTGAAGGAGAATGACGTCAAACTGACGATTGCCGCAAAGGCTTCTGAGCTGTTCGATGGACAGGGCTTTTTTAATTTTGCAGTGCCCTTTCAAATGGGCTTCCCATCTGATCATTACTCCCGGGACGGGGCTGCTTAAGAGGATGGTCATAAACATTCCTATTCAACGAGGAGAGGAAACGAAATATCCTCCGGGTTAACGTTCCCTCAAGGCCATATACCGTGCTTTCAGAACGGGTTTTAAAATATAGGATAGAACTGTTTTCTTGCCGGTGAGAATATCTACCGTTGTAACCATTCCCGGCATGATCGGCAGGGGATGTTGCGCCGTACCCAGATAATTTTTATCCGTTCTTAATCGGACCAGAAAATAGCTGTTTCCCTTATCATCGGTGATGCTGTCCGCACCGACCGATTCCAGTTCGGCATCGAGAGCCCCGTAAACGGTATAATCATAGGCTGTAAATTTAATGGTGGCTTTCTGCCCGGGACGGAGAAAAGCGATGTCTGACGGTTTGATCTTGGCTTCAATCAGAAGATTGCCGTGCATGGGTACAATCTCGACGAGATCCATTCCCGGCTGAACGACGCCGCCGACCGTTTTCACCATGACGCGGTTCACGATGCCGTCAACCGGTGAACGTACGGCGGTTCTGTCAAGCCTGTCTTTCAAGGCCAGTGAAGAAGAGGCGCTTTCATCAAGTTCCTTGAGTACTTCACTGGATTCTGTGCTGGATTTGCTGCGGTAGCTCAGACTGAGTTCGCGCAAGGCGACTTCACTTTCCTGTAATTTGGCCTGTGCTGCGGGGATCGCATGACGGACACGATCAATTTCCCCTTCCAGCTGGCTGGCCTGACGCTCAAGCTGGAGAACTTCTACATCGGAGGCCGCTCCTTTATTAACCAGCGGTTTGATCATGCCGATTTCTTTTTGTAAAAGAGAGTAGGTTCTATTGAGCTCGACAAGTTTTGCCTCCAGTTCCTTTAGCTCCTGTCGCCGCTGATTAATTTGCTGGCGCTTGATTTCAGAGCTTGAACCCAATTCCATTCTGCGGGTTTGGAACAACTGACGTTCGCGTTCTGCAATATCCGGTCTTTCTTTCAGGACATCTTCAGGAATAACCAGGGCGCTTCCGGTTGCTTCCGCTTTCAGCCGGGCTGCTTTAGCCTTGTCGGAAAGGTATTTGACGCGGTTCTCCTCGAAAGAGGAAGAGAAACGCGTGGGGTCCATCTTCAGAAGCAGCTGGTCCTTTTTGACCTTATCTCCGACATTGATCAGGATTTCGGAAATAATTCCCCCTTCAAGATTTTGAACGATCTGTACATGACTGGACGGGACCACCTTGCCTTCGCCCCGCGTAACCTCTTCCAATTCTGAAAAAGAGGCCCAGACGATGAAAATGACCAGCAGGATGAGTGTGGCCCAGATAATCAGTCTTCCTCCCTGAGGCGTCTGGGCAAGAATGGTCTCCCGCACATCCGTGGCGAAGTCCGGGTCCTCTTCAGGCAGTCTGCGGAATAAATAATTCATTTTAAAATTATTTTTCAATTCTTTAAAACTAATCTTATCTGTTTCCGGAAGATCCCTGAAGGATTCAACAAAAGGATTATTTTTAAAAAAATCAAATAGCTTCTTCAACCTGCATTCTCCCGGTTATAAGTTCAGCTGTCCTTTTCTCATTGCTTCGAGGACGAAATCTTTCGGGCCGTCGGCGACAATAGATCCATGATCGATGACGATCAGGCGGGTTACCATATCCAAAAGCGATGCCCGGTGGGTGATGATCACCATGGTTTTTTCTTTAACGGTTTGAGCAAGATATCGTTTCAGTCTGATTTCCGAGCGGTTATCCATATTGCTTGTCGGTTCATCAAGGACCAGCACCGGAGGATCGAGCAGGAGAGCGCGGGCCATGGCGACGCACTGCCGTTGACCGCCGGAAAGCCCCCGGCCGAATTCTTCCACTTTCATATCGAATCCGGAGGGATGTATTTTGGCGAATTCGATAATGCCGGCCATTTCTGCCGCCTGCAGCACATTTTGGTCATCGACGTTATTAACGCCCATTGTAATATTGTCGCGCAGGGTTCCCTGGAAAAGCGTGATATCCTGTGGAACATAACCAAGGAAATGTCGCAGTTCCGCCGGATCAATCTGCCGGATATCCGTTCCGTCCATGGTTACCATGCCGCTGACCGGTTCATACAACCCGAGCATTAATTTGCCCAGAGTTGTTTTACCCGAACCGACCGGTCCGATAATGCCCACTTTTTCTCCGGCAGCAATTTCCAGAGAGATGTTATTGAGGACCATGGTCGTCTGTCCCGGATAGGAAAATGAAAGATTTTTGATGCCGATTACGCCGTCAAAACGCTTTCTCGGTAAAAATGTTTTTCCGGCGGGCCGTTCAACAGGGAGATTCATGATATCATCTAACATTTTTAATGCTTCCCTGACGTGATGATATCGGGTGGCCAGATTGACTACCTGAGCCATGGGGGCAATCACCTGCCGGGACAAAATAACCAACGCCACCAGTCCGCCGGAAGTCAGAGAACCTGCGGTGATCATGTAGACGCCGGCAACGACGACTGCGACGGTCATCAGATTTTGTAGAAAATAAGAAACATCCTGAACCGAAGATGAAATCATACGGGACTTGTTGCCCCATTTCGAAATATAACTGACGGCTTCTTCCCAAGCCCGCTGGATTTGGCCTTCCGCGCCCAGCATCTTTATCGTTTCAAGACCGGCTACGCCTTCCACAAGGATTGCATTTTTTTGTGCCGAGGCTTTCAGAGTTTTCTCAACAACTTTCTGCAGCGGCGCTTGTATGAAATAAGCATAAATGATCAGCAGGACGATGATGATCACATGGATGAGAACAATGTAGCTGCCGATCCACCAGACGACCAGCAGGCCCAGAAGCGTGAAGGGCAGGTCGATTACGGCGGTAATCGAAAACGATGTGATGAAATCACGAATACTCTCGAATTCCTGCAAATTTTTAGTGAAGGAACCGATGGACTGAGGGCGCGACTCCATCTTCAGGTTGAGAACTTTCTGAAGGAGCATTGCTGAAATTTTCAGATTGGTTTTTTTGGCCGCTTCATCAACGAAATAGCTTCTGAGGGCTCGCATAACGACCGCAAAAAGATAAATGACCAACACGCCGATCGATAAAACCCAGAGCGTCTCTGTGGCATTGTTGGGAATGACCCGATCATAGACGTTCAGGACGTAAAAGATCCCGACCAGACCGAACACATTGATGAGAAAGGCCGCCAGAAAAACATCACGGTAAACACGCCATGATTCCATGATGGTTCCCCAAAACCAGTGTTTTGATTTATCAGCTTTTTCATCGGCAACGGATTTCTGATCGGTCTGATATTTGGGGCGGACGAAGATGCCATATCCTGTATAGATTTTTTCCAGTTCCTCGAAGGAAATCTCCTGCTCTCCGCTGCCGCTTTGAGGAATAATAATTTTCAGGCGGTTGAGGGAACTGTTTTTTTCAACCAGAATGCATGCCTCACGGTTCTGTAGCAGCAATATGGCCGGCAAATGAATGGAGCTGATGTCGTTGAGGGGTTTGGCAATGGTGCGGGAAGATAAATCAGCCCGATTCGCGGCACGATTAAAAAGCTTTACCGTCAGACGGTTCTGAACCAGAGGCAGACCGGCAATCAGGCTTGCTTTCGATACATTACGGCCATATATCCTGCTCAGAACGATCAGGCAATCCAGAAGCGGGTCGTCGTGAACGTCTTGATTTTCCAAAACATTCCAGGTATTTTCATTGCAGTCGTCATGATCGTTTGACATAAATCGCATCAACAATAGAAAGTTTTTGTTATATTTTTCCCAACATGAAATATATCAGTATTTTTTATTATACATTTTTTTTAAAAAAGTATATATATTTTTAAAAATCGTATCATCAATGAAAGAAGGTATATATCGGCAATCAGAATGGAGGAATTGCTATCGGGTTATCCGGTATGCGTGAAATAATGCATTATCGTTTTAACTTTTTTGAGTTAAGGATGAATCAAGATGCCTTATATTGAGCGTTCTGACGACGGGAAAATTATTGGATTGAGAACCATTGCCGGTCCGAATTCAACCGAGGAAAAGTCGATTAATGATCAGGAAGTTCTTGATTTTCTTAAAGACAACCTGGATAACAACTTCCTCAAAAATCTTCTGGTTCATTCTGACGCAGGATTGATCAGGCTGCTGGAAGATCTCATCGCCCTGTTGACGAAGAAGAACATTATTCTTTTTACGGAACTGCCGGAAAAAGCCCAGGCAAAGATCATTGAACGGGAAAAAATACGTGAAAAGATATCATCGGACAATATTATCGTAGAAGATATTCTTTAATGCAGTTAGTATGTTGTAATTTAAAATAATTGCTTGACAAGGATTAAAATAGTAATAAGATTTTGCCGCAATTGAAATCGCAAGGTGAAGGAATCCAAAGCCCATCTAAATACAGTTTTAAAAATATGAAATTAAAGCTGTACTTACCTAAATGTGGATTTTTAAAAAGTAAACGCCGGATATTACGTTGGCTTTAAAAAATGCACTCAGTGTTATAAAAAAATTGAATAAAAAAAGAATAATATTTTCTAACCGTAAGCATATATTTTTATATCTATAAGGAGGATTCTATGAAACCTTATATTAAGAATGTTTTCATCTTAGTTGTTATCTTGCTTTTTGCCGGAACGACCGGCGTCAGGGGAGAAACACTTCGCGATTCAGTAAAATCAGTGCTTCAGAATAATCCGGATGTTACTTCTGTGGCCTATAATCGACTGGCAAGGGACCAGGAGGTCCGGCAGGCCATGGCTGATTTTTTCCCCAGGATCGAGACCACGTTGTCGGATGGCTATATTGACCAACATCATCCTTATCTTCTGGATGATGAATTTCATCCGAGATCAGCGACCGTCAGACTCAACCAGAATATATTCCGGGGAGGTGCTACTTTCGCGGAAACAAAACGTCAAAAATCCAGAGTGATTTCTGCGGCCTATCAATTGCAGGGGGTTTCGGAGAATACGGCATTGCTGGCGTGCAGAGTTTACTTAAATTATCTGCGGGCCATTGAGCAGGATAACCTGGCGAAAGAAAATCTTCTGATTCATGAGCGATTTTACGATCAAATCAAGTTAAGAAGTCAGGCGGGTGTCGACCGCAGAGTTGATTTGGATCAAATTACCGCCCGTTTGGCCCTGGCCAAATCCAATCTGATTGTTACCCAGGCAAACATCGAGAATGCCAAAACGGATTATCAGGCCGTGATGGGATACCTGCCGGTTAATTTGGTAAAACCGGAACCGGCCTACGCTGAAATACCGGCCACGCTGCAGGATGCTGAAAGAATTGCTCTGGCCAGTCATCCGACGTTAAAATCGGCCAAAGCGGATATTGAAGCCAGAAATTATCAACACAAAACGGCTCGGGCGCTTGCCTATCCCACCGTCGATGTCGGTGCGGGATATACCTGGGGAGAGGATTTGAACCGGCCGGCCGCTTCTTATGACTATGAAGATTATTTACAGCTCAATGCGACGCTTTCTTTCAATATTTTTAACGGATTCATTAATCAGGCAAGGATCAAAGAAACATCGTATCTGATTAACGAAGCGGAAGAAATCGCCAAGAAAACTGAACTTCAGACCATTCAGTCCGTCAGGCTGTCGTATGAGTCGTATTTGGCAGATCAGCGGCGCGTCAGGGAACTGGAACAGTATGTCGACTCTACGGATAAAGCGGCGGAGGCTTTTATTTCCCAATGGTCCATCGGAAGACGTAGTCTTTTTGATGTTCTCGATTCGTCCGCTGAAAAAATTTCGGCAAAAAGCGATTTAATCAATGCTCAATATGATAAAATGTACAGCGCGTACAGAATTCTGAGCGGTTTGGGCAATCTGGTTCACACCCTGGGGCTGCAGTGGCCGGAAGAAAGTCGGGTGGATACCGGTGCGGGCATTGTTGATATGAGCTTTCTTGAAAAATAACCGGATAATGTCAAACAATGCGCTTGATTGAGAACATCAGGAATAGGCGGATATTCTTTTAATGATCTTTTGATGACGAAAAGATTCCGCCCATGACCGTGCAGAAAGGAAATTGAATGTCGTGCTCAAGCGGATATCTGAACCCGATAAGAGGTCGCGTTCAGAGGTGTTGATCTTTGCATGACCGGATCCCATGGCTTATGAAATACTGGAAAATTACAGGCGTGATCAGCGCGGCACTTTGTCTTCTTATTACCTATCAGGCATGGGCAGACAGGGAATGGGTCTACCTGGAATCCAATTCTTCAAGAGAATCATTTTATGACAAAAACTCCATTGTGAAAGTGGATGAAAATGTCTTTCGTTTATGGATGAAGCAGGTCTTAAGCGAAAACGGAAAAATAAAAACCATATCGAAATTCCGCAACACGAACAAACCGGATAACAGCCTTGATTTAATAAGCTATATTTTAAGGCAGATGGACGTCGACTGCCGGAATAATCAATATAAAGACAGCGCCCTTATCTTTTACGATGAAAAAAGCAACGTTCTTTATTCTTCCCCGAAGGGTGCGATAGGGAAATGGGATGATATCGTTGAAGGGTCGTTTGCGTACCAGTTGAAAAACGTAATTTGCAAAGGACCGAATCTTGCTGAGAAACCCTCTGCGATTTTATCCGCCGACCATGAGGAAAAGCCGGCTGAAGCGGACACTCCTCCGCAAAGTTTGCCCGCCGGTACTTCCGATGAAGATATTCGTCAGGTGGTCAGTAAATGGCTGGCGGCCTGGGAGTCGGGAGACATCGCAACCTATCGCAGTTGCTATGATGAAGATTTTAAATCGAAAAATATGACGCTGGAAAAGTGGATTGCATATAAAACCGGCGTGCGTCAAAAAAGCACGGGTATAAAGATCGGCATTGACGATTTAAAAATTATCGCGGATGGAGATCACGCGGAGGCGGTTTTTATCCAGACATACAGCTCTTCCCTATTGAACGACAAGGGTAAAAAAACGCTGAAGCTTAAAAAATCCGGCAATGAATGGAAAATATATCAAGAGATCATGTGAAGCCGCATGCACGCAGCCATGAGCCCGCACCGAAGGATCATGACCGTCCCGTTTTTTCCTGTATTGTCGATTTCCGTGTCCGCCCCGAAGTCCTCCGTTGTGCGGGCCGTTCACGTTATAAATATCCTATATCGGGGATCCCATAATTTATTCAGGAAATTGTGAATTACACAAACTTTTTTCCTCTGCATACTGCTTGATTTTTCCCCGTGCTCTGATATAAAGCCCCAATCACAATGCATTTGCTGCCCTGATCAGGCTCTCATCTGCTATTCCATTAGTCAAGGCGGTAGGAACAGGAAGGAAGTATAAATTAAATCATGGATTATGAGGGATTTATCATCAGGCCGCCAAGCGAAGCTTACAGTTTGCTTTTACAGGTGACCACGGGATGTTCACATAATAAATGTACGTTTTGCGGAACTTACCGGCAAAAGAAATTTAAAATTAAACCGATTGAACGCATTAAAAAAGATCTTGACGAGGCCAGACAATATGAGGACGTCGACAGAGTGTTTTTATGCGACGGCGATGCGCTGATCATCCCGCAGCCGAAACTTAAAGAAATACTTGAGCTCATTAACGAAAACCTGTCCGATATTGAGAGGATCGGAACCTATGCCAATGCGAAAAGCATTTTGAGAAAAAGCGTTGAAGAACTCAAAGAATTAAAATCGCTGGGGCTGAAAATTGTTTATCTGGGTGTTGAAACCGGCAATGCGGAACTATTGAAAAAAATTCATAAAGGTGTAACGTGTGAGCAGATGATCCAGGCCGGCCGTCGCATTAAAGAAGCGGGCATTATTCTTTCTGTAACGGTGCTTTTGGGGTTGGGGGGCAGGGAAAAAAGTATTGACCATGCTCTGGATACGGCAAAAATTCTGACGGCTATGGATCCGGACTATGTCGGCGCGCTGACGTTGATGCTGATTCCAGAAACAGAATTGTATGAGGATTATCTTGCGGGTCGTTTTGTTCTTCCCGATCAATTCGGTTTTATCCGGGAACTTTACCTGATGATCGAAAAATCATCTTTTACGGACTGCTATTTCACATCCAACCATGCGTCGAATTATCTGCCGGTCAAAGCGCACCTGCCGCGTGAAAAGGAAAAAAATCTGAAAATGATCGGCTCTGTGATTCACGAAAAAGACATCAGCCGGCTCAGACCGGAATATTTGCGGGGCCTATAACTCAGGGAGAAGATATTTGAACATCAAAAAAAACATTTCCAGCCTTTTTTTCTGGCGCGAACAAAAATATATCAAAAACAAAATCAATGCCATGTTGTCCGTCGCCCAGAAAAGCGGTTTGGTCGATGCGTCGTCCCGGGAGATGATCGAGAATATCCTTGAGTTTTCCCACACACTGGTTCGCGAAATCATGATTCCGCGCACGGATATTGTCGCAGTTAGCACGGAGGCGGCAATAGATGACATCATCCATGAGGTTATTGCCTCAAGACATACGCGGATCCCCGTGTACCGCGATACCATTGATAATATCATCGGCATCCTCAACGTCAAAGACATCCTCATGTTCTGGTCCAAGCCGATGACCAAGGAAGATTTGATTGCCTGTTTGAGCACGCCTCATTATATTCCGGAAACAAAAAACACCCACCTCCTGTTTTATGAATTGAAGGAAAATAAAAAGCATATGGCTATCGTCATCGACGAATACGGCGGGACGGCGGGTCTGGTTACCTTGGAAGACATGCTGGAGGAAATTGTCGGAGAAATCCGCGACGAACATGATGGCAATGTCACCGATGACCGCATCATTCAGTCGCCGGACGGATCTCTCATATTTGACGGCCGCATGGAGATTGAAAAAATAGAAGAAAACCTGAACATCGATCTGAAAAAAGGCAGATATGAAACATTGGGCGGTTTGATCCTTGATGCGATAAAGCGCATTCCGGTTTCCGGAGAAAAATTCCAGATCGAAGGACTGGACGTTACCATAGACAAGGCCGATGAAAGAAGTATCAAAAAGGTCAAGATAAAAAAGATTGAAACAGACAACGACGATGAAAAATAATTTTCCCGAAGTCTCTTTGGCAGACATTTCCCGGAATCTTTTCCGGAAGAATATCTTTTTTGCCGCGTTGAGCGGTATCCTGCTGTTTTTGTCGTTTCCGAAGTACGGATCCGGTGTATTGGCCTGGGTGGCCCTGGTGCCGCTTTTTTACGCGCTGAAAAACGCTGCGACCATCCGTCACGGACTTCTTCTGGGTTTTATTACCGGGATCATCAGTTATGTGGGGATCATTTACTGGATTGCCCACGTTATTGTAAACTACGGGCATCTTCCGCTTCATATCGGAATTGCGCTGATGCTGCTTCTGGCCGCGTATCTGAGTCTTTACCTGTCGTTTTTTGCCGGATGTCTTGTGTCCTTTCGTGAGAAAGTACCGTTTTACATCATCGGGCCGGCTTTATGGGTTTCTCTGGAATTTTGCAAATCCTTTATTCTGACAGGTTTTCCGTGGGAGAATTTTGGGTATTCGCAGTACGGAAACACCTATCTGATTCAGGTTGCTGATATTTTCGGTGTTCCGGGTTTGTCCTTTCTCATTGTTTTGGTAAATGCCGTTCTCTTGGATGTGATCCACAGGAGAACAAAAAAAGAATATGTTGCCGCCGGCATGGTTTTTGTTCTGATTGCCGGAATCTATGTGTACGGATTTTTCCGTCTGAGAGAGATTGATGCGACGGTGACAAACGCTCCGGGCATTGACGTGTCGCTGATACAGGGCAATATTGACCAGGCCGTCAAATGGGATCAGGATTACAAGCAGGAGACATTGGATATCTATGAACGGCTATCTTTAAAAAACAAGCCCGGCCGGGGCAGTCTCATAATCTGGCCGGAAACGGCGGTTCCGTTTAAATTTCAAAACATCAACCGTTTTCGCCGTCAGATCATTGACCTGTCTTTAAAAACTCAAAGCTGGCTTCTGTTCGGCTCGGTGAGTTATGAGCCCGGAGCATACGGCAATGATTTTTTTAACAGCGCCTATCTGCTGTCTCCCTCCGGTGACGTCAGAGGACGCTATGATAAAGTCCATCTCGTACCGTATGGCGAATATGTTCCGTTCAGGGATCTCATGCCCTTTGTCAAAGGGCTGACGTCAGGTATCGGGGATTTCAGTTCCGGGGCGGGATTTGATCCCCTGTCCCTGAATGATAAAAAAATAGGGGTTCTGATCTGTTATGAGGGCATTTTACCGTTTGCCTCGCGAGCCTATAAAAATAAAGCCGCCGAACTGCTGGTCAATATTACCAATGACGCCTGGTTCGGAGCAACGTCGGCGCCCTTTCAGCATTTCTCCATGGCGGTTTTCAGAGCGGTGGAAATGCGCCTGTACCTGGTCAGAGCGGCCAATACCGGAATTTCCGGAATTATTGATCCTGCCGGAAGAATTATTGCAAAAACGGGTATCTTTCAGGAAGAGGCCTTGAAGGGGCATGCAAAATTTGTCACAATACCGACGGTGTATGAACGAGTCGGGGATATTTTCATCATCGGGTGTTTTATGATGGTGAGCATCTGTTTTATTTTCAGTTTAAGACGAAGGAGTCAAAAATGACCACGGAAAACATTCTGGAAACGATCAGCGATCTGAAAAGAAGAATTCAGCATATCGGGGAGTGTCTTTGACGTTCCGGAATTGAAAATGAAAATAAAAGATCTGGAGGAGTTATCCTTAAAAAAGGATTTCTGGAATGATCAGGATTATGCCCGGTCCGTTCTCCAGAAGAAGACAAATCTGTCCGAAAAAGTGGAAAGATGGGACAGATTCAGCAAAGACATCAGCGACATTGAAAACCTTGCGGAAATGGCCGTCAGAGAGAAAGACGAGCATGTCCTGCAGGATATCGATGAAGAGCTGGAACAGTTGAATGCGGCCGTTGCCCAGGAAGAACTGAAGATGATGCTCAACGGCGAGCAGGATGCTATGAATGCCATCGTATCCATTCATGCCGGCGCAGGGGGAACGGAGGCGCAGGACTGGACGGAAATGCTGTTGCGGATGTATCTGCGTTGGGCGGAGAAGAAAAAATTTGCGGCCAGGATCATCGATTATCTGCCGGGGGATGAGGCCGGTGTTAAAAGCGTGTCGTTTACGCTTGAAGGAGAGTATGCGTACGGATATGCCAAGGCGGAAATCGGCATTCATCGTCTGGTCCGTATTTCCCCCTTTGATGCCGGTGCGCGTCGTCATACATCGTTTGCCTCCGTGTTTGTATATCCCGAAGTCGATGACGATATCAAAATTGAAATCAATGACGATGATTTGCGCATCGATACGTTTCGTGCCGGAGGCAAGGGGGGGCAGCATGTCAATAAAACCGATTCGGCGGTAAGAATTACACACGTGCCGACGGGGATTGTTGTACAGTGCCAAAACGAACGTTCTCAACATCAGAACAAAGCGATGGCCATGAAATTTTTGAAGTCGCGGCTCTATGAGAGGGAACTACAGTTAAAAAATCAGAAAATCGATGAGGAAAACAAGCAGAAAAAAGACATCGCGTGGGGCAGCCAGATACGGTCCTATGTTCTGCATCCCTACAAACTGGTCAAGGATCACCGGACCAATGTCGAATGCGGCAACGCCGGTAAAGTGCTGGACGGAGACATTGATGAATTCATTCAAGCCTATCTGATGATGACGACAACGACCTCGTAATCGGATGGGCCAGTGCACGGCAACTTCTCCTTTGATCGTCGCGTTTTTGTCCAAGGGAAATTTAATTTTTGGAAAAATGAAAAATTATGCTATAAAGATGAACCATACGGTACGGCCATGATGGAAGGATATGCAGAAGCGTGTCGTATTTATGAATAAGGAGTTCTGAATGACCGGATTGACAAGAAACCGTCTGATAGGCCTGATTGCTCTCATCTGTCTTTTCATCGTCCCTTTAATCGGATATGCTGAAAATTCTATTGACAAAAAAAGTCCGGAGTCCTCCGGCGACATCACGAAACAAAAAATAGACCAGAAAATAAAGCTCGCCGCGTTGAATAACGACGACGAAAGCAGCCTGTTTGATTTTCCGCAGGAAAACGATCCCTTGGCGGATGTTCAGGAGGATGATGAAAAACAGGACATGATGGAAAATGCACTGGAGTTATTGGGTGAGGCCGACAAACTTTGGAAAAACGGAGATATCGAAGAAACCCTGGATACACTGGATGAGGCTTATTCGTTAATTCTTAATGCCAACGGCGATTCGGCAATCGCTCAGGAAAAAGACGATCTGCGTCTTTTAATTTCCCAGCGCATTCTCGCTGTTTATTCCTCCAAACGGGATGTGCTCCAGGGGAAAAACGGCGAGATTCCCTTGTTAATGAACGGCGATGTGCAAAAGGAGATCACTTCTTTTCAGACCGTCGAGCGCGACAGTTTTCTTGCCGCCTATGAGCGGTCCGGCATGTACCGTTCTGAAATTGTGAAAGAGCTTAAACGGTCCGGGATTCCTGAAGAGTTCTTCTGGCTGCCTCTTGTTGAAAGCCTCTTTAAAATCAATGCTTATTCTTCGGCCCGCGCACTCGGGTTATGGCAATTCATTCCTTCGACCGGGTATAAGTTCGGACTGAATCGCGATGAATGGGTTGATGAACGGATGGATGTGCAAAAATCCACCAAGGCGGCCATCGCTTATTTGAAAGAACTGCATGGTATGTTCGGCGACTGGCTTACGGCGCTGGCTGCGTATAATTGCGGGGAGGGCAGGGTCCTGAGGGTGATTTCACGACAGCGGCTCAATTACCTGGACAGCTTCTGGGATTTGTACAGGCAATTGCCGAATGAAACAGCGCGTTACGTTCCCCGATTCCTGGCCACGCTGCATATCGTCAACAATCCGCAAAAATACGGATTTGATTTGAGCCATACCGCCAGGCCGATTGAATTTGAAACGGTCCGGGTAAACAGGATCATGAAGTTTAACGATATTGCCGAAAGAATCGACACGACGGAAGATATCTTGTGCCTGCTAAACCCCGAATTGAGGCATAAGATGACGCCGGATCGGGAATATGATTTAAAAGTTCCGGGAGGCATGCTGGATAAATTCAGTTTTGTGTATCATGAAATCCCGTCCAGTGAGAAGCCGAGCATCGCGTCCGTCCAGACGTATGTCAAGGCATCCGACCGAACACGCAGGACCTACATCAAGCATCGTGTCAAGAGAGGCGAGACCCTTTACTCCATTTCGCGAAAGTATAAAGTTTCGATTTCCAGCATTCGATCCTTGAATAAATTAAGTCCGAAAAAGAAACTGATTCAGGGGAGAAGACTGCTCATTCCTGTTGCGTCGGCCAAACGGCATGCAAAGGGATTGACCGTAAAAAAAAAATTCAAAAAGAAATAACGTCCATAGGTCGTTATAAAGTTAAAAAAGGTGAAAACCTTTCTACGATAGCCTGCCGGTTTTCGGTGTCCGTATCGGAACTCAAAGCGATCAATAACCTGTCGTCGGGACAAATTTACGCAGGTCAGCGCTTGAAGATTCCTCAAAAGGAAGACGGAAAGGATTCCGGCAATGAAGATTCCGAAAAAAATCTGAGAACATCCGCTCAAAAATCAAAAATCGATAAAAAAATATTGTCGGCAAAGGATATCAATCAGCTGGGGCCGGACAAATATATTGTCACGAAAAACGATAATCTGCACACCATCGCCAAAAAAAATAATACCAATGCGGCCAGAATCATGGAGTTGAATGGCCTGTCCGTTGATGCAAAGATTGTTCCGGGTCAAATTCTGGTTGTTCAATAATCATCGCGGAACGTATGAATATATCATGACTTATTCGGAACCGTATTTATTTTCTTGACAAAAAAAGACGAATACTGATAATGAAACCCTAAATTCGCTTGGATCCGAAAGGACTGAGACGGAAGGAAAATGCATCGAAAATTTTAAAGCCTTTCGTCTTGCGATGAAAGGCTTTTTTTATTCGAAGATGAACGTCGTAAAGTCAGTTCAGAAAATGCAGTCTTTCTCTGAAAACCTGCGTTTGGAGGGAAAGAAAATTGCATGTGTTCCCACCATGGGCTACTTTCATGAAGGTCATCTTGCATTGATGAGAGAAGCCCGCAAGCAAGCGGACTGTGTTGTTGTCAGTATTTATGTGAATCCGACGCAGTTCGGGCCTCAGGAAGATTTCTCCAAATATCCCCGTAATTTTGATCGAGATATGAAGATGGCGCAAAACGTAGGCGTAGATGTCATCTTTTACCCGTCGAACCGGGCAATGTATCCTCCGCACTATCAGACCTATGTGGCGGTTGAAAAAGTCACGCAGAATCTGTGCGGAGCATCCCGGCCGGGCCATTTTCGCGGTGTGACCACCGTATGCAATAAGTTGTTCAATATTATCAAGCCGCATGTTGCTGTCTTCGGCAAAAAGGATTTTCAACAATTTGTCGTCGTCCAGCGCATGGTGCGTGATCTGAACATGGATCTGGAGATCATCGGGTATCCCACGGTCAGGGAAGCGGACGGACTGGCCATGAGCTCGCGCAACAAATATCTTTCCGCCGAACAAAGAACCTCTGCATTGGTTTTATTCAAGTCTCTCCAACTGGCTCAAAAACTGTACGCGAAAAAAGAGACATCGCCCCGTATCATTATCGATGCCGTGAAAAAAATGATTCAAAAAACACCTCTTACACAAATCGATTACGTGAAAATCTGTGACACGACGCGCCTGCAAGATATCGCAAAAATCACAGATCAGACCGTTATTGCTCTGGCTGTCAGAATCGGTTCGACTCGACTGATTGACAATCATGTTTTCGGTGAAGCGCTGAAAATATCATATTGAATTTTTTAAGGAGACACTTAAACCATGCAGAGATTTATGCTGAAATCAAAAATTCACCGGGCAACGGTCACGGATGCCGATCTGCATTACGAAGGCAGCATTTCCATTGATGAAAAACTCTTGGAAGCAGCATCCATTTTGCCTTATGAGAAAGTTGCGATATATGACGTGGACAACGGGGAGAGATTCACCACGTATGCAATCAAGGGAAAACGAAATTCCGGAATCATCTGCCTCAACGGCGCTGCGGCCCGTAAAGTGGCTAAAGGGGACCTGATCATCATTGCCAGTTATGTGGTGGTCGAGGAAGCGGAAACGAAAAACTGGAAACCGACCTGTGTCTTTGTTGACGGTAAAAACAAGATCAAGAAGAAACATTGACCGTATGAAGGTGTCTGACCGGATCAATGTGCCCATGGATATCCGCCGGATATTTTTTGTCTCGAAAACTGAAGTTCAATCCCCATAAAAATATTAGACTACATTCATGACCTGTGTTATTGATGTGTATATTTGACGCAACATCATGCAGACTAACGTGCTGCTTAAAAAAATGAAATCAAACTTGGAGGAAACATGGCTTTTTTGGAAATCGATCCTGCTTTAAAATATAAAGTGGCGGACATAGCACTGGCGGACTGGGGAAGAAAGGAAATCAAACTGGCGGAAAATGAGATGCCCGGTCTGATGGCGTTGCGAAAAAAATACGGACAGAAGAAACCGCTCAAGGGCATGAAAATCATGGGCAGTCTCCACATGACCATTCAAACCGCCATGCTCATTGAAACCCTCAAGACATTGGGTGCGGAAATCCGCTGGGCGTCCTGCAATATCTTTTCGACGCAGGATCACGCCGCGGCGGCAATCGCCAAAAAAGGATCGGCGGCTGTTTTTGCCTGGAAAGGCGAATCCCTTGAAGAGTACTGGTGGTGTACCGAGCAGGCTCTGACCTGGCCGGACGGATCGGGCCCGCATCTGATTGTCGACGACGGCGGCGATGCGACCCTCTTTGTTCACCAGGGTGTGAAAGTTGAACGAGATCCCGCGTTGTTGAAACAAAAGATCGACAATAAAGAATTTAAAATCATCTTGGACCGTCTGGAAAAATCATTCCGGCGCAATCCGAAAAAATGGCAGAAGATCGCCTCAACCATCAAAGGCGTATCCGAAGAAACGACAACGGGCGTTCACCGCCTTTATCAGATGCAGGCGGCGGGAGAACTTTTATTCCCGGCCATCAACGTCAATGATTCGGTGACCAAGTCCAAATTCGACAACCTTTACGGTTGCCGCGAATCGCTGGCCGACGGGATTAAACGAGGCACAGACATCATGATATCCGGAAAGATTGTTGTCGTCTGCGGTTATGGCGATGTCGGCAAGGGGTGTGCGCAGTCCATGAGAGGATTCGGCGCCCGGGTCATCATTACGGAAATCGATCCGATCTGCGCCTTGCAGGCGGCGATGGAAGGATACGAGGTCCGGACCATGGAGGAAGTGGCGCCGATCGGCGACATTTTTGTTTCTGCAACCGGATGCTGCGATGTCATTACAGGCCGGCACATGGAAATGATGAAAAACGAGGCGGTGGTATGCAACATCGGCCATTTCGACAGCGAAGTGGACATGCATTATCTGGAAACAAGCAAAGTCTGCAGAAAAGAAACCATCAAGCCGCAGGTGGACAAGTGGACGCTGAAATCGGGACGCTCCATCATCGTACTGGCCGAAGGTCGTCTGGTCAATCTCGGCTGTGCAACCGGTCACCCCAGTTTTGTGATGAGCAACAGCTTTACCAATCAATGCCTGGCCCAGATTGAGCTTGCCACTAAAAAACATAAAATAGGCGTATATACGCTACCCAAGGTGCTGGATGAGGAGGTCGCCCGTCTGCATCTGGAACGACTGGATGCCCGATTATCCAAACTGACAAAAAAGCAGGCCGATTATCTGGGCATTACCGTGGACGGCCCTTTTAAACCGGATCATTACAGATATTAAATTCCGGGATGCTTTAAGAATAAACGCGTTGCGCTCAGGTATTGACTTTGTATAAAAGAAATGCGGCGGCAGCACCGAAAAGAATGTTTGCCGCCCAGGCGGCCAACACAACAGGCAGCATTTCTGATTTGCCCAGAGACATGCAGAAGGCATGGACGATCCAGTAGGAAAAACCGATAAAAATGCCTATGCCGATGCTCTGCATGACGCCGCCGCTTCGTTCGGAGCGCAGAGCAAAGGGTACGGCAATCAGAACCATAATCAAAATCACAAAAGGAAAGGCCGTCTTGCCGTGCAGATCGACGTTGTATTTGCGGGCATCGAAACCTTCCGATTGTATCTTTTGCACATATCGGCGCAGTTCAAAATACCCCATTTTTTCAACATCCTTCTGCATTACTTTGAAATCTTCCGGTTTTTCCGGAAGCGGGATGATTTTTTCTTTTGAGCGTTCCAGAACCGGGGCACGGTTATCATCGAAGCGCGTCGTAAGCAGATCATGAAAAACCCAGCGGCCGTTTTTCCATTCGGCGCGGCGGGCGTCAATGCGGCTGATCAGGGTAAAGTCCTTGTTTAAATAAGTGATCATGACGCCGTGCAGGATGTTTTTTCCGATGTCAAACATTTTGAAATTATAGATGGCATTGTCGCTGCGGTACCAGATTTCATTCTGTTTAAAGAAGCCGGACGTTTTTTGTTTTTTCACCTCGATGTTTTTGATGTAGGTCGTTTTTTGAACGGCGGCCGGTGTAATCAGTTCCGTAAAATAAAAGTAAAACACCGCGGTGAAAGAGGCGAACATGACGATGGGCAGAGCCATTCTGAAGATATTGATCCCGTTGGCTTTCATCGCGGTGATTTCGCTGAATTTCGTCAGGGAGCTGAAGGTCATCAATGTGGCCAGCAGGATCGAGGGAGGCAACACATAGGATATAATCATGGGAACGGAGAAGATAAAGTACGACGCCATTTGTGCCGCCGTGGCCTGATGGCTCAGAAACATTCTGATGCGTTCGAAAAAATCGACGATCAAAAAAAGCGCAATGAACGCCAGAAACGTTATCGTGAAGAACTTTAAAAATTCTTTCAGAATATATTTATCCAGAAGTTTCACGTCGACGTCCTCGGATGAGTCTCCAGTGTGCCGGGAGCAATAAAAATATGTTTAAAAAAGATAAATCTCTTTGCTGGTTATGTAAAACATGAAAATGCCGATGAAAGCAAATGAAATATTGGGAATCCAGACGCCAACGGCCACGGGGATGTAGCCTGTTTCAGCCAGCGCTTCGCCGCCGATGCGCAGCAGATAATACAAGCAAACCGTGATCAGGCCGACGGCAAATCCTCTGGCCTTGACGGAGCGCTGGCTTCGCATGCCGAGCGGCAGCGCCAGCAGACCGAAAAAGATGCACGCCAGCGGTATGGAAAATTTCTTGTGGGCTTCGATGGACAATTCCCGAACATCTTTTTCGCTCATTCCGGGTTTTTTCATGTTTTGCAGTAATTCGGTCATGGTCATGTCTTTGGCGGCTTTCGACGCTTTATCGAATTCAGCCAGGGCGGCATACAAATCCAGATTGATTTCATAGCTCTGAAAATCAATTTTACGGTAATTTTTTAAATCGGAACTGACTGTGTGGATAGATCCGTTTTCCATCCGAAGCTTCACCCTCATGGTGTCGGGGTCGGAAACCAGGAAGGCCCGGGGTGCGATAATGGTGTTCTGTTCGCCGATGGTGCGTTTGTCGGAAACGATGACCTCTTCCAAAGCGTGATTCCCCTCGGAAATTTTATTGGTATAAATAATAAAGCCCTTAAAGCTGTCATTAAAAACTTTTTCCTTGATGCCGACACTGGCATTTTGCTGTGCGATATCGAAAAGCAGCCGCTTGGTCGCGAAATTGCTCTGTGGTGCGACGAAATAACTGACCAGCAGCGTGAAAACAAACGCGAGCAGGGAAGCGACCGCAACCGGATAATATATTCTGGCCATACTGACGCCGGATGTCTTCAGCGCCGTGATTTCATTGTCGGAGGATAATCGGCCGATCGCGATGAGGATGGAGATCAGAAGCGCAATCGGAATGGTAAAAAGCATGAAATAGGGCAGCATAAAAATGAAAATTTTTGCGATGGAAAAAATGCTGACGCCTTTATTGATGAACAAGTCCATGATTTGAAGAATTTTCCCCATCAGTAAAACGAACGTCAGGACGCAAAGAATCAGAATAAAAGGGAACGCGATTTCCTTAAATATATAGCGGTCGATGATTTTGCGCATGGCCTGATCAACTCTTTTTTTAATGGATTTCCAGACATAAAAAGAGCGCCGTCGCGATCAAAAGGATCCCGGGTCATGCCCTGTTTTTTGTCCGGGTTGAAATTAACACGCAATGATGAATTTTCTCAAGTAAAACATGCAGAGATTCTGAAACCATGTTTGCATGATTCAGGCGGCGGACGTTCGTGAAATGACCGACGGATTTCGAAAAAAAACGATTGGCCTTCCATTCATTGATTGACAGTTTCAATCATTTTTTTTATGGTGATGCCGAATCTTACCCGTTGTGAAAGGGATCGGTCTATGAAGGTTGATACAATGCGCCGGATAGATTTTTATGCAGGCGTCCCGCTGTGTTTTTTTGGGTCCCTGTTTTATAAAGCGGTGAAATGGCTTTCCCCGCGGACAAAGAAAGATCCGAAAAATGTCCTGTTTATAGAACTGTCGGAAATGGGCAGCGCCATTCTTGTGGATCCGGCAATGAGAAAACTGCGCGACACAACCGGCGCCCAGTTGCATTTTGCCATCTTTAAAAAAAACAAGCCCAGCCTCGATCTACTGCAAACCGTTTCGCCGGACAATATTTACACCATCCGGGAGGACCGTCTTTCGTCTTTTCTGATGGACACGTTTAAATTCCTGCATTGGACGAGAAAGAGAAAAATCGACACGGTCATCGATTTGGAACTGTTTTCCCGTTTTACCGCACTGCTGACCGGTTTCAGCGGTGCTTCAAACAAGGCAGGTTTTCATGCCTATTTCAATGAAGGTCTTTATCGCGGCGATTTTCTGTCGCATAAAGTCGCCTATAACCCGCACATGCATATCGCGAAAAATTTCATCGCTTTAGTCAATGCCCTGCTTTCGCCGAAAGAAGAAATCCCCTATTCCAAAACCAGGATTCAGGATGCAGAAATCAGCATGGCCAAAGTGCACATCACGGATACCCAGAAAAAGACGGTCCTGGACATCATTCGCGGATGCTTTGATGCTTTCGATCCTTCCCGGCATAAAATTGTTCTAATCAATCCCAATGCCAGTGAAATGCTTGTTCAGCGGCGCTGGCCGCAGGCCTATTACGGACACCTGATAAAAATGATTCTGGGACAATGTTCCCATGCGGTTGTTCTGATTACCGGCGATCCGCGTGAGCGGGAGGAGGCAGAGCGCCTCAAGGAACAGGTTCAGGATGAGCGATGTGTTAACTTCGCCGGCAAAGTATCCTTTGCCCAGCTTCCCCAACTATACAGCGTCTCGGAATTTATGGTGACCAACGATTCCGGACCGCCGCATTTTGCCGCCATTACCGAGATGCCCACCTACGTCATCTTTGGGCCGGAAACGCCTGCACTTTACGGGTCCCTGGGCCGGACCACGCCGATTTATGCCGGACTGGCCTGCTCGCCGTGTGTTAGTGCATCGAACCATCGAAAGACGGCCTGCACAGACAATGTCTGTCTGAAGGTGATTACCTCATCGCAGGTTTTTGAAACGATCAGGCCTGTGCTCGACAGAATCAATGCTGAGACTCTTCTGTAAAGAAAGCGCGGTCAGCTTTTTTTAAACAGCGCTTCCAGTTTGTCTCCGGGGGTGTTTTGAGAGGGTGCATCGGATAGCGTTTCCGTTTGCCGGAATCTGAAGAAATCGCAGAAATTGGAGCGGGCTTTATCCAGGACGCGTTCCGCTTGCGGTTCGCGGCAGTCATTATACGCGCCGGCATCGTAAAAAGAGCAGTTCAGGCAGCAATGCAAATCCGCGCTGCAGACGGGGCACTGGGATTGTCGTCCGGTATAAACATTATCCGAAATTTCATTGAGGCATTTGTGACATCGTCGCATCATGTCAAAAAAATACATGTTGTGTTGAATTTTTGTCAAGCCAATTTGAAAGCAACAATGCATTTCCGAGCGCGACGGAAAGCAGGGCTTCTTGATTTCATTATGTTTTAAGCCAATTTCTGGCCAGGTCAAGGTTGCTGAAATATCTCGCTTCCAAATGGGTGTTCAGGGTGGCTGTTTTTAAAAAAGTTTCCAATCTGTCATTGCCGGGAACATCCAGGATAGCCGTCTTTCCCGTTGCCTTATCGGGACGTCTGATATAATAAAGAACATCGTGGTATCCCGAGCCTTCATTAAGGGTTCGCACGTCGATCAGCAACCGACTGCCTTTTTCATTCCTCAGGGAATCAATCTCCTTTTGCAACCGCGAAACATTGGTTCTTGTTACCGTGCCTGAAAGAATAATTTCAATGATTCCGTCGTTTATCGATGCTGACAGGCGGTATTCCTTATCGTTTGTCACTTTTTCCCCTCACGATCGCGATACGCTATTCTCGTCCGCCGGACGATGATGAATTTTGTAAAAGCGGTGTATTCATCTCTCAATAATGAAAAATATAATTTTGCATATACTCAGATTGTAAAAAAATATCAATCCCTCGAAAGTGGGATTTTGACGTGTCTGAATTCGCCATGCAACGAGGAGGCCCGGGGCGGGAGAAAACTCTTCAGAGGGCTTGATCAGCGTATTTTCAATCCGGCGCAACCGGATTTTTCTTGTCGAGGATGCGTGCCACCAGCATACCCGAAACATTGTCGCCGACAGCATTAAGCATTGTTGCCGGTGCGTCAACAAGCGTTCCAATCATCGTAATGATCGGAAAAGCTTCCATCGGGAAACCATAAAAGGAAATAATCAGCAGTTCGCCGATGGTACCGCCGCCGGGAATGCCGCTGACCACCACGCCGGTCAGCAAAGCAATCCCAAAAGCCGTTAAAAGGGTTTCGGCACCTGAAAAAGGCATATTGAAGAGGCCGAAAAGAAACGCAATCTTCAAAACGGCGGCCAGGCACGAGCCTTCCATATGCATGGTTGCGCCGACGGGGATAACGATCTCGCGAATATCCCGGGGAACGCCATTTTTATCGGCGGCTTCCAGATTGGCGGGAATGGCGGCCATGGAACTGCCGGTGGCCAGGGCAATCAGAGATGGCGGAATGATGTTTTTCCAGAAGCGACGCATGCCATCGATACCGGCGGCGATAAAAGCGTACAGGCTGAAAGCGATGAAAAAATACAAAAAAGCCGTGGGGTAATAAACCATCATGGCCCGTGCGTAAGAGTCAAGCAGTTGCGGCCCGAAAACGCCGACCAAATAAGCGAAATAGGCACAGAGGCCGACGGGAGCATAATACATGATAAAGGAAATCACTTTCATCATCACGGCGCTTCCCGAATTCAGAAAATTCGCAAACGGTTTTCCGCGCTCACCCGTCACAGAGGCGGCCAATCCGGTTAATACTGAAAAAACAATCAGGGCCAGCATGTTCTTTTTAGAAAGAAGCTCTGTGAAATCGCCGACGGTGAAAGCCTTGACGATCTGGTCGGAAGCTTTGAGGTGTTCGACATCAACACCGTTACCCAGACCGATGTTCAAGCCTGCGGCCGGCGGGAAAAAGATCACGGCGGCAATCATGACCGCCGACGCGATCAGGCCGGTTGCGATAAAAACAAAAATCATCGCAGACATGATTTTTCCCAGCCGTCGGATATTTTGCATACCGGCGACGGCGGAGGCTATGGAAAAGAAGACCAGCGGAACGATTGCGGTAAAGATCAGATTCAGGAAGATATCGCCCAGGGGTTTGAGGCGTACGGCATCGGCCTTAAAAACAAAGCCCAAAACGGCGCCGATGACAATCGAAGCAATTAGTAAAATGGAAAAACCGTACGATTTTAAAAAAGATGGTTGTGTCGGATTCATGTTTTCACTCGATAATGAAATCAAAATATGTGTCGGGGTAAGGTTCGTTTTTCAGGGTGTAGTGCCACCATTCCAGATCGTAATTCTTGAAGCCGTGCTTTTCCATCAGCGATTTGAGCAGCAGCCGGTTGATCTTTTGTTGTTCTCCGATTTTTGCGTTTGCCGTATGCGACAGTTCATGAAAACAGTCAAATCCGGTGCCCATATCGATGCTGTTATCCGCAAAGCGTTTTCCCGAAGGCAGGTAGCATTCGGATAAGGTTTGTCCCGGGGTGTAATCGGGCTGCGGCGGCGCGGACAACAAAACGATAGTCAGATCAACGGTGCTGCCGCGGCTGTGGCTGGACCGGTCGGCAATAAACCCGTCCGTAAACAGATTCCGTTTGTCCACCGTAGGATAGAATTCTTTTCTGGTTTTCGTGTTTTCGATGTCCTTTGCCCAGCGGACGAAATGATGCACCGCCCGTTGCGGGCGATAACAGTCGTAGATTTTCAGGGTCAGCGAATAAGCCTCAAGATCCTTCTGGACCAGCGCCAGCGCATCGGCCGCTTCTTTCGTCAGATAACATTTCGGGGCCAGATAGCCGTCAACCCGTTCGCCCAGGAAGTTGTGCGCACCGTGATAACGGATATCAAGCAGCGCGCCTGGAATGACTGTTTGAATATCCACAAAACGGTCCGGCTTTTTGTTCAGGTCGGAGCAATGCGCCGCGGACGCAAAATAAAAAAAAGAAAATGAAACTGTTACTGCCAGTAAAAACCTGATTTTCATGTTATCCTGCTCCCGGATTATTATTTCAGGCCCATGATGATCAGCGGCGCTGCCGCCGGATCAAGCCAGTGAAGAAGCCTGAGGATATTTTCTTCGGATACTGCCACGCAACCTGCGGTGGGAACGCTCTTGTCCTTCCAAACATGGACGAAAATAGCGCTGCCTCTTCCCTGGACGACCGGGTTGGTGTTATGCGCGATCACGATTCCGTATTTATAAAGGTCGTCATCACGTTTCATTCTTTCATACGATGTCGATTGCGTCACGGATTGCTTTGTCCAGCGGTTATAATCTGCCGCTTCGGAATCGTCAACCCAGATATCATCTTCTTTGATTTGGCGATAGAGCATTTTCGTGTTTGCAGAGTCAGCATAACCAAACGCCATGACCAGGGGGAAAATGCCGGAAGGGGTTTTTCCGTCGCCTTCTCTTTTTTCCCCTGGCGGCGCAAAACCGTTTCGTCCAATGACGGCGTCCATAGGGGGGGAGACCGCCGACCAGTTTCCTTCACGTTGCTCCATGACATAAACGATTGTTCGGGTGAAAATCCAGAAACCGCAGCGTTGCACAAGAAGCACCTGGGAAGAACCGTCCGGTTGATGAGGCCTGGACATTAAAAAATCCGCAGCATCAAATTTTGTGTTGAAACAGGAAAAGGCGCATCCGGAAACGGATGAAAACGCCATAATTACTGAAAATATAAGGACAAATTTTAACGGATAAAATATCTTCATAAAATCATTCAATATTTTGGAAATGACGGCCTAGAATACGGTAAAACTATAAAAAAATCAAGTAATAACAGCAGACGAAGTTATGCTTGACTTTAAATATTTTTCTGTGATAGCAAAGTGCATCTGAATGGCACTTGATCGATAATCTCATAATAAATTTCGCAGGAAAGAAGCAGTGTCCGATAATTTTTTTACATTTATGATTATTCCCAACCGGAAGAGCGGGGTCAAAAAAATATCCGTTCCGAAGGTTGCCATCCGTAATATTCTCATTGGCGCCATCGTCGTTGTTCTGATCGCTCTGTTTGTCATTTATGATTATGCCAGCATCAAGCGCGACCGGGCGGAACTGGCCCGGTTGAGAGCGCAGACGAAAGAACAATCCCGTCAATTGCAGGATATGGGCATGAAAATAGATCAGTTTGCCGATCGCCTGGAAGCCTTGAGGCAGTATGACAAACAGATCCGGGTTCTGGCCCATGAAACCAACCTGAGCAAGAAAATGCCCCTGGGCGTGGGCGGATCAGAAGAAGTCAGAATGAAGGATTTGGTTGATAAAGACCATGAACAAATTATCGCGGGCATGCGCAGAAACTTCGAAAAGCTTCATGAAGAAGCCAATGAAAGAGAGAGAAGCTTCACCGAACTATTGGGGTATTTGGGCCAACAGAAAGCCGTTCTGGCTTCAACCCCTTCGCTCTGGCCGGTGAAGGGATGGGTGACGTCCGAATTTGGCATGAGAAGATCGCCCTTCCGATCGGGAATGGAATTTCATAAAGGCCTCGACATTTCCACCCGGTTCGGAAAAGAAGTGGTCGCGCCGGCGGACGGTTTGGTGATCAGCAGCGGTTACGGACCGCAAGACGGCAATTACGTCAAAATCGATCACGGCCATGGGTTTACTACAGCCTATTTGCATTTGTCCAGAATGACGGTGAAACAGGGAACGCGGGTCAACCGAGGAGATGTTATCGGTTATGTCGGCGATACGGGACGCAGTACCGGT
>Ga0209717_1001174_pt1 | contig 29394 bp, 26 predicted proteins | sample AD_UKC048_MetaG_FD_184418 | JGI IMG/M metagenome (GOLD analysis project Ga0209717, IMG submission 184418) | Active sludge microbial communities of municipal wastewater-treating anaerobic digesters from USA - AD_UKC048_MetaG (SPAdes) (version 2) | ecosystem: Engineered > Bioreactor > Anaerobic >...
CCTCTTCTACGGTGAAAGCGGCCCGCTGGATATCGTTGCTGCGCCGGGACACGCAGTAAGCGCAGTCGAAAATACAGTAATTGGTGAGCAGGATTTTCAGCAGCGACACGCAGCGCCCGTCTTCCGTGTAGGAATGGCAGATGCCCATGCCGGTCGTATTGCCCAGTTTTTTCTCTTTATTGTCCCTTTTGCTACCGCTGGAGGCGCAGGAAACGTCGTATTTGGCCGCGTCGGCAAGGATGGAAAGTTTCTGGGTAATGCGATCGTAGTTCATAGTCGTTTAACGAAACAAAACTACAATTTGTTTTTATTTTTTCCGATAATTTGTTTTAAGAGTGTGTTGTGCGGTAAAACCTTTTGGGAGTGTGCGGCTACGCCCCTCGTAGGAATAATGGCTACGCGGACGACGCGGATTTTTGCGGATAAACGCGGATTTTTGATGGCCTTGCGGCCATTCAGGTTTTGTTTTTAACCACGGAGGCACAAAGGACACAACGCGTAGATTACACAATCGTCATCTCTAAATGGGAGAAAGTGTAATCTACGCGTTATGTCCTTTGTGCCTCCGTGGTTTATAATAAAATGGCCGCAAGGCCATCAAAAATCCGCGTCATCCGCGTTGCAATTATTCCTACGGAGGGCGTAGCAGTACAGACCCAAAACAAATTGCAATGAAAGCAGTATCCAACCACCTTTCCTGAAAAAATCCGGATCCGGGAACACTTTTCAATCAATCCATTGAACCTTTGCACCGAATCCGGCCTTTCATCAAATGCCTTGAATTTTCCAATACCTGAAACTGAACAACATCCATGTCCCGACCCAAGCTCTACGCCATCCTCTCCGTTATCACCCTGTTCCTGCTTGCCGGGTTGTACGCCCATGAACTGAATTTCCTGTTCAATTCCATCGGTGCGGGCTGGCTGGTGGCAGGTTCCATGTTGTTCATGCTGGCGGCGGTATGTACGGGGCTGTGGCTCGGCCGCGACCGGTTCACACCCTGGAAACGGCACGTGCCGGAAGTACTGCTCATTCTGGTGTTCAGCGTATTGTTCGCGCCGCTGTTCGGCAGCCTCATTAACAGGTGGTTCAGTCTGAAGGAATACCAGTCGTTCGAGTTCGTATCGGAGCGGCCTTACTTCGCTTCAGGCTACGGGGTTTTGAAAGGAGAAAAAATTCAGCCCACGGGATACATCCTGACGGTAAGGGAAAAAGGCCGGGAGCACCGTTTCAAGTATAAGAAGCAGGCGTATTATCCGCTCACAAATCCGGGAGAAGTGATCATGCTGCCCGTTCGGCGCGGCATTTTCGGGGTGAATGTGGTTTTGCTGAAATAGCAAAAAGTGCGAAGTGCGAAGTCGGCAGTGCGAAGTCGTTCCAGCCCCGGATATTGGTGGTTTATTTTGTGCACTTTGTGAAAAAACCTTTGTGTCCCTTGTGGTAAAGTGCGAAGTGCGAAGTCGGCAGTGCGAAGTCGTTCCAGCCCCGGATATTGGTGGTTTATTTTGTGCACTTTGTGAAAAAACCTTTGTGTCCCTTGTGGTAAAGTCCGAAGTGCGAAGTCGACAGTGCGAAGTCGTTCCAGCCCCGGGTATTGTTGGTTTATTTTGTGCACCTTGTGAAAAAACCTTCGTGTCCCTTGTGGTAAAATTTTTAAACACAAAAGACACAACGGGTTTTCACAAGGTGCACAAAGGCCGTTTCCACTCATCATTTCGAATGCACAGGCGAAACATCATAAACCCATAAACTTTTAAACTCCGCTTCACCCGAAACGGACTTCGCACTGCCGACTTCGAACTTCGGACTTTTTTTTAACCTCAACTTGGAAAATTCCCGCAACTTGACTTACCTTTGCGTTCGCTTTTGGAAAAGGCATGTCTATCTGTGCCGTTTTTCCATTGATTTTGAACGAGTTACAATAATTTTCAGTAAAATAACGGTATGCCTACTATTAATCAGCTTGTACGCAACAGCCGCGAAAAAGTGGAATACGCCAGCAAAAGCCGCGCGTTGAACTCTTGTCCGCAACGTCGTGGTGTTTGCACCCGTGTGTACACCACTACACCAAAGAAACCAAACTCTGCGCTGCGTAAAGTTGCCAAAGTGCGTCTTACCAACAGCATCGAGGTGATCGCCTACATTCCGGGTGAAGGCCACAACCTGCAGGAGCACTCCATCGTACTCGTACGCGGCGGTCGTGTAAAAGACCTCCCCGGTGTACGTTACACCATCGTGCGCGGTGCGCTCGATACGGCCGGTGTGAACAACCGCAAGAAAAGCCGCTCGAAATACGGTTCGAAGCGTCCGAAGAAATAATTCAATCTAATGATGAATGATGAATGATGAATGATGAATTTTAAAAATCGTCATTGTCGTTCGGCTATTCATCATTTATCATTCATCATTCATCATTACAACAAATGCGTAAGCACAAACCGAAACCTCGAGTATTGGCCGCCGACCCGCGTTATAACGATACGATGGTAACACGTTTCGTGAATAACCTGATGTGGGAGGGCAAGAAGAGCGTTGCATTTGGGATTTTTTACGATGCATTGGACCTCGTGAAAACCCGCACCAACGAGGACGAGTTGCAAATCTGGAAAAAAGCGTTGAACAACGTTATGCCACAGGTAGAAGTTCGCAGCCGCCGTATCGGTGGTGCAACTTTCCAGATCCCGACCGAACTCCCTGCCAACCGCAAGATTTCGATCGGCATGAAATGGCTGATCAAATATGCACGCGCCCGCAGTGGTAAAGGTATGGCCGAAAAACTGGCCGCCGAAGTCATCGCAGCATCCAAGGGTGAAGGCAGCGCCGTTAAAAAACGTGAGGATACCCACAAAATGGCTGAGGCGAACCGCGCCTTCGCGCATTTCAGAACGTAACCCGCGCCTAAACGCCGTGCTACCCTACCGTCGAGGTTGCCCCTGTCAAGTTTTATTGGCAGGGCCAATTTTCGGCGGTATTGGTTTTTTAAGAGGACTGGATAATGAAATAACCATTTTATTCTTCGGAACTTTTAAACTGCCATACGCCATATTGCCAAAATAACTTTTGACAGGAATACATTTCATCTTTCGGCACAATACTTTGTTTTGAAAACAAGGGAGCCAAGAGATCCGAACTGCACTCATTTTATTTCATTCAATCATTCAATATTATAACAAGTCATGGCAAACGACCTCCGGTTCACCCGAAATATCGGTATTGCCGCTCACATTGACGCAGGTAAAACAACCACAACTGAGCGTATTCTCTACTACACCGGTGTAAACCACAAAATTGGCGAGGTACACGAAGGCGCCGCTACCATGGACTGGATGGAGCAGGAGCAAGAGCGTGGTATCACGATCACTTCCGCCGCTACCAAATGTCAGTGGAAAGTTGTCGACCAACTGTATGATTTCAATATCATCGATACGCCGGGTCACGTGGACTTTACCGTGGAGGTAAACCGCTCCCTGCGCGTGTTGGACGGTCTGGTGTTCCTGTTTTCCGCAGTAGACGGCGTAGAGCCGCAATCGGAAACCAACTGGCGCCTGGCTGATAACTATAAGGTGCCGCGTATCGCGTTCATCAATAAAATGGACCGCGCCGGTTCCGACTTTTTCATGTGTGTCAATGACATGAAAGCGAAACTGGGCTCCAACGCTATTCCGCTACAGGTGCCAATCGGCGCCGAGCACAACTTCAGAGGCGTTGTCGACCTCGTAAGCGGCAAAGCCATCGTTTGGAACGAAGAAGACCACGGTATGTCTTTCACAGAAATTCCGGTTCCGGAAGATCTGGTTGAAACCGTGTTCGAATACCGCCAGAAACTCATCGAAGAAGTAGCCGGTTACGACGATTCGCTGCTGGAAAAATTCTTCGAAGACCCGGAAAGCATCACGATCGACGAAATGCGCGCCGCTATCCGTGCCGCCGTTATCGACATGAAAATGACGCCGGTTATGTGCGGTTCCGCTTTCAAAAACAAAGGTGTACAGGCTTGCCTGGATGCAGTTTGTTACTTCCTGCCTTCGCCGCTGGATAAAGAAAGCATCAAAGGCACCGATCCGAAAACGGAAAAAGAGATTCTGCGCCACCCGAATGTAAGCGATCCGTTTACTGCCCTGGCGTTCAAAATCGCTACCGACCCGTTTGTAGGCCGTCTGTGCTTCATACGCGTTTATTCCGGTCAACTGGATGCCGGTTCTTACGTTCTGAACACCCGTACGGGCGACAAAGAGCGTATCAGCCGTCTGTACCAGATGCACGCGAACAAGCAGAACCCGATCGACAAGGTAGAAGCAGGCGATATCTGCGCTGCCGTCGGTTTCAAGGATATCCGCACCGGCGATACGCTGTGCGACGTGGCACACCCGATCGTACTCGAATCGATGGTGTTCCCGGAGCCGGTTATCGGTCTGGCTATCGAGCCGAAAACGCAAAAAGACCTGGACAAACTGGGTATGTCCCTCAACAAACTGGCTGAGGAAGATCCCACGTTCCGCGTGAAATACGACGAAGACACCAACCAGACCGTTATTTCCGGTATGGGTGAGTTGCACCTCGAGATCATCGTCGACCGTCTGCGTCGCGAGTTCAAGGTAGAATGCAACCAGGGCGCTCCGCAGGTAAACTACAAAGAGGCTCTGACCAAAACGACAACGCACCGCGAACGTTTGAAAAAACAATCCGGTGGTTCGGGTCTCTTCGCCGATATGGAATTCGAACTCGGCCCGGCCGACGAGGAATTCCTCAACAGCGACGACTTCAAAAGCGGCAAGAAAAAACTCCAGTTCATCTGGGCTATCGTGGGTGGTGCTATTGATAAAAACTATCAGAAGCCTATCGCCGACGGTTTCACCCAAATGATGAGCAACGGTATCCTGGCCGGCTACAACATCGATTCGATGAAAGTACGCGTGCTGGACGGTGGTATGCACTCCGTGGACTCGAAACCAATCGCTTTCGAACTTTGTGCGAAAGAGGGTTTCCGCGCTGCTGCTCCTGCTACCAAACCGCAGATCATGGAGCCGATGATGAAACTGGAGGTAATCACTCCGGAAGAATACGTCGGTCCGGTTATCGGTGACCTGAACCGCCGCCGCGGCCTGCCGAAAGGACAGGAAACCCGTATGGGTGGCGCTGTTGCGATCCAGGCGGAAGTTCCGCTGGCTGAAATGTTCGGTTACGTAACTGCGTTGCGTACCCTGACTTCCGGTCGCGCTTCTTCTACCATGGAATTCAGCCACTACGCTCCGCCGCCTGAAAGCGTGTCGAAAGCGGTCATTGAAAAAGCGAAAGGCGCGAAAGCGTAAGTTTGAGATAACAGGTTGATTTTCAACCTGATGATATAAAGCCCGGTAGCGCTGTTGCGTTATCGGGCTTTTTTGTTTTTTAACGCGAGGTTTTTTATTTAACCACAAAGGCACAAAGAACACAACGCGTAGAGTACACAACTTTTAACTGTAGGCATGGTGATTTTCGCATTACGCGCGACATCATTTATATGCCGTATGCATGATGCGTGTACTCTACGCGTTGTGTTCTTTGTGCCTCGTGGTTAAATAAAAAAAATTGTGGTTAAAAAATCTCACTCGTTCCACGCATTTCCCACCTCCGACACCGGCATACACCCCACATACACGCCCGGCATAGGATCATAACTTAGCACCTCCCGGCCGATGGCCTCGGAAGTGTAATATCCCAGCAGCGTCAGTTCCTTGATGCGGCGGAAAAAATCGTTGGGTGAAGACGCCGACAACTTGATACCCCACAGGGAAGGTGGCATTTTGGCGGATGCCTGATCCATTTTCAGGAGCAGATCGGTTTGCTGCGCGGCGCTACAGGCGGCAAATTTTTTTCCGTATTGTTTCACGCAGGTTTCTTCGAAGGCCGTTAACCCGGCGATGAAGTCTTTCTGTTCTTCCGGCGAGAGCAGGTCTTTCAGCATCTTATCGATAAATTTATCGATGTGGAGGTCTTTCGCGCCGGGCGTTTTGGTGCGCGGCAGAATGCGCTCGGTCATGTCGCCAATGGTGCGCGCCTGGTCGGCCGTCAGGAATTCAGGTTTCCAGTGCAGGTGGTTACCCGCGCTGCAACTGACGAACAGTTCGGACAAAGCCGAAGCCGAAACGGCATATCCCAGGAACAGCGCTGTTGTTTTTATTGCTTTTCTCCGATCCATATAAAAGTTGAGCGGTTGAGATTGTTGAGAATGTTGAGGGTTGAGAATGTTGAGAGGCGTTGGTAGTCAATGAAGAATACTTTCTTGTTCATAAGCATTTTGCACGAACTACAGCCAAACACCCTTACCAAATCAGTTACAAATCATTGATTATCAACACTGATAACCAATAACTGATAACCAATAACTACCTACAACCGCTTATTCTTCATTTCCTGCACAGCAAAATCAGCCGCCCGGGCCGTGAGTGCCATGTAGGTGATAGAAGGATTGACGCAGGAAGACGAGGTCATACACGCGCCGTCGGTAACGAATACGTTGGAAACGGCATGAACCTGGTTGTTGGCGTTCAAAACCGATGTTTTAGGATCCCTGCCCATACGCGCGGTGCCCATTTCATGTATACCTACGCCTATCCCGCCCATATGGTCGAAAGTGCTGACGTTTTTGAAGCCGGCTTTTTCCAGCATTTCGGCGGCATCGGCTTTCATGTAATTCCGCATCGTCATTTCGTTGGTTTTAAACTCGGCATCGAAGGTCAAAGTGGGCAAACCGGCCTTGTCTTTCAGGTTTTGGTTGAGCGTTACCTTGTTTTCGTGGTAAGGAAGGCATTCGCCGAAACCGACCAAAGTCATACCCCAACCGCCGGGCTTGAACAGGTTTTCCTTGAACTCGGCGCCAATACCTTCGCTGTTCACGCCGCCGCCCCAGTTGCCGCGACCGCCACTGCCCTGGTAGCCGTAGCCGCGCAGGAATTCGGGCCGCCGCGTCTGTTCATCCAGGTTGCGAAAACGGGGAATGTAAATGCCGTTCGGCCGGCGACCTTTGTAATACTGGTCTTCAAAACCGTCGTAACTGCCCATGGCGCCGAGGCGGTAGTGGTGGTCCATGAGGTTGTGGCCCAGTTCGCCGCTGTCGTTGCCCATACCGTTCGGGAAACGTTCGGAGGTGGAATTAAGCAAAATGGAAGTCGAGCCGAGCGTAGAGGCATTCAGGAAAATGACACGGGCGTAAAACTCGGTCGTTTCATGCGTAACGGTGTCGATGATCCGTACGCCGGTAGCCTTGTTCGTTTTAGCGTCGTAAATAATGGAATGCACGGCTGAATCGGGGCGCATGGTCAGATTACCCGTCGCATCGGCGGCCGGCAGGGTAACGGCGTTGCTGCTGAAATACGCGCCGAACGGACAGCCGCGGGCGCAGCGGTTGCGGTACTGGCATTTGCCTCGGCCGTTGATAGGCTCGGTGAGGTGCGCGACGCGGCCGATGGTCATGTACCGACCCTTGAATTCCTTTTCGATACGGGCTTTGACGTGTTTTTCAAGGCAGTTCAAGTCCATAGGCGGCAGAAAGTGCCCGTCGGGGAGGTGTGGCAACCCCATTTTTTCCCCGCTGATGCCCACGTATTTTTCCACGTAGGTGTACCAGTTTTCGATATCCTTGTACCGGATGGGCCAGTCGATTGCGATGCCTTCTTTGGCGTTGGCTTCAAAATCGAGGTCGCTCCAGCGGTAGCACTGTTTGCCCCAAAGGAGGGAGCGGCCGCCGACCTGGTCGCCGCGGATCCAGTCGAAACGTTTCACTTCGGTGTACGGGTGGTCGAGGTCGTTGGCGTGAAAATGTTTGTTGGCCTCGTTGATGAAACCGCTGCGCAGTTGCACATGGTATTTCTGCGTATCCTCGTACGACAGGCGACCGCGGTGTTCAAAATCCCAGTGTTCATTGTTCATGGTGGGATAGTCGGTCACGTGACGTACCATCCGGCCGCGTTCCAGCACCAGCGTTTTAAGGCCTTTTTCGCACAATTCCTTGGCTGCCCAGCCGCCGCTGATACCCGAACCGATGACGATAGCATCGTAGGTGTGGTCTGCGTTGATTTGTGTTATAAAATTCATAGGTAAATTTCAGATAAAGATTCAAAGCGCTTTAAAAGTGCGGCAATATTGCTAAATAACAATATAATAAAAGGAAATTATACCGGAATTATAAAATTAAAATTCAATTCAAACGGGTTCTCTGGCCGACGGGTTGTATTATGACACATTGAGAACCCATAATCAGATACAGACCCAACAGATCGTAATACAACATTAAGTTTTGCCGTTAAAGTTTTGTTAGTCATGCGGCAGGAGTTGATAAGAGTGAAAAGAGGCCTCTATTTTTAGAACGTCTTTCACCCTTTTAACAACTTGCTTACCATGAAACAATGCTTTATCCTGCTTTTATCCATCCTGTTTTTGCAAGGTATCGGGGCACAAACGTTTCCCTACACCTTTACCGTCGATCAGGCCGAGTATGTACCGCTAACCGAGGCGAACGGCGCCACCGATGGTGTGTGGGACGACCTGGATATTCCAACCCCGCTGGGATTTCCGTTCCAGTTGTGGGGACAGAGTACGCCCACGCTTTACTGGTATGGCGAACTCACGGCATTTAACGTTGCAGGTTTGCCGGGAGCATCCAATACGCCGTTTTTGATTGCTTATGGATCCGATTTAATCGACAGGGGTTTCGATTCGGGTATATCGCAATCGCCCGTTTCGTATAAAACGGAAGGCGAGCCCGGCAGCCGGATTTTTAAAATGCAATGGGCCAACGCCGGTTTTTTTAACGACGATTCAAATACCGCATTTACAAACCTCCAGGTGTGGCTGTATGAAGGCAGCAACAACATCGAACTGCGCTTCGGCCCTACGGAAGTAAACGACCCATTTATTTTTGAATTTTCGGGGCCCTTGATCGGCTTTATGGATGAATACAACCTGAGTAATGACAATTTCCAGAACCTGTATTACCTGGCGGGACCGGCTGAACATCCGACCCTGAAAACGGCTACCATGGCCAATGTCGATACGCTGTTCTCTACTTTGCAAAATGCTCCGGGCGACGGCCTGGTGTACCGGTTTAGTCCGGGCGTGAGCGGTACGGATTCTCCGCAGGCATCGCACAACGGCGTACGCATCTACCCTACCCTGGCGAGCGACGCGATTTCCATAGCGGTAGACGACCCGACAGCGACAACACTTCAAAAAGGCCTTCATTACAACATATTCGACGCGCTGGGCAAAACGGTGCGAAGTGGTCAGATTACGGCTGCTCTGGAACGCGTGGAATTAACCAATCTGGCAGGAGGAGTGTACTATGTAAACTTCTACTCTCCTGCGGGATTGGTGGGTACGCAGAAGATTTGGAAACAGTAGGTAACAACCGGCTCTTTGCATGAGTCATCCCGGGCTATATGTATGACCCGGGATGACTTATACATCCATACCACCATGTTCCTACCTGAATTGCCACAAATAACTTTTGTCTGCTGCAATTTTCTTGATCACATCCGCAGAGATATTTTTCGGATCGAACGTAACTTCCTTATAGTAGGCTACGTAAACGTCACCGTTTGCCCTCAACGGGTAAGCGAAGAATTTACCCTGCGGGTACTCCCATATACGGGCCAGGATACAGGGATGGCCCATCATGACGGGTGCTTTGCTGGTCGGGTCATCCGGGTTGATCACGATAAAATCGGTCATTCCGGAATTGGATGCCGTTCCGGTGTCCGTGTAGTTCAACGTGCTCAGAAACAACGGCCCATGGTCGCCGCTTCTAAACGTATGCACCCTTAATTTGACCCAATCGTGAAACAGAAGGTCCTTGCCGTCGCCGAGGTTGTCCTTAAAATTGTCTGCAATAGTCCATTTACTGAAATCAATGGATCCGTAGGAATAAAGCGTCCGGAACGGCGAACCGGTAGCATCCAATGTGCAGGGCTCGTGCTCACCGTGGTTGGTGATGTAGGAGCTATAAAATTCGGAGCGGAGGTAATGGTCGGCGCCGATTTTGACGTGGCCCCCGATGCCGAAACTGTGCAGGCGCAGGGAGTTTTTGAGCATAATGCCGCCCCGGTTGCCCATGGGGCGAAAAGCGATGCCGTTGACCGGAAGGCCGCCCTTTACGGAAACGAATCCGGAATCGGTTCTGGCGATGCCGCCGATACAAGAGGTATCGACGTAACGCGTTGTGAAGTACCGGGCATCGTAATACGCCTGGCCTTTTTCCTTGTACCAGGGCTCCCCGCGAAGTGTTCCGGCGGCAGTGACCGTCCCGTCGGCCTGCGGTGTCACCTGATCGACGGACAGGGTGAAATAACTTCTTTTCCGATCATCGTTTTTTTTAAAATACCCACCTACTCCGAGGTTGTATTCCTCTCCCCCAAAAAGTTGGGTAAAAATGCACCATATCTGAACGGAGGAAATAACGTTTTCGCCGTCGGCCTCAAACCGGTGTAAATCGAAATGCACTTCCGGATCATGGAAGCCATCGCCACCATCGGTTAGCACGTCAACATTGGCGCCAAAAGACGGATTCAGCGGCACGTAGGTAGTAGGAGGATCTGCGTGCTTAAAATCATCGTAGGAAAGAGCGATACCCGTTTGCCAGATTTCCATAGAAATACAGGCTCCGGTTGTAACTTTCCCGTCGGGCAGTTTGGTCGGAAGCATACAGAAATTCCGCAAATGGCCGGTGTCACTATCGGTAATGGTAAGATAACGGCCATTATCTACGGTGTTCGAGTTGGTTTGGATCCATACAAAATTTTCGTCCTTACTCCATTTCCCGATAATTTCCTGGTATTTTTCCGCCTGCCGGGGGAACCAGTCGGTCAACATTTCATGGGCGTACCCATGCAGGCCGTCGTTTTTTGCCGCGTACAGGCATATGATACCCCGAAGTTGAAGATTGTACAGGTACAACATATACTGGTATGCCATTTCGCAGACGGAAGTAGGGTAAGAATCTCTGCCTGCCAAAGGCGCTTCCATCATCTGTTTGATAATCAAATCAAGCCATACGAAATGGTTGTCGGTGAGTTCGCCGCAAATAGCCTCGTTTATTTTCTGGAGGTGGTCGATACATTTGGCATTTATTTCGGCGCCGACACTGCCGGCGATATACCCGTCGGCTGTTTTCGGGTCGGGCCCATTGCCCTGCAGCCAGGGAGCAACGCTCAAATTATACCAGGTGTTGATACTCGCTTCAGCCTGCCCCGTTTCCGCAGCCAGTTGGTTCAGGTCGATTTTGATATTCAAAGCCTCCAACCCGTCCTTTAATTCGGCAATATCGGTCTGTATTTTCTCCAGTTTGCTTAAATATAGCTGAGCCGTGTTGTCCGGATTCAGGTTTTTGGCGAGGGAGAATCCGCCGTTTACAAATGAAAGTATGGTATTAATGTTTGAAAGTATGGAAAGAGGTTCCATGAAAAAAAGATTAGGTTTACACGGTGAAAATGAAAATACCCGGCAGTTTTGATTCTTCCGAATGTCGGCTGCTCTTGTGCAAAGGAGCGGAAGTAAAGAAGAAAAGGCTCAGAATGAGTGGTGACAAAAAGTTGACAACTCCATTTGGAACAGAAATAACCCAATAACAATGACAAAAACGATTTTTATCACCGGCACTTCTTCGGGATTGGGAAAGGGAACCGCTATTCTGTTCGCCCGGCGCGGTTGGAACGTGATTGCCACAATGCGTGATCCTTCGAAGGAAACCGAATTGAATACAATTCCGGGTATTCAAGTCCTCGCTTTGGATGTAACCGACGCGGCACAAGTTAACGAAACCATCGCCAGCCTGCTCCGGACGACACCTGTCGACGTGGTAGTGAACAATGCGGGTTACGGCTTGGGTGGCCCGTTCGAAGGCGCTACCGAGGAGCAGTTGCAGCGCCAGATCGACACCAATCTGATGGGGGTTTTCCGGGTGACCCAGGCGTTTATCGCGCATTTCAGAAACCGGAAAAGCGGCGTGTTTATTACCATTACTTCTATCGGCGGCCACGTCGCGTTCCCGATTTTTGCGCCTTACCACGCTACCAAATGGGCGCTGGAAGGCTGGAGCGAAAGCCTGTGGTACGAGTTGTCGCGCTTCGGCATTCAGGTAAAAACCGTGGCGCCGGGCGGTATCAGATCCGATTTCGGCGGGCGCTCGCTCACCCTCACCAGCCATCCTGCCTACGATGAACTGATGGAAGGGGCGGAAAAAGTCATGCGAGCCCCGAAACGCCTCGCCAATTATGCTTCACCGGAAGCCATCGCCGAAGTGATTTACACGGCAGCAACCGACGGCAAACCGCAACTGCGGTACATCGCCGGAAAAGGTGCGAAAATGATGTACCGCATCCGGAACTTATTCGGCTACCGTTTTTTTATGAAGCAGGTAAACAAGATGTTTTTCTCCTGAAATGAAAGAGTACAGAAACAACGGCGCTATCGGCGCCATCCTGGACGAATATGAAAAGGCGCTTTCCGAACTGAAAGAAACCATTCACGGCCTTTCGGAAGCGGAACTGACCCAAATCCGCAATACTGCAACGGAAGATCCCGATTGTGTGTCCATTCAAACCGTTCTGGCACATGTGGTTTCTGCGGGGTATAACTATGCCATTGCGATCAGAAAATGGTCGGGCGAGCAATTGGAATACAAAGAAAAAATACGGCTCCCGTCCGTCGAATCTTTTCAGACAGCATTGGACGGTATGTTTGCCTACAACGTGCAGTTGTTTGAGGATTACCCCAACATACCGTTGGAAGAGTTTGATACCGCCAAAAAAGTGAACGTGCGTTGGGGGCAGACGTATGACGTGGAACAATTGTTCGAGCATGCCATTGTGCATATCCTCCGGCACAGAAGGCAGATCGAGCGGTTTTTACAGTAATATTATAACCCACCACATGCAAAACTCAAAACAATTCGGAAAACTCTTTTACGGCCTGGGCATGGCAGGAATCGGCGGCCTGCAATTCATTTTCCCCTGGTTTCGGCCCGTACTGCTGCCTGTTCCGCCGGAAGCCACCCAAAACCTGACTGTGCTGGTGTACCTCACAGGCCTTGCGCTGGTGGCAGCAGGATTATTCATCGCATTCGGCAGACAGGTAAAAACGACGGCTTTACTGCTGGGTTCGGCGTTGCTGTTGTTCCTGGTTTTCGGCCACCTGCCCAACCGGCTCACCAACCATCCGGCTATGCTGGGCGCCTGGACGGATGCCTTGAAATTGCTGGCGCTGTCGGGTGGCGCCTTTATGGTTGCGGGCCTGTTTCCTGAAAATAACTTCCCCCGGTTTTTAAATATTCCGGCCCGAATCGTGCCTTACGGCAAGTATTTTTTCGGCGTGATGCTGCTGCTGTTCGGCATCGACCATTTCCTGTACATCGATTTTGTAAAAACCCTGGTGCCCGCTTCCATACCCGGGCCGGAATTCTGGACGTACCTGACGGGGGCGGCACTGATGGGCGCCGGGCTGGCTATTCTCATCAACTTCAAACCTTGGGAGGTCGGTTTGCTGCTGGCAGGCATGTTGGCCATTTGGCTGGTCGTGTTGCACATTCCCCGGGCGCTGGCGGCGCCTGCTAGCGATAATGGAAATGAATGGACAAGTGTGTTTCAATGTTTGGCGTTTGGGGGTATGGCGTTGATGTGGGTCGGAACAGCGAGGAAAGGAACGTTCCGTGCGACGATTTAGCCAAAACGTTAAGAATGACATAAGTCAATCGTGAAACAATCCTTCAAAATGAATACCCTGTGAATTACATCGTAGAAAACACCCTACACAAAGACCTGGTTAACCTGCCATACGATCCGGCGTGGCATCCGGTGGGCGGCAGGTATGACTGGTCCCAGGTATGTGGGTTGAAAGTACGGATTCCTGCTCAGGCTACCGTCATTACGCTTGAACATGCAGATGAACTCGGGTTGGATATCATTCCAACCTTTATGAAGGCGTTGCGGGTGAACATGGCCGATCACACATTTCCATCTGCCGTTTATATCTATGGCTACGGAATGGCAGATTTTGCTACCGCAGTGGGGGCTGCTGCTGTAGCGGATCCGGAATGGGCCGGCACACAATTCTGGGGTTATTCCGGTCCTTTTCAGCCTATGATTCCTGCGCCCGGTGATTCCGGTTGGTTCCGGGCATTTCCCTGAAAAGGGGGGCAAACGAAAAGCGCCGCCCCGGAATCCCGGAGCGGCGCTTTTGCTTATATTTCTGATAACCTTTCGGTTTACAGCGACACGTGTTTGAAACCCGTTACCGTCAGGTCCTTATTCAGGCCTTTGAGGAACTGTTCTACCGTTTTGTCGTTGTCTTTTACGAATTTCTGGCTCAGCAGGGTGCTTTCCTGGAAAAACTTGTTCAGACGGCCGAGGGCGATCTTTTCAAGCATTTCTTCGGCTTTACCTTCGTTGCGCGCCAGTTCTTTACCGATTTCGATCTCTTTTTCGACGATTTTCGGATCCACGTCGTCTTTGCTGACGGACACCGGGTTCATCGCAGCGATCTGCATGGCTACGTCGCGACCGGCCTGCTCGAACGCGCTGTCGTTTTGGTTGAGGGCAACCAGTACGGAGCGTTTGTTGTTGGAGTGGTTGTAGGTCAGGATTTGTGCGCCTTCCAGCGGCTCGTAGCGGCTCAGTTCGATTTTTTCACCGATGATACCGTTTTGCTCGCCTACTTTATCGGCGATGCTTACGCTGCCTTCGTACGGAAGTGCGAGGAGATCTTCCAGGGTAGCCGGGAATTTTTCCAGTGCGGTTTCCGCGATTTTGGTGGTCATCGCGATGTAGTTCTCGTTGCGGGCTACGAAGTCCGTTTCGCAGTTCAGCGAAACGATCACGCCACGGGTGCGGTCGCCATTTACGATAGCAATAACAACACCTTCTTTCGCTTCGCGTTCTTCACGTTTAGCGGCTTTGGCGATACCTTTTTTACGCAACCAGTCTTGAGCGGTTTCGTAATCGCCGTTGGATTCTTCCAGGGCTTTTTTACAGTCCATCATACCTGCGCCGGTCATTTCGCGCAGTTTCTGGATATCGGCTACAGCAATTTTTACCATTATTTGGATGGAATTGATGTTGAAAATATAGTTTGAGTGTTGCGTGTTCAGTGTTAGGTTTTTGGTGTTTCGGGTGGCAGCAGTTACCTGAGGCCCATCCGAAACACCAAAAGCCAAACACTAAAAACACATATTTAGGCTTCTACGGCCGTGTCTTTCTCCTCGCCTTTCATCGCTTTGCGCTCTTCGAGCCCTTCGCGGATAGCGTCCACCAGGTAGTTGGTGATGAAGTAGATGGCTTTGGAAGCGTCGTCGTTGCTGGGGATTGCGAAATCAACCAGGGTCGGGTCGGAGTTGGTATCCACCATACCGAACGTTTTTACGTTCAGTTTTTTGGCTTCTGCCAGCGCCAGGTGTTCGTGGTGGATGTCCACGATGAACACAGCCGACGGCAGGCGATTCAGTTGTTCGATACCACCGAGGTGTTTCGACATCTTCGCATGTTCGCGGCTCAGTGTGAGGCGTTCCTTTTTGGTGATGCTGGTCAGCGAAGTATCGCCAAGCATACGTTCGATGCTTTGCATTTTTTTCACCGATTTGCGGATCGTCATGAAGTTGGTCATCATACCACCCAGCCAGCGCTCGGTTACAAACGGCATACCGACACTTTCGGCTGCTTTTTGTACGATAACGCGCGCCTGTTTTTTGGTAGCGACGAACATGATCTTCTTGCCGCTTTTCGCCATAGCCTTCATTGCGAGGGCCGAGCGTTCCAGCATTTCTGCCGTACGGTTCAGGTCGATGATGTGGATACCCTTGTGCTCCATAAAGATGTACGGAGTCATTTTGGGATTCCACTTTTTGCGCAGGTGACCGAAGTGGCAGCCCGCGTCGAGCAATTCTTTATAAGTGGGCTTTTGCATTGTTCAAAAGCAAGTTTTATAGTGAGTGGTGAGTTGTGAGTGGTGAGATGTCAGTAGTGAGATGTGAGTTGTGAAACTCACTATTCACTATTCACTACTCACAATTAGCGTTTAGAGAACTGGAAGCGTTTGCGGGCTTTCGGTCTGCCGTATTTCTTACGTTCAACGGCGCGGCTGTCTCGTGTGAGGAATTTCCGTGCTTTCAGCGGCTTGCGGAATTCTTCGTTGAGTTTAACCAGCGCGCGGCTGAGGCCCATCCGTACTGCTTCGGCCTGGCCTTTGTAGCCACCACCGTGTACGGTTACTTTCAGGTCGTAAATGTTTTCAACACCCACTACACCGAACGGGTCGGTTACGTTGTGCTGAACATGCTGCTGGGGGAAGTATTCGCGGTAATCCTTTCCGTTCACCGTGACTTTGCCTTCTCCTTTCATCAGATAGACGCGGGCAACGGCGGTTTTACGACGGCCCACAGCGTTTATCATTTCCATATTTCTGATTTGAAAATGTGAGTAGTGAGTAGTGAGTAGTGAATGGTGAGTGGTGAATAGTGAGTAGTGAGGGTACGTTGTGATTTTTGATTCACAACTGACAATTCACAACTCACAATTGACAACTCACAATTGACAACTCAGAATTTGATTGCTTCCGGTTTTTGCGCTACGTGCGGGTGCTCGGAGCCGGCATACACGAACATTTTTTTGATCATGGCCCGACCCAGTTTGGTTTTAGGCAACATGCCTTTCACCGCGCGTTCGATGATGCGCTCCGGGAATTTGACCAGCATTTCCTCGGCTACCACTTCTTTCAGACCGCCGGGGTGCAGGGAGTAGTCTTTGTAAATTTTCTGGCCCCATTTCTGGCCCGTGAAACGCACTTTATCAGCGTTGATCACGATCACATAGTCGCCGGTGTCGGCATGTGGCGTGTAGGTAGGCTTGTTTTTGCCACGCAGGATATGAGCGATCTCTGTGCAAATGCGACCGGTTACCTGGTTTTCCGCATCCACAACGTACCACTTGCGTTCCGCATTTTCAGCACTGACGGATGCCGTCCGATAGCTTAGCGTATTCATTGTAAATTGTTAATGATAAAAAGTTCAAGATTGTATGTTTTCAAGCCGGAACGCGGTGTTTTGCCGCGCTGAAATGAAAACGGATGGCGCCTCTTTTTCCAAAAGGCCCGCAAAGGTAGAATTTGCATTTCGGCTATGCAAGGGATTGTGAAAGTTTTTCGCGACCATTTTCCATAAAACGTTGATAATGAGGGAATATATGGCACACGGGGAAAATGTTAATATTTAATGCGGACTACTTTTAACATTGATTATCAAGTACTTATGTAAATTTCTCTCGTAACGTCATTTGCAACGAGGATTTCGCGGATAGAAAGTGGATCACGCTGATTTTTGACCGCCGATTCTAATGATTGAATGAATACATGATTTACGTCTGTTTGAATGGATAACGGTCGCTTCATCTAACAAATCAAAATCATGTTTTCATTCAATCATTAGAATCAGCGGTCAAAAATTGAGTGGTAAGCCTCTCAATGCATTAACCCGACAGCGCATAAAAAAACAAAATCCCGAACCCCTCACACTTGAGGAATTCGGGATTCAAACAAATTTTCAGAAAATCAAAGTCCGAACACCCGCTGAATATCCTTCACGGCATCCAGTTTTTCCCAGGTAAAGGTTTCGACTTCCACTTTTTTTGCGGCGCCATTCATGCCGATTTCCACCGTTTTAATGTGCGGGTTGCGGCCGAAGTGTCCGTAAGCGGCAGTTTCGGAGAAGATCGGGTTTTTCAAACCGAAGCGGCGCACGATAGCGGCCGGACGCAGGTCGAATATTTCGCCGAGTTTGTGTGCGATTTCGCCGTCGGTCAGTCCTTTGATCTTGCAGGAACCGTACGTATTCACGTACAGGCCGACAGGTTGGGCCACGCCGATGGCGTAGGCTACCTGCACCAGCACCTGGCTGCACAGACCGGAGGCTACCAGATTTTTGGCGATGTGGCGCGTAGCGTAAGCTGCGGAGCGGTCGACTTTGGAAGGGTCTTTACCGCTGAACGCGCCGCCGCCGTGTGCACCTTTGCCGCCGTAAGTATCGACGATGATCTTGCGACCGGTGAGGCCGGTATCGCCGTGCGGACCACCGATGACGAATTTGCCGGTCGGGTTGATGAAGTATTGCACATCGGAAGTAAACAGGCGTGCCACGCGGGCAGGCAGGTGTTTTTTCACCCGCGGGATGAGGATTTTCTGTACGTCGGCGGCAATTTTCGCCAGCATCTTAGTATCCTCGTCGAAATCGTCGTGCTGCGTGCTGATCACGATCGTATCGATCTTTTTCGGCACGTGCTTGTCGGTATATTCAATCGTCACCTGGCTTTTCGCATCGGGACGCAGGTATTTCATTTGTTTGCCTTCCTTGCGGATGGCAGCCAGTTCGCGCAACAGCAGGTGGGCGAGGTCGAGCGGAAGCGGCATGTAGTTATCCGTTTCGTTGGTAGCGTACCCGAACATCATACCCTGGTCGCCGGCGCCCTGATCTTCTTCTTTTTTACCCACGTCGACGCCCTGCGCGATATCTGCGCTTTGTTCGTGTACAGCGCTGATAACGCCGCAACTTTTGGCTTCGAACTGGTATTCACTTTTGGTATATCCGATTTTTTCGATCGTCTGGCGAGCCGTTTCCTGAATATCCACGTATGCTTTGGAGCGCACTTCACCGGCTACCACAACCAGGCCGGTTGTAACGAGGGTTTCACAGGCTACTTTTGAATCGGGGTCCTGACGAAGAAAAGCGTCCAGAATAGCGTCGCTGATCTGATCGGCTACTTTATCGGGGTGTCCTTCGGAAACGGATTCGGAGGTAAATAGGTATGACATTGCTTGAGAATAAGTGATAAACCCCGGCAAACTTTCGGGATGTTTTGAACAGTTAGCGGCGGGGCAAACTCCGAAAAACACGGTTTTTGTTTCCCAAAATTACTTTTGGCCGCCAATTTTGCGCCGCAAAGGTAGATTTTACCCACGGTAAAAAGAAGGAATGCCGAATGTTAACTCGTAATCTGTCGGATTATTATTTGGCGGGCATATGCGGGACGTTCGCATCTTTACAGGTACAATTTCCTGAAAATCAGGACTGACAGTGAGATGCATCACTTTTCAGGTGTTGAACTGTCCGCTACCTTTCGTGTTTAAAAAACCGAACATTTACTGCCTTATGTCATTCGATCTTTCCGCTTTACGTAAAAATTATGCCCTCGAAGCCCTTTCCGAACACGATGTGCTTCCCGATCCCCTGGCGCAGTTCGACCGCTGGTTTCAGGAGGCTTTAAACGCCCAACTCGCAGAGCCCAACGCCATGACCCTGGCTACCGCCAGCCGTGAAGGCAGACCCAGCGCGCGAACTGTGCTGCTGAAAGGCATTGACCAGCAGGGGTTTGTGTTTTTCACGAATTACGAAAGCCGGAAAGGACACGAACTGGCCGACAACCCGCAGGCCGCGCTCCTGTTCACCTGGCTGGAACTCGAACGCCAGATCCGTATTGAAGGCCGCGTGGAACGCATCGACCGGGAAGCATCGCTGGCATATTTTCAAAGCCGCCCGAAAGGCAGCCAGATCGGCGCCTGGACCAGTCCGCAAAGCCAGGTAATTCCGGGCCGCGACAGCCTGGAAGCCAAACAGATAGCCCTGGAACTTGAATTTGAAAAGTCCGACGTGCTGCCGCTCCCACCTTTCTGGGGCGGTTACCGGCTGCTGCCCGATATGCTGGAATTCTGGCAAGGGCGCCCGAGCCGCCTGCATGACCGCATCCGGTTTATTAAAAGTGAAAATGACTGGAAAATCGAGCGGCTGGCGCCTTGATTCCCGATTCAGGGGGAAATAGAATAAACCTCCAACCCCCGTTCCGTTTGAATAAATATACGCGAGCGCCCCACCCACACCTTCGTTTCAGCCGCACTGGCGGAAACCGGTAGCGGCAGGGATAAATTCTGGAACCGCGCCAGATTTTCAAACCGAATCGTATTGTTTTCCGGAAACACCAGCCAGTCGCCCAGCACTTCAAACCAGCCGGTTTTCAGACCCGGGTACGTGCGCAGGAGCGTCCCGTACTGATCGAATGAGGAAATGCCCTGCACGGGATCGCTGATAAAAACCGTTTCCCCATTGTCGCGAATACAGGCAGCCGTCATTCTTTTCGGAAAAACCAGGTTCATGGGCTGGCTTTCCTGTACAACCGAGCCGGAAGGGCCGATCTTCAGCAACCTGAATCTGGCATCGTCATAGATCCAGATATTGCCGTCCTGCGCCTGGGCAATGCTCCGGACGTTTTGGAAACCTGCTTCCGTCAGGTCGAGTTGCCCTATTTCGTTCAGGGTGCGGTCGATGGTTACAATCGTTTGAAAATCAGCATACCAAAGGAGGATTTTCAACGGATTCCCGGCATCGGCGAAAGAAATTTTCCCCAGCCTGTTGTTGGTATAACGCGCTACCCGCTTTCCGGTCGAATCATATTTTTCCAGGGCATTGTCCTCGTTTACCAGGTACACATTCGACAACTGATCGGCAGTGGCAAAGACGGCTTGTACCGGTACGGAAAATAGCAGTTTGCTGCTGTCCGCGCTTTGAACAGGCGTTTGTGAGGCCGCAAAAAACGGCAGGAAGCCAATCAGGGCGCAGGTTAACAGGAGTCGATGCATAGGTAAGAAACACATGTTATCAGGAATTATTGTAGTGTACCACCGAACCCCAGTTCGGTGTTTTTATCACCGAACTGGGGTTCGGTGGTACACCGTATGTCAAAATGACATACTGACTCGATCAAAAAGCGCCATTTTGTCAGTACACTTTTCCGATTTTATGCCATTTCAACCGGTTTTTGCGGCTGGTACGCAGTTTGAAAAAGGGAGTTCATCCGGTGTGGATTTGATCGCCGGATCAACACATTGCAAACTTCTTCTTAAAAACTTCAATTCTCTTAAAAATGACGAACATCGTAAAATTTCATCCGTACCCTTCAACCAAAACCTTCGTCAACGGTTTATTTGATGAGTTCTTTAATCGCAATCTGGCCGATCAGGTAGGCGGCGACAATTTTGCAAGCCACGCAGCAGTGAACGTTCTGGAAACGGAAGACGCTTTCAAAATCGAATTGGCTGCACCCGGTTTCGATAAACAAAACTTCTCTCTTCAGGTTGAAAACGATCAACTGACGATCGAGGCGAAGCATGAAACCAAAAAAGAAGAAACCAACGAGCGCTATACGCGCCGCGAATTCCAGGTGAACGCAATCAAGCGTTCCTTCAAACTGCCTAAAACGGTGAACCAAGATGCCATCAATGCTGTTTATGAAAATGGTATTTTGAATGTAACCATCGGCAAGAAAGAGGAAACGAAACCTGTCGTAAAAACCATCACGATCGGCTAAAATGCTGATTGTCAATAATTTGTTTTCATAAGGTTAGTTAATAGGGTTTTAGGTGTTTTCATGGAGCCGGGGCAGCAATGTCCTGGCTCTTTTTGTTTTCATGCTGCATCTGCTACCTTTGCCTTTTAAATTCCAGATCAATTGTGATCCAAACAGAAGATATTTCCCCCGATCCCGAACTGTGGGCTGCCATGCAGTCTCCCGGTTCCGAGGCATTCCAGGCTGCGTACAAACATTTCCGGCTGCATATAACACGTACGATCGTAGCAGCGGGCGGCTCGCAGGCTGACGGCGCCGTTTTTTACCGGGTCGCATTTATGCACCTGGCCCGGCTCGTTCGGGAGGAAGCGGTAACGGAGGAAAATGTTTCGCCTGGTTATCTGGAAGCGTTGGCAGTTTATCATTTCCAGCAGTGGAGCACTGAACGGCAGTCGGAGCATTCGACAGAAGCGCCTGTGGCGGAAATAAATCCGCAAGGGGAATTTAATCTGCCGGCTTCTGCAGCCATGCGGGATATTCGTATGTCGATATGGGCACGGCGGCAATTTTTCCGGCTTTCCAAAGAGTACCGCTACCGCATACAGGAACTTGCCGACGATGCCTCGCGCCCTTCGGCTGAACGACGGTTCGCTACGGAATCGGACGCCGTTGCGGAAGGTTACGGTTCGGCTTTGACCGCCTATAAAAATCTGCTGAAAGACTACCAGCCTTACTGGATGGAAGTGCTTCCAGCCTGGGCCGTAACCGCGCTGACGGATGCGCACTTCGTACAAGTGTGGGATCGCACGCAACTTTTTGAACAACAACGCAATACGGCTGCCGATGCAGCGCCCAAAACCAATCAGTTCTGGCGCAATGCCTTCGTGGTATTGGGCATCATTACCTTCCTCGCTTTGATTTTGCAATGGTATTTCAGGCCCAAAACAAACGAAGAGGTATACAAGGACAATTATCAGGCGCCCGCAAGTCTGGTTGCTGACTTGGCTAAACGGCAGGCACAAAGTCCGGACAATGATTCGCTCGGACTTCGAACAGAAATCTGCCAACAGGCTTTTGCGGATGCCGACGAGGCGTATCAATCCAAAGATTATCGCATCGCCGCCGCAGCACTCGCAGACGTGCTGGCAGATTCCGTAAACCTGGCCTGTCATTCGGATGCGTATTTTTACCTGGCCATCATTGGACTGGAAATGGACGAGCCCGGACTTACGATCGAATGCCTGTCGAATATCGAAGACCTTGCCCGGTATGGCGAGGACATCTACTGGTATCAGGCACTGGCATTTGTAAAAATGGCAACCCAAAATCCGCTTATGCAGGAAAAAGCCGAGCGGGCGGTCACACGCGTTATCTCCAATACGGAAATTCCGGAGCGCCGCGAACAGGCTGAAAAAATGCTCCGACAACTCAACGATTAAGTGAAATGGACGAACTGATCAGGCAATACTTCCCCGACCTAACAGAAGCACAATACGCTCAATATGAGCAACTTATACCACTCTACACCGAGTGGAACGCTAAAATCAACGTCATTTCAAGACAAGATATCGAAAACCTGACCGAACGGCACGTGCTGCATTCGCTGGCCATCGCACGGCTATTTCAGTTCAAGCCGGGCGCTCAGGTGCTCGACCTGGGTACCGGAGGTGGCTTTCCGGGTATTCCGCTGGCTATCTTTTTTCCGGAAACACAGTTTACCCTCGTAGATGGTACCGGCAAAAAAATCAAAGTGGTACAGGAGGTTGCGGATGCCCTCGGCCTGAAAAATGTAAAAGCCCTGCATAGCCGTGTAGAAGATATCCGGATGAATGCCGGTTTCGATTTCGTGGTGACACGCGCCGTGGCGCCACTCGACAAACTCCTGCAATGGGGACAGCGCCTGCTCAAAAAGAAACATATACACAGTTACCCGAACGGGATCATCGCTTTAAAAGGCGGCGATATCCGTGCCGAAATCAAGGCGCTGCCAGGCAAAGCAGACAATTACACGGAGGTTTTTCCTATCCGCACACAATTTAGGGAACCGTTTTTTGAGGAAAAATTTGTGGTATACGTGCAAGGGTAGAGAAGTGAGAGGGTGAGAGATGTGAGAGAGTGAGAGCCGACTTCGAGTACACCGCTTCGCCCGTGGCTATTTTACCAAAAATACCAGGGGCGAAGCGGTGTACTCGAAGTCGGCTCTCACTCTCTCACATCTCTCACTCTCTCACATCTCTCACCCTCTCACTTCTCTTTCACCGGTCGAACCGTTGCAAATCGTAGCGCTCAATAATTCCGATCAATTTTTCCGCATACGTCCGGTCCGTGGCATACCCCACCGATTTCAGGCCGTAGGCCCATTGCCGGTAATCGCGGCCGTAGCGTTTCAGTTTTTTATACCTGCCGGAAGCCAGCATTTTGCTGTGTTCGCGCCAACTTTCCCAGGGGTTTTGAAATTTTCGGAAAAAATCCTTGTGCGTGTCGTCCGTAAAATTGGTGCAATGCCCTTTGCGGCAGTGTCTGGAAAAGCACTTGATACCGAAGTGGTTGTTGTTTTCCAAAGCCAGTTTGCTGTTGCCCGCGCGGCTTTCAATCAGCCCCTGCGCCAGGCTGATGCTGGCCGGAATGCCGTATTTTTCCATTTCACCGATGGCAATTTTGCCGAAACGCTGAATGTAATCGGAAGACTCGCCGCCACGCATTTCAGAAGCGGCGACCGGAGCAGCCTGGTTCTGGCGACTTCGTTTCGTCAGGGTCGCTTTTTCATTTCCGGAAACGACATCCAGGGAGGTTTCCACGATTTTACCGCGGCCAAAAATGCTGCGGGAGATCAGTCCGCCCCCTTCTTCATCACCAGTAGGAAGAATCAGATAGTACAAGAGCCCTGCAATGGCGCCGAGTTTCAGCAGCGCATTGCGGTTGAACACGCCCATCGAATAGCGGTTGAACTGAAACCTGAATGCGATCCAGGATCGTCGGATCCGCACCCAAACCAGGCGAAGCAAATCGGGCATGGGCATATTCTCCGGCGTTTCCCGGCTGAACGGCGTTAAATGGCTGTTGCTGCGACGCTGCCTTTGCGAGCTACCGGCTTTGCCGCTGTATCCTGGCTGTATGTTATTGGTTTCCGGCTCAGAGTTTCTTTTTGCGAATCCCATACGGAGTGCGGGTAAAAGATGAAATAAAATGGAGGAGTCGTGCCGGGACCTTAAAACCAACTTCCTGTAACCTGTTTTAACTTCCCGTTTGCCCTACAAATGTAAAACAAATAGTTTTTAGTTTACAACACTTTTTGTTTAATTATTTTTTCGCCTTGTTTTATGAGTCAATGAATAGCGCGGGCGAAATGCCTGATTTCGTCATAAAACACCTGATTTTCAAAATAATAGGCATGACAGGCATCCTTATTTTAATGTAGTACGCCCTAACAGGCAGCGTTTGGAGCGTATGCGCCGTTTCGGAATTAAGAAAATGTATTGCGCATATGTTTTGCCAGACTATTACGACTTACTAACTTACATCGGAAATCGCATATGGATTTCGCCCTCAATTTGGATCGCGCCGAACATCAACTGGTCGCCGCCCTCGTTCGTCAGGAACGCTGGGCCCAGCAACATCTCTACGAACATCATTACGGAAAAATGATGGGCGTCTGCATGCGATATGCCGGCTCCAGGGATGAAGCGCTGGATCTGCTTCACGAAGGATTTATCAAGATCTTTCAAAACATCGGCCGTTACAAGCCGGGCACTTCGTTGCCTGCGTGGATCCGCACGATTATCGTCAATACCTGTATCGATTATTACCGGCGCAATACCCGCCGCCGTACGGAAGACATCGATGAGGCGTATCAGTTGTACGACGACGTACCGGATGTGCTGAGCAATCTGACGGAAAAGGAAATCCTTGCGGCTGTTCAGGAATTATCGCCAGCCTACAGGGCGGTTTTCAACCTGTATGTCGTGGAAGGTTACTCCCATAAAGAAATCGGCGACGCGCTGAATATCACGGAAAGTACTTCCCGCAGCAACCTTGTGAAAGCACGGATCAAGTTGCAGGAGTATTTTGCCAACCGAAGCATGGAATTTGAATTCAATCCCGGCGAAAAACCGCAGTGATTTATCTACCTTACTGAAAAAACAGAGGCATATTGCCATGAAAAATACAGCATTCGAAGCACAGATCAAATCATCGCTCGAGCACCTGGAAGCGGATTACGAGCCCGCCTCCTGGGATTTGCTGCGCCAAAAAATGGACCGGATACTGGTGGAGGAAGAGCCCGCACCGGTAAGCGAGGTGGACAAGGCGGTTTTCCATAAATTACAACATGTGGAAATGCCTTACGAACCTGCTACCTGGGACGTACTGGCTGCGCGTATGACGCAAGCCAACAGGTTGCGCCGTCGTATCTGGATCGGAAAAATTGCGGAAGCAGCGATTTTCCTGCTCCTGCTGGCCAATCTGGATGGCTTGTTGCAGATGGGTGATCAGGACCACAGCCGTCCGAAAAACCGCTCCAATAGCAACCGCCCACAGGTGGATGTACCTTCCAAAAACCCTCGCCAGCGCCAGTACGCTTCCGCAACGGGTAGCCAAAATGGTAATGCCGCCCAGTTTGACGAGGCAGGAAACCTGCTTTATACCGAAAACGGACTTCCCGAATTTGCCTCTCTTCCGGGCGATCCTTCCGGTTATGAAAACCCGGACTTTCCCGTTCAGCAACTGCCCGCAGGCAATGATGCCTCTGATGAAGTTAACTGGCACGCACTCGCCTCTTTTGTTGCTTTGGACATGAGAGATGCCCGGGTAGCCCCCAGTGCCGGCGTATTCCGCACACCTTATTTTCCAATCAAACCTTCGCGTTCCAGTAAATTATATGCGGCTACCTTCACCACTTACAACCGCAATTTTATCAAAACCGGAAGCGACAGCCGGGCAGCCAACGGCTATGGCGGCGGTATCGCCGTAGGCTACCGCAACGGTAAATGGGCGGTTGAGGCTGGCCTTGCCTACAACCAGGCGAATTACAGCCCGAAAAAAGAAATCGAGATTTATGCCGGCAACCTCCAGGAAGGTTATGTGGGCACTTATGCCAGCCAGATCGATGCCGATGTATTTTCCGTGCCTGTAAAAGTCACCCGCCGTTTTGCACAAATGGGCCGCACCAGCGTGCATGCCGTGGCAGGTGTTACTGCGAATGTGAGCGTTCAGAAATCCTATCAATATCGGACCGTTTCGTACGGCACCGGCCCTTCTTCGCAGCCCAACCAGGTACAGCCCCACTTGCAACCGCAACTGACGCGCAAGGGCACTGGCCTGCTGGAACAAAACGGCAAACTTGCCGGAAATTTCTACGCTACTGCCGATACGGGTATTCGCATTCAGCAGCCGATCGGAAAACGCTTTGCAGCCTTTGTTGAGCCGGTTTATCACCAGTCACTCGGGAATTCGGGCATTGGACCTAAATCGAATAAAATCAATACCTTTTCGGTAAATGCAGGCGTGGTAGCATCGTTGTAAGCCGCCCTGACTAAATATTAAACAAGAGCCGCCCTGGTTTTCAGGGCGGCTCTTGTTGTTTTGGAGGAATGAGTTGACTCAAATTCCTTTCGACTGCGATGTTCACTTTAAATATGTTTTCAAGACCGCCCTGGCCGCCCCTTGTACGTACCTGCTAACGACAAATTACCAAAGCAATCCGTTATACAGCCAGAAGTTAGCGTGTTTAATTTTTCGTGCCTGACGCTTATAAAGGTTTGATTTTCAACATCTTGCCAAACACTATACACCAAAAACCAAATATCCTCCAGAGGAATTCGCATTAAAAAACAGTCCTGCCATGACGTTAGTCAGGCAGGACTGTTTTTTATGTTTCGACTAGTAGCGGCACACTTTTGAATGCGCCCCTACCCTATTCCTTCTTCTTACTTCGACTGAATCATTTTCTTAGTCGCCTTGTTCGTCGTTGTTTCCAGCGTGTAGTACAGCATACCAACGGTATTCAGCAATGGCGCTTCTACGGTAATCGTATTGTACCCTTTCGCGAATGTTCCGGACTGTGTAAACACCATACGGCCCGTTTCGTCGAAGATGCGAAGCGTTGCTTCGGCGCCTTCCGGCAAATGGAATCCGATGAATGTTTTGTTCACAAATGGGTTCGGCTGGTTTTGATACAGTTCGAAACCTACTCCGGAAATCGTGCTCGTGTTGCCGTTGTTGAAGCGGAATGCTACGTCCAGGCGATTGTTTGCCAGGCTGTATGCTTCTGCTTTCGTAATACGGCTCGACACGCCCAGCATATTCGACAGCATTCCTGCTTTCGAAGCGCGGAAGGTTATGGCAAATTCGTTGTCGCTGCCATTCACCGAAGTAGTCAGTGCGCCTTCAAATACACCGAAGTTACCGGCTTTGATCTCGCCAGAGCCTGCTATGTCCAGTACTTCCAGGTTTTGCAGGTTCATCGTGAACTGGTAACCTTGTACACGTTCAACGCCTTTGAAGTTCACCGTGAAGGTTTCGCCGGCCTTCACAGCGCGGTCGTCCACGTCGAACAACATAGTAGCCGAAGTGCGGTCTTCTACAGAAACAAGGCTGTTCGGAGTAACCGTATTGTTCACGTCACCGATTTTCACACCCACAAAATCCTCATCCATGTGATTGGATGTCAGGTTCTGGATAGCGATGTTCTCGGGGAACTGTGTCTGGAACGGATTGGCTGGGTTCGGGAACGAGAACGCTTCCTCCACGAATCTCCACGAGGTATTGTTCGGAAGTTCGTTGTAGATGCCCAGGATCAGTTTGCGGAATTCCACGATGTCGAACGTCGTGATCGAGCCCGAGCGGTTGGCGTCAGCAGCGATCATTTTGTACGGCGTGTTCAACGGCTCCAGACCCAGGATGTGTTTGGAGATCAGAACCAGGTCATACGTCGTAACACCGTTGAGCGGGTTGTCGTCTTTCGTAGGCGTTACTGTGATATTCGCTCCCAGCGGAAGTGGAGTAAACACATAATTGGCATCAACCAACTGGTTCAACTGAACATTCGGGGTACCCACTACTTCCACCGACACCTGATCGATACTTTGCAGTGTTTCCGTGGCGAGGTCGCCTGCAACGGTTGCTGCAATCGGGTCTCCACCGCAACCGGGAATATTGTCCTGCATGTCAACATACGCGATGCAGAAGTCGGCGTTGCCTGCCGCGTCCATCAGCCATACCTGTACGGGTACCAGGGTACCGAGGTCATCACAAGTAACGATCACACTTTGCGGCTGGTCGGCCGGGTACACGTTGCCCGGGTTTTCGTCGGCACGAATGACGGCCAAGGTCGGGTTCAGGATACCTGTCGGCGTGCAGTTGTCTTCTCCGTACAGGAAGAAGTCATTTGCCCACAGCGTTGCCATTCCACCTACCATCAGGTTGATGTTCACGTTTGCGCAAGCCACAACTGGTGGTTTGCAGTCGCGGATTTCAAATGTTTTTTCGCAAACGGCTTCGTTGCCGCAACCGTCTTCTGCGATCCATTTGATTTTGTGACGACCGTGTGCCAGTTCAGGCAGTTTCGTGCCCGAAGCATTGCGCCAGATGATTTTCGCACCTGTTGCAGTTTGCTCGATGTCGAAGCGGTAGCGCTGGTTGGCGTTCGACGTGTTGTCGAAGAACCATGGCGTACCACCGTGGTACAGCGGAGTAGTGGCGTTGCCGTACAGAACCTGGCCCAATGGGCGGGTTGCGAGGTCGGCGCTGGAAGCTACTGTTTCCATGATGCCGTCGCCGTCCAGGTCCAGGAACAGCAGGTAGCGGAAACGCAGACCACCGGTTGGCGAGAGGGTGTCGCAGAAGTCCGAAGCGGTTACCGCGATTTCTGTTTCTTTCTCGCACAGGTCGTGCTGCATCGTGCCGTTATCCCACCAGTTCAGACCGTCGTTCCAGTAACGAACATTGTTCGTCGAGTAGTCGCAAGTGTCGATATCCTGGCAGGCAACTGTTGGAGGAGTCTGGTCTTTTACTTTGATGATCTGTTTGTACGTCGTGCAGTTGTCGTCGG